>JAABUZ0100001465.1_pt1 | contig 44883 bp, 42 predicted proteins | sample 5562091 | NCBI WGS metagenome assembly JAABUZ01 (sample SAMN12813069, study PRJNA571459) | rock metagenome | isolation source: Antarctica rocks | place: Antarctica: Victoria Land, Linnaeus Terrace sud | collected 2015-12-21
GTTGATCAAGTATGCTGGACATCGGAGAGTCGTACCTTCGGCAGAAGGAGTTCGGACAGGCAACCTTACTCTACTCCTGCCAGCTTGGTACGACTCTTTCCTAACTCAATACTGGGGTTCAGTTAGCTCAATCATGAGTGATCTGCCATGCAACTGAAATTCATTCAGCAGCTTTCTCATTTCATCAACGAGCGTAGGAGAGGTTAATTCTTTTCCAGACAGGTTACAGCTCATGACCAAGGAAGGAGAAGCCAACTTCGATTGCTTCCACGAACTCAGGCACTGGCAGGAATTACGAAGCACCCACTGCCCTAATTGCGTTGATAAACCTGCTTCTTCCGCGATGGGCAAGATCTCTGCTGGCCTGACAAGTCCGCGTTTCGGGTGCTGCCAGCGCAGGAGGGCTTCGAATCCGAAAATCTTTCCATTCTGAAGGGAAATAATAGGCTGATAGTAAAGCTGAAGGGACCCGTCATGGAAGCTGTGCCGCAGCTCGATTTGAGCCTGCGAAGCGTAACGGGCTCGCGACTCTAGTACCGGCTCAAAGATTTGGAACCGCGCGCGCCCGTGAGCCTTGGCCTGATACATAGCTAAATCCGCTTGTCGAATCGCCTCCTCAGCCGCAATTGCATCAGCAAATGAGATTCCGATGCTGGCGCTGATGATGACCGAATGGCCATTCACTTCAAACGGCGCTGATAAGGATTGTTGAACCCTTTCCACCATATGAACCGCCTCAGCACTGGTTTCGACTCCGTTCAACAACATGACAAACTCATCTCCGCCGAAACGAGCGACTACGTCCTTCTGGCGAAGGCAGCGAGTGAGCCGAGCAGCAATGGCAGTGAGCGCCTGATCGCCGCCTGTATGTCCGAGGCTATCGTTTACTGTCTTAAACCGGTCAATATTGATAAAGAGAACGGCAATGAGCCCGTCATCTTTGTAACGCTGCTTTTTCAGTAAGCGGTCAAGCTGCCGAATCAGAGATTCCCGATTCCGCAGCCCAGTGAGAGAATCATGAGAGGCGCTGTGAAGCAAGTGTTCTTCAGCGCTCCGCTGCGCTGAAATATCCCCGATTCCGCCGAACATTCGAAGCGCAACGCCCTTTTTGTTCCGAATAATAAAGCCGTGATCAGAGACGACGGTATAGCTGCCGTCGTTTCGTCGCAAGCGATACTCGCTAGACCAGCGATCATCTCCATTGTCGATGGCGCGCCGCAGACTAGCCCGTACGCGCTCTTCATCCGCAGGATGAATACGCTTTAATCCCCAATCAAACTCAGGTCTAATTTCCTCCTTCGCGCAGCCGAAGATTTCGGCTACTCTGCCGCCTCGCCAGACTTTATTGGTAGCAAAATCCCACTCCCACAAACTGTCGTGAGTCGATTGGGCGATCATTTCCAAGTGGTTTTTATTTTGCCGCAAATAACGGTTCAAGCGGACATTGAGGAGAAGGAACATGATCAGCTTGGCAACCACCAGGAACAGCAAAACGGTGTATAAATCAGCTTTTGAGATCGGGGCGCTAATGGGATGCCCTGTGAACAGCAGGGTTAGCGCGGAACCCAATACTTGTGACAGAAGAGAAGGCCACAGACCGTTGAACCACGTTGTGGCCGCTACACTAGCGAGCAAGGGAATGTAAGCGCCGGTCACGCCGAACCATGGCGCTAAGAGCCACCCCACGGCCACGGCTAGCAAGGTAAACACAACGGCTAAACCGAACTGGCGCGGATGCAGGGATGTTGAGTAAGGACGCCCAAAGGAGGATTGTAAGAACTTCATTCCATATGCGTGCTTTCCAGGTTATATCTGTTCAATACAAGACAAATCACTCCAGCAGATCGGTACTTTAACTATATTTACACCGAAAAAGCAGTATTTTTCCAAACATTGAGTAGGGTAATCTTACTGGCACGGCCTTGCACATTTACTAAAAATCGTAAGTAAACCCACATTTTGTTTTAAGTAGGGCAAAAGTTTGCCCTTTTCGAGAAGATTAAGGTATAACACCATTCAGTTCAGCCCTAAGTTAAATGTATTATATTTAACAATTCACACTGACTAAGGTTGCTGCAGAAGCGGTAAAAGCATACGGTCAATCTCATCATCATCGCCGGTCGACTGAAAGGCAATGTTCTTGTGCAAAGACCAGCGTTCCACATGCGTGACAGAGTGGCCGGGAAGCAGATCCGCCAAAGGTCCGAGTGTTTCCAGCTCGAGGAACTCGCCATTGACAAACAGTTGCGCCGATGTTCCAAAATCCGGATAGGGAACGTTGGGAACGGCTTTAGTGCGCTTCAGAAACAGCTCTGTTCCCAGCAAGTAAGCGCAAGCGGTGTTCTCGTTAAATAAACCCGTTTTTTGCGGGTAGATATTGGAAGGGTCCTGTTGCAGCAGCAGATAGCGTTTTCTGAGTTTCCAGCGCGTATCCGTGAAATCCGTGTAGGCCCACATCACAAGCGGATGTGTCGGGCAAAGCGCCTGATCATGGCCGGCGCGCGGCGGAAATGGGGCTATCGCTAAACCGCCTGGGGCCATCATGCTGAGAACCCAAGGTCCAAAGCGCATCGGCTTCGACCCGGTATTAGTGATACGGTGCGTCACGGTGATTCGGCCCATATCCATCAATTCGATGGAAATCTCCTTTTGCAGGGACGTTTCCGGCTCTACCGGCTGTTGCAGCGTCAGGGTGTTGCCGCTCATCGTCGCTTTCACCGGAGCATTATCAAGCGCGTAAGTTTCCGGCCTGATCTCGGGAGCGATCCAAAGACGGTGCCCGCCGCGCGGCATCCATTTGGTCTCGCCCGATTTGCCAAGCTGCCCGGCAAACTCGGCAAAGAAATTCTGGCTGCCGGTAAATCCGCAGCGCATAATACGCGGACCCACATCGGAAGTGGCGATCAGTTCGATCTCGCCATTTGTAAGGCAGTAGCAATTAGGCCAACCGGCGTACTTGATACGCTCGATCCGGACAGGGAACAAAGTGAAATCTCCTTATGTAGCGGATGGGTGTTTCACCGCCAATATGGCGTCAATCAAAGAACCGGTCCGGCGAAAATCAATCGAAGCAAATCCGGCGGCTTCGAGCAGAGCGCGATATTCGGCAAAGGTGCGCTCTTTACCATCTGTGCAGACCAGCATGTTCAAGTCTTGCATGAGCGTGTAAACAGACCCAGAGCGGTGGTCGTTCACCAGCGTTTCACCGATGAGAAGCGCGCCTCCTAACGGAAGCGCGGCGTAGATCCTGGCCAGCAGCTTGGTAATTTTGTCCTCGCTCCAGTCGTGCAGAATTCGACCCAGATAATAAAGATCGCCTCCCATGAGGTCGTCCGTAAAAAAGTCGCCGGCCATGGCCTCCACGCGGTCGGCCACGCGGCTGCGGGCAATGTGCTCGCAGGCAAAGCGCTCCACGCGAGGGAGATCCAGAACCGTGGCGCGAAGACCCGGATAAGCTTCGCAAGCCGCTATGGCAAGATGGCCGGTCGCGCCGCCCAGATCAACCAAATGCTGAAAACGGCTCAGATCAAAGGCGCGCACGATCAGCGGAGAAGCAAGCTGGCCGAAGCCATGCATGCCGCCCAGGAACGCCGCCGTCGCCGCCTCGTCTCGGAAGTAATGATCGAACAGCGCGTCGCGGCTGCCGAATGCCTGCGTCCAGCGGTTAGCGCCCTCGCGCACGGCATCATCCAGATGCGCCCATAACGGGTAAAGCGACTGATCGGAATAAACGATATAATTCGCGAGCGAATCGGGAGTGTTTTGAGCTAGGTAGCGGGCGGCGACCGGAGCGTTTTGATAAGCGCCGTCTTCCCGCTGGAGCAAGCCTAATGCAATACAGCCGTCCAGCAAGCGCGGCAGCGCGGCAGCGTTGACGTTGAGCGCCGCCGCCAGTTCCGAGGCAGATTGCGGCTTCCGCGCCAACTCATCAAAGACGCCGAGACGGACAGCGGTAAACATGGCCTTTGATCGCCGGAATGCTTCGATCAAGTCGAGCACCGGCGCGGGGCTTGGCGGGTTTTGAGAGGAATACGAGTTCATGCGAAATGGTCAAAGCCTCCTGCGGGCAGCGGTTGCCCATCTAATTGAACTTTACCTGGACTGCCGGAAACGATTTGGCCGATACAGGTAATCGGAAGTCCGGCGATCTCAGCTGGAACGCGGGCGGGAACGGGAGCGGTAAACAGAAGCTGGTAGTCTTCCCCGCCCTGTAGAGCTTCGTCGAGCGATGCGCCGCGCGCCACCGGCAGCGTGCCGGTTAATTGCGCGCCGACATTGGACTCCAGGCAAAGACGATGCAAATCGAGGGCGAGGCCATCGCTCAGATCCATGCAGGCCGACACGCGAAGGCGCTGTAAAGCCAGCCCTGCCGCTACGCGCGGTTGCGGGCGAAGGTGCCGCCGCCAGTGTTGACCGCGCTTCGTGGCCAGCCCGTGCGCGGAGCCGCCGAGTTCGCCGGTAACGTAGATCCGGTCACCTGGTCGAGCCGTGCTGCGCAGCAATGCCCTGCCCCGAGGCACGCGCCCGCAGCACATGACGTCGGCAACAACATGGTCGAATTGGGCAAGATCGCCGCCGGCGAGCGCCGTGTTGTGCTGCGCGGCCAAGGCGAGCAGTCCGCGATAGAATCCGCGTATCCACCGGCCGCCGAGACGCGCCGGTACGGCCAGCGAAACCAGGCAGAACACCGGTTCGCTGCCCATCGCCGCCAGATCCGACAAGCTGCGGGCCAGGGCCTTATGGCCGACATCTGCGGCCTTGTGCGTATCGAGCGTGAAGTGACGGCCTTCCAAAACGAAATCAGTCGTGAACACCAAATCGTCTTTCCCGCGAGGGCGAAGAATGGCGCAATCATCGCCGATGCCCCGCATCAGTCCTTTTCCCTTCGACGTCTTTCCCGTCAGCTCACGGATTTGAGCAACGATGGCTGTTTCACGCATGGGGAGCGTTAGAGCGCGGCGGACGGCTGCGGCACGAGCAGGAGACCCGCCGGCAGTTCCTCGCCGAATACGCGGCTGGTAAACGCGGGATCAGTCTCGCCCGCCAATTCGCGGAGCAGGCTGGGAGCCTGCGGCGAAGATTCGCAAGCGCGGCGGACGGAGTCAAGCGTGACCGGCGGCAAGTCGCGCGCCCCATCGCCGGTTTGCTGCGCGATGTGAACGAGAGCTTCGAGCAGAGCGGGCGTGTGCGGCAGACGCAGCATGGTTTCGACCCATCGGGCGGCGACCGGAGGAGCAATCACCAAGTTGATAGGACCGTTAAACAGCTTGCGGGCGCCCAGGCGCGAAAGGCACCAAACCCCTGCCTGCGCCATTTCACCGCGTTTAACGGCTTCAAGAAGCGCATCCCCTAACTGCGCTTTTGTTTGTTGCGGAAGCAGCTCTAAACTGGCTGCCGTGCGCCACATTTCCCGGTACAGGCTTTGATTGACGCGAGAGTTACGCTTGCTTTTCGGAAGCAGCAGCGGAGAGATGCGTTGATAGATGTCGCCCTGCTGATTACGATTCAGTCCCGCTGCAATGCGTCCGCAGAAGATCCACCAATCCACTTCGTTCTGCACCTGATTACCGAACGTCAGACCGGCGGCGTAGATGCGGCGAGCCTGTTCAATACGGTACTCATCGCCGGGAAAACCGAATCCCGGCCGCAGGCAGAAGCCCGTGAGATTGAGCCAGCGCGCTTCATGCGGCGCGTTCTTGCGGCGGCCGTCGGAAAGCGCAAGGAGCTTGTCGGTCAAGGCGCGAATGGCCGGAAGAGGCCACGATAAACGACCCAGCCCGAACGCTTGTTCGAGACGCGCCGGAAGCTGTTCCGGGGGCAAGCCGCTGGCAGGTTTGCCGAACACGCCCTCAATAAGAGATTCGGCCTGCTCTTGTGACTCTCCGCTCACTACCGCGCCCGAACGAACAGCCGATAAGACAGCGCCGGCCTCGGCGTCCGCCGCGTTTTTCCGCAGTTGAAATTGCAGCCGCCAGCGATGTTCGCTGATTTTCGATTTCGCCCAGGCTTCCAGCGTGCCTACTTCGCTGAGACGCGCGCCCAGGGTGACGGGAACCCGGCGCTCTCCGCTTTTGCCGAAACGAATCACGGCACGGAGAGGCGCGTGCAGTCGCGGGTCGCTCGCCGGGTCCAGCATGTCATCGGCGGGGATGAAAGCAATCAGGTCGCCTGCGGCGTCATCGGTCCGGCTCAAGGAACTGTAAAGCCGAAAAGCCACGGGCGTATTGGCAAGCAGCTCCAGCTCAGGCTGCGAAAGCTTGATTTCCTGCCCTTCTTCCGTGCCGCGCGGCATCAGGCAAACCGTTTGCAGCGCGGTGGAGCCGCTATTCTGCAAGCCGATGAAGTAAGCCCGCGGCAGACCGCCGCGCACCAGCACGCCGCTCCCGGACGCGCGCACGTACGAGTAGTAAGCCGCGCCAATAGCTACCGCCAGATCGAGATCCGCGTTTTCGAAGATCGCCGGTTTACGTCCGAACCAGTGCTCCAGCACATCGCGCACGCGCTCACGGAATACCGGAGGAATAAAGAATCCGCCGTTAAACAGGATGGCGTCAACCCCGTGTTCCACGGCGGGCGAACGTTGCAGAAAATCCGCGAGATGCCGGGTAATGGCGGGATCAGAAACATACGGCAAGCCGAGTTCACGAAAAACACTTTGCTTTTCCTGCTGCGGCTTGTCCGTTAACTGGCAGGGCGGAAGAAATCCGCCCAGAGCCAGTTCCAAAATTTCATCGCGGGAAATGCTGGTTTTCAGCGTGCCGCCGACCAGCGCCGAGCCTGCTCCCGCGACCGTCACGTCAACGGAGGGCGGCCCGTTTTCCGAAAGCAGCAGTTCCTTGGCCGAGGAGCATTGCCGCCGCAGCGCGCTTCTTTGACGCAACGAGAGAGTTTTGCCCAGCTTCGACTCGGCCAGCCAGGAAATTGTGAGGTCCAGGTTGTCGCCGCCTAACAGTAAATGACGGCCCACGTTGGTGCGCGTAAATTCGACGCGGTCCCCTTCGCGCTGCACGCGGACGAGAGTAAAGTCGCTGGTGCCGCCGCCCACGTCGCAGATCAAAACCGTTTGGCCGTCAAACAGCTCTTTATTGGATCGCGAAAGATGACCGGCAATCCAGGCGTAGAACGCAGCCGCCGGCTCCTCCAACAATGTGAGATCCGCAATGCCTGCCTCGCGCGCCGCCGCTACCGTGAGTTCACGCGCTTCTTCGTCGAAACTGGCGGGAACCGTCAGAACAGTTTTTTGCTCCGCCAGTGTCGTGCCTTTGACATGCCGCCATGCATTTCCCAGGTGCGCCAGATAGCGCGTGGATGCTTCCACGGGAGACAGCACGCGCCCTTCTTCCTGAGCATCCCAAGGCAGCAATTTCGCGGTGCGGTCCGCTTCTGAATTCGATAGCCAGGACTTGGCGGAGTGAACGGTCTTTGTCGGAACCAGTGCGCCCTGCTCCCGCGCATACGCACCCACAATCGGCGGCTCGCTTAGGTAAAGAAAGGAAGGCAGCGTGCGCAAAACGGCGGTACGGTTCGCATCCACCTGCTGTTCGACAGGCAAAACATGAATCGGCGGAAAATCCGCGTCAGCAGCTTCCTGCGGATCGATATAAGCAACAGCGGAGTTCGTAGTGCCGAGATCAATACCGACGTTCATGGAGCAAGATTCAGCCGGTTCAGCAGTTCACGCGCATTTACAATTTCAGTACGCTTCCAGCGCTCGGGAAAATGTCTTTTATTGCCAGTAACCAAGTAATCAGCTTCCGCGGCTTCAGCGCATTCGAGAAAGCGATTGTCAGCATCGTGAGGAGAAACAGGTACGCTCAAAGCAGGAGTAACAATTGTACTGCTAGATCGACAAAAGGAAAGCACTGATTTTACAAGTTGAAGATTCAGTTTGAGTTTAGCCCTATAAAGAACTCTTTCGTACTCAGCAATGATGACATCAGATGCGCATAACTGAAGAATTTGGCCCAAAACCAGATTGAATATTACTGCTTCAAGGCCCTCATCGTTAATAAGCGCCGAAACAAGAATGTTCGTGTCAAGCACGATCTTGCGTTGGCTCATGCCGATCTTTGAGCAGATTCTTTCTCTTGCTGTTCACGACGTGATGCCTCAATCTCAGCATCAATCTCTTCCATTGTCATCTTATTGGTACCTTTAGCTTTTGCATCTTCTTGCAGGATTCGCACAGCTTCGGCAAATGTCTTTGGTTCACGTCGGCTGCTTTGTTCCTCGTACCACCGAAGAGCGTCTTGCACAATCTCGTCCACAGTCCGTTCTTCCCTTTGAGCTAAGTTTTCAATTGCCTCAAATTGCACAGCGGGTATCGAGACTGAAATAGTCCTGCTAATTTCCATATACCAATACCATTGTCTTATGCCGCCGCGCGTTCCCGAACATTAAATTCAAGCTTCCAGCGCCGGCCATCGGCGGCCACGCACCATAATTCGAGCAGGCCCGTTTCCGTCACATTGCTTTCGAGCGTGACCGGAACGATTTCCTCGCGTGAGCCGTCCGTATGCGGCGGAAGAAATACTTCGATGGGAGCCAGCTCATCCAAATCTTCGCCGACTTCCTCAATCAAAGCGCCGGGCGCGTCCTTTTTTCGTGACGGCGAAGAAAAGAAACGGAACTCGGCGGGCTCGCCCACCACCAAAGCGAAGCGCTTCTGAGGAAGTTCGACTTTTGAACCTTCTTCCAGTCCAAAGGGCACTACCGTGAGCGCTTTCATGGGCGCGGGCAGTCCCGGTACTGCCGGAAGCGAGCTTTCAATGCCCACATAGTAACTGCGCGGCACGCCACCGCGAATGCGAACTCCCTTGCCGGTTCGCGCTATACCGTAGTAAGCAGCGCCGTGAGCGACAGCATGCATCAAATCAGCTTGCTTCGACTCATTCTGCAGTTCGATCACCGGGGGCGCGCCCGCGTTCCCCAGCCAGTTGTTCAGCACTTCAAAAATACGGCGCTCGATGGCTCCCGCCTGTAGAACGCCGCCGTTTAACAGCAGATGCGTGGGACGGGCAAACCCTTCAATGCCCGAATTGGCCGCGGCCTGCCGCAAAAACTGCGCCAAGTGCTTGGTGACGGCAGGATCGGCGGCGTAATTAAGTCCGATCTCCAGCAGCGCGGCGCGGCGCTGGCGTTGCGGAGCCGCATCAGCGCCGACCACCGGAAAAAATCCGTCCAGCAGCAGTCCGCGCACTTCTTCCCGCGTGATCTTGCCGCGAATGGTTCCACCGATTAAGCCCGTGCCGCGCCCCAGAATGGTCAGCGGCTGTTCTTCGGGAGCGTTGGCGTCGGACGATAGCAGAACCTCTTTTGCATGGCGGCATTGCTGCCACAGCGAGTGAAACTGCATGGCGTCAATCTTGGTGCCCTTGGCCGCGAGCTGCGCTTCCGCAAAGCGCGCCGTTGCTAAATCCATGTTGTCGCCGCCCAGCAGCAGGTGTTCGCCCACGGCCACGCGCTCCAGTTGCAGTTCGCCGTCCTTTTCCGTGACGGAAATCAGCGTAAAATCCGTGGTGCCGCCGCCGATATCGACCACTAAAATAAGATCGCCCGGCTTCACCTGCTCGCGCCAATTCGCATTACGATCAATCCAGGCGTAGAAAGCGGCTTGCGGCTCCTCCATGATCGTTACGTTCGGATACCTGGCCAGTTGCGCGGCGCGCTGTGTCAGCTCGCGCGCCGCCGGATCGAACGACGCGGGCACTGTGACCAGGACGGACTGCTCTTCAAATTTGGCTTCGGGATGCGCCGCATCCCAGGCGGAGCGGAGATGAAGCAGATACTGGCGCGATGCCTCCAACGGCGAAATCTTGTTGATGCCTTCCGGCGCGGACAGCGGCAACAGCGGCTGTGTTGGATCGGCGCTCTGGTTCGACAGCCACGACTTAGCGGAGCTGATTAAGCGGTTCGCATTCTCCAGCCCGCGCGTGCGCGCTAAACGTCCGGCAATGTACTCGGGACGCTCGTCCCACGGCAGCGCGAGAGCGCCCTCCACGAATTCGTTCGGCCCCGGAAGGTACAGCGACGAGGGCAGCAGATCGAGAGGCGCAACCTCGCCGGCATTGACCAACTGTGGAATGCCGAGAATCTGAACATCCGCTTTTTCTCCTTCGGGTATGTTGGCGGGCGCGAATGCTAAAGCGCTGTTGGTGGTTCCGAGATCAATTCCAATGATGTATTGCGGCATGAAAGCGACAGAGTTACTCAACTTCAATTTCGGCGGGCGTCAGCACGGCGGCGTCCCCCTTGCCTAAAGGAGGCAGGTTGACAGCGGAAGCCAGCCATCCGCGATGGCGCAACACGCCGCCCGCCGCTTTTCCGCTGGCAGGCACGTTGCCGATGAGCTTGATCCGGTTTGGATCAGGAGTTTTCGCGGCGTCCAGTTTCTGAAAAGTGCCTTCCACCCCGTCAATCACGGGGGCCAGCGTGACATGACGCATAAGGCTCGCCCTGCCGTCGGCATGAATGGGGCGAACCGCTGCTCCAATCTGGTCATCCGCATAAGCGGCGATGTCTTCCATTAGAAAGTCGATCAACCGGGAATCTCGTTGCAGAATGTTCAGCATTTGGAGCGCGCCGTCACTGACTCTCGGCATTTCAACGGGCTTAACCATGGGCGGCGGAGGCTGGGGCTTTTCGAAGCCAAACTCCCTGGCAATGTCGGCGGGCAGTTCACCCGAAAACAGGATGGAGAAAAAGCTTCGAAACGCGGCTGCAATACGGGACAATAATCAACCTCTAATAGTCAGGATATCAACAGTATGGGCCTTTTACGGCTTCCGTGCTGGCCCCTTTTATTCATTTGGAAACCAAATCTACTGGACCGTTCTCTTCCTGGAAAGGAGAAAGAGAGTAACCACAGTTAACTCATTCGGCAATATGGCAACCACAAAGAAAAAGACAGCAAAGAAATCGTCTTCCGGGTCAGATCCGAAATCCAAGCGCATCGTGAAAAACAAAGTGGAAGAGGTTATGCATGAGTTCAAGCAGCACGAATTGGAATCGGGGCGCGGCGGACAAAAAGTGAAGAACCCAAAGCAGGCGATCGCGATTGCCCTGAGCGAAGCCCGTCGCTCGGGAGCCAATATCCCTCCAGCGCCGAATGCAAAAAAGACTTCCACGAAAAAAGCAAACCCTGCCAAGAAGTCGAGCGGCAGGAAATAAAAAGCCCGCCAAGCTCGAAAGCCTAGCGGGCCAAGTCACTTCGTTCCGAAAAGGATTTAGCTTAGTAGTCCATGTCCGGGCCGTGGCCGGGAGCAGGAGCCGCTGGGGATTTCTTCTCGGGAATTTCGGCAATCATCGCTTCGGTGGTCAGCATCAATGCGCTGATGGAAGCCGCATGTTGCAGAGCCGAGCGGGTCACCTTGGTCGGATCGATCACGCCGGACTTCACCAGGTCTTCGTACTGGCCGGAAGCCGCGTTGAAGCCGTAGTTGCTCTCATCACTCGAGCGAACCTTCTCGATAATGATGGCGCCTTCGTAACCGGCATTGCCGGAGATCTGGCGCAGCGGCTCTTCCGATGCCTTGCGGATGATGTCTATACCGATCTGCTCGTCGCCGTCCGCCTTCAGGTTGTGAAGAATCTTACCGGCGCGAAGCAGCGCAACGCCGCCGCCGGGAACGATCCCTTCTTCCACAGCCGCGCGAGTGGCATGCAGCGCATCCTCGACACGAGCCTTCTTTTCCTTCATCTCGGTTTCCGTAGCGGCGCCGACCTTGATAACTGCCACGCCGCCGGCGAGCTTCGCCAAACGCTCTTGCAGCTTTTCACGATCATAATCAGAGGTGGTCTCATCGATCTGAGCGCGCAGTTGCTTGATACGCCCCTCAATGGTCTTCTGCTGACCCGCGCCGTCAACGATGGTGGTGTTGTCTTTGTCAATCGTGACGCGCTTGGCGCGGCCAAGATCTTCCAGGCGAACGCCTTCCAGCTTGATGCCGGTCTCTTCCATCAAAGCCTTGCCGCCGGTCAGGACAGCAATATCTTCGAGCATCGCTTTGCGGCGATCACCGAAACCAGGAGCCTTGACAGCGCAAGCATTGAGCGTGCCGCGGAGCTTGTTCACCACGAGAGTGGCCAGAGCTTCGCCGTCCACTTCTTCCGCCAACACCAGAAGCGGCTTGCCGGAGCGGGCAATCTGCTCAAGCAGCGGCAACAAATCCTTCATGTTGCTGATCTTCTTCTCGTGGATCAGAATATACGGATCTTCGAGAACAGCTTCCATGCGGTCCGGATCGCTGATGAAGTAAGGAGACAAGTAGCCGCGGTCAAATTGCATGCCGTCCACGGTCTGCAGCTCGGTCACCATGGTTTTGGACTCTTCCACGGTAATGACGCCGTCCTTGCCCACTTTCTGCATCGCTTCGGCGATGATGTTGCCGATGGTGGCGTCGCCGTTGGCGGAAATGGTGCCAACCTGGGCAATCGCATCACCGGAGACCGGCTTGGAGAACTTCTTTACTTCATTAACAACGGCCTCAACGGCCTTCTCGATACCGCGCTTCAGCGCCATCGGGTTCGCACCGGCGGCCACCGACTTCACGCCTTCGCGGAAAATTGCCTGGGCCAGAATGGTGGCCGTGGTGGTGCCGTCGCCGGCGATGTCGGAGGTCTTCGAAGCCACCTCGCGCACCATCTGGGCACCCATATTCTCCAGCGGATCTCTCAGTTCCACTTCCTTGGCGACGGTCACGCCGTCCTTGGTAATGGTGGGACCACCGAACTTCTTCTCAAGAACTACATTGCGGCCCTTGGGACCGAGCGTCACCTTTACGGCATCAGCCAATTGGTTGACGCCGCGAAGAATTGCCTGACGCGAATTTTCGCTATAAACAATCTGTTTTGCAGCCATTTCCTTAATTCCTCCTACTTCTTTGCAGCGGTGCCGTTGGAAGCACCATTTGTCAACACGCCGAGAATCTCGTCCTCGCGCATGATCAGGTACTCGTTGCCATCCAGCTTGATATCGCTGCCGGAATACTTTCCGAATAAAATACGATCGCCAATCTGCACGTCGAGCGCGTTTACTTTTCCGCTCTCATCGCGCTTGCCTTTGCCAACGGCTATCACTTCGCCCTTTTGCGGCTTCTCTTTTGCCGAATCAGGAATGTAGAGACCGCCGATCATATCTTCGTTCTCTTCGAGCCGTTTAACTACGACACGGTCGTGAAGCGGTCGAATATCCATACTCATAAACCTCCGGTAAGTAACTCTTATTTCGCCTTGAAACTTTGGAATGTTAGGATTCTTCTGAAGCCTAACTACCCACCAGTAGTTTTAGCACACTCGGCAGGAGAGTGACAAGATAAATTCGCAAGCCATTAATTCCGAAGGGGTTAATTTCTAGCGCCTCAACCCTATACATTGCGTGACTCATATTTTCTTCCCTTACTTTTGCATAGGCCGACGCTGCTATCGTGGAGTAGTCGGTTACTCCTCTTAAGTTATGCGGCGGTTCTCGCTCCTTATTGCCTTCGCCGTGGTCCTTATTTCGGCCATCGTCGGCTACACCTACAAGCTGCGCCACGATAAAGCGCGCTCTGCCCATGCCTTTCCTACTCCCAATGTCAAAACGGGGTACGAAGCAATTGCCGCCGAATGGAGCTACAAAAAGGATGATCCGCAAACTAACAAGCCGATTGTCCGAGTCGATGCTAAATCGTTCCAGGCCACTCATGACCCCTCCACCTTTGAGCTGCACGACCTTGGTCTGCGCCTTTACGATAAAGACGCCGGTTCCTACACTTACGTCAAGAGTCCGAAAGCCTTGTTCGACGAGCGCTCAGGCACTTTGAAGTCGGATGGCCCGGTCACCATCATGATGAACGTGCCGATTGATAAAGAAGCCGAGGACAAAGCGGAAATCGCCAAACGCGTGCGCGTGGAAACCTCCGGCGTGACTTATGAAACGAAGACGGGCAAGGCTGTCACGGATCAGCCCGCCTCTTTTATTTTTCCTGACGGCGGCGGCAAAGGAGTGGGAGCCGAGTACGATCCTAATACAAAAGTTCTGCACTTAAAATCGCAAGTGGCTCTCGACTGGGTGGGGCAAGGTCCGGCAGCCAACAAGATGCACGTGGAAACCAGCGATCTTGTTTACAAAGAGGCTGAACAGAAGGTTTATTTGACGCCCTGGGCTAAACTGCAACGCCAATCAACCACGATTCAAGCGCGGAATGCGGTGGTGACGCTGCAGGAGGGCAGGCTGCACCAAATTGACGGAGACACGGCCGTCGGCGCTGATGACCGCGAGGACCGCCACACCAGTTACTCGGCAGACAAAATGACGGCCCTGTTCAATGAGAACGGCGATATTGTGAACATTGTAGGTGAAAGAAACGCCAAAGTTGCTTCAAGTCAGCCGGGTTCGCAAACAACCTTAACCGGAGACCGGGCCGATCTTCGTTTCGCCGTTTCCAGCAAAGAAGTGAACGGCCAGGCACAGGACAGCAGCGATCTGCATCTGGTTATGGCTGATGGACATGCCGTGGCGCAATCGGACCCGCTGCCGCAGCCGGGCGTTCTTCTTTCCGACACCCGTTTTCTGCGTAGCGAGCACATTGAACTGGAGATGAAACCGGGTGGCCGGGATATCCAGGAGATCCGCACTTCCTCGCAGGCGCAACTCGAATTTAAACCAAATCGCCCCGGCCTGCCGCATCGCGTGGTGGACGCTTCACATCTCCGTGTTTTGTACGGTGAAAACAGCTATGTGGATACGTTTCTTGCCTGGAACGCGGCCACCCGCACGGATAAACCTGCTTCCGTCAAGGATGGTAAAACGGCTCCGCAGACGCCCGCGCCCGCTTTGACCTGGAGCGACGAGCTGACCGCAAAATTTCAAGGCAACACAAATCAAGTCGCAACAGTCGAGCAGACCGGCAACTTCCGTTATCAGGAGGGTGTGCGCAAGGCCTCCGCCAAAAAGGCTTTTCTGGACCAGATCGCCAACCGCATGACGCTCGTGGAAGCGGCGCGCGTTCTGGATGATACGGGTTCCACGGTGGCGGACAAAATCGTGATGAACCAGACAACCGGTGATATGGACGCCGAAGGACGCGTGGTTTCTACGCACGCGCCGGACAAGAATCAAAAGCCCGGCACATCCATGTTGGACAGCACGAAGTCGATGCAGGCGAAAGCCGACCGCATGGTAACGCGCGACAACAATACGGAAATTCACTACGAAGGGCACGCGGTTCTGTGGCAGGGCGCGAACCGGACCACGGCGGATCTTATCGATATTGACCGGGACACGCAAACTTTGCACGCCAAGGGCAATGTAGTGAGCGAGCTTCTGGACAACAGATCAGACAGTCCTGAATCTTCCGCCAACGGGCCACTGCTGAAGAAAGTGTCCGTTACAACCAACGCTGAGGCGGTGCCGGTTTTCACAACCGTTTATGCTCCGGAAATGCTGTATCAGGACGACAAGCGAGTCGCTGATTACACGGGCGGCGTTAAGCTGACGCGTCAAAAAATGATCATCACTTCCAAGGAGCTGCTTGCCTTTCTGTCTCCGAAAACAGCGGAAAATCAGAATGACTCATCGTTGGATCACGCCTTCGCCAGCGGCAGCGTGACGGTTTTTGACGCGGTCGGATCAAACCGTACCCGCACCGGCACGGCGGAGCATGGCGAATACTGGACTAAAGACGACAAAGTCATGCTGAATGGCGGCGCGCCGCAAATGGTGGACAGCTATAAGGGCGTGACCAGAGGCCAGCAGCTCACCTATTTCAATTCCGACGACCGCCTGCTCGTCGATGGCCAAGTAAAAAAGCTCGCCTTCACGCAAATGAAGAAAAAGAAGTAGCGGTTGGTTGCTGAACCACTAATCTATCCTTCGATAAATCCAACTTAGTTTGGTTTCCCCCGCCAGCTTGTAATGAGCCAGCCAGGGCCGCAGTTCCGGAAATGTGCCCGGTTTCAGTTTTGGATTGAAACGGCCCAGACCATCGATAATCCAGGTCGGACGGGAACGCAGCAGCTCTTGCCGGTTCAGCGCGGCGGATGCGCTGTAGATGGCCGTTGTTCCTGAGAGATGACGATCAGCGGGCACGCCGGTCAGCGGCTGAGAATCCCAGAACCGGCTGTCTGAACTGGTGCGCGTGTAAACGTACACATCGGGACGGTACCCCCACACAAACAGCGTGTCGTCGGGCTTCTTCCAGGCGTTTACCTGATGCGCGACGTTTTGGCTATCCAAATCCATCTGGACATCAGACCAACCCGATGGACGCCCTCGCGCATTGTCGAGCAGCAGCGAAAAATAGTGCGGTCCGAAGCGAACGAAAGGAACCGTTAACAGAACTACCAATCCAGCAATGGCGACTCGGCGATACTCTCGAATAGCCAGTATGAGTCCGCGTGACGCCGCGATCACGAGCGGCGGCAGGAGTTGCAGGAAATAGTGCGGAGCAAAACGGCTTCCTAAGGCAACCGCCGCAAACGAGAAGACGGTCCAGACGCCTAGTTTCCAACGATCATCCCGGCCAATGCGGAGAAACGCGAAGGGCGCGCCCAGCGCCAGAGCAGCATGGAACCCTATCCAGTTTCCGGTGCGAGCAATGCCGTTAGCGAGCGGATGCGTGACCGGCGAGCCCTTGGCATAGATCAGCCCCCATTGCCAAACCTGCTCCACATAACCAGGCCATGCGCCCGTGGAAATCATCGACAAAAATCCTGCGGCAACGGGAAGCGCAAACCCAAGAACCAGCCAAGCTATTTCAGGCATCAGCCACAGCCCGCACGTCGCCAGGGCAAACAGCGCTTTCGTGTTAGCAAGAAACGCAATGCCGCAGAATACGCCGGCCCACACCGGCTTCCGGCAATGAGCTGAGTAGATCGCCGCCAAGTGCGGCACCAGCATGACAGCATCCGCCGCAAACGGAATCACGGCGGAGGGCAGGTAAAACGTCATGAAAAAAGCCAGCAGGCACGCCGCCGCGCAGCCTTCCGCCTTACTCCACCAGCGCGACGCCAGCCGATACACGAGAAAGCAGGCCGCGCCCGCATAAGCCGCATCCAAAAGACGCAAGGGCCAGCCCGGAAAGCCGCCGATCAGCAAGTAATAAAACGCGCTGAGCGGCGGCTTGTCATACCAGAAATCACGATACGGCACTTTGCCGCGCAGCACATTGATGGCGGCGGCCAGATGGTAGTCTTCGTCGGCCCAAAGCAGATGGACGTGCGCCAGGCGCAAGCAGTTAAGAACCGCCACCAGGCCCAAAACAATTCGCCCCATTCCCAGGCGGCGCGATAGCGAAGCAAAAACCTCCATCCTCCGCGTATGATAGGACATAGATCATTTAGGATTTGATTGGAAACTCCGAAGCGCGCGAGAACTCTGCAAACAGTAGAGATCTCGAAGTCATATAACGGCCGTAAAGTGGTCGATAACGTCAGCGTTCGCGTCGAACAGGGCGAGGTGGTGGGCCTCTTAGGGCCGAACGGCGCCGGCAAGACAACATCGTTTTACATTACCGTGGGCCTGGTCAGTCCCGAGTCAGGCCAAGTTTTGCTCGACAATGAGCCGATCACGCATTTGCCGATGTACCAGCGCGCGCGCCGCGGCATCAGCTATCTGCCGCAGGAAGCCTCGGTTTTCCGCAAGCTCAGCGTGGAAGACAATCTCATGGCGATCCTGCAAACGCTGCGCATCAGCGGCCATGAGCGCCGCGAGCGCATGTCGAACCTGATCAGTGATCTCGGCCTTGAAACGGTTCGCCACAGCAAAGGCTACATGCTTTCGGGCGGAGAAAGACGGCGTGTTGAGATTGCACGCTCGCTTGTTTTGCGCCCTGACTTCATCCTGCTTGACGAGCCGTTCTCGGGCATTGACCCGATTCAGGTTCTCGAACTACAGCGCATTATCAGCGACCTGAAACACCGCGGTATCGGCGTGCTGGTGACCGATCACAACGTGCGGGAAACATTGGCCGTGACGGACCGCGCTTATATCATCAGCAGCGGCCGTATTTTTCGGGCCGGCTCGCCCGACTCACTCGGCCGCGATCCGGAAGTCCGCCGGATCTATCTGGGCGAGAACTTCTATTTGCCGCCCACCTTTTCAAAAGAGTTTGTACGAAGCTGATTTGGTTGTCTCTTTTTTGATTCACTCGGAAGCTAATCCAGTTCCGCCCCATACGTTCCAGGTGTTTATGAAATAATTCCAGGTGTTTATGAAATAATTTAAAGATCATTTCTTCTTTATGAAACGCCGGAAATTCGTGCAAAGCTTGCTGGCGGCTCCGGCTGCTCCTGTTGCTCTTGCGGCAGCGCAGCAGCAGACCACCGCTCCTCAGCAGCAACCCGTTCCTCAGCCCAATACGCCAGCCCGTCAGGTTCCGCAACAGCCGCAGGCAGTTCCTAAGCTGGCGGTGGTTCAGCCCGATATTGTTGCTGAAACCGAGCAGCGGTTTTTTAGCGCCGACCAGTTTGCCGCTTTGGAAAAGCTGGGCGGTGTTTTGATGCCTCCCTTGAAAGGAAAGCCGGGGGCTTTGGAGGCTGGTGCTCCTGAGTTTCTGGATTTTCTTTTGAGCGTGTCGCCTGCGGACCGGCAGAAGCTGTACCGCAATGGCCTGGACGGGCTGAACGCGCAGGCAAAGAAGCAATTTCATAAGCCGTTTGCGGAGTTGGACAATACGCAGGTGGATGCCGTGATCCGGCCTTTACTGGTCTCTCGGCCTTGGCCGCAGGAACTGCCTGGCGATGCCATGAAGAATTTCCTGGCGCAAGTGCATGAGGATTTGCGGACCGCTACCACAAATTCACGGGAATGGGCCGCTCAGGCTCCCTCCTCCGGGCAGCGGGGGCGCGGATTTAACAGAAGCGTCGGGTATTATTGGCATCCCATCGATCCGGTGGTCAGAAGTTGATCAAATGGCTATCAAAGAGTATGATGTTTTGATTGTTGGCTCGGGACATTCGGGCGGCATGGCCGCTAGCGTCCTGACGCAGAAAGGCGTTTCGTGCCTGATGTTGAATGCGGGACCGGAGGCGGATTTCGGACGCGACCGCACGTTGAAGTCCGCGCACGAACTGCCGTATCGCGGTTTCAATCAGCCGGGGCGTTTGCCGCATGTCTTTCAGGCTACCGAGTTCAATGCGAATCAGTGGGTGGATGAGAAGGAGGTACCCTACACGCATCCTCCGGACGCCGAGTATAACTGGGTGCGGGTTCGTCTGCTGGGCGGACGGTCCTTGTTTTGGGCGCGGCAATCGTTCCGTCTGAGTAATTTTGAATTCAAGGCGGCGGATATCGACGGGACGGGCGAGAACTGGCCGATCAGCCTGGAAGATTTGGCTCCGTTCTATTCGCGGGTGGAAACCATTTTTCGGGTTTCCGGGCGCAAGGAAGGATGGCCTCAGTTTCCGGATGGAAATTTTGTGGAGACCACCTTTCCGCCCGATACGGAAACGATTAAGAGAGTGACGGAACTGGCCAATAAACGTGGGATTCAGGTTTCCAAGTGGCGGTATGCGCAGGGGCAGAATGGGCTGGCGAGTTCCATCAATCTGCTGTTGCCGGATGCGCTGGCAACGGGCAAGCTCGACATGGTGGAGAACGCGATTGTTCGCGAGATCTCCGCGGATAAGAACACGGGTTTGGCGAATGGAGCGCATTTTGTGGACCGGCATTCGGGCCGCGAAATGCATGTGAAGGCGCGCGCGGTGGTGCTGGCGGCGGGATGCCTGGAAAGCACGCGGCTGCTGCTCAATTCAAAGCTTGCCAACTCCAGCGGCGTGATGGGCCATTACCTGGTGGACCAGATGTATGGGGTTTCGGTGGTGGCGTCGGTTCCCGAAGCCCGCGATGGAAAGGCTAAGCCGGGTTTGATGGGCGGGAACTCTTTGATTCCACGTTTCCGCAACTTGAGCAAGAGCGACAAGCGGGATTTTATCAAGGGCTACTGCATCAACATCAGCAGCGGCGGGGGTGCCAGTCCGAATTTCTTTCCGCTGTACGGCGCGGAATTGCAGGAAAAACTCGATAGCTATGCGGGTTCGTGCGTTTCGGGGGGCATCTTTGGCGAGCGCGTGGCCCGGCATGAAAATCATGTACGGATCAATAAAGATGTGAAAGATGCCTGGGGAATTCCGGTGCTGCATATTGAAGCGCGGGATTCGGAGAATGAGCGCAATTTGCGGCGGGACGCAGCCAATACGATTGAAGAGCTATTTCACGAAGCGGGCTGGGAATTGATCTGCAAGACGGATCAGGTGAATCCTCCGGGTTATAGCATCCACGAGGTGGGCACGTGCCGCATGGGGGATGACCCGAAAAAGAGCGTGCTGAATAAATGGTGCCAGAGTCACGACATCAAGAACTTGTTTGTGGTGGACGGGGCGAGCTTTGTGACTTGCGGATGGCAGAATCCGACGATGACGATTTTGGCGTTGTCGATGCGCGCTTCGGAATATTTGGCTGAGCAGATGCGCCAGCGCGGCGTATGAGGAGTGCGGCGGCTTTTGCCCTTGCGATAGTCCTTCTTTTCTGGACAGGAAATCGCGTGGCGGCGGCGCAAGAGGCGGCTTCCGCTCCTCGGCAGCCGATTGCGTTCAGCCATAAAACTCATGCGGGAGCTCTGAAGGTTGCCTGCAAGGGGTGTCATGCGAATCCTGAGGGGGGGCGAGGCGATGACGATTGCCGATGCGGCCAGTTGCATGAAGTGCCATTCAGCGATCAAAACCGACAGCCCGGAGATTCAGAAGCTGGCGGGGTATGCCAAAAGCGGCACGGCCATTCCCTGGGTACCGGTCTATGAATTGCCTTCCTTCGTGAAGTTCAGCCATAAAACGCATACGGATAAAGGAGGAGCCGCGTGCCAGGAATGCCATGGGCAGGTAGCAACGCGCGATCAGTTGTTTCGAGAAACGAATCTCTCCATGAGCTGGTGCGTGGATTGCCATAACGTGAAAAAGGCGAGCGTGGATTGTACGCTTTGCCATGAACTGCAGAACTAAAAGCGGAACGGGCCGGCGCTAAAATTCACAGTTTTTCCTGGGATTGCATTGGCCTATTGCGGTGTTAAACTGTAATCCTAATGAGTTCGCTTTCGCAACGACTGCATCTTGGCGTTCAGCAAAAGCAGATACTCACGCCCGGCCTGGTGCAGATGGTCACTGTTCTTCAGCTCAATCGCATGGAGCTGAAAGACATGATCACGAACGAGATTGCCGAAAATCCTGTTCTGGAGGAAGCCGCGGAAAGCGGCGAAGACATCACACCCGCTGAACTGCAATCGATACTCGAACGCGAACGATCCTCGGACCCGGCGGATCAGGCAATTCGGGCGAATGTGGAAGGAACCGAGTCGACCGGGCCCTTTGAATCTGCGGGCGATGGCGAGAGTTCTTTCGAGGCAGCAGGGGGAGAGAATGCGGACAATTCCGTTGTCGTGCTGACCGCGCCGGAAGAAACAGGGAAAACAGAAACAGATCCGTTCGAACAGATTGACTTCGGCAGCTTTTTCGACGACTATTTAGATCCCGGCTTCAAGAGTCCCTCTTCCGAAGCTGTTGAAAAACCGTCGTTTGAAACGTTTCTTTCTTCTCCGGTCACTTTATCCGACCATTTGCAAAGCCAGCTCAGCGTCATGCTTTTGCCGGATTCCGTCCGGCAGGCGGCTAACAGCATTATCGGCAATCTGGAAGAAAGCGGTTATCTCACAACGCCGCTGGAAGAGATTGCCATGGCTGAAGGTTTACATCTCGACACGATGCGGGCCAGCCTGAAAGCCGTGCAATCTCTTGATCCCACGGGCGTTGGGGCACGTAGTCTGCGGGAATGCCTGCTGCTGCAACTGGAAGCGCGCGGCTGCCGCGACGGCGTGGCCTGGAAGATTATCCATGACCATTTGAAATTGTTGGAAACGCGGCACTTGTCACAGCTCGGCAAGTTGATGAACCGGCCCGCGGAGCATATTCAGATTGCCGTGAATGTGATCCGGCATCTTGACCCTGCTCCGGGTCTTCGCTTTTCCAGCGGCGGAGCGCGGCAGGTCGAGCCCGACGTTTACATTTCCAAAGACGGCGAGGACTACGTCATTACGCTCAACGATGATGATATTCCGCAGTTGCGCTTGAACGGCGAATACAAGCGCATGGTGGACCGCGAACAGGAGCCGAACAAGGACGTTCGCAATTACGTCAAAGAGCGGTATGCCTCGGCGCTGCAACTGATTAAGAACATTGAGCAGCGCAAACAAACCATTTTGCGGGTTTGCCACTCCATCGTGCGCCGACAGGGAGACTTTCTTGAGTTTGGCATTGACCATCTGAAGCCGATGATGATCAAGGAAGTGGCGGAAGAGATTGGCGTACACCCGTCCACGGTCAGCCGGGCGGTAGCGAGTAAATACTCGCACACGCCGCAAGGTGTTTTCGAGTTGCGCTATTTCTTCTCGGAAGCGGTGCAGGGCCCTTCGGGCAGCGCTACGCCGCTGTTGATTGTGAAGCGGCGCGTCAAAAAGATGATTGAGGACGAAGATTCGGCTCACCCCTTGACTGATGAACAGATTACAGCCCGGCTGCAGGCCGAAGGAATACAAGTAACCCGTCGCACTGTCGCGAAATATCGTGAGGATATGAAAATTCCTTCAACACATCAGCGCCGTTTACGCGCCTAACAACTGGGAGACTACTCCATTTCGCGGGACTGCGGAACACTGATTGCAACTCGCTGGTAGAGGCAACTATGAAGCTTATCTACTCCGGAAAGACTAAAGAATTCACCCCTGAATTTGAGGAACGCGTCGCTGTTAAGCTTGCCAAATTAAGCAAGATTTCCGAACAGCGTGGAGAACGCGAAGTTCATTTTGTGCATCACGTGGAACGCCATCTTCACAAAGTGGAAATTCTGATGAACTTCTACGATCATCCGCTTGTCGGAGAAGCCACGGACACGGATCTTACCGTGGCTTTAACGCAGGCCGCCGAGAAGCTGGAAAAGCAGCTTATTAAGCACCGGGATCGTTGGCGTGATACCCACCGCGACGCCAAAGCGGTTCGAGCCGATAAGGAGAATTGGGATGGCGCTCCCGCCGGTGCCGAGGCTATCGAAAAAGACGGCAAGACAGGCGTCAATGGAACCGCGCGCAAGCCCAGAATCTTTCGCGTCAACTATGATGACGGCCATAAGCCGATGACGCTGGAAGAAGCCCTTCTTGAGATGGATGGGCATACGGATTATGTGGTGTACCGGAACTCCCAGAGCAACTGCCTGTCTGTTCTCATCAAGCGGCCCGACGGCAACTTCGATCTAATAGAATCGTAGATAGCTGGAAGCACGCTGGGTCCTTGTCCTGATCGGCTCTTCTCAAAGCATTCACTCTCAATTTGTATGCCGAAGTTAACTAAGGATGGAGCCAGCGCGCCCGCGCCGCCGAATGCGTTGGCCACTGGCGCGAATCTTGTCATTATCACCGGCACGAGCGGGTCGGGCAAGCTCACCGCCTTGAAAGCGTTCGAGGACCTGGGGTTCTACGCTGTTGATAACCTGCCTATTGCGCTGGTTCCGAAGTTTGCCGACTTGACGCTTGACTCTAAAACGCAGAAACGTTCGGCAATAGCCATCGATATTCGTGAAGGCGACGCGCTCAAGAACTTTCCCAAGATTCATGCCGATTTAAAGCACCGGCTTCGTTCCACCATCGTTTTTCTCGATGCCGAAGATGAAGTTCTACAGCGGCGATTCAGCGAAACCAGGAGACCTCATCCGCTGGGATCGGCGTCCACGGTGCTCAGCAGCATTACCGACGAACGGAAGCAGTTGCAAGCCATTCGCGCTCTCGCGGACCTCTATATTGACACGTCAAAGCTGAACGTGCATGATCTTCGACGACAGATCTCGGAAAAGTTCAAGGATCTCGATGATCCCGCCAATATCACGGTGTACATCAACAGCTTTGGCTTTCGTTACGGCGTGCCTCCCGACAGCGATTTAGTGTTCGACGTGCGCTTTCTGCCCAATCCGAACTACATCCCGGAGTTCAAGCACCTGACGGGGCGGCATCCCAGCGTGGCCCGCTACATCCGTTCGTTTCCGCAAACGACGGAGTTCATCAACCGCATTTCAGAACTGCTGATTTACCTCCTGCCGCACTACATTCGCGAGGGCAAAAGCTATCTCACCATCTCTTTCGGATGCACGGGCGGTCATCACCGTTCGGTTCTGATCGCGCACGAAATCAACAAGCACTTGAAAAAAGCGGGATTCGCGGTAAAAGAACGGCACCGCGACGCGGAACGCCAGTAAGCGGGCGAGGCCGTCCAACGCTTCAGCAGGTTTTATCGCCGGATCTTGGAAACGCATGGGGATCACGCTCTTCCGGCGGACCATCCACGCATTCCAAGTCCTTTTCAATGGCTACCCGCAGCAAAGATCCATCGGCGGGCAGGTCGAAGTACATGCCGATGGCTTGGCTGTTGGCCCACTCCCTTACGTCACTGCCGGGAGCCGACACGCGAATCACTCCGCCTTCAAACGACGCCGCCGCCGTATTGTGTCCATACGGCTCCAGAATGTAGCGCATACGCGCGTTGCCGGGGAAACTGACGTCTTCCTGTAGCGCCGTGCCCGCGGCCAATTCATCCACCTCGCGCTGGTTTACGCGGAGACGAAGGCTATTCTGGCGAAAACGCAGTTTCATCTTCTACAATGTTATCCGCCACTCGCCCGAGTAGATATTAAATCGCCGTTCGCGGGCAAAGCCGACCAGCGTGACGCCGAACTCGCGCGCTGTCTCAACAGCCAGGCTCGACGGCGCTCCGATTGTCACCAGCATGAGACCGCCCGCCATGATCGTTTTCTGAACCAATTCAAAACTGCTCCGGCTGCTGAGGAACAGGATGCGATCCCGTAAAGGCAAACCGCCCCGCAACAAACAGGAGCCGATGAGCTTATCTAACGCATTGTGGCGGCCTATATCTTCGAAGACCTGTTCAACTTCCCCCGCTGTATTGACCAGGGCAGCGGCATGCAGTCCGCCCGTCTTCGAAAAGGCTTCCTGCCGCTCGGCCAGCAACGTCGGCAACTTTTTAATCAGCGACGCCTCTACGATCAAACGGTCGTCGTTCATCGCGTAATCAGGCCATGTAACGGCATCCCGGCTGCGTTTCCCGCACACTCCGCAGCTTGAATTCACCACCGTGTTGCGCTGGAGCTTCCAGGCATCCAAGTCAACGTCGCGGGACAAGTCCGCCACAATCTCATGGGACGGTTCTGTGCCTAATACGCGGAGATCGACTAAATCTTCAGGACCGCGAATCACCCCTTCGGACAAAAGGAGCCCGGCGGCGAGTTCCCGGTCATTTCCGGGCGTTCTCATGGTCAAGGCAAGGCTCTGCGCGTGCATGACGTCCTTGAACCAGTAACTCACCCGAATGTCGAGCGGTTCTTCCCGCGCCACCTCGTCCACCGCCCGCTCCGGCTGCCGGTCGTGAACCCGCTTGATGTCGAAGCGGCGCATCAGCGGGGAGCGGTCGTTGTCCATGCCGTCCAACCTCTAGCCTCACACAAACGCGCGGAACCTCCGCTGGAAAAGAGGCCGCGAAATCGCGCTGCGCTATCTTGTCGTCAAGACTGCAAATGCAAGCAGCCGGAATTAATCATGTCGAGCTTGTCATTCTTGCTCTGCTCCTGCTCGTGGCCGCGCTGGCGGCTTTGGCAAAGCGGATCGGCATTCCTTACCCCATTATTCTCGTGATTGGCGGCGTGTGCCTCAGCTTGGTGCCCCATGCGCCCCGCATTACGCTGAATCCGAACGTTGTTTTTCTCATTATTCTGCCGCCGCTGATCTTCTTCGCGGCATTTCATATTTCCTGGCGTGAGTTCCGGCGCAACCTCCTCAGCATTCTCATGCTTGCCTTCGGCCTGGTTGGCTTTACCGTGTTCGGAGTCGCTTGGGCCACGCGCTGGATGCTGCCGAACTTCGACTGGCGGCTCGGCTTGGTGCTCGGCGCGGTGGTGGCGACCACTGATCCGATTTCCGCCACCGCCACGGCCCGGAGACTGGGCATACCGCGCCGCCTGACGGACCTGCTCGAAGCCGAAAGCCTGGTCAACGACGGCAGCGGCTTGGTGGCGCTTAAATTTACAGCCGCTCTCGTCATCACGGGCATGACCCCGACCTTTGCCGAAGGATTGGGGCAGCTTCTTTACCTAATCACGGCGGGTGTTGTTATCGGAATGGCCGTTGGCGTCATCTCTGATTGGATCGAGCGAAAGGTTACGGAGACGACGATTGAAATTACCATCAGCATCGTCACTCCTTACATTGCTTACCTGTCCGCTGAAGCGGCCGGCTGCTCCGGCGTGATGGCTACCATCGCCTGCGGCCTTTTCCTGGGCCGTCGAAGCTCCGGCTACTACTCCCTACATGCCCGCATCGAGTCTTCGGCTGTTTGGCGGACCATTGATTTCGCCTTGAACGGTGTCGTGTTTCTGGTTCTCGGCTTGCAGCTTCCCACGATCCTTTCCCAAATCGGCGGCTTCAGCCCTGCCAGCCTCTTTGCCTATGCCGCCTTATTTTGCGCCGTGGTGATTCTGCTTCGCCTCATCTGGGTTTTTCCGAGCGCCTGGCTGATCGCGCGCCTACGTTCCCGTTTCCGCTCCGGGCTGGCTGAACCATTTTCAAAGCGCGCGGCTTTTATCGTGGGCTGGTCAGGAATGCGCGGCGTTCTAGCCTTGGCCGCCGCCATCTCGCTGCCGGAAAAACTGAACAGCGGAGAGGCTTTTCCGGAAAGAAACCTCATCATCTTTCTCACCTTCTGCGTCATTTTCGTGACCCTGGTTTTACAAGGCTTGAGCCTTCCGCCTCTCATCCGGCGGCTCGGCTTAGGCGGATCAACGGGGGGCAGGGAAGAGGAAGAAACAGCGCGCCGCGAGATGATCTCCGCCGCCCTTGCCTCGCTGGAAAAACTCCGCCGGGAGAACTCGCCCGAACAGGAGGGGATTCTCGACCAGCTTCAACTCCACTATCAGCGCCGTTTAGCTTTGCTGGAAGAAGAAACCAATGAGCCAAGCTCGCCCGCCAACGGCGCGGTAACAAGGGAGCAGGTTCGGCAACACGACGTTATGGCGCATCAGCTTCGTGAAATAGAACGCTCCGTCGCCTTGCGGCTGCGCAACGAAAACAAAATTCACGATGAAGTGCTGCGAGAGCTGGAACGGGAACTGGACCTGCTCGAAGCGCGTTACAGCGCATAGCTAAATTGATCCATCAGGCCCGCAACTGGCACTTATAGTTACATGAAGCCGGTTTTGTGGAGGGGTCTGTTCGCGCTGCTTCTGCTGGCTCTGGCGCCCGCGTATTGGACAGCGCTGCGCAATCCGCTCGCCGGAACCTACCATGACGACGGCATTTACCTGGTAACGGCGAAAGCGCTGGCCACGGGACAGGGTTACCGGATTATCAGCCTGCCGGAACCGATCCTTCAAACGAAGTACCCGCCTGTATATCCTTGGCTCTTATCGCTGGTCTGGCGCGTCACGCCGCCTTTCCCCCGGAATGTAACGGCGCTGCTTTCCGTATCCTGCATTGCCTCTTTCCTTTGGATGTCGGCGGTTTATGCGGTGGCAAGGCAAGAGCGTCTTTCACAAGGCGCTACGTTTTTCGTGATCGCCATAAGCGCCAGTTCTCTATGGACCCTTGGCTTAAGCACGATGGCCCTCTCGGAGACAACCTTCGCGGCGCTCTGTACGGGATCGCTGGCTTTGCTGCAAAGGGCCGAGGCTAGGCGGAGCAGACTGCTTATGACCCTCAGCGCTCTCCTGGCCGGTCTTGGCTTTCTGACCCGGTCGGCTGGCATCGCCATTCCGGTCGCGGCGCTTGTCTGGCTACTTTATAAGCGACGCCGGAGGAAGGCCCTCCTGTTTGGAACCGTTGCCGCCGCTATCGTCGCTCCGTGGTTGATATGGACCGGGTTGCACGGTGATTCAACGGACTGGGTCAGCGCCTACTACTCAGCGCAAAGCTACAAAATCAACAGCATCTTCTTCTCCTTTACGCTAGGGCAAAAGGCAAACATTATAGGGGCCAACCTGCTCCATTTTTTCCTTACCCCGGCCTCGCTTCTTAACTTGGCGCCCGGCCCTTCCTGGCTGCCAGGCGCGGTGAGCGGCATATTTTGTATGAGTTTTGCGCGAAGCATGGTTCGGGACCTTGGTTTATTACCGATTGTTTTCCTAACTTACGCTGCCGTTTTAGCTTGCGCGTGCGGAGGAATAGGAATACGTTACGCCGCTCCGGTGTTTCTCCTATCTTGCTGATCGTTGTAGCGCAAGGATGGAAGTTCCGGAGCCGCTGGACGGCAAGCCTGATGGTGTTCGCGGCGGGCTTGCTTCTTTGTCACTCCATCGTTCGTCTTTATGCTTCCGCGCAAGTAGTCGCGGCGGGTCACAAGGCCTGGACCTCCGTGGAGGATAACGATGGTCGGGAACTTCTCAAGGTAGCCTCGTGGATTCGCGCGAATGTGCCGGAAAACCAGGTCGTTTCCGCCAACCTCGATCCCTTGTTTTACCTCTACACGGGACACCAAACGGTTCGCGGCTTTGCGCCAGATTATTATGAGTTGTTTTATAAGGCAGAAAAGGCTGAGCGACGACCAGCCGGTACCGACGCGGATCTCCGCCGCGAACTGCGGACGAATCATGTTGACTACTTAGTGATTACGCCCGATAGAGACTTCCTCGAAATCCCATTTTTCCGAAAGTCGGAAGAGCAGCTCATCCAAAGTTTTCCTTCCGTCTTTCACCGCGCTTACCAGGGGGAAACAACTGGATACGAAATCTTCGCTGTGGATTGGGAAAAACTGTAAATTAGCTGAAATATTGGGAGCCGCACCATTGGGTAGGTCTGGATGAACGAGCCGGTGAGAGCAATCGTCTCTTAATCGGACGCATCTGCATCTATGCTTATGCAGCATTTTGCCTTCTTTTCTGTGGCATAATGTAGCGAGAGAATAGCTTACGAATACCACCAATCTACAGATCGGTGACTGGCTGGGCCTCCCGGCTCCCGCCACGGAAAACGAGATGCTTCGTATCGTGGAAGGACGGCTTGCTCCGTCCGTCATCAAACGGCTGGCCACCCTTGGATTAGAGCGAGGGGAGATCGATGCCGTCGTGATCCCGTCCCGGACGCTCCAGCATCGCCGCTCCCGCCGGGAAAAATTGACAGTGGAGGAATCCGACCGCGTGCTGCGCGTTATCCGAGTCCTTTCGTTGGCGGAGTCCGTCTATGGAAGCCGCGAACGGGCCCTCGCCTGGCTGCGCAAACCTCACGCACGGCTCGACGGGCGTACGCCGCTCTCACTGCTGAAAACCGATACGGGTAGCCGGATCGTCGAGGAGATGCTGATTCAAATCGATGAAGGCATGTTCGTGTAATGATCCTGTGGCGGATCAGCCGTCATCGCGATCTCAGCGGAGCAGGCGGCCTGAAAGCTGCCGGACACTGGCATTACGCGGGTCATCCTGTGGTGTATTTAGCGGAGAATCCGGCAGCGACGCTCCTGGAAGTCTGTGTGCACAGCAGCGCGAATGATGTTCCGCCGGAGTTCACGCTGCTGAAGATCGAAGGACCGGATACGGAGCTTACAGCCATCGGGATCAGTGACATGCCCGACGATTGGCGGGCGCGCCTGGAGGTGACGCGCGATCTCGGGACAGCATGGCTTGAAAAGAACGAGTCCGTGCTGCTGAAGGTTCCGAGTTCGATCGTGCCAGCAACGGCAAACTTTCTCCTCAATCCCACTCATTTCGACGCGAAACAGTTTCGCATCGCGGAGGTCTTCTCATACCCGTTTGACATTCGTCTTAAAAGCTAAACGCAAACGCGACCGCTGGCTGCGCGCAGTCTTGTTCTATTCAGATGATTTTGGGACGGCTACTTGGTTGCGGGGCAAGATTTGAACTTGCGACCTGTGGGTTATGAGCTTATCGAATATTGTCTATCCGGTTAATAACAGGCACGAGTGGCAATCGAAAAACGCTTGGGAACCGTCGGTAACGGCTAAAGGGAGTTGATCGGGAGTGGATTTTGACCTTTGGGTTTTCGACTCAAGAAATGGGAGTCGGCCGGCAGAAAACAGCCGGTTGAGCTTTGCGCCATAATCGAGTTATGACGTCCGCGCATCCGCGCATCACGATCGAGCCCGACAAACGGGACGGCAAGCCGTGCATCCGCGGCATGCGAATCACGGTCAACGACGTCCTTGGCTGGCTCTCGCACGGGATGACTGAGGAGGAAATCCTCGACGAACATCCCGGCCTCGAAAAAGAGGACTTCTCGGCGGTCTACGCGTTTGCGGCACAGATGGCCGACATGGCCTACAGCCACCGCTAATCCGTGCGCATCCTGCTGGACCAGAACCTCTCCCCGAAGCTGATTCGAAAGCTGTCCGACATTATTCCGGGACTTGAGACCGTGTACGATCACGATCTCGTGGGAGCATCCGATCCGTTCATCTTCGATTGGGCGCGGAAGGCGGAGTTTGCCGCCGTGGTCAGCACCGATCGCGATTTCGTGCACCTGGCCGAGCGCCTGGGTCCGCCGCCCAAGGTCATTCGGATTGAGCGATGCGATTTTCCCGCCAACGTGATCGAACAACTCCTGCGTCGCGAGGCACATCGTATTCATGATTTCCTGGAATCAGATCGTGCCGTGTTGCTGCTGAGACTGTAGACATCACGGCAAGGTCGGAGACGTGAAGACCGAGTACTCGCGGGATAGCGTTCCACTCGACACGGCGGTCATTGAGGCCTTGGTGTTGCACAAGGAGCAGTCCTTCACGACACCGAAAGGCTGGCTATTCACGAATCCTGCCACGGGCAGGCCGTACCACCAAGAGGAGACTCAGAAGCGGCGCATTCGAGCGGCAGGGATCGAGTCCGAGATCGGCGGCGATGTCGGTTGGCGCACCTTCCGGCACAGCTACCGGTCCTGGCTGGATGAAACCGGCACTCCCAGCAGCGTCCAAAAGGAGTTGATGCGTCATGCCGGCATACAGACCCCGTTGAACATTTACGGGAAGGCCATGACGGACAGTAAGCGTCAGGCCCACAGCAAAGTTATTGAGATGGTATTAAGCGGCAGCAAATCCGACCAAACTTCCACTCACAAGAAGCCGATTGCGGCTACTGGGAGTTAACGGGACTTTGTGGTAAGCTCTGAATCCCGCGCAAGTTGTTGATTTCTTGGTTGCGGGGGCAACATTTGTTTGTGGCTGGAGGCTGTTGCTGCTAAAGAGTTTACGCAGCAAGAAGTTGAAGAGGCTTATCCGATCAGGAAAGGCCTTGTTCCCGTTCCTGGTCGTGGCTCCGCTTCTGCTGAAGCAGCAACCCTTCAATCTGTTGTTTCACTTGAGGCAAATCGTTCTTTACGGTAGTCCAGACGATTTTCGAATCCACAAAAAAGTATTCGTGGATCACTACGTTACGCATGGCCCGCATTTGCGCCCATGGAAGCTCAGGATGTCGATTCACGAAGTCCGGGGCCAGCTTGTGAATCTTGTTCACTGCCTCGCCGATAATCTCGATGTTGCGTACAACCGCATCCTGAACCTGTTGATTCTTTTGAAATGTTTCAAAATCCTGCAAGGGCTGAAGATACCCGGTGGCTCGCTCAATGGCCTCGGCAATGTGCTCTAGGTACTCTTCGACGCGCTCGGGGTGCTTCATAAGGGCTGCGCCTGTTGCAATACCTTGTTGCGAAATTTGGGCGGCAACCCATTCGGAGTTAATACGGATACCGGCACTTCCAGCAGCTTCTCAGCGTCCATTTTCAAGCTGGCAATCGTAAAGAGGCTGGTGGTTTCCGCGGGGTCAACCAATAAGTCAAGGTCGCTCTGATCCGTGTCGGTGCCGCTCAAAACCGATCCGAAGACACGAGGGAAAGAGAGACCGTAGCGGCTGACAAGCTGCCGTAATTCCGCGCGGTGGGTTATCAGTGCTTCGGATGGTTTCATAATGATGAACACCGTGCCGGAAAAACTGCGCTTGGCACAATATATTTATCATGTCTTACCTGCGTTCAGAGATGGAGAATTAGGGCGTTTTTGGCGCCGCTCAAACGAGGCTTTGGTACTTAGCTGTTTCAATGTCTAAATGCTTGCTGAACAACGCTAGGTATTTAAGAATTTAGACTGTGTATCGGTAGGCTCGCTACCGCTTGAGCTTGTTTGGTTGCGGGGGCAAGATTTGAACTTGCGACCTTTGGGTTATGAGCCCAACGAGCTACCTGACTGCTCCACCCCGCACTTCATGGTACCAATTGCGCCCATTCAGGTCAATCCCTAAGCGATACTTATGTGTACGGGTTCTTACCAGGAATCCATCTAACAAAACGCCAGTGGCTTAGTCTTTACTAAACCGAGTCGAACTGGGGAAGGGAATACACTTCTTTGGCCCGCTCCACCAGAGCTCGCGCAACCGCAACCAAAAAACGACTGACGGCGGATGCGCCGGTCATTTCCGGCCCATTGCCTTTGGATTCGCCGGAACTTTACTTGAATCCTCATCTCAGCTTGCTGGCCTTTCAACGCCGCGTGCTAGAGGAAGCCCGTGATCCTGCTAATCCTTTACTGGAGCGCGTCAAGTTCGTTTCCATTCTCGGCTCCAACATGGATGAGTTCTTCATGGTGCGCGTCGCCAATCTTTGGCAGCAGATTGAAACGCGCACCACCGAGATCAGCATGGATGGCCGGTCGCCGAGCGAACAGTTGGAACTGATCCGTCTCGAAGTGACCAGCATTGTCAAAGACATCTATAAACTCTGGCGCGAGGACATCATGCCGGGCCTCGAAGAAGCCGGCATTCAGATCCTCTCCCTGGATCAGTTGAACGCGCAGCAGAAGACCGCCATCGATGACTATTTCCGGCGTGTCGTTTATCCGGTTTTAACGCCGCTGGCCGTCGACCAGGGCCGCCCCTTTCCGCATATTTCCAACCTGAGCCTCAATATCGCCGCTACCGTCACCAACGGCGATGGGCAGGAGCGCTTTGCCCGCATCAAGGTTCCCGATTCCCTGCCGCAACTGGTTCCGCTTCCGTCACGCGCCGGCGAGCTTGCTTTTGTCTGGCTGGAGCAGGTGATTATTGCCAACCTTCGCATGCTCTTCCCGGAGATGGAGATTCTGGAAGCCGATCTCTTCCACCTCACTCGTGACGCCGAGCTGACAATTCAGGAACTGGAAACGGACGACCTGCTCGAAACCATTCAGGAAGCCGTCCTGCGCCGCCGGTTCCGCGATGCCGTCCGCCTGCAGATCAATACCGGCATGCCGCAAAGGCTGGTTACCCTGCTCAGCAGTAATCTTGAACTTGACCATAACGATATCTACCGGATTGACGGCCCCATTGATTTAAGCCGCGTTCGGGCGCTGCTGAGTGTCGACCGCCCCAGCTTAAAAGACAAACCATTCATTGCGGCGGTTCCCAAAGGTTTTGCCGCTGCCTCCGCCGGCGAAATGTTTGCCGCGATCCGTGAGAGCGACGTGCTGCTGCACCATCCTTACGAGTCGTTCCAGCCGGTGATCGATTTCCTTCGCGCCGCCGCGGAAGATGACGACGTGCTCGCCATTAAAATGACGCTGTACCGGGTGGGCCGCAACTCGCCGATTGTGGAAGCGCTGCTCGAAGCCAGCCAGAACGGCAAGCAGGTGGCGGCGCTGCTCGAATTGAAAGCGCGCTTCGATGAAGAAAGCAACATCGAGTGGGCGCAGAAACTGGAGCGCGAAGGCGTTCATGTCGTGTATGGCTTGCCGGGCGTAAAAGTTCACGCCAAAATGGCCATGGTGGTCCGCCGCGAAGGCGAGACCATCAGCCGCTATATTCATCTCGGCACCGGCAACTACAATCCTTCCACGGCTCGCATCTACACGGACATCGGCATGTTCACCTGCAACGAGGAGATCGGCGCGGATGTCAGCGATCTCTTTAATCACCTGACCGGTTACTCGGAAAAGAAATCCTACCGCAAACTGCTGGTTGCGCCGCATAGCCTTCGTTCCGGTTTGGAACGGCTCATTCGCGGTGAAATTACCCGGCATCGGGAACACGGCGACGGCTGCATGGTGCTTAAAATGAACGCCCTGGAAGACGCCGGCATCATTCGCCTCCTGTATGAAGCGTCACAAGCCGGGGTGCAGATTGACTTGATTATTCGCGGGGGCTGCTCTTTGCGTCCCGGTCTTCCCGGCATCAGCCAAAACATTCGAGTTCGCAGCATCATCGGACGTTTCCTCGAACACAGCCGCGTGTATTACTTCCACAATGGAGGCAATGAGCTGATTTATGTGGGCAGCGCCGACATGATGCCGCGCAATTTGAACCGCCGCGTGGAGGTGCTTTTTCCGGTGGAGGATCGCCGCCTTGTCCGGCGGCTGCGCGACCGTATTCTCGCCAAGTATCTGGAAGACGAAGGGAGCGCGCGCATCATGCAGCCCGACAGCTCCTATGCGCAAGCTGCCCGCCAGCCCGGCAAGCGTTTATTTGATTCCCAGGCCTATTTTCTGAAGCGGCACGAAAGCTAATCATTTATTCTCAGGGAGTGGATGGAGCTGGCCGCGACTGCTTTGCTCGATCCGCTTGCTTCGGGACCAAATGAAAGAAGCTACGGCAGGAAAACTACTGGGAACGTGGTGCTTGTTCATGCTCGCGCTTCCCTTGGCTGTTGTTTGGATTCGACCGGATTTCGAAGCTGGCAGAAGCCTCCCCGCGCTGATCAAGCTGGCGGCTTTGTTCGCGGCTTTAGGCACGGTTGGCATAGCGCTCATTTATGTGGTGACGCGCCACTGGGCCATGCAGATCAGCCGCCTTACTGAATTCATCGCCGCTTTTCCGGCGCAGGAAAAGAATCTTCCTCTCGAAGGCCCGTCGGAAATTCAGAATCTGTCCCGCGGCATGCGGGCGATGGCGGAGCGCGTGCGCTTTATCGTGGAACAGGCAAATCTGGAGTCGTCCCGCCGCGCAACCATTCTCGCCTGCATGGCGGAAGGAGTTCTGGCGGTTGACAATAGCCTTAAAGTCATTTTCTGCAATCAGGCGTTCGCTAACGCTTTCAGCATTCGAATGCCCGTGCACGAGGGCCGCTCGCTCTACGAGGTCGTTCGCGAACCGCTTCTGCGCGACATCCTGGAACGGGTGTTAAGCAGCGGCCTGAACGAGTCTGACCGCTTTCAGCTTCCCAGCGCGGCGGGCCGCTGGTTCGAAGCTCGCGCGCTTTCCTTCGGACCCGTCGCCACGCGCGGGGCTGTGATCGTTCTTCACGACATTACCGATATGCAACGTCAGGAGCAGTTGCGCAAGGACCTGGTGGCTGATGTGTCGCACGAACTTCGCACTCCTCTTGCCGCCATCAGGGGCTACGCCGAGACGCTGCTTGACGGAGCGCTGGAAGACGAGGAGCACAACCGTAAGTTTCTGGAGATTATTCACTCGCATTCCATCCGGTTGAGCAGCATCGCTTCTGATTTGCTGATTCTCTCGGAGCTCGATGTTGAAAAGGGTTCGCCGATAGCTCCGGAACGCATGTCGGTGCTCGAAGTCATCAGATCCGCCGTCCATGCGGTTGCGCCCGCCGCCGAAGCGCGCGGGGTCGTCATTGATCGCGGTCAGTGCGAGGATTGCGCAGTGGTGGGCGTGCGTTTTCGCCTGGAACAGGTTTTCATCAATCTTCTGGATAACGCCGTGAAGTTCAATCGCCCCGGTGGAGAAGTGCGCGTCGTGTGCGGCCATGGCTCTGACGGGCAGATCATCATTTCCGTAAGCGATACCGGCATCGGCATTCCGAGCGCGGAGACCAGCCGCATCTTCGAACGGTTCTATCGGGTGGATAAAGCCCGGTCGCGTCCCGCTGGCGGCACGGGCCTGGGCCTTCCGATTGTCAAGGAGGTTGTGGAGCGAATGGGAGGAACAGTTTCGGTGGAAAGTTACCTTGGTTCCGGCTCGAAATTTACGATCATGCTTCCACGGGCCTCGGAGGATCAGTCATGAGTCAAACTAGGCAGAATATCTCTTCCGGCGTCAAATGGGAAAACATTGTCGGCTATAGCCGCGCCGTGCGGGTCGATACGCGCATTTATGTGACGGGCACGACGGCAACGGACGAGAACGGGAATCTCGTCGGCATTGATGACGGCTACGCGCAAACGGCGCAGGCCATCCGCAACATCGAACGCGCCCTGAAACAAGCGGGAGCGACGCTCGAAAACGTGGTAAGGACGCGCATGTTCGTCACCGACATCTCGCGCTGGGAAGAGTATGGCCGGGCCCATCACGAGTTTTTTGACAAAATCCGCCCTTGCGCCACCATGGTCGAAGTGCGCGCCCTGATTGATCCTCGTATGCTGATCGAAATCGAAGCGGAAGCCGAACTTTGAAACGCTGGTTATGACCCTGCGCGGCCAAAGTCAATAAAACCGCGTTGCGGGTCTGTACTCAATAACTTCACGCGAAGGCGGTCGCCCACATCGACTCCCGTCTCGCCGCGCATCAAACGCCCTTCAAGCGGCGGCGCGGCCACGCGCACGAAGACGCCCTTCGGAGTGACACCCGTGACAATCGCGTCAAAGCTCTCGCCCACGCGGTTTTGAAACGCGACTGCGGCGGCTCGCTTGTTCATGGCGCGTTCCACTTTGCGGGCGGCGTCTTCTTTCAAAGTGCAATTTTGCGCGATCGCCGCCAGCGTGTCATCCGTGTAAGGCGCGGCTTGCCCGCTCAGCGCCGCCTTGATAAGCCGCTGCGTCACCAGATCCGCGAAACGCCGGTTCGGCGCCGTCGAATGCGTATAATCATGCGCCGCCAGGCTGAAGTGGCCATTGTCGCTATCGCCCGGTCGCGCCAGGACGTATTGACCGGGACCCAGCAACTTGATGACAGCCAGCGACAGGTCGGGATAATGCACCGCGTCCGCTTCCTTTCGTTTTTGCAGAAACGCGCTCAGCGCCGCGACGTCCGGTTGATCCGGCAACGTCTCGCCCTGGCGCGCCGCCAGTTCCACAATCCTCGGCCAGCGCTCCGGCGCTTTCACCACCCGCCGAATGGAGGAAACACCACGCTGCGTGAGCGTTTGCGCCATGGCGGCGTTCGCCGCGATCATGAAATCTTCGATCAAATCGTTAGCCCGCGTCTTCCGGCTGGCTACAATGTCTTGCACTTGGCCGTCGCTCACCACGGCCTGCGTCTCCACGCGGTCGAACTGCAATGCTCCTAAACGATGCCGCTGTTCCCGAAGAAGACCCGCCGCCTCGTCCTGCAATTTGAGCTGTGCCTGTAGTTCCGTTAACGCCGCGACTTTCGGATCGGGAGCGCCCGTCCCTTCCAGCCACGAACCGACCCGATTGTACGTTAGTTGCGCCTGATTGCGCACAAGAGCGCGATAGATGTCCGAGCTGACGATGGAACCATCCTGGCCGATGACCAGTTCGATCACGACAGCCGCTCGATCCTGCTGCTCAACCAGCGAAGTCAGGTCCGTCGACAATTCTTCCGGCAGCATGGGAAAGATCTTCACCGCCGTGTAGACGGTGGTTGTTTGCGAGGCGGCGTGCCCGTCAATCACCGATCCGACCGTGACAGCCGAATCCACGTCGGCAATGCCAACCAGCACGCGGATGCCGTCCGGCACTCGTTCGGCCACCTCGATCTGATCGAGATCACGCGAGCTGTCATTGTCGATGGATGACCAGAGCAGGCTTCTCAAATCGTGGGCATCATTACTTAAAGAAGACACGGCTCGGTTCCTGATAGCGGCAATCTGCTCGCTGGTTCCGGGCGCGAAATCCGGGCTGAAGCCGTCCTGGATCATCTCCTCGCGGGCGGCGCCGGCGAGATCAAAAGGGGAAGGATTCCTCACGAGCGAAGCCTAGCACGGCCAAACGATTCACCTGGCCGCTGCGCTATCCTCAAACATTCATATGCGAACAGCTCTGCTTGCCTCCATTTTCTTCTGCTCCCTTGTCGGCGCGCAGCCGGCCGTCACGGTGATTAAAGCCGCGCGGCTCTTCGACGCGAAAAGCGACAGGATGATACAGCCCGGAATCATTGTCGTGGCGGGCAAACAGATTCAGGCCGTGGGAGGACAGGCTCCCAGCGGCGCGACCGTGATTGATCTCGGCGATGCGACGCTGCTACCCGGATTCATTGATGCCCATACGCATCTCACGATGGCTTTCAATCCGGATTACAGCGGCGCGCGCCTGCTCCAACTGAACCGGACCATTCCGGAGCAGGCCATTCGCGCCACCGAAAACGCGCGTAAAATTCTGATGGCCGGCTTCACTACCGTGCGCGATGTCGGATCTTCCAATTTTCTGGACGTCGGCCTTCGCAATTCCATTAATGCCGGGGTCGTTCCCGGTCCCCATATGCTGGTGGCCGTGCATGCGCTCGGCTCCACGGGCGGACATTGCGATGACAGCGCGGGCTTTCGCTTCGGCCTGTTCAACCGTGAAACCGGTCCCGAAGACGGCGTCATCAATTCGGCGGACCAGGCCCGCTTCGCCGTTCGTTTCAATATCAAATACGGCGCGGATGTCATCAAAACCTGCGCCACCGGCGGCGTTCTCTCGCCAACCGATGATGTCGATGTTCCGCAGCTTTCTCAGGCCGAACTCGATGCGCTCGTCAGCGAGGCCCATGCTCTCCGCAGAAAAACAGCGGCGCACGCGCACGGCGCGGAAGGCGCGAAACGAGCTATTCGCGCCGGTATCGACTCCATCGAGCACGGCACGTTTCTTGACGATGAAGCCCTTCGCATGATGCGTGAAAAGGGAACGTATCTGGTGCCCACGCTCGCTGTCCGCAGCGGGCTCGCCGAGTCGAAATTTCCGCCGCTTGTGCAGCAGAAAGCGGATATGGCCGTCAAGGGCCAGGACGCCATGGTGCGTCGCGCCCTGGCGATGGGAGTGAAAATCGCCCTCGGGACGGATGCCGCTGTTTATCCGCACGGCAACAACGCGCTTGAGTTTGTATTAATGGTTAATGACGGCATGACTCCGGCGCAATCATTAAAAGCGGGCACTTCCGTCGCCGCTGACCTGCTGGGCCTCTCCTCCAGAATCGGCTCGCTGGAAACGGGTAAGGAGGCTGACATTGTGGCCGTGCCCGGCAATCCTCTTGACGACATCAAGGTTACGCAAAGCGCCCTTTTTGTGATGAAGGATGGTCTGGTTTACCGTAATGACCGGGCATCGCAATTGGCTGCTTCCTCGCATTAAAATAGTTGGTAGTTCCCGTACTAACTCCGAAACACGCCAGCGGCAAAGAACGATTATTAACGCTTTTGTAACATCGTTGTCATGCAAAGTTGATGACAATGTATGGATACTTGGTAAGAACCTGATTTATCTACTATCCGCAGGTGTCGAACGTCGTACTGTTCGCGCCTTGAGAAACAGGAATAACTCAAAGATGATGACGTTTTTTACCAAATGTAGTAAGTGGGCTCACTCTGCCCTGGTGGTTGGCGCGGCGCTTGCCGGCGCGTTTTCCGCTACGGCGCAAACTTCCTTGACGGGAGCCGGAGCCACGTTTCCCGCCCCCATCTATACCAAGTGGTTTAATCAATATCAGTCAATCGGCAACGTTCAGATCAATTATCAGGCCAACGGGTCCGGCGGCGGCATCAAGGGTGTAACGGACGGCACGGTTGATTTCGGCGCCAGTGATATGCCGATGACCGACGAACAACTAAAAGCCTTCAAGGATAAACATGGGGCCGACGTTCTTTTATTTCCAACCGTTCTGGGTGCTGTCGTGCCGACCTATAATGTCCCAGGAGTTACCGGAGAGTTGAATTTTACGCCGGAAGCCCTGGCTGGCATCTTCCTGGGCAAAATCACTACCTGGAACGATGGAGAAATCGCTAAGGCGAATCCGGGCGTCAAGTTGCCTGGCGACAAAATCATTGTTGTGCATCGCTCCGACGGAAGCGGAACAACTTTCTGCTGGACGGATTACCTTTCTAAAGTCAGCTCCGAATGGTCCTCCAAAGTCGGCAAGAACACTTCGGTTGATTGGCCAACCGGTTTAGGCGCGAAAGGCAACGACGGTGTTACCGGTCTGATCAAGCAGGAAAAAGGCTCCATCGGCTATGTCGAGCTGATCTATGCCGTGAAGAATCATCTTCCTTACGGCAAGGTCAAGAACAAGGACGGAGAGTTTGTCAAGGCTGATCTTGCCTCGGTCACGGCCGCTGCTGCCGCTTTGAAAACCATGCCTTCCGATTTCCGTGTTTCCATCACCAATGGCTCCGGCAAGGGTGTTTATCCCGCCTCTACTTTTACTTGGCTGCTGGTTCCTTCCAAATTCTCCGACTCGGCCAAAGGCAAAGCAATGGTAGGCTTTTTGAAGTGGGCCGTTACAACAGGCCAGAATTCGGTGGAAGCCTTGGATTATGCTAAGTTGCCTGCTTCGGTGGTTGAGAAAGAACAAAAGGCAATCGCTGGAATCAAGTAGATCGGTCCCAGGCAGTTTCGTCTTTTGACGCTCCTTCATGGCAAGTTCAACTTACGTTCCCAGCGCTTCCCGTACCGCAACCGGAGGCTTTTATAAGCGGCTTCGTGGAGGCGATGAGCTTTCCTATCTTGTCACCCTGGCTTGCGCCGTTCTTATTCTTTCCATTGTTGGATTAATTGTGGTTGAGCTTTGGATCAACTCACAACAAACCATCAAGCAATTCGGCTGGGGCTTTCTTTGGAGCTCGCGATGGGACCCGAACGGCGGTCACTTCGGAGCCTTGCCGTTTATTTACGGAACTTGCGTTACCGCTTTTCTGGCGCTTCTGATCGCGGTTCCCCTAGGCGTGGCTGCTTCCATTTTCCTGGCTGAAATGGCTCCTCCCGGAATCTCCAATTTTTTGACGTTCCTGATTGAGCTGCTGGCCGCCGTTCCCAGCGTGATTTACGGGCTGATTGGAATCTTCGTTCTCCTGCCGATCATTCGCGATTACCTGGTTCCGGTCCTGACCAAACTCTTCGGTTACCTGCCGATTTTCCGGGGTGACTTTTATGGCGTAAGCCTCTTGTCCGCCGGATTGGTTTTATCGGTCATGGTGGTGCCTTTCATTGTGTCCGTATCGCGCGAGGTTTTGCTGGCGGTTCCCGTGGAGCAGCGCGAGGCATCCTTGGCTGTAGGCGCCACCAAGTGGGAAACAACTTGGCAAGTCGTTATCCCGAACGCGAAAACGGGTATCATCGGTTCCATTTTTCTCGCGCTGGCTCGCGCTCTGGGCGAAACCATGGCGGTCACCATGGTGATCGGGAACACGCCCAAAATCACGGCCTCCTTGCTTTCACCTGGCTACTCCATCGCCGCTGTGATTGCCAACGAGTTTGCCGAAGCCAGCGGAAATCTTTATATTTCCTCTCTCATCTTTCTAGGCCTGGTGCTGTTCGGCCTCACCATTGTGATTAATGCTTTGGCCCGGATCTTGGTTCTGACAACTACCCGGAGAGGCGCTTAATCATGGACATGCGAATTTCACCGGGACGCAAGGCGATTAACTCGGTCATGCTGTCCCTGTCCGGCCTGTGTACCGTGCTGGTGATCAGTGTTCTCTTTTTTATTCTCGGTTATCTGCTTTGGCATGGCGGCAGATCTTTAAGTTTCGACTTCTTCACAAAGCTTCCGAAACCGTCCGGCGAAACGGGCGGCGGCATGGCGAACGCCATCATTGGAAGCGGCAAGGTTTTGCTGGTTGCCACCATGATCGGCGTACCGATTGGGTTTCTGGCCGGCGTTTATTTAGCCGAATACAGCGGCAAGACTTTTGCCTTCACCTTGCGCTATGTTGTTGATCTTCTGAACGGCGTGCCGTCCATTGTGATCGGTATTGTCGCCTACGCGGTCGTTGTCAAGCCCATGGGTCACTACTCAGCGCTGGCGGGCGGCGTGGCGCTGGGCATTATGATGATTCCGATTGCCGTGCGCACCACGGAGGAGTTTCTGCGGGCGGTGCCGAATTCCATGCGGGAAGGCGCGCTGGCGCTGGGCGCGACCAAGGCGAAGACGGTCTTCACGGTGGTTGTTCCAGCGGCGATTTCGGGGCTTACTTCAGGCATGATGCTGAACCTTGCGCGCGTCGCCGGTGAAACCGCGCCGCTTCTGTTTACCGCTCTCGGCAACACATTCATGAGTCCCGGTTTTCTGCATCCCATCGCTACCTTGCCCGTCATGATTTACAATTACGCCATTGCGCCGGAGGAAGATCTGCACCAGCAAGCCTGGGCGGCGGGTTTTGTTCTCCTGACGCTCGTGCTGCTCATTAACATCACCGCCCGGCTCATCATCCTGCGAGGACCGGCGGCTTCCAGGAGATAATTGTGGCGACTCCACAACAACAAAGTATTAAAGAACCCGAGATTAAAACTATTCCATCCGATACTCCAAAGCCTCAGTCCAACTGCAAGCTGCAAGCCAAGAACCTGAATTTTCATTACGGTTCATTTCAGGCGCTGCATGACATCACGATTGATATCAGCGCCCATAAGATCACAGCCTTTATCGGCCCCTCGGGTTGCGGCAAATCCACGTTCCTGCGAACCATGAACCGGATGAACGAAGCAGTGCGGAACACCAAGGTGGAAGGCCAAATTCTGCTGGATGACCACAACATCTTTTCCATGGACGTGACGGATGTCAGGCGGCGGGTGGGAATGGTCTTTCAGAAGTCCAATCCTTTCCCCAAAAGTATTTTCGACAATGTCGCTTATGGCCTTCGAGTCAACGGCATCCGAAACAATTCGAGGGTGGAGGAAGCGGTTCAAAAAAGCCTTCAGCATGCGGCGCTTTGGGAGGAAGTCAAAGATAAGCTCCATAAGCCGGCCAGCGCTCTTTCCGGCGGTCAGCAGCAAAGGTTATGTATCGCGCGCGCGCTGGCTGTTGAGCCCGAGGTGCTGCTCCTTGATGAGCCATGTTCCGCGCTTGACCCTATCGCAACGCTTAAAATCGAGGAACTGCTCTTTCAAATAAAGGCGTTGACGACCATCGTCATTGTGACTCACAACATGCAGCAGGCGGCGCGTCTTGCTGATTACACCGGCTTTTTTCTGTTGGGCAAGCTGGTCGAGTTTAACGAGACGCGCAAGATTTTTCAGAATCCGAGCAAAAAAGAAACAGAAGATTACGTAACGGGCCGATTCGGCTGATGCCGGAAAAGCGGCATACTTCGGGGTTAATTTGCGTCACTTTGAACAAGAACTAGAACAACTCAAGGGCAAGCTCCTTGAGATGAGCGCGCTGGTGGAAAGCGCGATTTATCGCAGCATCCAGGGTGTTGTCGAGAAAAATCAGGAACTGGCCGAACAGGTTCTCAAGAATGAAACTCGCATCAACCAGCTTGAGATCGAGGTGGACGACATGGCGATCAGCCTGCTCGCCCTGCAAGCGCCTCTGGCCGCGGATCTACGGCTGGTGACCGCCGCCATCAAGATCAATAACGATCTGGAGCGCATGGGCGATCTCTCGGTCAGCATTGCGCAAAGCGCTCTGGCTCTCATCAAAGAGCCGATGATCCGACCCCTGATCGACATTCCTCATATTGCCGGCTTGGCGCAGGGCATGGTGCGAAAAGCGCTGGATGCGTTTGTCAACCGCGATGCTGAGATGGCCCGCAGCGTGCTCGCCTCCGACGACGCTGTTGACAACATGCGTACCGCCAGCTATCACGAGCTGATCAGCTTCATGGAAAAGAATCCGCAACAGGTTTCGCAGGCGCTCAATCTGCTCTCCACCGTTCGCAACCTGGAGCGCATCGCGGACCATGCGACCAACATCGCGGAGGATGTGCTGTTCCTGGTCAAAGGCATTGATGTCCGGCACCATAACGAAGACTGGACAACTATCTTCCAGACCTAATCAGCCCAGCTTCTTCTTGAAAGCCTCATTGACCGCGGCCGGGTTCGCCTGGCCCCGGCTGGCCTTCATCACTTGCCCGACCAAAAACCCCAGCAGCGCGGTCTTACCGGCTTTATACTGCTCCACCGGCTTTGGGTTCGCCGCAATTGCTTCGTCAACCAGCTTCTCCAAAGCTCCGGTATCGGAAATCTGTTTCAGGCCCTCGCGCTCCATGACCGCAGCCGCCGCCTCGCCCGACTCGAACATCTTCGGCAAAATTTCTTTCGCGAGCTTGCCCGATAACTCACCTTTGTTAATTAGCGTTACCAGCTCGCCCAGATGCTCCGCGCTGACCGGCGACTCGGTAATCTCTTTGCCGCCCGCTTTCAGCAGCCCCATCAAGTCGCCCACTACCCAGTTCGCGGTTAAGCGCCCATCTCCGCTGGCGGTTACGGCGCGCTCAAAATAGTCGCCGATGTCTCGGGTCAGCGTCAAGACTTGCGCGTCATACTCCCGCAACCCGTAAGAACTAACAAAACGTTCGCGCCGGTCAGCAGGCAATTCCGGCAAATGCGACTTCACCTCGTGCAGCCAATGCTCGCTTACGCGCAAAGGAATCAGATCCGGCTCCGGAAAGTATCGATAATCATGCGCGTGTTCCTTGCTGCGCATACTGACCGTTTTCCCGCTTTCCACGTGATAAAGGCGTGTCTCCTGCGCGACTGTGCCGCCGGATTCAAGCAGCTCTACCTGCCGTTCAATCTCATACTCCAGCGCCATCTTCAGAAAACGGAACGAGTTCAGATTCTTCACTTCCGCCTTCGTGCCGAACTTCGGGGCGCCCCGCAACCGCACCGACACATTCGCGTCGCAGCGCAATTGGCCCTTCTCCATATCGCAGTCCGACACGCCGATGTACTGCATCATCTGTTTCACTTCGGTCACATAGGCATACGCCTCATCGGAAGAGCGCATATCCGGCTCGCTGACGATCTCAATCAGCGGCGTGCCGGACCGGTTCAGATCCACATACG
>JAABUZ0100001467.1_pt1 | contig 44853 bp, 35 predicted proteins | sample 5562091 | NCBI WGS metagenome assembly JAABUZ01 (sample SAMN12813069, study PRJNA571459) | rock metagenome | isolation source: Antarctica rocks | place: Antarctica: Victoria Land, Linnaeus Terrace sud | collected 2015-12-21
AGCGCTGCTCCGTGGCGAACATCCCGTCCACCATCTTGTCCCGCGCCATCAGCGCGAGGGACCAGAACAGTTCCCGGTCGGACAAGCGCTCGCAGTCGCGCCCCAGCGCGTACCGCATGTGCCGGCAAATTTCGGCGTCTATCTCATCCGGCGATAATTTCGGTGATGAAGCCGGCGCGGCCGGCATTTCGATGGGCATAAGTGAGGTTTCTTTCTTGTCGGGTCTAGGGTGTAGGTGGGTGGCGTTTTAACTGCCGGAGCGCATGGCGCAGGTTGAGGACTCCCTCGCGGTTTAGGTAGAGGGCTTCAACCGTTGCTCGCCCCGTCGGCGTCCGGCCCACGAGATGTTGCGAATCTTCGCTCCACTCGAAGTGGTCGCTCCAGACGTGACGGCGAGGGTGATAGAGTGGAGCGGTGATCCCGGTTACCGGATCAATCGCGTCAATGTGAGTAGATTTGTGACTGTTACAGCCTTGGCAGGCCAGAGCCAAGTTCTCCGAGTCGTTTGTACCACCCAGCACGCGCGGATAAATATGCTCGATGAAAAAATAATCTGACGAGAAGTTCGCAGGACACCGGCAATACTCGCAGCGTCCGCCCGCCCGCTCAAAAACCGCCCGCTTCACACTTGCTGATGGCTTCCGGTCAGACATAGGTGGGCTTGACGATGCCGAGCGAGTCCATCAACTCATCCAGCGTCGTCCCCCGCAAGTTCGCCAGTTCGACCAAGTATCCCATGCGCCGCGCGTGAGCGATCTCGATCTTGTCAATGAGGCCCGCCAAGATTTTCTGATCGTCCGCCGTCAGTGTCCCGGCGTCTCGTTGGGCGATCAGCGCGTGGTACTGCCGCCACGTCTCCGCCGGCAGTCCCTCATTGATGCGCTGGAGCAGTTCCGACTCGACCCCCGGCAGGCGTGGAGGGTCAGCCTGGCGTGTCTGCCCCCAGCGCTCCGTCAGCGTATGCAGGACATAGCGGTCAGGGTCTAGCCCTTCTTTAGCCGCCTCATCCCGCAGCCTCGCCTCGATTTCGGGTGTTAGGTCAATCGTGAGCGTCATCTTTACTCCCCCGCGTCACAGTCCCGCGCATTAAATCTTTTGGAAGACCCAGACCTCTTTAGGTCGGTTGGGTTTCCGTATCCGGTGGGATAAGCCACTCTTGTTTCAGTTGCTCGGTCTGCACCAAATCCGTGAAGACTTTTTCCATCGTCGCACGGTCAAGCCGCGTGACTAACAGATCAGGGCTGATCAGATAGTGACCGCTCAAGTTTTCTCCGGTACGTTCGTCCTCCCGATGCGCTCGCTCCAAAAACTTGAAGGTCCAGACATTGAGCGCATAGGCTTCCCCATTTGCCAGATCAATACGGATGTTGCAGAAGTCGTCTTCTGGATCATCATCGGGCTTGGGAATATAATGCTCGAACTCCAACCAGAGTGTGAAAGGCGTTTCGCTCATAGCGGCTTGTCATTGGGCGGTGCGCTTCAGCAACGATTATACCGCAAGGCCGTATCCCGATTACTGGTATTTTTGCGCCAAGTGGAGAATGCCCGCCCGCTCTTCGGGGCAGGGCTGACCCCGTTGCAGTCATTCCGATTTGAGACACAGAACTACAGCCCAAGCTGGGTTTTGACTGCCTGCTCCACGCGGGCCATGTCAGGGCCGGAGAGTGTACCAACCTGATTCTGGACGCGCAGTTTGCTGACCGTTGTGAGCTGGGCCGCGATGGCTTTGCGTTGCTGACCGTTGAGGGTGACATACGCCTTGCCCGGATAAAGATTCGCCACCTTGCTGCTGATAGGAATGACCTGGAGCCGGTTCAGATGGCGATTCGCCGCATCGTTGCTGACGATGACGGCGGGGCGCACCTTCTGAATCTCGCCGCCGACGGAGGGGCCGAAATTCACCCACCAAACTTCACCGCGCCTCATCGCGCACATCCCCTATGGTCGCTTCGGCCCATTCCAACGCTTCCGCTTCGCGCGCTTCATCCGCAGCCATGCGGCGGTAGCCTTCTTCCAATTCCTGGGCCATGACATGAGGACGCACAACCGACTCGATGAACTGGCTGATGTGGCGGCGTCCGATGACGGTATACAGGCCATCATAGACCTGCTCATCTAATGTTATAGTCAGCTTCTTCTGCATGATCGGCCTCCAATGCGTATCGTGTCCCTATTGTACCATGTGAGAATGGTTGGACACCTAAAACCTCTGCCAATTCACTCACTGACCCAACCGCATAATCCGGTCTCCCTGCCAATTCCTCCGGCCAGGGTTGGCCCCGGTGCAGCCAGGCGGCTTTCATGTCCGCCGCCTGCGCGCCTAGAACGTCCACGGCGGGGTTGTCGCCGACGAACAGGATGTCGCCCGGTCGAACGCCCAGATGTGCGGTGGCGGCCTCGAAAATGGCGGGGTCGGGCTTCTTGCCGCCGAAGGTCTCGGACACGAACAGGCAGGAGGTGCGGCGGGCCAGGCCCAGGCCCTCGATCTTGCGCCACTGGCGGGCGGAGCCGTTGGTGATGACGCCGAAGGGCAGGCCCGCGTCGGCCAGGGCGTCGAGCAGCGCCTCGGTCTCGGCTTCGGGGGTGATGTGGGCGAGGAACTCGTCGAAGAAGACCTCCACCGAGCGCGCAGGGACGCCGGGGAGGGTGGGATAGAGGGCGTGAAGCCGCTCAAAGATGGCGGCCTTCGAGCCGTAGCCGTTCGCGTCCATCGCACAGAGGAGGGCGTGGACGCGCGCCGTTTCTGCGGGGTCGGTCAGCCGCAGCGTGTCGCGCAGGTAGGCGTCGGCCCAGCGCCCGAAGGCGGCTTCGCGGTCGTACAGCGTGTTGTCCAGGTCGAACAGGACGGCGCGGAAGGGGCATGGGTCAACGGGCATGGGCGGCTTTCTTGGCGGGTGGATGGGTCAGGCCCGCGTACAAACGCGCGACGTCGCGGGCCGCCGGGCGCAGGGTCCAGGCCCCGCGCGTGCCGCCGAACAGCCTCGCGCCGTTGTAGCGGTCGGGGGCCGGATAGCCCGCGCCGTGCCAGTAGTTCAGGCCGGCGACGTAGGGGAGCGTGCGGAGCCAGTCCAGTTCCGGGCGGAGGACGGCCTGCTGCTGGGCGTCGGACACCAGCCCCTGCGTGCTGTAGCCGAACTCGCCCAGGATGAGGGGCAGGCGACGGACCTTCTCGATGCCCGCGATCTCGGCCTGGAAGGCGTGCAGGGCCGCCGGGGGCGTGATGTCCGGGGCCTGGCCGACGTAGGTGTCGGTCGTGATCCGCCCCATCTTCGCCACCGTCGCCGGGTACAGCGTGGCCGGGCGGGCGGCGATGTAGCCGTTCGTGGAGCGAATGCTGGTCAGGACTCCCCGAACGCCCGCCGCCTTCAGAGCGTCCTGCGCGGTCTGCGAGGCTTGCAGGAAGAAGCGGTTGTACTCGTCCGTGGTCGCGTTCGGCGCATCCTTCCAGGTCCACGAACTGCCCTGGGGCGAGGTCCTGGCCCAGTACGGGCCGTTTTCGGGTTCGGGCAGCGGGTCCAGGATGTCGCCGGGTTGGAAGAGGGCGGGGTGCGCCCCAAGGAACGCCTTGAGGCGGAGGAGGTAGTCGGCGGGGGTCAGCGTCGCCGGGACGTTGTAGCTGCCCTCCCAGGCGTTGAAGGCGCAGCGGAACCAAACGTGTTTTCCCGTGCGGCGGACGGCCCGCACCCAGCGTTCCAGATAGGCTGGGTAGTCGTAGGGCGTGTCCACGGTAATATGTGTAACGTGCAGCGTCGCCGTCAGCCGCACGTCCTGGTCCATCTGCGCGTCCGAAAGCGGGTTCGTGACCGTGTCCCGGCTCTCCTTCATGGTGTCCACGCAGGTGATGACCGGCGGCTTGGGCGGCTGGGCGCGGGCGGTGGAAAGGCTCACAGCAAGCAGCAGGGCGGGTAGAATGAGGCGACAGTTCATCGGGGCGCGGATTCCTAACCCGAAGTTGCGGAGTGCGATTCGGAGAGGAGGGGCTGCCGCCATTTCCGATCTCCACAAGAAATGAGCAAGGGGGCTGTTCGCCTTTAGGATTAATCTTTAGGCGACAGGGGAATCAAAGATTTTCAATTGCTCCGTGTCTTTCCTGCGAAGCAGGAACTAGTTCCGAAGTGAAGAATGAACGAAGACACGCTATTAAAGATTTTCTTCGGCGTTGCGTTTCTGCTCCGTGTGTTATCGAAATGCGCGTAAGACCCCTTTCTTTAGATATGGGGATATAAGCGCGTCGTCTTTCCTAAGACGAGATATTGGGGCGTCGTTTGTTTTAAGTGGTTTCCGGGTATAATCTACGTGTGAATGTCGTTGCTCTTAAATACAGGCTTTATCCTAGCAAGGCACAGGAGACGGCATTGAACGAAACGCTTGCCGTCTGCCGTCTTGTTTATAACAGCCTTTTGCATGAGCGAACCGCATTGCATGAACAGGGCATGAAGTCGCCGACCTATTATACCCAAGCCCCCGCAATTACACAATGGAAGAAGGTACACCCGGAACTCAAAACCGTTCACAGTCAAGTCTTGCAGAATGTCGCCGTGCGTGTTGACCTTGCGTTTGCCGCCTTCTTCCGGCGCGTCAAGTCGGGAGAAACGCCCGGATACCCGCGCATGAAGGGCGACAGGCAGTATGACAGTATCACTTATCCGGGGACGGGCTTCAAGATTGGCGACAGTACCGTGTCACTTTCCATGTTTGGCAGACTGATACAGGTCAAGGCAAAGATACACCGCCCCGTTATCGGCAAAGTCAAGACCTGCACCGTTCGCCGCTACGGTAACAAATGGTTCGCTTGCTTCTCGGTGGAGCAAGAAAACGCCTTCCTCCCGCCGTCTTCCGAATCTATTGGGCTTGACGCCGGGCTGAACTCCTTTCTGGCTTTGTCCAACGGCGAGTTCATCGCCAACCCGCGCTTCTTCCGCAAAGACGAAAAGGCATTAGCGAAGGTGGGCAGGCGGCAAGCCAAAACCGTCAAGCGTTCCAAAGAGCGGCGCAAGGCTAACCGGGTACTTTCCCGTATCCATGAGCGTATTAGGAACAGACGGCATGACTTCGTTCACCAGACTGCACGCCGCCTGGTCAATCGCTTCGGCGTCATTGCGGTTGAGAAGTTGAACGTCAAGAGCATGGTCAAAAGAAATCCTAAGAACCATAACCTAGCGAAGTCAATCAGTGATGCTTCCTGGTCAATGTTCCGTTCCGTTCTCACGCACAAGGCTGAAAGTGCCGGGCGCGAGATACACGCCGTCAACCCCGCCTACACTTCGCAAGATTGCCATGCTTGCGGCTATCGGGCAAAGAAGAAACTGAGCGAGCGTTGGCATAACTGCCCCATGTGTACCGCCTCTTTAGACAGAGACACCAACGCCGCCATAAACATCTTGATCCTAGTGATAGGAACAAGTCACACTGGGATTACAGTGTGTCAGGTAACACCTGTAGAAGCCCCTGCGTTTACGCATGGGGAGTAATCACTGCGAACACCCTTTCGGGTATAATTTCTGTGGTTGTTCGTCATTGAAAGCGTCCCCCGACGGGAACGGTCGCCCTGCGGTAGAGGCGGCTACAAGCGCAGAGGCAAGCCAGGCGGTTAGGAGTGTTCCACTACTCGCGGAACTTATGTCAACCAGCCTCCCGTTGCAAGCACGGGTAGGACGTAAAGCATGGTCTGTGCTGGAATGTCTCGGCCTCCTGTGCTACGGAGTGCAGGTCAACGCGCCAGGGACAAGCCGCTTCCTTTAGGGAGCGGTCGTTGACAATCGGAGGGCTGAGAAGCTACTGCAAAAGGTGTCCGTAGATGCCTTCCATCTTGCGGACCGTGTGCGTGATCGTGAACCGCTCCTGGACGCGCTGCCGCCCGGCGGCTCCCATTGCCGCCGCCTGAACCGGGTCCGACAGGAGCGCCAGCATGGCCTCCGCCATCGCGGGCGCATCCCCCATCGGAACCAGTAGTCCCGTCTCGCCGGGGATCACGATCTCCGGCAGCGCTCCGCCGTTCGTCGCAATGACAGGTTTGCCGGCCGCCATCCCCTCGATGACGACCTGGCCGAACGGCTCCCCCAGCGTGCTGGCGTGGACCACGATGTCCACCTCGGCCAGAAGCGCCGGCACGTCTTCGCGGAAGCCCAGGAACTCCACCCGATCCGTCAGCCCCAGCTCACGCACCATCTCGTGCAGGGACTGCTCGTACTCGTGCTCGCCGAACAGGGGCGCGCCGATGATCTGGAACCGGGCCGGGGGGAACTTGTCCCGAACGAGGGCGGCCGCCTGAATGAAAATGTGCTGCCCTTTCCAGCCGGCGATGCGGCCCACGAGGGCGAGGATCGCAGTCTCAGGCGCGGGAAGCGCAGCGCTTTTTTCCGAGGCCGGAGCGGCCGGCGTCGCCCTGAACATCTGACCGTCATAACCGTCATGGACAACATGCTGCCGACTGTCCCCCTCCTCCGAGATTGAGCTTGGGACAAGGTCCAGGGCCGGCTGGGAAGAGCGCCCTGCGATGCCGCTGTAGACCGTCGCCGCGAGCTGCCTCTGCATCGGGCGGAGCGTCCGAAGCGTGCTTTCGGAGTTCGCGACTACCGCGTGGGGAAGAATGCGGGACAGGCCCCGGAAGGCGGCGGCGACTCGGGGGGGCAAGTAATGCCCGTCAATGCTGTCCCGGATGTGCCAGAGCACGGGGATGCCGGCCAGCCGCCCGGCCAGACCGCCGTAAAGGTCAGCCTTGAGCGAGTTGGTGTGGATCAGGTCGGCCCCGAGCCGCCGGGCCAGCCGGGCCAGCCGGAAGACGTACCGGGCGCACGCCCCCGCCTGCCCGATTCGCAGCAGCGACTTCGGGCCGATGCTGTCTTTGCGCGTTTCCAGCACGGAGGGGGCGAGCGGTTCCACATGCGTCTCAATGCCGGCGGCCCGCAGCCTGCCCACGAGCGGCCCGTCGGCGGCCAGCACGACGACCGGGCGGTAGTGCGTCTTGTCGAGCGCGCAGACCAGATTGAGCAGGGCGATCTCGCCCCCGCCCATCTTGGCCGTATGATCCAGGTAGAGGATCGTTCGGCATGGCCTGTCTTTGTTGCCGTTTGATACGTTCAAAGATGTTTCATCCCGAAGACTGACGGTAGTACTCATAATGATTTACACTTGCAGGGAACAAAAACATATGGCTGGTGGATTTAGCGAAAAGCGCGGAAGCCTTTCCTATCGAAAGCAATCATTGAGCGGCGTTCCAGTGTCAGGAGAAACTTCCTGAAAGACCTGAAGGGCAAGATCGGTCGTTGATGTTACGCATCGTCTGCCCCCGGAATTCAATCCAAAGTTCAATCCAAAGTTCAATCCAAAGTTCAATCCAAAGTTCAATCCGGGGAGACTGCTGCGAAACATCAGTCGGTAAGAACAGAACGGCTTCCAGGGGAATTGGCGAGAGAGTCATGGACTCCATGCCTAAAGGCAGGAGCTTGTCCCTAGCATAGCCGCCCACGCACTAGGCGTAAGCGATGGCTGAGACCATAGGCGACATGACATTCGCCCGTGCCTCCAAGCCTTTTCGTCTGATGTTGGACGCACCAACAATATCCGCGTTGGCCTGGAAGCCACACTGTTTGCAAAGGAACTCGCTTTGGCTACGGCGGTTCTCTTTGGCGCAATGACCACAAGCAAGACAAGTCCGACTTGTATTGCGCGGGTCAATGATGAGCAGGCCCACGCCTGCCGCTTCACACTTGTAGGCGATGAACGCCCGTAGTTGTGCGAACGCCCAAGAGAGCCGCTCGTAACGCTGGTTCGTCCGTACCGTTGCTTGCGTTCGTTCTCGGATACCCGAAAGTTCCTCGATTGCAAGTGCCTTTTGACCAGCGAGAGCCTTCTGAACAAGATGCTTACTGATGCAATGATTCACGTCCCGCTGATAGCGAGACTCACGGCGGCGGTTGCGCCGCAGATGCTTCTTGGCAGACTTGGTTCCCGCCTTCTGCAAACCCGCCCGAAGGCGGGAGAACTTGCGCCGACACTGCTTGACGCCCTCGCCTGTGTGCGCCTCCCCGTCGCTGTCCATCGCAAGGACGGCAATGCCCAGGTCAACGCCCATCACGTCCTTTGCGTCAACAGGTGGGGCCGAAGGAAGGTCAACCGTGACGTACAGGTAGAACGCGCCGTCCCGCAGGATAAGGTCGGCCTGCCCTTTGGCCCGGTCAATCCGCGCCGCCTGGTACGCGCCATAGCGCATGGGGACGAGTTCGCGCCCATTCAGGCACATCAAGGAAACCTGCGTCAGCCCCTTGAAAGACATGATGCGCGGGTCATAGACCATCGCCCCGTGTTTGTCAAACCTGACGTGTACGCGCCTATCTCGCTTATAGGCTTCCACCGCCTTTGCGACGGCGCGTATCGCCATCTGAGACGACAGGCCGAACTCGGAACGGAGTGTGCCATAGACGAACGGTTGAAGCGCAATCTTGTTGGCAAGACGCTTCTCGTAGGCGACATCGGCGGCGTACTGACAGCCGCGATTGAACGCCTCCACCGTTTTGAGGAGGGCTTGGCATTGTTCCTGAGACGGCTCCAACTTGATAGCGATAACCTGTTTCATTCCAGGGCTGTTATACCCTAATGAGAGGATTTATGCAACACGAAACCTTCAATGTCCAAGACAATATCTTGCCCTCGGAACTAGTTCCTGCTTCGCAGGAAGGGCAAGGCGGCGTTTCCTCCCCATACTTAAAAGCAGGGGCCTCCACGCCGCCCGGCGGTGAAAGTAGCCGGGCACTGTCTTACGTCTTGCTGCTGTAGGCCATTATACCTTGCCGCGCTGCGTTTTTCCGCACCGGGCTTGCGGCCCCGAAACAGACCCTTGTCGCGGCGCGGTCTGCCTGATGGCGCGTAGGGCCATGCTAGGCTTCCATGCAAGAATCATACCAACTGCCGGACGCCGGTTCAAAAAAGCTAATTTTAGAACATAATTTAGTAGCGGCACGGTCGGTATTGCCGTAGCCGACTCTGATCATAAACGGGTAAATACATACAATGCTAATAAGACCGCACTCATCACCGGCGTGACCGGGCAGGACGGCAGCTTCCTGGCCGAGCTGCTGCTCGACAAGGGCTACACCGTCTACGGCGTCATCCGCCGCTCCTCCACCGAGAACTTCAGCCGCATCAGTCACTTCCAGGACAAGATCGGACTCGTCCATGCCGACCTGCTCGATCAGTACTCCCTGATTGATGCGTTGCAGCAGACGCAGCCGGATGAGCTTTACAATTTGGCGGCCCAATCCTTCGTCCCGACCTCGTGGGGCCAGCCCGTCCTGACCGGCGAGTTCACCGCGCTGGGGGTGACGCGCATGCTGGAGGCCGTCCGGCTGGTCAACAAAAACATCCGCTTCTACCAGGCGTCCTCCTCGGAGATGTTCGGGAAGGTGCAGGAAGTGCCCCAGCGGGAGACGACGATTTTGTACCCCCGCTCGCCTTATGGCGTCGCCAAGGTCTACGGGCACTACATCACCGTCAACTACCGGGAAAGCTACGGCATCTACGCCTGCTCCGGCATCCTCTTCAACCACGAGAGCGAGCGCCGCGGGCTGGAGTTCGTCACGCGCAAGGTCACGGACGGCGTCGCCCGGATCAAGCTGGGTCTGGCGGAGGAACTGCGCCTGGGTAACCTGGACGCCAAGCGCGACTGGGGCTACGCGAAGGACTATGTGGAGGCCATGTGGATGATGCTTCAGCAGCCGGAGCCGGACGACTATGTGGTCGCGACGGGTGAAACGCACTCCGTGGAGGACCTGGTCAGGACGGCGTTCGGGCACGTCGGGCTGGACTGGCGGGAATATGTGGTGACGGACCCACTGTTTGTCCGGCCCGCCGAGGTGGACCTGTTGATCGGCGATGCCTCGAAGGCGAGGGCGACGCTGGGGTGGGCGCCGAAGACCGACTTCCGGCAGCTGGTGGAACTCATGGTGGACGCCGACCTCGCGCGCCTGACCCGCTTGAAGTCAAACGGCGAGATTTAGGAACCATCCGCGCGGGGACGGGATAGAGGGCTGAAATGCGTGTCCTGGTAAGCGGCGCGACCGGGTTTGTCGGCCGCTATTTGATCCGTCATCTCCTGGAGGTGACGCGGGACGTGGAGATCGTGGGGACGACCCGCCGCAGCGGGGTGGAGAGCTGGGACGCGCGCCTGCGTCTGGTCCCCTGCGATCTCAGCCGGCCGGGCGCGGAAGACGCCCGGCGCCTCATCGCCACGGAGCAGCCGGACCAGATTTACCACCTGGCGGGCGCCTCTTCGGGGGCCGCCGCAGACCATGAGGCCGTCTTCTCGGCCAATGTCCTGGGGACGCAGCGCCTCATGGCGGCCGTCGCGGCGGAAACGCCGCCGGCCCGGTGCCTGTTCACCAGCAGCGGGTATGTCTACGGCCCCTGCGACGCGCGGCGGCCGGCGCGGGAGGGAGACGCGCTGAAGCCTCTCGGCGTGTACGCGGAAAGCAAGCGGGACGCGGAACGGTACGCGCGCGACGCGGGGGCGGTCGTGGCGCGTGCCTTCAACCACACGGGGCCGGGGCAGACAGACGCTTTCGTCGTCCCCGCCTTCGCCAGACAGATCGCCCTGATCGAAAGGGGCCTCCAGCCGCCGCAGATCGAGGTCGGCAACTTGGAAGCGCAGCGCGACTTCCTCGACGTGCGCGACGTGGTCCGCGCCTACCACGCCCTCTTGAACCAAGGGCGGCGGGCAGAGACTTATAATGTTTGCCGGGGCGAAGCCTATCCCCTACAAACGGCGCTGTCCGATCTGCTGGCGCTGTCATCCCAATCCATCGAAGTCGTCCAATCCCCGCAGCGTATGCGGGCGGGCGACATCCCCGTTTCCGTAGGCGATCCTTCCAAGCTGACCTTCCATACCGGATGGACGCCGCAAGTCGCTTTTCCCAAGACGCTGGAAGACACGCTCGACTGGTGGCGCGCGCAAATGTGACTGCCGGCCACGCTTGGTCCCCTTTCCACGGCTGGCGGTCTCACAGTACAACAGGCCGACATCATCGGCGGCCTGGCCGCCTATCCGGCGCGTGTAAGAGGGCTAAGAATCCTGCGCCCGTGAGCCAATAATGGCGGCATGATGTCACCGACTGCGGCTTGGCCTCGAACTTGATTCCAAACTGTACCCAGGGGCACTGTACCCAGGGGCGCTGGAGAACAGCCTCGGCTTCGCCGAGGGAACGCTTGTGGAGAGCGAGCCTCTGCCGGCCTTGTAAGAGGGGAAGCAAGTTCGCTCGTGGAAGCAAGAAGCCCCGGCGGTCACGCCTGGGGAGTTGTCACCTCGCACCTCAAATTTCGCCGCCGATGTGGAATGAGTACAAAGGGCGATGGCTCAGAGGTAATCCGGCTCACGGCGGGACGGCAATTCCTATGGTATGGTGATGGATGCCCCGTACAAAGTCCTGGTAGATCCCTGGAACGCTTCTTCCGCCCGAACCCAATCACAGGTGAACAGGCCGTTCGCCCCCACCCGTTCCATGACCGATCCGTAGAAAAGGGAAAATATGCTCTTCATCCGCGCTTGCGCACGCCAATTTCGGCTCCTTTTTGTTTTGCTGATTACCCTGTCGCTCTTCATGGCGGGCGGGCAAGCCGTTCGCGCCAACTGGCTCTTTTCGTATCCGCCCAACATGGTCACGCTCGACTCCGGCAAGCGGAACAACGTGTTCTATGCCGGCGACTCGATCAAGTTCACCCTGTCCATCGCCAACTACGGCACGTATGCCCTGCAAGGCGCCGTGCGCTATGAGGTGCGGGACTATTGGGGCGCCATCGTGGATCAGGGAACGACGGTCGCGCCGACGCCCAGGGCGTCCTCCTCACTTACGCTTTCCGTCGCCAGGCCGGGCTGGTACAAGCTTTACCTGCACCAGACGGCTTCCCAGGCTCCCTGGGGCGACAGCGTCGGCGGGACGATGTTCGTGATCTTCCGCCCCAATTCCAACTTTCCTCTCATGCCCAGCCCTCTGCTTCCCGGCAATTCCGGCGTCTTCGACGGTGATGAGGTGGCGCGCGGCGTGACGGGGATGGGGCCGCAGCGGCATCCTGTAACCGACGCTTCTCAGCCGGATCAGGCCATCGCGCAGCTCGACCCGTCGGTCGCGCTGGACAAGCAGTATTACACGTCGCCTTCGTTCAATGACCCGCAGCGGGGCCGTCCCCTGCTGATCGCCTTCCCCAACGGCGTCGCGTCATCCGATCCCATCCAGCAGGGCAAAAATCTTGCCGGCCTGCGCCAGATCGTAGCGCATTTCCACAACGACGTCAAATACTGGGAGCCGCGCAACGAGCCGAACTACGCCTACAGCGGCGCGGACTATGTGAACAAGGAACTCAAGCCGTTCTACCAGACCGTCAAAAGCGTGGACCCGTCACTGAAGGTGCTGGGACCGGGCGTTGTCACGATCGGCCCGTATGGTTTGAATTGGATCGAGGATTTTCTGAAGGCCGGCGGTGCGAACTACATTGACGCTTTTTCGTTCCATGCTTACAACAACGTCAACGGCGACCTGACGCTGGCCCGGCAGTCGTTGGACGCGCTGAACGCGCTGCTGGCGAAGTACGGCTGTGGGAACATCGAAAAGTGGCAGACGGAACAAGGCTACTTCGCCGCTGTCTATGGCGCTTACGAGCCGCGCCTGCAAGGGCGCTGGACGATGCTCCAGATGATGGTGTACGAGCAGTACGGTATCCCAAAGGAGCATAACCATCTATGGTATGACAAAAGCCATGGCTTTTGGGATTTCCCGGCCTTCTGGGAGAACGAGGACGGCCTATACACCTTCGGCAGCTTCGACCCCGCTGCGCCCCTGATGCGCGTCTGGAGCGAGGAGCTGTACGGCACGAACTTTGTCAGTGCTTATGACTTCGGCCCGCTCGGCAACAAGATGTATGTCGGCAGCCTGTTCGGCGGGCCGGGCAAGCAGACCGCGGCCTTCATGAGCGCGGGCAGGACGGACGGGAAAATCACGCTGGCAGTCCGTGGGGGCGCCTCTCTCCATGTTGTGTCTGCCTTCGGCGTCACGCAGGACCTGCCCCTCGCCGCAGGCAGGGTGACTCTGCCGGTGCCGGAGCTGCCGGTTTATGTAGAGCTGGCTCCCGGACAAACCATTCAAGCCGTCCCCGTGGACTTCGGGCCGGATCTGGCGCTGGCGCCCGGCACGACCGCCTCGGCGTCCGGCACCGGAGTGTCGCCGCTGGACCCGTCGTACCCGAACGACATCTCCAAGGTCATCAACGGCGTCCTGGAAAACTGGTACTGGAATCAGGGGCCGGGCGACCACCCATGGATGGACAACACGGCCGGCTTCCCGGCCTGGGTGCAGGTGACGCTGCCGCAGACGACGAAGATCAGCCACGTCGTCGTCTATGCCGGCGTCCCCTGGCAATCGGACGGCTCGCTGCTGGACTACGAGTTGCAATACGACAACAACGGCCAGTGGGCGACGATCGAGCACGTCCAGGAGCCGACGAATGTCGTGGGCTACTTCACGCCCAGCGTGTTCACGACCGTGGACAGCTTCTACAGCGACCGCTGCATCTTCGAGCACGATTTCCCTGCCGTCTCCACCTCGAAGATCCGTCTGCTCGTGCATGACGCGACTTGGGGCGGCGGCGCGAACCCGGCCGTCGTGACGGCGGGCGGCCAGACCGGCCCGCACCAGATCACGCTGCGCGAGATCGAGGTGTATGGGGACGGCACAGCGCCCACGCCGTCGCCTGCGCCCGCACCGGCTCCGGTTGCGCAGACGGGCAAGGTTCGCTTCTTCCCACGCGCGGGCTGCACAGACCGGATGCTGGGCGGCAGGTTCCAGGGCAGTCAGGACGGCCTCAGCTACGCCGATCTATACACGATCACGAGCATCCCCGCCGACAGGCAGTGGACCGAGGCGGCGCTGGCAGCGGACCCGAAGGCATACCGCTTCCTGCGCTACCTTTCTCCTGACGGCGGCTGGGGCAACGTCAGCGAGGTCGAGTTCTATTCGGGTACAACGAAGCTGACCGGCACGCCGTTTGGCTCGCCCGGCTCCTACTACAACAGCGGCAACACATTCAGCAAGGTCTTCGACGGCGACACGGCCACCTGCTTCGATGGCCCCGGTCCCAACGGCAACTTCGCCGGCATTGATCAGAGCGGCCCCGCGCCGGTCGTACCGACCATCACGGGCGTCAGCGTCTCGCCCACAATGGTGAGCGTCGGCGGCGGCCAGGCGCAGCAGTTCAGCGCCACCGTGAGCGGCGCCGGCAGCCCGTCACAGGCCGTCACCTGGTCGGCCTCCGCCGGTACAATCACTAGCGCCGGGCTGTTCACGTCTCCGGCGGCCACGGCCGGCGCGCAGACGGTGACTGTCACCGCCACCAGCGCTGTCGACAGCGCCAAGAGCGCGAGTGCAACTGTCACGGTCACGCCTGGTCCGGTCTACTGCGTCAACGCCGGGGGGGGCGCAGCCGCTCCTTTCGCGGCGGACGGCTTTGTCCAGGGCGGCAGCGCCTACACGTCCGGCGCCCCGGTCAGCACGGCCGGCGTCACGAACCCCGCCCCCCAGGCCGTCTACCAGAGCGAACGGTGGGGCAGCTTCACCTACACGTTCGCGGGCCTGACGCCCGGCGCGTCGTACACCCTGCGCCTGCACTTCGCCGAGATCTTCTGGAACAGCGCGGGCGCGCGCGTCTTCAACGTTGCCGCGAACGGGCAGCCCCTGATCACCGGCTTCGACATCTTTGCCGCCGCCGGCGGCATGAACCGGGCCGTCGTCAGGGACCTCACGGTCACGGCCGACAGCGGCGGCAAGGTCGCCCTCGCCTTCGCGCCCGCGCCGGGCAGCCCGGATCAGAACGCCAAGGTGAGCGGCCTGGAACTGCGGCGCTGAGGTCCCGACGCGGGGGCCACGCCCCTACGGCCTCGGCTGCGCGCTCTCCGTGCCGTCCATGTTGATCCAGCGATGCTCGTGTATCGTCGAGGAGTACGTCACCATGGCATAGCCCGTCGTCCAGATCAGGGAAAGGACCAGGCAGGCCGCCGAGAGGGCCAGGTGCCAGCGGTCCCAGCGCAGCAGGCAGAACGGCCAGAACCAGGCCACATACCAGGGAAAGGCGGGGACGATCAGCAGGAACATCAGGGCGGCGGAGAAGAGCGCCCATGCCGTCAGCCAGCCCCCGGCCACGCGCCCCTTCCAGAGCAGAACGGTGAGGGCGAGGTAGAGGGCGGCGAGTAGCCAGTTCTGGGACAGGCTCACCAGGAGCGATGCTGCCAGCGGCCCAACGCCGTGCGCCCCCAGCCAGGCGTGAAAATGGAGGTTACGGGCCAGGACGGCGGCGTTCTGGCCGTACAGGGCGCGTTGCTGCATGGGCGCCAGGGTCGCCGCACCCCCCCAAAAGGGGGCGAAGGAGAGCGCCAGGGGCAGCAGGACGAGCGCGGACGCGGCCACCGTCGCCGTCAGCGCCTGCCGCCAGGTCCGGCCACGGCTGTAGTCCAGCAGGACCCAGGGCAGCAGGGCCAGGGTGAACGGCTTGATGCCGACGGACAGGCCCAGGCAGAGGAGGGCGGGGATGTATTTCTTCTCAAAGTAGAGCACGGCCCCGACCATCAGAAAAGCCAGGAAAACGACGTCGTTATGGCCGGTGCCCGGACCTTCGAGGAGGAGCATGGGGTTGAGGCCGATGGCGAGGAAGGTCAGGTTCTCCCGACCGGGGGAAAAGCGCGCGGCCAGCCGCCGCCCCGCCAGGGCGACGACCAGGAGCGCGCCGGCGAGGAGCAGCTTGTGTCCGACGATCTGCGTCCAGAGGCCGAACGGGCGGAGCAGGGCGGCGACGCCGATCTCGATCCAGGTCCAGACCGGGCCGTAGATCGTGGGCCAGTCCCACGAAAGGAAACGCGCAACCGGGTCGTGGAAGGCCAGCAGCCCGGACGGACGCCAAAGGTAAGGGTTCTGCCCGTACAGGACGAAGATGCGGCCATGCGAGGCGTTGGCGTAAACGTCGGAAGAGAGCAGCGGAGGCTCCAAGAGCGCCGCCGCCGCCGCCGCGAGGGCGGCGGCCGCCAGGAGGGGCCGGAACGCCGGACGGGCGCCGCGCAGGCAGGCGGCAACGGCCAGGATGTAGCACGACCACAGGAGAACCAGCAGCAGGCGGAACGCGCGCGAGTAAGCGTGGAAGCCGAGATGCGGCAGCTGCGCCAGGCCCAGGTGCGCGCGGAACTGATGCATCCCGCGCGGGTTCAGGGGGAAGAAAAACGAGTCATAGTTGTCGGGGAAGGTATATAACAGCAGGATCAGGGCGGCAAGGGTCAGGCCGAAGGCGGCCAGCCCCAAGGCGAACACGCGGGCGGGCCGGGGGGTGGCGGCGCGGCCGACCGAACGATAAAGAGTGGACAAAGGCGTACTTTCTTTTCTTGTCGGATCATTTCTTGTCGGATCATTCCCAGGTTCAGGCAGCCGCTCCCTGCGCCGCTTTCGCGAGCGCCCGGCTCAGAAACGGGCGCTCGAAGGCGAGGTAAAACAGGTAAGAACACAGCAGGGCCAGCGGCACGCCCACGGCCAGCATCAGGGTCAGCTCCCACGTCGGCGGCAGGCGCAGCGGGCGCACGAGGGCCTGGCAGACGGCCAGCACCGGGGCATGGATCAGATACAAGCTGTAGGAGAACATGCCGAGCCGGACGGCGGGGCGCGACTCACAGAGACGCAGCACGAGCGGCGCCCGCCGTTGGGCCGTCGGTGACTGTCCGGCCGCCGCGTGGCGGCGCGTCAGGAACCGGGTGCAGAAGACCAGCAGGCAGGCCGTTGCCGCCCCGACGAGGATGTCTTTGAACGCCACGAGCAGCGGCCAAGACGAGTAGCGCAGGCTGATCCCGCACAGCAGGAGGCCGAAGGCGGCCGCCAGCGCGCCCCACGGCAGCCGCTCCCGCCAGGAGGCCAGGCGCGGGCTGGGGGAGAAGTTGAGGTCCGCCCCCGCCATGCCGAGCGCGAACAGGCCCAGGAAGTGCGGGCTGACGCCGCTGAAGCGGTCGAAGAACAGGAACAAGGGCGCGAGGCCGACCACGAACGCCGCGAGGACCGCCGCTGCCGGTCCGAAACGCCGCCAGACGGGCAGAAGCAGCAGCGGGAACAGGAAATAAATCTGCCACTCGGTCGCGACGCTCCACATCGGGTAGTCAATTTTGGAATGCCAGGCCGGATCGAAGTTGTGGACCAGCAGCAGGTGGGAGACGAGCACGCCGGGCGTCCACACCGGCAGCGCCGTGTTCCAAAGGACATTCGGGCGCGACAGGTCGTGAAGGGGCGGCACGAGAAAGATGGCGAGCAGCGTCACAGCCATCGCCGCATAATAAGGCGGCAGGATGCGCCGCGCGCGCCGCCGGAAGAACTCCCTCGGCCCGGCGGGGAGCCTGCCCGCCCCGGCGCGCACGACGGGCATCATCAGGCAGTAGCCGGACAGCACGATGAAGATGTCCACGGCGCTGCGGCCCAAATAGAGCCAGTAAGTGAGGTGCGCCGCCAGCGGGGGTAATGCGGCCTCCGCCGTTAAGCTATAATAAGCATGGTGCAGCACGACATACAGCGCCGCCAGCCCCCGCAGCCCGTCCAGATAGTCCAAACGGAGGCGTGGGGTAGGGGGTGGCTTCGGCAGGGGCGAGTCGGGCAAAGGGGCCGAGACAGCAGTTGGCACCGGTGTTCCTCAGATCATCCTAAACAGGTCATCCTAACAGATCATCTTAAAGTCGGGTAAAATCCTCAGCGGAAAGACGACATGTTGTTTCTCTGCAAAAATCATGCCAAAGCGTTGGTTCAAAGTGCCGGCGCGGCGCGCCGTTCCCGGAACAAAACTCATGTCGCGGCCACCCGTGAACGCTGCGGCGTCCCGCTCGAAAGCGTAGGATGACGGCCGTGCCCCCTTCCATGACGCCCTGGCCTGCGCCTGAGCCGCCCGCGCCGGCGCGCGGCGCCCACGTTCGCTTCTTGTCCCAGAACCGGCCTGGACCGCGCATGGGCATGGGACACTATGAGCGGCTGCTGATCCAGGCGCTGATCGGCAGCGGCGCGGCGCGCGACGGCTGGCGCTTCGACATCCGCTTTGCCGGGCGCGCGCCTGTCGGCGGACAGATCGCGACCCTGTTGGAGCCGGGCCTTGCCGGGGCGGCTTTCGAGGGTTATTCGCCCGACCGCCTGGCGCGGCTGCCGTGGATCGCCGCCCGCGCCGCGATCACGCTGCCGCACGTGCGGTCCCAGCCGGATCTCTACCATCTGCTCTCGCTGGCCTACCCCGCCCCGATCGGGCGGCCCGTCCTCTACACCATCCATGACTTGCCGCCCGCCCGTTTCCCGGACGAGGGCAGGCTGCCGCGCTGGGCCGCCCAGGCTGCCCAGGCCGCCGGCGCGATCCTGACACCCTCGCAGTTCGCCAAGCGTGAGCTGATGGAGCTGCTGGGCCTGCGCGAAGAGCGCGTCCACGTCATCCCGAACGGCTACGAGCGTGACGCTTTCCACCCGGATGTCGCCCCGGCGGATGCCCGGATGCTCGCGGCGCAGGGCATCCCAGGCCCTTACCTCTTCTACTGCGGCGGCTCCTCGCGCCGCAAGAACGTGCGCGCCCTCTTGGACGCCTGGGGGTTGATCGCTCGCCGGTATCCCGACCTGACGCTGGTTCTGGCAGGCCCGGCCGCGCCCCTGGAAGCCCTGGCGCGGGAGCGGGGAGCGCCGCGCGTAGTCGTCGCCGGCTATCTGGAACGGGACACGCTGCCGCGCCTCCTCAAGGCAGCCACCGCACTGGTTTACCCCTCGATCTACGAGGGCTTCGGACTGCCGCCTCTGGAAGCGATGGCGACAGGGGTTCCCGTCATTGCGGTGCGCGCGGGCGCGGTGCCCGAAGTGACCGGCGACTGCGCCGTGCTGGCCCCGGACGGCGGCGCGGACAGCTTGGCGCAGGCGATCCAATCCCTGCTGGACGATTCCGCGCTGGCCGACGCGCTGCGCCGGTGCGGGCCGGAGCGCGCCCAGCGCTTTTCCTGGACGGAGTATGCCCGCCGCGCGCTGTCGCTTTATGAGGAAGCGGCCGCTTAAACTCCACGCGCACGCCCGCGATCGCTCCGGTCCTCCAAAGGTAATGCCGGATGTCATGCCGGCGGAAAGCATTGTGGCACATTTTGTGCATTATCGGAATGCGCGGAAGGCTTTGCATTTATGGGGGAGAGGGATGAAAGACTTTAGCTGAAAGACTTTAGCTGAAAGACTTGTAGGATAGCAAACATCTTTCTGAGGACGTTTCTTTGGCCTTGCGTTCCTCTGCAAGTTCGGGCATAATCGTTAAGCAGTACGACCTCAATAAGTATTGCGCCGCCTGCGCCATCGCCCGGTATCTCAAGCTGGACAAGGGCGGCAAGCGGCTTCAGAAGCCCAAGTTCCAGAAGGACAACCGTTCTGCTGAATTTTCCGTGTTTTACCGTGCCCTTGCCCATACTTGGCATGGTTCTTGCAGGTAAGAGGACTTGTACCCGCGCGATGTTCTCACGGAAAAGGCGTAGTTTTTATGCATCAAGAAGGCCAAGAGACGCAAGGCCAAGCCCAAGTCAAAGCCGAAACCGACTCGGCGGCAGCGCGCAGCGTTCTGCTGCTGGCGCTGCTGACTTGGCTGCTCCTGGCGGTCACTTACAGCGGCGCCGTCAATCCCAACAGCGGCATCCGGGGCATGGACTTCAACGTCTTTTATCAGGCAGCGACGCGCCTCAACCACGGGGCGCCGCTGTACCAGCCAGGGGCGACGAGCGAGCTGCGTTACGTTTATTCGCCACTGGCGGCACTGCTGATGCGCCCACTCGGACGCCTGCCGTTTGAGGCCGCCCTGAAGGCATGGTTTTTTGTCAACGCCGGCAGCCTGATCCTGGCCGTGCTGCTGTACGGGGCGGCGGCCCGGCTGACCTGGCGCGACGCCCCGCTGCTGGGCATCCTGTTGCTGGTCTCGTTCCGGTTCTGGGACAACACGCTGAACTTCGGGATCGGCCAGTCCAACGATCTGCTGCTGGCCCTGATCGGGGGGATGCTTTGGGCCGACAGCCGGGGCCGCTGGGGGCTGATGGGGGCGCTGATCGTCCTCGCCGCCCTGTTCAAAGCCTGGCTGATCGGGCTGCTGCTGTACCTGCTGCTGCGCCGCCGGTGGAAACCTGCCCTGCTGGCCACAGGCGGCTTCGCGCTCTGCCAGGGCCTCCTGTTTTCGGTCGTCGGCTGGCGTGAACTGCCGGCCTTCTTTCGAGCGCTGCGCTTGGAAAAGGCGCACCAGGAGTCGATGGAAGTCCAGAGCTCAATCATCGGCGCTGCCAACACGCACCTGAGCGCGAACCCGTTCGTGACGCCGCTCCTGAACAGCCACGCGGTTTACCTCGCGTTCATCGCGCTGGGCGTGGCGGCCATGGTCGGGGGATTCGTCTTCCTATGGCGCCTCCTGCAAGCCCCCTCGCCCGTGGAAGCGCGCCTGGCGTTCGGGCTGACGCTGGCGTCCATTCTTTTGCTGCTGCCGACGTATGAAAACGGCTACTTCGTCTACTGTTTTCCCTTGCTGTGGACGCTGCTGGCCTCCCCGGAAGCGGATGCGGTCACGCCCGCCCGCCTGCTGTCCCCGTCGCGGCTGATGCTGGCCGGCGGCGTCTTGATTTACCTGGTGTTCAGCCGGCCCTGGCCGTTCTACACGCCGTTTGCGCCCGCCTACCAGCACGGGTTTAAGTCGCTGCTGGTTTCGATGAAGTTCTTCGGCACGGCGGCGCTCTGGCTGGTCGGAATGGCCGCCCTGCACGGTTTACGGCGCGTCAAGGCAGACGCCTCCGAGCCGGGAAGAATTCTCCCCGCAGTTCCGCTCCGCGCCCAGTAACTCGCGCGGTCGCAAACCAATAACTCGCGCGGTCGCAAAAACGATACGCTGTCTAGGGCAGCAAAGGAAATAGGTTCGAACGTTTGGCACTAAAGCAGGAGCGTCACGCCGGTTCTCGTGAAACAACTCCACGCTTCTCGTCCCGGTGGCTGCGCCTGGGCTTGCTCGCGCCGTACCTTCTTCTGCTGGGCACGGCCTACTCCGTGTTCGCGCAGACGGTAGATGATCCCTACATCACGTTTCGGTACGCCGCGAACTTTCTGGCCGGCCACGGCCCGGTTTTCAACGTCGGGGAGCGGGTCGAAGGGTACACAAGCCCGCTGCACCTTCTGCTGTCCCTCGTTCTGATGGCGCTTGCGCCCTCCGTGGACATTCTGTTCAAGGCGAAATGCGCGAGCCTGCTGTTTGGGTTCGTCATGCTGGCACAGACCGGCATGCTGGCGCGGCGGAGCGGCCTGGGCGCCGGGGAGTCCGCCCTCGCGCAGGCGCTGGTCGCGCTGAACATCAACTTTGCCCTGGCGGCCGTGAACGCGCTGGAAACGACGCTGTACGGCAGCCTGCTGCTGGCTTCCCTGCTCGTGTTTCTGAAGGAATGCCGGCAGGGGCGGGGCGTCCTCTCGGGTTTTGTTCTATTTTGCGCCCTGCTGGCAAGGCCGGAAGCGTCCCTAATGGCTGCCGCCCTTTGTGTCGTCCGCCTTTACTGGATGCGCCGGCGTCGGCTCCCGCTGTCCTTTGTCCTGCCCTGGCTGCCAGCCTTTCTGGTTCCCGCCGGCCTGTGCGAGCTGGCGCGCTGGGGCTACTACGGGCAGCTCCTGCCGAACACCTATTTTGCCAAGTCGCAGCCCCTGCACCAGAGCATCAGCGGGGGGGCGGCGTATCTCCTGAAGGCGACTGCGCCCGGCCAGTCGGCGTCCCACTTGCTGGGGCCGTTGTTCAGCGGATTCTCGCAGTTCAGCCGGCATAACGTGTTCCAGTTCGGCAGCGTCCGGCAAAAAGACATGCGATCCGACATTTTCTACCTCGCCATGCCCGCGCTGTTTTGGGCGCTGGCGCTGGCCGGGCTTTGGCACGCGCGGCGGCGATCGGCAGGGATCGTGGCCCTGGCGACGGTGGCCGCCGCCTTCGCGTTCGTCCTTCGGTCCGGGGGCGACTGGATGTACGGGTGGCGGTTTATGGCCCCGGTCCTGCCGGTCATCGCCGTCGCCCAGTGTTACGGGATACGCGCGCTTGCCCGACTGGCGCAGCGCCTGCCGCCGGCACGGGCACAGACGTTCAAAGCAAACGCCCTGGGGTTGTGCGGCGGCGCGGTCGCCGCGCTGTGGCTGGCCAGTTGCTGCAAAACGGCGCATTTCCCGTGGCGCGCGGCGCACTTCTCCACACAGGGGGCGCGGCTGCTTCAGGCCAGCGAGGGGTACGGGCCGCTCTGGGTAAAGGGAGGGGATTACATCCGGCGTCTGCCGCGCGGCAGCACCCTTGCGTATTCCGAGATGGGCTATGCGGGCTATGCCAACCTGGACAAGACGATGGTTGACGTTCGAGGGCTGACAGACCGCGAGATCTCGCATCTGCCGGCAAAATACAAATACATCACCGGCGTCTCCGACAGCGAGTGGTATCAGCCGGGCGACCCTCTCGGCCACATACTCCAGCGGCGCAAGCCCCGCGTGATCCTGTCGTTCGACCCCGTCCCGCCGAACGCGGTTCTGGACGGTTATCGTCGCGGCCCGGTTTTGGCGATGCCGACCAACGACAAGCAAGGCTTGTCTTTTCTTTATACTTACCGGCGCCTGTAGCGCCGGCTTTGTTACCAATCATTAACCTGCCATCAGCCTGGCCCGCCCCGCGCTTCCGGGTACAATGACCCCGACGCACAGTAGGTGTTATGAGAATTCTTTCAGAGCCTGGGACTCAGGCCGGGCCCAGCCCGCAGGCGGGGCAGGAAGGCCCGTCCATCGCTTCCGAGCCTGCCGGACATTTAGGCTACATTGACGGCCTGCGCGGCCTGGCGATCTTGATGGTGCTGCTGTACCATGTCTGGAGGGCTGCCAACAACCCCGCCGATTTCTGGTGGAACCCGCTCGCCAGCGGCTACACCGGGGTGAACTTGTTCCTGGTGCTGTCGGGCTTTTGCCTGTACTGGCCGCTGGTCAAGCCGGTCCGCCCCGCCCCGGAGCCGAGGTTGATTGACTTCGCCCGGCGGCGCGCGCACCGCCTCCTGCCGGCGTACTACATCGCGCTGGGGCTGTTCACCGCCCTGAACCTGCTGTGGGAAAGGAGCGGCCGAATCTGGCCGGAGGGGACCATCCATGGCCAGGCGGCGGTCCTGAAGGCGGCGGCCTGGCACTTGCTGCTGGTGCAAAACCTGCGCCCGAATGCGCTGTGGGCCATTGACAGCCCGCTCTGGACGCTGGCCCTGGAGGTCAGCCTGTACGTCGCCATACCGATCCTGGTCGTCACGGCGCGGAAAACGCGGATCGAGTGGGCGGTGGCGCTGGCGACTCTGGTCACGTTGGCCTACCGCCTGGGCGTTGACCGTTTCGTCGGCGGCGCGGCGGGGTGGGACACGCTGGAAACGGAGACCGCGTATGTGCTGGCCGACTTCCTGCCGGGGCGCTGGGTGGAGTTCGCGCTGGGCATGTGGGCGGCGGCCCTGGTCGGCAGCGGCGCGTCCCGGCGCAGCCGTGTCCCGTTCGGCCTCCTGGCGCTGCTCTGCTTCCTGTCCGACATGTGGCTGCATATGCGCTACGGCCAGCACAACCCGTTTTCCGAGCCGCTGTTCGGACTGAGTTTTTTCTTCGTGATTTTGTGCGCGTCCCGCGCGCCGCTCGCGCAGGGATTTTCCCTGGGCCGCTTTCTGCGGGCGCGCTTTATGGTCTGGATCGGCGTGATCTCTTACAGCGTGTACCTGCTGCACCAGCCGATTCTATGGATTCTCATCGGCCTGGGCAGGCCGCATTTCTCACGGGGCCGGGATATTTTTGCCTCCTGCGTGTTTCTGTTTCTGCCGATCGTGATCGGTATCTCGTTTCTTTTCTATGTGCAGGTTGAGCGCCGCTTCCTAAACAAGCCGCGCGCCGGCAGAGCGCCCGGCTTGCCGGGCCAAATCAGTTGACCGGAAGCGTTTATGAACAGTTTATGAACATCGCGTTGACATCACTGTACCTGCCCAGCGGCAGCAAGATTGGGGTCGGCTACCAGGTTCATGCCCTGGCGAACGCGCTGGTGGGGCGCGGGCACCAGGTGACGGTCTTCAGCCAAACGGGCGCGTCGCCCGACAGCCGCCATGAGGTCATCGTCGTCCCCTCGGGGGGGCGACTGCGGACGTTCGGCTTCGCCTGGAACCTGCGCCGGCAGGATTTTCGCCGCTTCGACGTGCTGAACGCGCACGGCGATGATTGGTTTCTGTGGGGCTGCAAGCGCCCGCACCATGTGCATACGTTCCACGGCTCGTGTCTGGCCGAAGCGCTGCACGCGCGCGGCCTGACCACGCGGGCGCGCATGGCCGCGCTCGCCCTGTGCGAGTACAGCGCCGCCGCCCTGGCCGATGAGCTGGTCACGGTTTCGGCCAACACGCGCCATTACCTGCCGTTCGTCAAGCGGGTCATCCCCTGCGGCGTGGACCTCCAGGCGTTCTTCCCAGGCGGGGAAAAGTCGGACGCGCCTTCCCTGCTTTTCGTCGGCACCATGCACGGGCGCAAGCGCGGGGCGATGCTGCTGGACCTGTTCCAGCGCCAGATACGCCCCCAGGTTCCGAACGCCGAGTTCTGGGCGGTGTGCGAGAGTCCCGTCGAAGGGCCGGGGGTGCGCTGGCTGGGGCGCATCCCCGCCGAGACTCTGACCGACCTGTATCGCCGCGCATGGGCTTTCTGTCTGCCCAGCACCTATGAAGGCTTTGGCGTGCCTTATATTGAAGCGATGGCGTCGGGAGTGCCGGTCGTCGCCTCGCCCAACGCCGGGGCGCGCGAAGTGACCCAGGAGGGACGCGCCGGCCTGATCGTCCGCGATGATGCTTTGGCCGAGACGCTCGTCCGCGTCCTCACCGATGCCGCGCTGCGCGAGCGCCTGCGCGCGGCGGGACTGGAGCGCGCGCAGGATTTCGGCTGGGACCGGGTCTGCGCCCAATATGAGGCGCTTTACGCGGGCACGTCCCCGCTGACCCCCGATTTGGCCGCTTCTTAGGCATCGCTTTAGGCATCGCTTTAGGCATCATTTTATGAACATCGCCATCTTCGCCAGCGCCTTTTATCCGCACTTCGGCGGCGTCGAGGAAGCCTGCCGCCATCTCGCCCTGGAATACCAGCGGCGGGGACACGGCGCGCACATCATCACCACGCGCCACCCGCAAGACCTGCCGGCTCAGGAGACTGTGGAAGGCGTGGACGTTTGGCGCTTCCCCTTTGAGATGCCCCGCGCCCGTCCCGCCGGCATGGTCCGCTTCGTTCGGCAGTTCCCATTCGACCTGAGCGCCCTCACCCGGCTCCTGCGGACGCTCCAAACGGACATCATCCATGTCCAGTGCGTCGGCCCGAACGGTTTCTATGCGCTTTGGGCTGCCCATGCCACAGGGCTGCCCCTGGTGGTGACGACGCAGGGGGAACGGACGATGGACGCCGGGCGGTTATATCAAAAGAGTGTCGCCGCCAACTGGACGCTGCGCCGGCTGCTGCGCCGGGCCGATTGCGTCACCGCCTGCTCCCGGCAGACGCTCGACGACGCCAAGGAGTTCGCCGGCTTTCCGCTTGACGCCAAAAGCCGCCCAGTCTACAACGGCATCGCCCTGGAGGAATTCGACGGGGCGCCGCCGTATGCCCACCCACGCCCATTTATCCTGGGGATCGGGCGCGTCGTCCCGCAGAAGGGCTTCGACCTCTTGATTGACGCTTATGCCCGCCTTCAGCAGCGCCTGCCGGACGCCCCCGACCTCGTCATCGCCGGGGACGGCCCGGAGCGGCCCCGGCTGCAGGCGCAGGTGGACGCGCTCGGACTGAACTCGCGTATTCACCTCGTCGGCCGCGCCGACCGGCCGCTGGCGGTCAGCCTTTTCCGGGGCTGCACGGCGTTCGTGCTGCCCTCGCGCCAGGAACCGCAGGGCATCGTCAGCCTGGAAGCGATGGCCTGCGCCAAGCCGGTCGTCGCCGCGCGCGTGGGCGGCGTGCCGGAGATCGTCCTGGACGGCGAGACGGGCCTGCTGTTCCCCGGCGGGGACGCGGGCGCGCTGGCCGACTCGCTCCAATCGCTGCTGTCCGACCCCGAACGGGCGGAGGCCCTGGGCCGGAAGGGGCGGGCGCGTGCCGAAGACCATTTCACCTGGGGGCGCATCGCCGACCAGTATTTCGAGATCTACCGGCAGGTGTCGCGCACGCCGGCCGGCCGGGAGGGCGTCCCATGCGGGACCTGATCTTTGTCTCGATGGAGAACTGGGACGAGGTCTGGCGGCGCAACCAGTTCCTCTGCGCCGGGCTGGCCCGCCGCTTCCCCGGTTACAAAATCCTGTTCGTCGGGCTGCCGCGCGATGTCACCAACGGCCTGCGGCGCGGGCGGCTGCCGTCACTCGGGGCGGACGACGAGGCCGTGTCCACCCTGCCCAACATCACGCTGACGCGGCCACTCAAGCTGCTGCCCAACACGCTCGCAGCGGGACGGCGTCTCAACGAGGCATTGTTCCGTGGTCACGTCCGGCGCGCGGCCCGTCGGCTGGGGCTGCAAAGCCCTCTCCTGTGGCTGAACCCGCACTCCGCCGTTCATCTGGCCGGGCGCATGGGGGAGCGGGCGGTCGTTTATGACATCACGGATGACTGGACGACCCTGACGCAGTCGCCCGCGCTGACCCGTCTGACGGTCGCCCAGGACGCCGCGCTGTGCCGGCGGGCCGACGCCGTCGTCGTCTGCTCGGAGCGGCTTTTCGAGATGAAGCGCGGGCTGGCCCACAACCTGCACCTGATCCCGAACGGGGTGGACGCCGACCACTACCGGCGCGTGCTGGACGGGACGGGGCCGCCGCCCGCGCCCGCCGACGGCTGGCCCCGCCCCGTCCTGGGGTATACGGGGTCAATCCATCCCGACCGGGTGGACGTGCCCCTGGTGGAGTCCCTGGCGCGGCGCTTCCCGCAGGGAACGGTGGCGCTGGTCGGGCCAAACATGCTGCCTGACGCTGATCGGCGTCTGCTCCAGTCCTGCGCGAATGTTGTCCTCCTCGGGCCGGTTCCTTACGCGCGGGTGCCGGACATCATGCGCGCTTTTGACGTCTGCATCACCCCGCACCGGGTCTCGGCGTTTACCGAAAGCTTGAACCCGATCAAGCTCTGGGAATACCTGGCAGCGGGCAAGCCGATCGTCGCCACGGACGTGGCCGGTTTCCGCGACTACCCGCAGTTCGTGCGCATCGCCGAGGGCGCCGACGGCTTCGCGCGGGCCGTGGAGGACGCCTTGCAGGAAGCCCCGGCGCTGGGGGAGGCGCGGCGGGCCGAAGCCCGCCGTCACTCCTGGGAGGCGCGCCTGGACCACGCCCTGCGGGTGCTGGACGCGCTCCCCGCAGGCGTCAGGGAAGGAGAGCCTGTCCGTGTCCCCTGAACCCGTGCTGTCCGTCATCATCATCAGCTACAACACGCACCAAATGACGCTGGACTGCCTGCGCGCGCTCTACGCCGATCTGGAAGACGCGGGAAAGTCGGCGGAGGTGTGGGTGGTGGACAATGCCTCCGGGGACGGCAGCGTCCCGGCCATCCGCGCCGCCTTCCCCGACGTGCGCCTGATCGAGAACCCGCGCAACGCCGGCTTCGGCGCGGCCAACAACCTCGCGCTGCGCCAGGCCGGCGGCGAGTTCCTGCTGCTGCTCAACAGCGATGCCTTCGTCCATCCGGGCGCGGTCGCCGCGCTGGTCTCGTACCTGCGCGCGCATCCGCGCGCCGGGGCGGTCGGGCCGCGCCTGCTGAACCGGGACCAGACGGTGCAGCCTTCCTGCTACCGCTTCCCGTCGCCCGCGCGCGCCTGGCTGGAGAACCTGTGGGTTTCCTCTCTCCTGCCGCGCCATCCGGTCGTCGGGGATTACCGCCGCTGGGCGCACGATGCGGCGCGTTCCGTGGACTGGGTGATCGGGGCCTGCCTGCTGGTCCGGCGCGCGGCTTATGAACAGGCGGGCGGCTTTGACGAGGCATTTTTCATGTATCAGGAAGAGACGGACTGGCAGCGCCGGCTGCGCGACGGCGGGTGGGACATTGCCTTCACGCCGTCCGCCGTGGCGACGCACCTGGGTGGGGCAAGCGGCGCGGCGGAACAGGCGAAGATCAACGCCCACTTCTTCGACAGCCTGGATTATTACACGCGCAAGCACCACGGCCTGGGCGGGCTGGTTTCGCTGCGGCTGGCCATGATCGTCGGGACGGCCCTGCGGACTCTGGCCTGGGCGGGGGTGGCGGCGGCGCTGCCGAAGCGGCGCCCCGTCGCCCGCGCCAAGACGCGCTTGCAGGCGTGGCTCTGTGTCCGCCAGGCTACCCGCTGGCGCGGGGCGGGGAAAGGGGCGCGCGCCTGATGCCGATCCTGATGCCAATACCGGCGGGCCGCTCCCTCGGAGACGGGCGAGCGCCCGTCCTCACCGGGCGCTTCGCGGCGGTGGGCCTCGCGCTCCTCGCGGCGGCGGCGCTGACGGCGCTTGCCCTGAACCAGATGCTCTTCGCGGCGGCGGCCCTTTATGTCATGGGGTTCCTGCTGGTCGCGTCGCGGTATCCCGCCGTCGCGCTCATGCTGATCTTCGCCTCTGCTCCTTTTCAGAATGATCTGTCGGGCGGCGCCGGGGCCAAGTTCTCCCTCGCCGAAGTCAACCTGCTGCTGACTCTGCCCATCCTGTACGTCCGCGGCCTGGTGCAAAAGCAGCGCCCGCGCGTCGGCCCGGTCCTGATCCCGGTCCTGCTCTATTTCATGGTCTGCGTGTTCTCCTCGATGATTCACTGGCGCGGCCAGACGGCGCTGATCTCGCTGTTCCAGATGCTGCTGTATTTCGTGGTCGCGGTCGGCGTCTTCTACGCCTTCGCGCCCGACCCACGGCACTACTGGCTCGCCTTCAACACTCTGGTCGCGGTCGGCGTGTTCTTGGCGATCGCGGGCCTTGCGACCAACTACTGGTTCATCGGCCTGAACAAGAACGGGATCGCGGACTCGCTGACGTGCTGCTTTCTGGTCGGCGTGGAGTTGATCTTATCGGCACAAACGAAGCGCCGCCGGGTGTTCCTGAGCCTGGCCCTGCCTGTGATCGCGGTCGGCCTCCTGTTTTCCCTGTCGCGCGGCGCGTGGCTGGGGACGCTGGGCGGCGTCATTTTTATCTTCGCGCTGCGGCGGCAGCTCCCCCGCCTGCTCCGCATCGGCCTGCTGCTGCTGCCCCTGCTGGTTCTTTTCTGGTTCGCGCTGTCGCCCGCCTCGCGTGACTACGCCACCGGGTTTGGACGCGAACACTACAACATCAACCTGCGCTACGAGTCGATTGATCTGGCGGAATCCTACTTCCACCAAAGCCCCGTCTACGGCATGGGGGTTGGGCTGCGTAAAGACTACGACGCGACCAACGTCCTGCTGATGACGCTGGCGGAAACCGGCGTCCTCGGCTGCCTCGGCTTCCTGCTCATCCACGCGGCCTTCTTCCGCATGATCTGGAAGGCGCATGTGCGTACCGCGCCGATGGATCCCCTGTTCTCGCTCCTGTGCATCGGCGGCGCGCTGGTGCTGAACAAGTTCCTCCACGGCCTTGTGGACCACTACTGGAGCCGGGGCGCGCTCATGGCGACGTGGGCGGCGGCGGGCATGGCGACGCGGGCCTACTCCATGTCACAGGGCCGCCCCTTGCTGGTCGGCCAGGCGCTGAAGGGACAGACAGGCCAGGCGCTGAAAGGACAAGCGGATTGAAGGTTGCCATCTCGTTTACCGGGTGCTACCGCCGGGGCGGAATCGAACGGGCGGTTCTGGAGTGTGCCAACTACCTCGCGGCGCGCGGACACGAGACCACGCTGTACGTCTCCGAGTGGGACAAGGAGGCGCTCAACCCCGCTGTAATCACGCGCCCCCTCCCGATCCCCAGGCGCGGGTCGTTGCTGCGTCTGCTGGCTTTCTACCGGCGGAGCCGCCGCGCCCTGGCCGCCCAGCATCCGCCCCCCGAAGTGCATTCCGCGTTCGGCGTGTTGTGCCCGCCCGGCGCCGTGCTCTGGGTGCCGAGCGTACATAAGGAATGGCTCGAAGTCAGCCGCCGCCAGCGCGACTGGAAGGGCCGGCTCAAGCAGCGGGCAAACTTGAACCACCCTGTCCTGCTGGCGATGGAGCGCAGCTACTACGGCCGCCGCCGCTACAAGAAGCTGATCGCGCTGACCGAGAACGTCAAGGCCGATCTGGTGCGGCTGTACGACGTCCCGCCCGCCGATGTCGCGGTCCTGCCCAGCGGTTACTGGCCGGCTGAGTTTAGCTTCGCGCGCCTGGAAGAGAATCGCGCGCCGAAGCGTCGGGAACTCGGCTATACAGACGGGGACCGCGTCGTGATCTTCGTCGCCAATGAGCTGGAGCGCAAGGGCTTCGGGCCGCTCCTGCGGGGGATCGCCCGCCTAAACGACTCCGGCGTGCATCTGCTGGCGGTCGGGCGGCTGAACCCGAAACGCTACGCCGCCGAAATCCAGCGCCTGGGCATGACGGATCGGGTGAAGTTCACCGGCCCCGTGGATGATGTCACGACCGCGTTCGCCGCCGCCGATGTGTTCGCGCTGCCGACGCAGTATGAAGCGTGGGGCCTGGTCATCCTGGAGGCGCTGGCCTGCGGCCTGCCGGTCCTGACCAGCCGCCTGGCGGGCGCGGCCGTCACGGTCCGCGAGGGCGAGACAGGTTCCCTGCTCGACGATCCGCGCGACGAGGCGGAGATCGCCTTGAAACTCCAGCCGCTGCTGGACGGGGAAATCGTTCGGTCCGGGGCTATCGCGGAGTCGGTTCTGGAATACTCGTGGGAACGGATCCTGGCGCGATACGAGCAAATCCTGCACGAATGCGCCGCTCCGCAGACCCTGTGACACAAACCCAAAAAGCCACCGTGACACAAACTAGAAAACAAATACAAACCAGACAACAAGAATCCGGCCCGAGAGTCGTCCTGTTTACCGACGCCGATGTGTTCGCCGGAACCGAGCGCCACATGCTGGACTTGGCGCGCGGGGTGCGCGGCGAGGGCGTTTCGGTGGCGCTGGCCTGCCCCTTCCCGGCGGCGCTGGAAGATGCCGCGCGCAAGGAGAAGCTGCCCGTCTTGACGATCCAAAAGCGCGGCCTGGTGGACCTCGCGGCGGTGCGGACTTTGGTACGACTTCTTCGGGCCGGCGAGGTGGACATCGTTCACGCTCACAACGGGCGGACTGCGCTGGCTGCCGCCCTTGCCGTGCGGCTCGCCGGCCGGGGGCGCTGTGTCATGACGCAGCACTTTCTGGAGCCGAACCATGCGACGCAGCGCGGGCCGAAGGCGGCCCTGTCTAAACTGGCGCACGGGTGGGTCACGCGGCAGATGAGCGGCATCATTGCCATCTCGGAAGCGGCCAGGTCGGCGATGCTGGCACGCCGGGAAGCGCCTCCCGGCAAGATCACGGTCATCCCGAACGGGATCGCCGCCCCGGACGCGGGGCTGCTGGCTGAAGCCGCCGCGACCCGCCGGTCGCTCGGAATCGCGCTGGACGCGCCGCTCGTAGTCTGCGCCGCCCGGCTGGAAAGGGAGAAGGACGTTGCCTCGCTGGTGGAGGCCATGTCCGAGGTGAGGGCCGTCGTGCCCGCCGCGCGCTGTCTTATCGCCGGCGACGGCTCACGGCGGCGGACGCTGGAAGAGCAGGTCCAGCGTCTTGGCCTCGAAGACGTGGTTCGGCTGTTGGGCTTTCGGCCGGACGCTCCCGCGCTCATTGCCGCCGCCGACCTCTTTGTGCTGCCGAGCCTCGCGGAACCTTTCGGGCTGGCCCTGCTGGAAGCGATGGCGCTGGGCAAGCCGGTCGTCGCCACCCGCGCCGGCGGGCCGCTGGAGATCGTCGAGGATGGGGAAACGGGCCTGCTGGTCCCGGCGTCATCGCCCGATATTCTGGCGGGGGCGATTCAGCGGCTGCTGGCCGATCCCGCCGCCGCCCGACGGCTGGGGAAAAACGGCCTGGCCCGGTTCAGGGATCGGTTCACTGCGGACCGGATGGCGCGGGCGACGCTGGCCGTCTACCGGCAGGCGGCCGGCTTGAACGAACCCATACCCGGCTCCGCGTCCTCCGTTTTGGCATAAGAAAGACCCATTCTCAAGTGTCCGTTACAGAACCGTCTTCACCGACCAGGCCGATGAACAAGCCACCCTCGCCGATGCGCGTGTTGTTGATCTCGCACACCTGCCAGTCGCGGCGGGAGGGGCAGCCGAAGGCCGCCCAACTCAGCCGTCTGCCCGGCGTCGAGCTGCGCGTGCTCGTGCCGGACCGCTGGCGGGAGTATGGCGTGTGGCGCGAACCGCAGCCGCCCCTGGAGGACGGGTACGCTTTCCAAGTCGGGCGCGTCTGTTGGCCCTGGTCCGGTCCGGCGCAGTGGTATCTCCTCTGGTATCCCGATCTGGCCCGGACCCTGCGTGAGTTCCAGCCGGACATCGTTGATCTGTGGGAAGAGCCGTGGGGCCTGGTCAGCGCGCACGCGGCCTGGCTGTGCCGCCGCTTGCTGCCCCAGGCGAAGATCATCGCCGAGACCGAGCAGAACATTGCTAAGACCCTGCCCCCGCCCTTTGAGACGTTCCGCTCTTACACGCTGCGCCGCGCCGACTTCGTGATCGGGCGCAGCCGGGAGGCGGTCGAGAACACGCGCGCCAAAGGCTATGCGGGGCCGGCGGCCGCCGTCCCCAACGCCGTGGACGCCGACCTGTTCCGGCCCCTCGACCGGGCGGAGTGCCGCCGGGCGCTGGGGCTGTCCGGGTTCGTGGCCGGCTACATCGGGCGCATTGTCGAGGAGAAGGGGCTGGCGGAGATGGTGGACGCCCTGGCGCTCTGCCCGCCCGACGTCACCCTGCTGTTCCTCGGCTCGGGGGCATACCAGCCCGTCCTGGAGCAGCGGGTCCGGGAGGCGGGGCTGGCGGATCGGGTCCGGTTCCTGGCGGCACGTCCCCTAGAAGAGCTGCCGCAGGTCATGAACGCGCTGGACACGCTCGTCCTGCCGTCGCGGACGACGCCGCGTTGGAAGGAGCAGTTCGGGCGCGTCATCATCGAGGCCCATGCCTGCGAGACGCCCGTAGTCGGCTCGGATTCAGGCGCGATCCCAGACGTGATCGGGAAGGCGGGGCTGGTGTTCCCCGAGGGCGACCCCCAGGCTCTCGCCGCCGCCCTGAGCGCGCTGCGCGCGGACCCGCGTCTGGCGCGGGAGATGGGCCGGATCGGACGGCGGCAGGTGGAAGAGTGCTACACCTGGACGCGCGTGGCCGAGCGGATGCGTGAGATTTATCGCGGTGTGCTTGACGCCGGTTCCGCCGAGCGGTCCCGTCAGGACGGGCTGGGCTGGAGCAGCGGTTCCAGTTGATCGACATTTGCGGCCCAGGAGGCGCGGGAGGCGCGCAGCACCGACGCCTGTTTCTGCTGCGCCAATTCGGACGGGTCGGTCGCCAGGCGGCGCAGATGGCCGACGACGGCCTCGAAGTCGTCCGGGTCCACCAGCATCCCCGCCTCCCCAAAGGCGTCGGGGATGCCCCCCCGGTCGGCCCCGATGACGGCGCAGCCTGACGCCATGCTTTCTAGGCAGACCAGCGGGTTGGGGTCGTGCGTGCGCGAAAGCACGCACGAAACGTCCTGGCTGCGGACGAGGGCGGGGACGTCCGGGCGCGTGACATGGCCCCGGTAGTCCGCGCCCGCCGCCTCCATCTTCCCCGTTAACTCCCGGAAGAACGGATCGGCTATCTCGTTGCCGTGCCCGTAGAACCACAGGCCGCCTGCCACAGTCAATTGGAGGGGCAGCCCCTCGCGCCGCAGAACGGCCACGGCATCGGCGGCGATGTCCGGCCCTTTGTTGCGGTCAATGCGCCCGATGAACAGCACCTTCAGGCCCTGACCCGGCTCCAAAAAGTCCGCGCGGGGGTAGAACGCCTCCAGGTCAATGCCGTTGTTGATGACGGCCAGCTTGCCGTCGGGGACGCCGTACTTCTGCTGTGTCCAGTTGCGGATGTGGCGGCTGCACGCGACGAACGTGTCCACGGCGCGGATGGCGCCGCCGATGCCGCGCTGGCGCGTGCCCTGCTCATTTTGCAGGTTCACCAGAATCCTGGCGTCCGGCAGCAGGAGGCGGATGTACCAGGGCGAAACCAGATCGTTGAAGCAGATCACGGCGTCCGGCGCGGGCGTGAGCCGGCGCAGGGCGCGTCGAAATGACGCGAGGTAGTATTCGTAGTAGGCATAGTCCCAGGCCCAGGTCTCGTGGCGCAGCCGCGAGAGCGCCCGCTGCGGCAGCGAAAGCTGGTCGCGCTGCTTTGCGTCGAGCGGGACGATCTCGCCGACAGGGTAAATCGGGTCGCCGTTGGTCGGAGTCAGGACGGTGACTTTGTGCCCGCGCGCGAGCAGCTCCTTCGCCGTCTGCATGATGATAGTGGCGACCGCGCCCCCCGAAACCGGCGAGTAATACTCGATCGGCATGTTCAGAAAACAAACGTGCATTCTCGGGCCTTTCCCAGCCTTTCATAAGTGGATGCCTGCTGACGGATGCCTAATCGCCGGTGTAGAAGTAGGCGGGGTAGCCGCTGCGCAGTAGCTGCGCCACCGCCTCGAATACCTCTCCCGGCTGGCGATAGGCCCCCGTCTCGACAATATACACGCTCTTCCCCCTGCCGTCGACCATCCGCCGGGCCGCGGCGTGGTAGCCGTTCTTGCGGAGCGCAGTGGCGAGAACGTCCGCGTTCCGGCGGAGGGCGAAATGGGCGGCCACGACGTGATAAACCGGGGGACGAACCGGGGGACGGGTCACGGCGAGGCGCTTCGCGGCGCGGGGCGTCCTGGGCTGAGACGGGCGGGCGGCGACGCTTTTGATGGCGGGAAACGGCGGCGCGGCGGCGATCTGCGGCCTCGCCTGCGTCGCCGGTCTGTCCACGGTGATCTCCACGCTCCGTGAAACAGCGGCTCGTCGGCGGTCGTCCAGAGCGGCCGCCGTGAACCGATACCGTCCGGGGGCCGGCGCGATCCAAGTCGTGCTGCACAGGCTGCCCTGCGCGAACGAGAAGACGGTCTTCCGGCCCCGGCCCCGCTGGTAGAAAAGCGTCAATGTCGCGCTCTGGCCGCGCATAGGCGTGGTGAAGGCGGTGAGCGTCACGCCGGACCCGACCCCGACGTGCCGCCCGCTGTTTGTGGCCGCCAGAGTGACCGTCAGCGGCGCGGTTCCCCCGGACGTTTCTGGGACGGCTTTCGGCTCTGGGACGGCTTTCGGTGTCGCCGGAGCCGAAGGCGCTGGAAGAACGGCAGTCGGCTCGGCTGGGGCCGGCGGCATCTGCGGCTGGGAGCGGGGCGGCAGCGGCGCCCGCTCCGCCGGCTTGCACCCGGCGAGTAGAAGCGCCGCCGTCGGGAGCGCGAGCAGCAGGCAGGCAACGCGCCGATGCCTTCGGCCCCTAACGCCGGCCTGGTTTTCCTCGTCCTGCGCGCTTCGGCGGCGAGGGCAGTGCAGTGGCATAAAGTCTTGCTCTTGAACTTTCTGCGGCGAAGTCCGTCTTATCCGCCCGTAAACGGCGTTGTTCCTCTTCAAGCGCCCGTCTTCTTCAAGCGCCCGTCTTCTTCAAGCGCCCGTCTTCAAGCGCCCATCAGCGCCCGTAACTGCGTCCAGGTCCGGTCCCAGGTGAACCACTCGGCGCGTTTCCGCGCCCGCCGGCCGTACTCCGCCCGCAGCGGCTCGTCGCAGACCAGCCGCTCCAAATGGCCCGCCAGCGCGTCCACGTCGTCGCGCTCGAACAGAAAGCCGGCGTCGGCGATGATTTCCGGCGTGCCGCCCGTCCGGGAGCCGACGGTCGCCAGCCCACAGGCCATCCCTTCCGGCGTCACCAGCCCGAACGGCTCCGGCCAGCGCGACGGCACGACGTTGATGTGCGCCTTCCGCAGCTCGTCCGGCAGCGCGTACCGGTCCACGAAGCCGGGCAGGCGGACGGGAATGCCGTCCGCTTCCAGTTGCGCCGCGAGGGCCTGAAGCCTCCGCTGGTAGTCATCCGGCTCCGACCAGCCGTAGTGGTTGGAGCCGAGGATTTGCAGGCGGAAGTCCTTCGTCTTTTGGGCGAGCAGCATCGCCGCGTGCAGCAGCAGGTCGGGCGCTTTGGCGTTGTCGGTGCGCCCGACGAAGTTGATCAGCGGCGGGCCGGGGGGGCGCTCCGGGGCGGGCGTGAACCGGTCCAGATCCACCCCGGCGTAAAGCGTGCTGATCTCGTCCAGGCCGAAATAGTCGAGGTTCCACTGCCCGCAATGGTCGCTGACCGCCGCCGCCGCGTTGACGGAGTCTTTGAATTGACGCCGGAATTTGGGGCGGCAGGGGTTGTCGTTGTGCGCGAGGTGCAGGATGAACGACCGGGGGAACCGGCGGCGCAGATACACGGCCAGCTCGATGTCGTTGTTGAGCAGCAGCGGGCGGTCTTGCAGGCCCGCCCTGCGGATCGCCGCCGCCACCCGCAGGTTGTATCTCTTCTGGCGCACATGGCCCCAGCCGGTCAGGTCGCGGTGGAGATACCAGAGCTTGCTCAGAAGGCGGTTCTTGGGGATGTGCGGGTAGTCCACGAAGATCGTGTTCGGCCAGTCATAGGGCGCGGCGGGGCTGGTCTTGGTGATGACCCAGGGCAGGCCGTCTCGCCGCGCGTCCTGCCGCGCATCCTGTCTTTGGGCCGCCCGGCACAGCTCCCAGAGCCAGGTGCAGATCGCGCCGCTGCGCGTGGGCGTGAAGGTCTCCGCCGTGCAGTTGACAAACACCACGCTCATTGGGCTGGACTCATGCCCAAGAGGCTCGTGAGCGTCCCCCATGTCCGCTCCCAGGGGAACTCCGCCGCGCGCGCCCGCGCCTTCCGGCCGTAGTCGGCACGCAGGCCCGCGTCGGCGATCAGCGGCTCCAGACGCGCGGCCAGGGCGTCCGCCGAGTCGCGCTCGAAGAGGAATCCGGCGTCGCCGACAACTTCCGGGGTGCCGCCCGTGTCCGAGGCGACCAGGGCCAGCCCCGAGGCCATGCCCTCCACGGTCGTCAGGCCGAACGGCTCGTCCCAGCGCGAAGTCACCGCATGAATCCGCGCCCGGCGCAGCGCGTCCGGCAGCGCATCGCGGCCCACATGGCCGGGTCGGAGCACGGCGACGCCGCGCGCCTCCAGGGTGGACGCCAGCCTTTGTAGCTCGCGCTGGTAGTCGTCCAGCTCGAAGCGGTCCCAGTGATTGGAGCCGATCAGGAGCACGCGGAAACCCGTCGTCTTCTCCGAAAGCGTCAGGGCGGCGCGCAGCAGCAGATCCGGCGCCTTCTCGATGCCGGTGCGCCCGACGAAGCTGACGCTCGGCGTCTCCGCCGCCTTCGACTCTTGGGCCATCTCCGCCCTTTGGGCCTCCGCCGGGTGGAACTGATCCAAGTCCACGCCGTTGTAGATCGTCGGCACGTCATCCATCTTGTAGTAATCTGCGACCCAGCGGCTGGTGAAGTCGCTGACGCCCGCCGTCACGTCGGCGGCGGCGGGGTAGAGGCGGCGGAAGCGGGGCGAGGATTCGAGCTGGTTCTCGAACCAGTGCAGGATCGTCGCTTGGGGAAAATGGCGGCGCAGGTAGACCGTCATTTCCGGGTCGTTGATCAGCACGAGCGGGCGGGTGTGGAGGCCGTTCCGCCGCAGCGCTTGGACGACCTGGAAGGCGTAAGCCCGGTGCCGCAGGTGCCGCCAGCCGGTCAGCTTCCGCTGGGCGCGCAGCGCCTTGACGGCGAGCGGGTGGCCGGGCAGCCGGGGCGGGTTCAGGACCAGCGTCTGCGCCCAGGGGAAGCGCGCGGCCTCGCTGCCGCGCGTGATCACCCAGGGCAGGTCCTGCGGCTCCTTCGCCCGGCCTTCGGCCACGCGGCAGCACTGCCAGATGATGGTCGCCAGGGCGCCGCTGCCGGTCGGCGTCCACGTCTCCAGCGGGTGGTTGATGAAGACGACGCTCAATGGACGTCCACCAGTTCCAGAGGGCGGGCGCCCGCAGGCGCCGCGCCTGCGGGCGCCTCCCGCCAGTCGAAGTCGGCGAACATCAGGCCGTCCGTGATGGCGTGCGGGTGGCTTGGATCGGGATACGGCAGGATCGGGATGACGTCAAAGAAGCACGCCTCCTCCCAGCGGTCAATGATGTTCGCCCCGCACAGGAACATCTCCAGCCGGTAGCGGCCCGGCTTGAGCCAGGGCGTCCGCAGGACGAACTCGCCTTCATAAGACGGAGCAGGCTCCAGCCAGTGGCCCAGCAGGCGCGAGTCGCAGGTGACCAGCCCGACGCCCGACTCATTGAAGAGGTGGCAGGAGATGAAGTACTTGCCGCGCGACGGCTTGTGCTGGTCAATGCGGAACCGGACGCGCTTGGCCTCGGCGGCCTCATAAAACGCCTTGCTGGGCGTCGCCGACGCGATCCGCAGCTCGCCCGATCCGGGCCGGCGGCTCGCGTCGCCCCCGGCCAGAGCGTCCTGCTGGTTGAAGCTGTCCAGATAGTGCCGGATCGCTTCCTGAACGCCGCCGTAGTAGGTCATCCGGCCCCGCGTCAGGTACATGGCGCTGCTGCACAGGGCGGCGACGCTCTGCATGTGGTGGGAAACGAAAAGGACTGTGCGCCCGCTCTCGGCCACGTCCTGCATCTTGCCCAGGCACTTGCGCTGGAACTCGGCGTCGCCGACCGCCAGCACCTCATCCACGATCAGAATGTCCGAGCTAAGGTGGGCGGCGACCGCAAAGGCCAGGCGGACGTACATGCCCGAAGAGTAGCGCTTGACTGGGGTGTCCAAAAACTGGTCCACGCCCGAGAATTCCACGATGGCGTCGAACTGCTTCGCGATCTCACGCCGACTCATGCCCAGAATAGAGCCGTTGAGGTAGATGTTCTCCCGGCCCGTCAGCTCGTGGTGGAAGCCGGTTCCGACTTCCAGCAGGCTGCCGACGCGCCCGTACAGGTCTATCTCGCCGCGCGTCGGCTCGGTGATCTCGCTCAAGACCTTCAGCAGCGTGCTTTTGCCCGCGCCGTTGCGCCCGACCACGCCGACCACGTCCCCGCGCTTGATCTCGAAGGAAAGGTCCGAGAGCGCCCAGAACGTCTCGCGGGTGACGCGCCGCCGGGGGTTCTTGAGCCGGGCGACCAGCGCTTCCGAAGCCGTCGTGTGCTCCTCGGCGTTGTGAGCAATGGTGTACGACTTGGAGACGCCCCGCGCGGCGATGGCGATGTCGCCTTTCCTGGGCGACACGTTAGATGACATCCGCGAACTTCCTTTCCATCTTCTTGAACGAGTAAGCCCCGCCGAAGAACACCAGCACGCTCACGGCGGCGGCGTAGGCGACCGGGACCAGGGGCAGGGTCCCGTGCCCCAGCAGCGACCAGCGGAAGGCTTCCAGCAGGCCGGCCATCGGGTTCAGGAAGTAGAACGGCTGGAAGGCCGGCGGGATTTTGGTCAGGGCGTAGGACAGCATGTAGGCCACCGGCGTGGCATAAAGAAAGAACTGCATCAGGACCGGGATCACATACTGCACGTCTCGGTAGGTGACCGCCAGGGCGGCCGTGTGCATCCCGATCCCCAGCGCCAGCATCAGGATCAGCGCGAACCAGAGCGGCAGCGTCAGCAAGCTCAGTCCGGGGGCGATGTGGGCGATGAGCATCAGAACCGGCAGCAGCGTGAGCGCGACGCAAAAGTCAATCAGCGTCGAGAACATCATCGAGAGCGGGAGGATCAGGCGCGGGAAATAGACCTTGGAGATCAGGTTCGAGTTCTGCACCAGGGAGCCGCTGACCTTGACGACCGTGCCGCTGAAGACGTTCCAGCCCAGCAGACCGGCGTAGGAGAAGACGAAGTACGGCACGCCCTTGGGGGCGGGCAGGTTGGCGACCTTGCCGAAGACGAACGCGAAGATGCCCGCCGCCAGCAGGGGCTGGAGGACGACCCAGAGCGCGCCGACCGCCGTCTGCCGGTAGCGCAGCTTGACGTCCCGCTGCGCCAGCGTCAGGAGCAGGTCGCGGAACAGCCACAGCTCGCGCACGTTCAGTGTCTGCCAGCCGGGCCGCGCCCGCAGCGTGCGAAGAGGCCGCGCCGGAGCGTCCTGTAGGGTCCCGGAGGGGGGAGTGCTCATGGATTCAGACAAACTCCTCGTTGACCACCCTCACAGCCCCCGGACGCCGCTCGCGAGGGCACCCACGCCGATCAGGCTTTGCAGCACCTCGCCGAAGCCGGCGCGCTTCCCCTTGATGGGGACGTAAATCACGTCATCCGGCGACAGGGCGACGTTGGCCGTCGTGTCGGCCTTCTGGTAAAACCGACCCAAGTCAATGGTCTGCGCTGTGGCCGTGTTGTCACGCTTGTTCTGGTGAATCACGCTGACTTTCATCAGGTCCGAGACTCCTGAGATCGTGCCGCCGCTTCCATTGATCGCATCCACCAAGCGGTCGCCCGGCTTGAAAGCGTAGTAGCCGGCCTTGCCCACCGCGCCGTCCACATAAATGCGGTTGTGCAGGGTCGGGATGAAAATGCGGTCGCCAGGGGCCAGCGCGACGTTGCCCGCCGTCTGCCCTTCCCGCAGCAGGGCGTTCAGATCCAGGCGGCTCTCCCGCCCGTTGTGCAGCAGCGTCGCCCCGCGCAGGTCGGCCGTCTCTGGATTGATATTGTCGGCGGACTTCAGCGCGCTCAACACGGTCATTTTGTCGCGGTAGTCGTAAATGCCCGGCTTGGCGACCTCCCCCAGCACGCTGATTTGGGCGTGGCGCTCCGGGATGTAGATGACGTCGTCCGGGGCGAGCAGGAGGTCCTGGTCCGTGCCGCCTGCGGCCTGCGGGTCGGACAGGTCTACGGTCTGCTTCCGGCCATCCCCGTGCGTCACCGTCACGCGGCCGAGGTCCCCGTTGTCGGCCGCCCCGCCGGCCTGGGCGAGCGCCTGCATCAGACTCAGATCGGGCTTGTATTCCACGGTCTGGACGTGGGTGACGAAGCCATAGACGTGTACGCTCTCCTTGCGCTTCTGGGTCAGCGTCACCGAAACCGATGGGTCAACGACATAAGCATTCCATTTCGTCGTCAGCATCTGCGCCACCTGCGCCGCCGTCCTGCCCGCCACAGGGATGCTGCCCAGCAGCGGGACGGCGATCCTGCCGTCCGGGGGGACGGTGATCTGCGGCACGCAGAGCTCGGGGAAGCCGATGACCTGGATGCTGACCACGTCATCAGCGCCGAGCCGGTACGCGGCGGCCGCCGATGGAGAGGCGGCTGGCGGCGGAAAGGCGGGCGTCGCCGTGGCCTGCGCCTGCTGCGCCCGCGCGCCCGGCCCGAAGGCCAGCGCGGTCAGGAAGATCAAAGCAAGGGAGGCGGGTTTGTAAATCATTTTCATTTCTCTCCAAGCGTCACTCGTAGCGGAATTTGCTGGCGCCCAGCTGCAAGACGTCGCCGACTTCGAGGGTGTGGCGTGAGACCAGGGCGCCGTTGACGAACGTGCCGTTGGTAGAGCTGTCGTCGTACACGGCGTAGCCGCCCTCCACGGGGGCGATGCGCGCGTGGACGTGCGAGATCGTCTCGTCCCGGACCAGAACGATGTCGCTGTCCGGCAGCGTCCCCAGGATCAGGGGCTTCGTCGGCGAGAGCGCGAAATTCTGGCCGACATAAGGCCCCTCAAGAGTGGTCAGGCGTGAGCCGATCTCCGGCAGGACCTGCATGGCTGACCGGATCTTGGCGACGTCCATGACCGCAGTCACTTCCACGACCGACCCCTGCTCGGAATGGTCCGAATGGGCGTCGTGCTGCAAGACCATGGTGCGCGTGGCCGTGTAGCCGCCCGATCCGTTCGCCGGTGCGACGGCCGCCCCAGTGGTAGGTCTATCGGCATACATGTAGTCCGCGTAGGAGTAGCTGCGCTGCTCGCCGATGAGATGCGGAATGCGGTTGATAAAGTAGGCCAGCATTTTGGGCGTGGCCGAGGCGAGCGCCGCCGCCGTGTGGCGCACGTTCTCGTTGTTCACCATGCCGACGCCGACCACATACAGAATGCAGTCCACATGGGGGGCCAGAATCAGGGCGTCGGCGACCACCGCTGCGGGGGGCGAGTCCATGACCACCACATCGGCGGCAGCGCGCAGGGCGTGGATCGTGTCCGCCATCCGCGGCTGCGAGATCAGATCGATCGGGTTCCGCGTGGCCTGCCCGCCATGCAGGACAGAGAGATTGGGGAGGTCGGTCTCGACGAGGGCGTCCCGAACGCTGGCCCCGCCGGATAGGACTTCGGCGAGGCCCGGCCCCGGCGTCTTGCCCGGCTGCAACAGGGGCAGGGAGGACGCGCGGCGCATGTCCGCGTTGACCAGCACGACCCGCCGGCCCGCCCGCGCATACGACTGGGCCAGCTCGGAGGCGGTGAGCGACTTTCCCTCGCCGGGGAGGGCGCTCGAAACCAAGATCACCTGATGGTCGTCCAGTTCCGTGCCGCCCCGCTGCCGGAAGGCGAGGCCCATGTTGGCGCGCGCCGCGTTGTACGCCTCGATCACGGTGGGCGGCGTCTCCCCTTTCATGAGCCGGCCGCGCTCCGCGCGGGTCATCTGCGGCAGGACGGCGATGACCGGGCCGTCCGCCAGCCGCCGGACGTCGGCGGCGGTACGCACCGACCGGTCCGTCTGTTCCAGCAGGAAGATCGCCAGGAGCGACAGGCACAGGCCGACCCCCGCCCCCACCAGGAGGTCGCGCTTCGGGCTGGGCCGGATCGGCGCTTCGGGCGCGAAGGCCGGCTGGACGATCTGCACGTTGCCGCTGGCCGCAGCCTGGTCGAGCTGCGCGGCCTGCACCGCCTGGTCCAGTTGGTCGGACGTCTTATGCGCTCGCTCGACCGCCCGCGTCAGCGCGTCCGCCTGCTGGACGATCTGCGGCAGGTCGGTCGTCTGCTGCCGGAGCAGTTCGCGCTGCCGGATGGCCTGGCCCAGCTTGACCTTCGCGGCGACGGCGTCGGCGCGCGCCTGCCGGGAGGCGTCCACGAGCGCGCTCTGCGCCTGCAAGGACGGGTTGTTGTCGAGGGTGCCCTGGATGGCTTTGTGCAGACGGCGGGCCGTGTCCGCGATCCGGGCGTCCAGGCCCGAGAGCTTGCCGGGGAAGCTCGCCCGGTAACGCTGCGCGGTCTCGACGCGCTCCCGTTGAAGGGCGATGAGATCCGCCTGGAGCTTCTTCGCCTCGTCATCGTCCCGGACTCCCTGGCTGTTCTTGATAGCGCGATTCGCGCTTTGAAGGCTTTCTTCCAGGCCGGTGTTCTTCGCCTGGGCGGTGGCGTAATCGTTCTGGAGGCCGGCGACGACGGCGTCCTGCGCCAAGACGGCGTTCAGCGCCGCCGTCTTCTGCGCCGGCGCGTCCAGCACGTCAACGCCGTTCAGTTTGTGCGTCCGCTCGAAGCCTTGCAGATGGGCGTCGGCGGCGTCCGCCTGTTTCTTCGCCTGCGCGGCCTGGATCTGCAATGTTTTGAGCGTCCCGCGGCTGCTGTCCTGCGAGACACTCTTTTTGTAGTCCACGAAGGTCTGGCAGAGCGCGTTGGCCCAGTCCTGCGCGTGCCGGCGGCTGTCGGCCTCGACGGCCACGTCAATCACGTCGTCCCCTTCCTTTTGGGGCGCGACGGTCGAGGCGCCCAGGAGCGTGTCGGCGTTGATGCCCACTTTTCTCGCCGCCAGACGGGCGAGGGCGCGGCTTTGCAGCAGGGTGATCTGGGTGTCCACGGATTCGACCATCGGGGCGCTGGACATGGCCTGGGATGAGGTCACCATCATCGGCGCGCGCTGCACGAGCAGCAGCTGGGCAGTGGCACGCCAGGCCTTCGGAGTTCGCTTGGAGAGGACAACCGCCGTCATAGTCGAGACGACCATGATCAGGACGACGAGCCAGAGGCGTCGCCAGAGGACCAGCGCCAGGTCGTGCGCTGTCATGGACGGCTGCGCGGGAGCTTCCTGGAAAGCGCTGTATTGGAAATTATTACGTTGAAGTTCGTTCATGGTTATTGAGTTACCTTGGGAGAGCCGTAAGGCCCCTGCCTTTAGGTATGGGGATATAAGGCTCCATGCCTTTCCGAAGTGAAGAATGAACGCAAGGCATGATATTGTTGCCTTGCGTTTTTAGATAGGTTGACATTAGATAACGTCTTGTGGTATACTAATTGCATGGTTACGGAACTGCGCTCGAACAACAATGTCGCCTACTCCTGCAAGTACCACATCATTTTCTGCCCCAAGTACCGCAGGAAGGTCTTGACCGCCGACATAGCCGAGCGATTGAAATCCATCGTTCACGAAGTCGCCGACGAAACCAGGTGCGAAGTCATTGAACTGGAAGTGATGCCCGACCATGTTCACCTGCTCTGCGAGGTTGACCCTCAGTTCGGAGTTCACAAGTTCGTCAAACTGGTCAAAGGCCGTTCGTCTCGGTATCTGCGGCAAGAGTTTCCTGTCTTAAAGTCGCGTTTGCCTTCTCTTTGGACAAATAGTTACGCCGTGCTAACGGTCGGCGGTGCGCCTCGTTCGGTCATCAAACAGTAGAGTTGTGGTGCAATTATTCAGTCTCTTGACTCAGGAATGGCTTTTCTTGCCGCTTGGAGCGGCTGTGAGGCCCCTGGTGACGATAAATTGACAAGATTTTCATTCAGGAAGCTATAATGCGCTCAGGGAGCCTTACAGAGCCAAAAGGCTTATTTGCACCACAACTCTAGTATATTGAAAACCAAAAGCACATCTGAATACCGCTTGGCCTATGTTTTTCGCGCCTATCCGACGAAGGCACAAGAAACAGCCATGACGCAAACGCTGGAAACCTGCCGCCATGTCTATAACAGCC
>JAABUZ0100001469.1_pt1 | contig 44842 bp, 40 predicted proteins | sample 5562091 | NCBI WGS metagenome assembly JAABUZ01 (sample SAMN12813069, study PRJNA571459) | rock metagenome | isolation source: Antarctica rocks | place: Antarctica: Victoria Land, Linnaeus Terrace sud | collected 2015-12-21
GACAGCAGGTGCTCCAGATCGCCCCGCTCCCCCTCTACCAATCTCACCCGATAGGTCTTGTGCATGCCCCACAACCATACCGGCAACAGCCCCCATCTCCGCAAACCCCGCGTGAAGAACCACTAGGGCAAAATATGTTCGATCGTCAGCGGTGCCCGCTCAAAGTCGATGCGCTCCTGGGACGGATAGCTCTCCTCCAAACGACGCAATACGACTTGCCGCTGTTGGGCGCGACCCTGCCAATAGAACGGCTTCGCCAGAATGGCAGCTCGGAGGGCGGCACATCGTACGCCACATTAATCCTCCGTTCCCGCCGTCCCGCGTCCCCTGTGCGCGAGCGCTGCGTCGAGCCGCGCCAAGGCCGCTCTCGTTGCTGGCGCAACCTCCGGTAGCCGGCCATGGAGCTCCCGGCGTAGGTGGTCCAGGTCCGCGGCGGTGTCCACGTCGTACCACTGGTCGACCGCCGCCACGTGGAGGCTCAGCTCCTCCGCCCGCTGGAGCGTCTGCCCGTACACCAGGTCCGTGCTCCAGGTGATCCCGTCGAACACGCCCAGGTGTGGCCGCGTCATACCGATCAGGTAGTAGCCCCCGTCGGCGCTCGGGCCGATCACCAGGTCGTGGTCCACCAGCGCCTGCGAGGCCAGCTCGACAATCGAACGCGGCAGGGTCGGGCTGTCGCTGCCGATGAGCACCACCTGGTCGAAGTCAGCCGCCAGATGGCTGGCGAACGCGTCGGCGAGCGCGTCCCCCAGGCCGGCGCCAGCCTGCGGCCGCAGCGCCAGCGCTGGCGGGCAGAGAGCCCCGAGCGCTGCCTCGGCGCCGGGCCGCGGCGGGTAGATGAGCGTCGCCCCGTCCCACCCCAGGCCCACCGCCAGGGCGGCCACGTCCTGGAGGAAGGCGCCGTACAGCGCCGCCGCCTGCGCCGGCGTGAGCGGCGGCGACAGGCGCGTCTTCGTGCTCCCCACGTCGGGCGCCTTGCCCACCACGACCACCGCTCGGCGCACGCGGGTAGCGTACCGCCACCACGCCGCGCCCGCACCGGCATACGCCTTGCAGTCGCCCCGGCATGCAGGACGTGTCACTGGTAGACCGCATCACCGAAGAGCTCGCGGCGGCCGGAATCCAGGTTGATGTCGGGGACTCGGACGGCGCCATCCAGCTGGATGGCATCGTGGACACCGAGGAGGCGCGGGTTGCCGCCGAGGACATCGTGTCGACCCTGGCGCCAGATCGGCGGATCGACAACAACCTCGAGGTAGAAACCGTGCTGCCCACGAGCGCCGACGAGTTCGCCAGCGCCAGCGCCACGGCGGACCTCGAAGCGGGCGACGCCGTTCTGCTCAGCGGCGGCGACCAACTCGCCGGCGACTTCATCGACCAGCCGCTGCTGGTCGACCCGGTCGAGGCGTCCGGCGCGAGCAGCTCGAACGCCGACGACCCGGCCAGCGACTGGGACGAGGTGTACACCCCGCCCACCGACCCGGTTGTGACGACCGACCAGCACGGCGCGACGCAGATCCTGGGCGGTTTCGAGATGGACTCCATGTCGGAGATCGAGGTCGAGCCGTCGGCGTCCGACGGGCAGCCCGGCGACGAGGCCCTGGCGGATGCGATACGGCGCGAGCTGGCCGAGGACGCCGCGACTGCCGACCTGCGGGTCCGGGTGGTGGTGCGGCGCGGCATCGCCCACCTGCGGGGCGAGGTTCCCGGACCAGAGGATGCCGAGAACGCCGAGGAGGTAGCCTCCCGCGTCCCAGGCGTCCGCGAGGTGGTCGAGGAGCTGGACGTCTCTACTCTCTAGGACGTCGGCCCACAGCGTCTATCAACAAGGAGGCGGCTGGACAGCGGGCAGCGGAAGGCCGCCCCAATGCGAGGCCGTGTCGCAGATCCTAGCGCCTATGTGGTACTCGCGTGCCTCTGATCGGCGTACACGTGGAGGTTGACCTGCTGCAAGCGGTCGCGCACAATACGTTCGCTGGCACCCAGCACCTCGATGGCGACGACGCGCTCCTTCTCGTCGTAGTGCAGCACTGTCGCCTCGTCGCCTTCGGCGGCCTCCCCGTGGACCTGGGCGGCGTCGCTCAACTCGATGTACAGCACGTCGACAGTCGGGTCGTATGTCACTTTCATCGCGGCAACCTCCGCCGGCGGAAGACGGTCACAATCCACCGCACACCGACCGCGGGCTCGTCGATGACCATGGTGAAGGTCTTGCCCGTGCCCGTGGCCATGGCGACCAGCATCTGTCGCTCGCGCCGACTGAGGGCCGCCTCGATGGCCTCGTTCGCTTCCACCTGATACGGCCGAAGACGGGTATGCGCGTTGGCATGCTCGGCCAGCCAGCGGTAAGCCTGGTCCAGATCTCGACCGAGCAGCTCGCCGAGCGCGGTCGGCGTATGGACGTGCGACACTTTCCGCGAGCGGTTCAGCCGATCACGGACGTCGTGGAACCAGATCACCTCGCCGTTGCTGGCATACAGAAAAGGTGCGCGGACGCCGTCCCAGTCGAACGAGTTGCCAGAAAGCCCGCGGGCGTAGCGCTCGGCCTGCGTCGGCACGTTCTGCGGGCTCAGAGCCAGCTTCTTCGCCTCGAAGATGCCGAGCACACGGCCATTGACGAAGAGGGCGTAGTCGGCCGGCCCGTTGGCCGTGGGGTACTCGGTGACCGCGTGGCGCGTGTACGAGCTCAGCGGGCGCGCGGGATCGAAGGGGACAATCTCCCACCCTTGCTGCCGCAGGCGCGGGTCGATCCGCGCGGCGCGCGTTCGCCACTCGGCTTCACGATCGAACCACTGTGACGCGCCCTCTCTCGCCAAGCCGCCCCCCTCCCTCAGACAGAGCCAGACGCATTTTATGCTTCGAGCGCGTTGCAGAAAGGAAACGCGCCAGTCCTGCCGCGGCTAGTCCTTCAGTCGCGGGTCCAGGGTGTCGCGCAGGCCGTCGGCGAGCAGGAACACGCACAGCACTGTAAGGAAGATCATGAAGCCCGGCGGGTACACCAGCCACGGCGCACCGCGGAAGCTGTCCTGCGATCCGCTGAGCATGTTGCCCCAGCTCGACAGCGGCACCGGCACGCCGAAGCCCAGGAAGCTGAGCGCCGACTCGCTGAGGATCGCGGCGGCGACGTCGATGCCGGCCACGACCATGACGATGGAGGCGACGTTGGGCAGGATGTGGCGCAGCACGATCCTGAGGTCGCTGGCGCCCAGGACGCGCGCGGCGTCGACGTAGTCGCGGCTCCGGATCGAGAGCACCTCGCCGCGGACCTGCCGTGTGGTACCGGGCCAGAAGAACAGCCCGAAGATCACGGCCAGCGACAGCACCGTCGGCGTGAACAGCACCGACAGGATGATCAGGACGAACAGCGACGGGATGTTGATCACCAGCTGCACCAGCGCGTTGACGACGTCGTCAGCCCGCCCGCCGTAGAAGCCGGCCACCAGCCCCAGGGAGGTCCCGATCAGCACCGACACCAGCGCCACCAGGAAGCCGATCGCCAGGGAGACCTGGCCGGCGTACAGCAGCCGGGTGAGGTTGTCGCGCCCGAGCTCGTCGGTGCCGAGCGGGTAGCCGGGGCCAGGCGGTTGGAGGGTCGCTATGGATCCGTCAGCCCTCCGCATGAAGGCGTCCGGCGTCGTGTGCAGGACGTGGTCGGCCAGCCAGGGCGCCGCGATGGTGACAACCACGATGAGCCCGAAGACCGCCAGCGCAGCGACGCTCAGCCGGTCGCGCAAGAACCGCCTCAGTGAGCTGGCCAGGAAGCCGCGTGCCGGCGGTCGCGACCGCCAGGGGATGGTCGCCGCGTCGGCCCCGCTGGGCGCCGCTCTTTCCGGGCCCATCGTGGTGGCGCGCGTGCCACCGGTCACCTCTGTGTCAGAGTATTCTTCATTCTTCCGCACTGTCAGTCTCGTAGGGCCAGTCCTGGGCATTGCCGCCGGTGTCCCACTCTACCGCGTGCTGGCCGGGGGCGGCGCTACCGGCGACTGGTCGGTGCGATGACTTCGGACGGGGAACCCCATCGGGCTTCGCTTCGTCCAGCCCGAGCGCCAGCCCGAGCACAAGGTGGTCGGCGGTAGGTTACCCTCAAGCTGCAGGAGGTGACACCGTGTTCGAGCTGCGGCAGTACCGGATGAAGCCGGGCCAGAAGGACGCCTGGATCAAGCTGATGGACGAGGAGATCGTTCCCTTCCAAACTCAGCAGGGCATGGTCATTATTGGCAGTTGGGTCGGCGAGGCTGAGCCTGATCTGTTCGTGTGGATCCGCCGATTCGACTCTGAGGAGGAGCGCGTCCGCCTGTACCAGGCCGTCTACCAGTCTGACCGCTGGAAGAACGACATCGGCCCCCGCGTCGGCGAGCTGATCGACCGTGAGCGGATCGTCGTCACCCGTCTCCTGGCGACTCCGCACTCCGTCATCCGCTGATCGGCGCGGCCGGAGCACGCCGATGCGTAGCACACGAGCCACTGTGCGGATCGTCACCCTCGCCCTGCTGATCGCGCCGCTGCTCGCGGCTTGCGTCGCCCAGTCAGGACCGGCCACCCCAACGGCGCCGGCGGCCCCAGCGGCTACCTCGGGCGCGCTCGTGCCGGCGACTCCAGCGGCCTCGCCGGCAACGGGGGCCGCGCAACGCGGCGGCATCTTCACCATCGCCGAGCTCGGCCCACTGCCGAAGACGCTCCACCCGTACCCGGACAGCAGCAACTACAGCGACGCCTGGCTGGACGTGGCGAGCCTGATCGGGTCTGGCGGGCTCCTCGACCTCGACGCCAACACGCTCGAGTACGTTCCCTACCTCGCCTCCGACTGGAACGTCTCGCCGGATGGCAAGACGTTCACCTTCAGGCTGCGCGATGGCTTGAAGTGGAGCGACGGACAGCCCATCGTCGTTGACGATTTCCTGTTCGCCTGGCAGAACGCCAGCAATCCCGACAACGACTTCGTCAGCCTGGCCGACCTGGCGCGCATCGCCTCGGTCACCGCGCCGGACGCGAAGACGATCGTCATCAGCCTGAAGGAAGCCCTGGCCCGTGATGTGGCCATCGGCGTGGTCAACACGGTGGGGCCGGTCCCCCAGCATGTCTGGCGGGGCAAGCCCTGGAACGACCCGGCGGGCAACCCCGAGATCCTGCGGCCGACGGTGGTCGGCGGCGCGTACGTGCTCAAGGAGTGGAAGGAGGCCGAGAGCGCCACCTTCGCCCGCAACCCGAGCTGGTTCAAGGGCCTCGCGAGCTTCGAGCAGGTGGTCCTCAAGCCAGGCCAGCAGCCGACAGTGGCCTACGAGCTGCTGAAGAGTGGCCAGGCCCAGTGGGCGCGCCAGATCCCGCCCGCGCAATACTCTGAGGCCAAGCGGGACCCCAACGTCACCATGTTCGAGTGGACGGCTGCCAACAGCTCGTTCCGCGTGCTCGACTTCAATCTCCAGAACCCGTTCCTCAAAGACAAGCGGGTGCGCGAGGCGCTGGCGCGCGCCGTGAACCGCCAGGACCTCATACAGGTGGCCGAGCAGAACCTCGGGCAGGCGCAGTACTCGTTCCTCAGCTCGGCGAACACCAAGTGGTCCAGCGCGAACGTCGACAAGTACGATTTCGACCTCAACCGCTCGAAGCAGCTGCTCCAGGAGGTTGGCTACACCCTGGCGGGCGGACATCTCTTGGACCCCAGTAGCCAGCCGATACGGCTCACGGTGCTCTACCCCGTGAGCAGCGGCCCGCGGGCGAAGATCGCGGCGTACCTCCAGCAGCAGTACAAGCAGCTCGGGATCGACGTCGACGTCAAGGGGCTGGACGCCAACGCGTTCTTCGAGGAGGCCAAGCAGAAGCACTTCGACCTGTCCATCAACACGTGGGGTGGTGGCGGCATCGATCCGGACAATGCGAAGTCGCAGCTCATGACCGGCGGCACGCAAAATTACACCAGCTTCAGCAACCCGACGGTCGACGACCTGTTCAAGCGAGGCGCCGGCGAGCTGGACGAGGCTAGGCGCAAGCAGATCTACGACCAGCTCCAGCAGATCGTCAGCCAGGAGCTGCCGTCGTTCTACCTGTACGCGCAGTCCTCTTTCAGCCCCATGTCGAAGCAGGTGCTCGGCGCCCAACCGAACAAGCTCGATCGTCTGGACTACAACGACGCACTGACGCGCTGGTCCTTGGCTCAGTAGCCTGGAGCGGACGGGTGGGACGCTTCATTGTTCGGCGCTTGCTCCAATCGGCGCTGCTGGTGTTCGTCGTGATGACGCTGAGCTTCTTCCTGGTTCACGCCGCACCTGGTGGCCCGGAGACGACGCTGCTGGCGAACCCGCGCGTGACGCCGGAAACGCTTGTGCGGCTGCGCGAGCGCTTCGGGCTGAACGACCCGCTACCCGTCCAGTACGTCAAGTGGCTCGGCAACGTGGTGGTGCTCGACTTCGGGCGCTCCTACGCCTACCAGTTGCCGGTCGTCGACGTGATCGCCCGACGGGCCTGGCCAACGCTGCAGCTCGGGCTGCTCAGCTACGCGGTAGGGCTGCTCGGCGTGCCGCTCGGCGTCTACGCTGCGCGCGACCACGGTGGCGCTGGTGACAACGTGGTCCGCCTGCTGACGGTCGTCGGCACGGCCGTGCCGACCTGGTGGCTCGGGTTGAGCGTGATCGTGCTGATGAGCACGCTGGTGGGCTGGTTCCCGAATGGCCAGGGCACGGGCGGGCCGGTCGACTGGTTCCGCCACATCATCGTGCCCGCCGTGATTCTCGGTCTGGGCGGACTGATCACCTTCACCCGCTTCACGCGCGCGGCGATGCTCGATGCGCTTGGCCAGGACTACGTCCGGACGGCGCGGGCCAAGGGCCTGTCCGAGACAGTCGTGACGAGCGGGCACGTTCTCCGCAACGCCTTCATACCGGTGGTGACCTTGCTGGGCTACCTGTTACCAGCGGTGCTGTCGGGCGCGATTATCACCGAGTTCATCTTCAACTGGCCGGGCATAGGCAAGCTGTTCTTCGAGGCGGCCTCGACACGGGACTACCCGCTGCTGCTCGGGATGCTGCTGCTCGGAACGGCGCTGACGATCACGGGCACCTTCCTGGCCGACGTCGGCTACGGCATGGTCGACCCGAGGATTCGGTACAGCTGATCGCCACCTGCATGACTGGTGGTGAGTCTCACACAGGCGGCCAGACCGTTCCCCCGGTCGTCACAGCACTCGCAGGCGGACACGCAGTCCGCCCTCTTGACCTCGAGTCCCGCCCGTCGTAAACAAAAGGCGAGCGGGGAGCCGCAAGACTCCTCGCTCGCCCAACGCTAGCTCGCGTCCACCTCGCACTGGCCGGCGGCGCAGGCGAGCTCCTGGGCGGCGGTCGTCAGGTCCGTGCTCTCGTAGCGCCAGAGCTTGCTGAAGTCGATCTCCGGGAACGCCGCCATCCGTTCCTCGTAGTCCTTCTTCGTGATCTCGATATACGGTAGCTGCGCATATTGAGCGTCGAAGCTGGGCAGAAAGGCCATGCCACCGAGAACGTTCTTGTGCTCCCAGATCCACTTCATCAGGTCGACCACTTCGTCGGGCTTGTACGTAATTGTGACACTAGGGTTGTGCTCGGTCCAGTTCAGCTTGTTCCGCAGCCAGTAATCGCACTGTTCGAGCGCTGACCGGTCCTTGCGTGTGATAGCGCCGTCAGGCGCCTTCACCGGGAAGTGGATGACCCAGGTATTGGCGTCCTCCCGCGTCTGCCCGTTCTCCGGGTCCATGGGCACGCCGGCGTCGCGCAGCACCTTGAAGATGGGGCTGGTGGCGGCGACCCGCACGTTGCGCTCGTAGTACGGCGCCCAGCGGGCGTGCAGGCCAGACGAGCAGTCGAGCAGCTGCGAGCTGTTGCCGCTGGGCTTGACGCACGTGACAGCGGCGGACTGGTTGATGCCGATCTGCTGCGCGAAGGCGCGGTTGGTCTCCACGGCCACCCCCTGGAGATAACGCATCACCTCCGCGTCCTGGGCCACCGGGCTGTCCAGCTGTCCGGTGATGTCCACGCCGAGCAGGCGCTCCTCCTGACAATTCTCTCTCCACATGGGGCGCAGGTCAGGAAAGTGGGTCGCCAGCGACTGGATGGTGCCAATGATGGCGGCAACCTCGACCTTCTCCCGCAGCGACTCGCGCGTGTCCCCCGCCCGCGCCACGGCGATCGAGAGGTTGCACAACTCCCATGGGCGCAGCACGATCTCGCCGCAATTGTGGGCGACGAATCCGTTGGCATCGAACGCCGCGATGCCAGGGACAGTGCAGTCGTACACGTCTTCGCAGCCGTCGGGAACGATGGTCTCGATCGTGGCCGTGAAGCGTTCTCGATTGGGCTGTCGGCGGTACGCGCCAATCAGGTCCGCGAGTCGCTGTCGCTTGTTCGGGTCCGAGAAGTTTACGACGCGGGCGAACTCCTGGACGTTGTCTTCGCTGACGACAAGCTCGTGGTCGGCCCGGCACAGATAGCTGGCCGTGCCACCCCGGCCGTCAGGCAACGCGCGGTGGCCAGCGGGGCGCCGCGCGGAGTAGATGGTGGAGGTGATCCCTACCCGGAGGAGCATGCGCTGGACTGCCTCGATGGTGTCGAGGTTCGACTGGCTCAATCGCACGCTGAGGCCCTTCGCCTGGGTGCCCTGAACCGAGCCGTCGGCGTCGAAGAGCCCCTGCAAGAACCCGCGGGTGAACTCACTTGACGCCATCTCGATTTTGTCTGTTGCGGTCTTGGCGCCGGGCTTGACGCCAAAACGCTGTGCCAGGGCGGCGAGCCCCATGGATGAGAGCCGCGTCTTGTCCCAGCGGTCCGACTCGGTTCCGGCGCAGTCCACACGTGTCGCGACGGCCGCCTTCAGGCGGCCAAGAGCTGTGGTGGCCATCTCGACGCGCGTCTGGCCCCAGTAGTCGAGGTGGGCCGATGTCAGCACCTGGGACTGGCTGCCGAGCTTGGTCGAGAACGTGCCGTCACCGACCAGCGAGCCGAGCAGCCAGCCCTCGTCGAAAGTGCCCTCGCCGGACCAGACGGCGCCGCGATGGCGGTTCAGCATGACTTTGTCGCCCGGCTTCAGCGCGCCCGCCTCGCGCCACTCGGTGACCTGGACCTTGCGGCTCTGGTGGACGACCGCCTGGATCCGGTGATTGTCGGTCAGGCGCAGCGAGTAGCCCTCTTTCGTCAGCAACTTCAGAACCGGCTTGGTGCCGGTGCGCCAGAAGCCGTCGTCGGTCGTCGCGTAGGCCCTGCCGTTGACGAACGTGCCATGCAGCGTCCCGACGAGGTCCGACACTTGGCGTGGTCCGCGCGTGGTGAGCACCCAGGTGTCGCCAGGAACGCACGGGTTCGTGCCGAAATCGGCGGCGGCGCGGCGCTCGGGCCGGAGGTCGAGTGACGCTTTGCGGTTGAAGATGCCCGGCTCGCCACGCTGCGACTTCACCATGTCGAGCACTTGCTCGATCACTTCCAACTGATCTAACCCTCGCTCGGGCCAGACGGCCGAGTTGTTCGCATTCCAGCGCTGGCTATTGTCCCGTTCGAAGTCGCCGTTCTTGCACAAGCGCAGGTCAAGATCGTCGTAGTCGAACAGGCTTATCATTGCTGTGTTGTGGACGAGATATCCCTCGGCCACGAACATGCTGCCGTCGCGCACCTCGATATCGAACGTATGCGCCTGGCCGGCGGGCTGAACTGCGCGTACGGCAATGGGCACGTAGTGCGTCGTCTGGACGAGTGTTGTGAGAGTTGCGCTGTTCATATTCTGATCGCGGCTACTTGGCCAGAGTGGGCTCCACTGCGGACGCGGGACGTCGCGCTTGACCATCCAGCCGGGCACCGTGTAGCCAGACTGCTTGCCGACGCGTGGCACCCACGGGGTGCAGGTGTGCTGACCGATGCGGCGCTGAGCCTGCTCGAGGGCAAGCGCGTCTTTAATCGTCACGATCCACCGCGCCTGCCAGCCCCGCTCATTGGCCGGGCGGCAGCAGCGGATCTCAGCCACGATCCCAAGCGTTGCGAGCAGCTTGACGACCGCGCGCCCGAAGTCTTCGTAGACGGTCGCCACGACGGTGACTGGACGATCACCGAAACAACCATCGCCGTCCATCAGGCCGGCAAGGAAAGCCGCGCGAACGTCGGCTGGGCTGCGCCAGACAGCTTCAGGGATGGTGAGGTTTCTGTTTGGCTGCTTGTAAGCTGCCACCCAGCGCGCGATCTGTCGGTTGCTGCTGCGCAGTGTGACCCAATTGCCGGCGCCGCGCAAACGCTGGACGTGCAGTCCGTGTCGCTCCATCCAGGCGGCGGCGCGCTCCATCTGAACCTGTTCCCTGGAGCCGCACACGACTGAAAACTGGGTGCTGCCTCGCTTGCCGCGGTCGTCGTGCGGGGTAACTTGCACGTACCCATCGGCGAAGAACTTGCCCAAGAACCAGGAAGTCTCAACATCGAGTACAGGCTGATCGACTAGAGAACCGGAGTGATCGGCTAGCCGACGATCGGGCAAGGGCAGCAGCGGCTGAACTTCGCCATCGATCGGGTGGGTGATGAACAGGAGCCGATCGTCGGGCGTGAGGTCGCCAGCGTACTTGAAAGTGTAGCCGCCCCAGACGTCGGTCAAGACCGCCACGCGGTGGTGGGGGGTGCAGCGGAAGATGGTGCCTGATTCGGTGACCACTTCGACGACATTCTGGACGCCCTGATCCACCCAGCCCGTGACGGGCTTGTAGCCCTCGGCGGTCATGACAAGGTCGGCCTCGTGCACTTCTTCGATCGGGATGGCGCCTCGCGATGTGTGGACGCGCGTGCCCGCCGGCAGACAGCGGCGCACCCCGCCGCTGACCGCGGCGTTGCCGACCTGGCACATGATGTCGTGGGCGTCGATCGGGCGCAGGTAGCTGCCCTGGCGGGCCAGGATGCGGCCGCGCGCGAAGTCCAGCATCGCCTTCAACGGGCCGGGGCCGCTGGCCCGGCCGCCCTTCGTGCGCAGCGGGGTGCCGGCGGGCCTGACGTTCGAGAAGTCGAACTGGACGTCGCGGCCGTCGAACCACGCCTCCAGCGAGCTGCGCAGGGCGGCCCCCCAGCCTTGCGCCGAATCGTCCACCACCAGGCGCAGCGGGTCAAGCCCACGCTGGCGCTGGATGCGCGGGAACGCCTCGACATACTTGCTCTCCACCGAGAAGCCCACGCCGCAGCCCGCCATCGAGATCAGGAGCGCCTCGACGAAGGAGTCGATACTCTCGACCGGCTGGTAGCTGCAGTTGTAGATCGAGACGTTGTCTCGGCGCGCCGGCGCGCCGGCCATGGCCAGCAGGCGCATCGACGGCATCGCGCGCATCTCCAGGATGGCGCGGCGGATGCGCTCGTACGTCTCCGACCTGACCCGGTCGCCGGCCAGCTCGTGCAAGAAGCTCACCGACCGGTCGACAGTCTCGATCCACGTCTCCCGGCGGCCGCGCGCGTAGTCGAACCGCGAGTACTTGTCGTAGAACTGGAACTTCTGCAGCGGCGTCGGGAAGTAGCGGTCCGCCTCGGCGAACGCGTGCCGCACGTCCTCAGGGACTGGCCGCTCCTGGCGCTGCTTGGCGTGCTCGGCCCGGTACAGGATGTACGCCTTGGCCGCCTCGAACTCGCCGGCCGCCTGGAGGGTCAGCTCCACGGCGTCCTGGACGGCCTCCACCGTGGGCTGGCCGCGCCGGGCGCACATGATGTTCACCACTCGGAGCGCCAGCTCCGCGATCGGGGTGTACGGCTCCCGCCCGAGCGCGGCGAAGCAGCGGCCGAGAGCCCGCTCGACGCGCGTCGGGTCGAACGGAACGATGCGACCGTCGCGCTTGACGATGGCCGTCGGCATGGCCACATCGCCCTGGGCGAGGGCAGCGTCGCCCTCCTCGTCCAGAACCTGGGCGCGCCGCTCGGCAAAGGTCAGGTCCAGCTGGGCTGCCTCCGCCCCGTCATGCGAGCCGTTAGAACTGATAGCCGACGGGTCAGCCGCGTGCATGGGAGTCGCTCCTTTGGTCGCCACAGCGTGGGTGACAGCGTTCCCAGAGGGCGCGAACGGCTGCTTCCGCCGCACCCGGCCTCCGCTGCAACCACTACTGGTAGTATAATAACTCTACGTAACCACAACATGTTGCGGTAGGCGCCTATATCTTGGCCCCCGCGCTGCCCTGTCGGCAAGCCGGCAAGACCGCCAATCGCCCGTCTTGACTATTTGTGACGCGGCTCTTGAGGAGAGGAGCGATTGGAGCAATTGTCAGCTGTCAGCTGTCAGCGCCGGGCGAGGTCGCTGCCGACGAGCACGCGCACGTCGACGCCGGCCGGCAGAGAAACGGTCTCGCTGACGCGGCCTGGCGGCAGCCCGAGAGCGCGGGCGACGCCGTCGGCCACCGACCGGGATTCCCGGCGCGTCACCACTGTCGTCCCTTCTTGCTGGCGCTCGGCGTCGCTAAGGCGGCTCACGTCGACGCCCAGCTGGCCCAGCCTGTCGGCGGTCGTTCTGGCCAGCCCCGCCGTGCCGGCGGCATTCAGCACCTCCACCGACGTCGGCGCCACTCCCAGGAACCGGGCCACTGCCGGCTTGAGCTGAGGGGTGGCTTGCAGCAGATAGGCGCCATCCACCCCGGTCACTGGCTGGGCGAGCTGCGTGTCGATCACCATGCGGTCGGGGTCGGCGCCGTAGCGGACGAAGGCCGCGCCGATGGCCACCGCGTCGAGCGGGCTCACGTCCGTCTCCACCGAGCGCGACACGGCCGCCGCCACCGCCGGCAGGCGGGTCCAGCTCAGCGGGCTCATTATGGCCGCTCGTACGGCCGCGAGAACCTGCTGCTGGCGGGCGGCGCGGCCAAAATCCGAGTCCTGGTGGCGCGTCCGGGCAAACTCCAGGGCCGTCTCGCCGTCCATGTGCTGCCGGCCAGCCGGGATATCGACCTGGATGATCCCGTAGTCGTCGGTCGGGTAGGCGTCGTCATGGAGAGGCTCGGCGACCGTGATGTCGACGCCGCCCACCGCGTCCACGACGTCCCGTACCCCCTGGAGACCGATGAGGGCGTAGCGGTCGATCGGCTGAGCCAGAACGTTGCTGACGGTCGCCTTGGCCGCCTGTGGCCCACCGAGCTCCAACGCCGCGTTGATCCGCTCCTCGCCGTGGCCGCCGGCGATGGTGACCCATAGGTCGCGGGGCACGGAGACGGTGGCGGCCCGCGGCGCGGCCCGATCGGCGACCAGGACCATGAGCGTATCGGTGCGGCCGCGGAGGCCGGCCTGACGCTCGTCTGGCCGCGCGTCGGAGCCGAGGACCAGGATCGACTCGCGGGGCGGTGTGGCCAGCAGGGCGAAGGCGAGGACGGCGCCCAGGGCGATGAGGACCAGCAGGACCAGCCGGGCGAGTACGGGGAGCGGATTTTTTTGGCCGCGCCGCCGTGGCGGAGTCTCGTCCTCGAGCCCGAGCGGCGGCCGCGCCCCCGCCTCAGGCGGAGCTGGAACGGCTGGGTAAGGGGTAAGCTGCCACTGGGAGGACATTGCCCAGAGAATGTACCCGCTCTATCTCTATCTCTATCTGACACCCGCGAAAGACTGATAGATGGGGACGAGGGGCGCTATAGGCAATTGGGGTGTCAGTCGGCAACTGCCGGCAGGCCGAGCGCCAGAGCGGCCGCGCCAAGCAGGCCGCCCTCGTCACCGAGGGCCGCCGGCACCACGCGCAGGTCGCGGGTGAAGTCCAGCTGGGCGGACTGGCGCACCTCGGCCTCCAGAGGCGGCCCGAGCAGATCCCACGCTCTGAGAGCGATGCTGCCGCCGACCACGAACAGGCCGACGTCCAGGAGCGCCGCGGCCGAGGCGATCCCACGGCCGACGGCCGCGCCGGCAGTCTGGAACAGCTCGACGGCGAGAGCATCGCCGGCGCGTGCCGCGTCCGCGATATCCGCCGTCGTCGCGTCTGGCGGCAGGGCCGTCGGCCTGCCCTGGGCGGTGGCCTCGCGGAGGCGCCGGGCCAGGCCCGAGCCAGACGCGACGCCTTCGACGCAGCCGCGGGCGCCGCAGCCGCAGAGCGGGCCGCCCGGCCAGACGATGATGTGGCCGAGGTGCCCGGCGTTGCCGGTGCGGCCGTGCACCAGGCGGCCGTCGACGATGGCGCCGGCGCCGACGCCCGTGGAGACGACCATAGCCACCACGTTGTCGGCGCCACGGCCGGCCCCGAGCCAGCGCTCGCCGACGACGAGGGCCTTGGCGTCGTTGTCCACAACGCAGGGTAGGGTGAAGGCGGACGAGAGCCGCTGGCGCAGCGGGAAGTCGCGCCAGCCGGCGAAGTTCAGCGGGCTCACCAGGCCGTCGAAGTAGCGCATCGGACCGCTGCAGCCAACGCCGATCCCGCGGGCGGGGGTTCGGGCGTCCTCGATCACCCGGCGGCAGAGCTGCTCGAGCCCGTGGAAGAGGAACTCGGCGTCGCCGGTCGGGGAGGTGGTGGTGCGGTCCTGGGCGACGATGGTGCCGTCCTCGGCCACGATGGCGGCGGCCATCTTGGTGGCGCCGATGTCCACGGCGAGCACACCGGCGCCTGGCTCGTGATGCGTGGGCACGACCGACCTCCGTACGAAGCTGTCAGCTATCAGCTATCAGCTATCAGCTGTCAGCTAGATAGCGTATCACCGTGTCCGGCCGAGGCGCCGCGGGCCAGTCTCTCTGGTGGTGCTGACGGCTGACAGCTGACGGCTCGTGAGCTGACGGCTCGTCCGTGCGCGTACAATGCGCCGCGCTCCCCAGTGCTCCGCCCGGCCCGCGATTTTCCTCCGCACACCAGCACCGGTCTACGCCTCGCGCTCGCCTGCGCGGCATTCCTGGCGCTCCTGGCTCCGGGAGAGTGGTCCCAGCTCTTCGGCGGCCTGCCGCTCGGCGCGTGGTCGCTCGTCGCCGTGGCTCTGGCGCTCTTCGCTCTGGCGGCTCTGCCGGCGCCAGCCGCGCACCTGGCCGTCTCGCTGGCGGCCGGGTTCGTCCTCGTCGCCGCCCTGAAGCTGCTCCTCGTCGCTCTGACACCGCCGGTGGGCTTCGAGAGCCGCTATTGGGCCGCTCCGACCGCGACGGACGCCGCCCCCGAGCGCTCCACCGACTTCCCCGCGCTGCCCGGCGCGACGCGCGTCGACCTCGCGCTCGCGTTCCGCGGCGACGACTTCCCCATCCACTTCGTCAACGACGCCGCCCGATTCAACTTTGGCGCCGACGTCCGACCGGCTCGCGACCGGATGCCGTTCACCGTCCAGTGGGATGGCGTCCTGGCCGTGCCGGCCGACGGGGTGCGCCGCCTGGTCCTCGAATCCGTGGGGCCCGCCAGACTGGCGGTCGACGGCCGCGAGGTCGTCGTCCTCGGCGCGGTGGAGGGCGACCAGGTGGGTGAGGTGCGCCTGCCGCTCGCCACGGGAGGGCACGCTCTCCACGTGGCGTACACCCGCCCCGAGGCGCGCGTGCCGCGGCTCCGGCTGGCGTGGGAGCCGACGCCAGGCGCCCCCCTGGAGACGCTCGGCGCCCCGGCCGTCGTCCGGGATGGCGGGCACCCGATGATCGGGATGGGCAGCGGCGTGGGCGCCGCCACCCTGGCCGCGGCCGGGGCAGCGGTCGACGTGCTGCTGGCGCTCCTGCTGGCGGCCTGGCTGGTGGTGGGGCTCGCCGGTCTCCCCTTCTCGGCACGGTCCTCGCGGTCGCTGTTCTTCTCGCGCCCCGTTGGCAGGGCCGCGCTGGCGGCGGTGCCCCTGCTCTTCCTGGGCTACGGGATGGCCGTCAACTGGGACCTGGCCGGCCGCGCCACTGTCCTGTCAGGGCTCGACGACTGGCTCAGCTACGAGAGCTCAGCCCGCGACATCCTGCTCAACGGCCCGTCCATGACTGACAGCCTGGGCCACGCATCGCCGTACTACGCGCAGCCGCTGTACGCGTACGCGCTGGCGGTGGCGCACGCGCTCACGGGCGAGAGCATCTTCGGCCCGCTCGTGCTCCAGTACGCGGCGTTGGGGCTCGTCCTGGTGGCCACGGCGGCGCTTGGCGCCCGCCTGTTCGGCCGAACCGTCGGCCTGGCGGCGTTCGCGCTGTTCTGGGCCTTCCTCCAGCAGGAGCACCTGAAGGTGGCGCGGGCGCTGTTCACCGAGAACCTCTACATGCCCCTGGTCATGGCCAGCCTCCTCGTCCTGGTCGGTCTCAGCCGGCGACGCGGGCCGCCCGCCTGGTGGGCCAGCCTGCTGGCGGGTGGGCTGCTCGGGCTCACGGCGGTGACCCGGTCCCAGTTTCTGCTGTTCGTGCCGGTCGCCCTCGTCCTGCTGCTGATGGCGTGGCGCCGTGGCGGAGGCCCGTGGGCGCGCTCCCTCCCGGCGCTGGCGGGGGTGCTCATCGGGCTGGCGGTCGCCATCGCGCCGTTCACCTTCCGCAACTGGCTCGTCTCGGGCCAGCCGGTGCTCATCGCGTCGAGTGGCGGCGCCAGCCTGCTCGAGTTCCACCGGCCGCCGCGTGGCTTCGACCTGAGCGGCATCAAGAGTGACCCCCTGTACCAGGCGCTGCACCTCGACGCGAGCACGCGCACGGTTGTCGAGTTCGCGCGGAAGGACCCGATCGGGTACGTTGGGACGCTGGTGCCGCTGGCCGGGCACACCATCGGCGTGACCGGCCTGCGCCAGGGTGCCCCGTCGGTGTACTGGGGCTTTCTGGCAACCTTCCTCCTGTACCTGGGGGGGTTCGCGTTCCCGCGGGCGCGGCGTCTCGACGTCTGGCTCGTCCACGCGTTCGTGGCGACGCATCTCCTCGTGATGGCCTTCTTCGAGGCCGACACGTACGGCTTCCGGCTGGTCGTTCCCATGTACGCGCCGGTGGCCGTGGTCGCGGCGCTCTCCCTGGTCGAGTGCGCCCGGTGGTGTGCGCGCCTCGGGTCGCGCGCCGCGTTCGCGGCCCGCCGGGCGACGTCGGCGATCGGGCTGGCCGCTGCCGGCGGCGCGTGCCTGGCCCTCGGCATGCAAGCGCGCGGGCTGGTGGAGCTGTGGCCCCAGCGCGAGCTCTCGTACCACGGGCTGGGCGGCCCGATTGGGCACGCGGTCCTCACCGCCGAGCGCGCCGGCGCCGACGTGGTGTACGTGGCGTCGGGAGACGGGTCGCCGCGCCACTTTGGCGCGGGCAACCTGCCGGGTCTGCGCTTCCCCTCCCTGAAGTGGTTCGACCCGACGCGCTCGCTGCCGATCCCGCCGGAGCCGCTGCGGGCGGTGTACCAGCTCGGCGAGCTGGCCGGGCAACCACGGGCCGCGAGTGAGCTCGTGTCCTGCCTGGGGACGGCGGATGCGTCGCCCGAGACTGTGCTGTCGGCCGGGGTGGCGGCGGAGCGCTGTCTCGGCGACCTCGGGCGCGGCCTGGAGCTGGCGCGATTCGGCTCGCTGGCGCAGATGGATGCCGTGGTGGCGCCAGCGACGGCGGAAGCGGGGGCCCAGGTCGACACGCTGGTCGTCTGGCGGCCGCTGCGGCGCCACCCCCACCCGGTGGAGATGTCGCTCCACCTCCTGGACGACCAGGGGGGCGAGCCGGTCCTGTGGGGCAACGGCACGGCCGAGCTGTACCCGGCGAGCGAATGGGAGCCTGGCGAGCGCGTCTTGAGCCGCCTGCCGATGGCGCTCGACCGCACCACCATCCCTGGTGTGTACCCGCTGACGCTGGGCGTGAGCGTGGCCAAAGGCGCCCAAACCCCGGTCCCAGCCACATGGGCGGGCGGCACGACTGATCGTGTCCTGGTCGGCTCGATCGCCGTCCAGTCGAGCAGCGCCCCGTGGTCGCTGGACAGCCTGCCACCGGGCATGCAGCCCGTGGCCGGCGTGCCTCTGGCGGCGGGCGGGCTCGAGCTGCTGGCGGTGCGTCCCCCCAGCGAGGCGGCGGCGCCGGGCGCGAACGTACGGGTGGGGCTGCTCTGGCGGGCCGTCGACGATGCGCCCCGGGCAGCCAAGTGCGTGCTGAAGCTCAGGCGCGCCGACGGGCAGGTTGTCCAGCAGGTGGTCGTGCCGCTCCTCCGCGGTGGCGACTCGCTGGGCAGTCTCCGGGCCGGGACGGTCGTTCGCGGCGAGCCAAGCTTTGTCGTGGCTCCCCACCTGTCCAGCCAGTCGCTGGCGCTCAGCGTCGCCCTGCTGGACGACGCCGGCACGGCCTTGCCCGAGGGGACTGTCGGCCAGACCGTTGCCACTATCAACGTGGCGGGTCGCCAGCACAGCTTCGAGAGCCCGAACAGCCCCGGCCTGGCCCAACGGGCACAGTTCGGCAGCACGGTGGAGCTGCTGGACCACCGGCTCGACGTGGCGGCCGCGCCGCCGGGCGGGACTGTGCGCCTTCGTCTGCACTGGCGGGCGCTCAGCGAGACGACCGTGGCGTACAAGGTGTTCGTCCACGTCCTGGACCAGCACGGCGAGCGCGTGGTGGCTCAGCGGGACGCCGAGCCGCAAGCGGGGCGCGCCCCGACGACGAGCTGGCTCCCGGGTGAAGTGGTCGAAGACGAGTACGCTGTCGACGTACCTGCGGACCTGGGGCCCGGCGTCTACCCGATCGAGCTCGGGCTGTACGACCCGAAGACAGGGCAGCGGTTGACGCTGGCGGACAGCGAGAACCGGGTGATCTTGAGCACGAGCTTGATCGTGCGCTAGGCGATTCTTTTCCTGGCCGGTGTTACCGTATATCATGCGCGGGCCGAGGGGTCCGCGCCGCGATCTCTCCACGCGACCACGTACCACTTACCACTGACCAGGTAACACGTAAGGCTAGGGGCACGCTACCGCGATGCAGGAACTCACCGAGATTGACACGGCCGTTGAACATTCGTGCACCTCTCCCTCCACCGAGCGCTGGAATGTGTTCGAACCGATGAGCGGCCGGTGGTCCTGGCTGACGGTGTTCAGATGCTGTCGGCGGGTTGCCAGGGACCCGAGTGAGCCCACGGTGGCCGCCGCCCCGGACGTGAAGGGCCGCGCCGCCTAGGCGTTAGACCTTAGGCCAGCGCACCCCTGAGCAGGTCCTCGACGACGGCGGGGTTGGCCTTGCCGCGCGTGGCCTTCATCACCTGGCCCTTCAAGAAGTTGATAGTGCCCGCCTTGCCCGAACGGTAGTCCGCGACCGCCGCGGGGTTGGCCGCGATCGCCGCCGCAACCGCGGCTTCCAGCGCCGACCCGTCCGAGATCTGGCCCACCCCCATCTCGTCCACCAGCGTCCGCGGGTCCTTCCCCGAGCGGAAGGCGGCCTCGAGAACCGCCTTTGCCGTGGAGCTGTTGATCGCGCCCGTGTTGACCAGCTCGATCAGCTCGGCAAGCTGGCGGGGTTCGAGACGGCCGTCCTCCCCGGTCTCGGCGCGCAAGCGGCCCAGATCGTTCTGGATCCAGTTGGCCGCCTTCTTCGGGTCGGCGCCGGCCGCGATGGTCGTCTCGTAGTAGCCCGCCGTCGCGGGGTCGAGCGCGAGCGCGTCGGCGTCGGCGACGCCGAGGCCAAAGGCGCTCTGGTAGCGTGCGCCGCGGGCGTCCGGCAGCTCGGGCAGCCGCGCCCGCAGGGCGGCGACCCAGTCGCGGCCGACGAACAGCGGCGGCAGGTCCGGCTCCGGGAAGTACCGGTAGTCGTGCGCCTGCTCCTTGCTCCGTTGCGGCACGGTGGCGGCCCGGTCCTCTTGCCAGCCGCGGGTCTCCTGGACGATGGCCTGGCCGGCCTGGAGCAGGCGGGCCTGGCGCACGATCTCGTACTCGAGCGCGTGCTGCACGGCGCGGAACGAGTTCAAATTCTTGATCTCGACCTTGGTCCCGAGCTTCTGCTGTCCCACGGGCCGGAGCGAGACGTTGACGTCGCACCGCAGCTGGCCCTTCTCCATGTCGGCGTCGCTCACGCCGAGCGTGCGGAGAATGCCGCGCAGCTTGAGCAGGTAGGCCCGCGCCTCGGCGGCGGAGCGCAGGTCGGGCTGGGTCACCATCTCCATCAGGGGGACGCCCGACCGGTTGTAGTCGATGAGGGAGCCGCCACCGCCCGGCAGGTGGCTCAGCTTGCCGGTGTCCTCCTCGAGGTGGATACGCTCGACCCCGACGCGGCGCGTCGCGCCTCCGACGGAGATCTCGACCCAGCCACCCTTGACCAGCGGCAGATCGTACTGGGAGATCTGGTACCCCTTGACGAGGTCGGGGTAGGGATAGTTCTTGCGGTCGAACTTGGTGGCCGCGGGGATCTCGGCGTTGATGGCTAGCCCCGTCATGATAGTGTAGTCCACGGCCTTGCGGTTGATGACGGGCAGCACGCCCGGCATGCCCAGGCAGACCGGGCAGACGTGGGTGTTGGGCGGCGCACCGGCGTAGTCGGACGGACAGCCGCAGAACATCTTGCTGACGGTCGCCAGCTGGACGTGGCACTCCAACCCGACGACCGCCTCGTACGCGGCAGCGGCGCCCTCGGCCGGAGCCCGCGTCTCTCTCTCTGTCCCGGTCCCCAGCGAGACCATGGCTCTCAGCCGGCCACCGACGTGGCGGCGAGCGCCGGCGCCATGGTGTGCCAGGAGGTCGCCTGCTCGTAGGCGTGGGCGACCCGCAGCACCGTGCTCTCGGCGAGCGGCTTGGCGACGATCTGGAGCCCCACGGGGAGTCCATCCGCCAGGCCGGCCGGGACGCTGATGCCAGGCAGCCCGGCCAGACTCGTGGGGATGGTGAACAGGTCGTTCAGATACATGGCCAGGGGATCCTGCGTCTTCGACCCCAGTCCGAACGCGACGTTCGGGCTCGTGGGCGTCACCACGGCGTCGAACGTCGCGAAGACCGCGTCGAAGTCCTGTTTGATAAGAGTCCGCGCCTTCTGCGCCTTCAGATAGTAGGCGTCATAGTAGCCCGAGGAGAGCGCGTAGGTCCCCAGGATGATGCGTCGCTTGACCTCGGGGCCGAAGTCGGCGCCGCGGGTGCGCTCGTAGATACCCCAGAGGTCGAGACTGTCGTCGGCGCCGCGCACCGAGTCGCTGTACTTGATGCCGTCGTAGCGGGCCAGGTTGGCGCTGCACTCGGCGGGCGCTATCAGGTAGTACGCGGCAAGACCGTACTCCGTATGGGGCAGGCTCACCTCGCCGACCTCCGCGCCCAGCGCCTCTAGCTGGCGCACCGCTGCCTGGATGCACGCCTGGACGGCCGGCTCGATGCCCTGCACGTCGAAGTACTCGCGCGGTAGGGCCAGGCGGACGCCGGTGAGGCCGCCGTTGGCGGATAAGGCAGCCGTGTAGTCGGGCACGGGCGCGTCGAGCGACGTGGAGTCGCACGGGTCGTGGCCGGCGATGGCGTTCATGACGAGCGCGCAGTCAGCGACGGTGCGCGTGAACGGCCCGATCTGGTCGAGCGACGAGGCGAAGGCGACCAAGCCGTAGCGGCTGACGCGGCCGTACGTTGGCTTGAAGCCGACCACGCCGCACAGCGCCGCCGGCTGGCGGATGGAGCCGCCGGTGTCGGTGCCGAGCGCGAATGGTGCCAGGCGGGCCGCGACCGCGGCCGCCGAGCCGCCGCTCGACCCGCCTGGGACGCAGCCCAGGTCCCAGGGGTTGCGGGTCGGGAAGAAGCCGGAGTTCTCGGTCGACGACCCCATGGCAAACTCGTCCATGTTCGTCTTGCCGAGCAGCACCGTCCCGGCCTCGGCCAGCCGTCGGGCGACGGTGCCATCCTCGATCGGGACGAAGTCGCGCAGGATCCGTGAGCCGGCCGTCGTCCGGGTGCCGCGGGTCACCATCACGTCCTTGAGCGCCATCGGCACGCCCAGCAGGGGAGCCTGATCGCCCGCGGCCAGGCGGGCGTCTGCCCGCCGGGCGCTGGCCCGGGCCACGTCCGGGGTGACCGTCAGGAAGGCCCGCACGGTATCGTCGTCCAGCGCCGCGATGCGCTCCAGGTGGGCGCGCGTCAGCTCCTCCGACGACACGTCCCGGCGGTGGAGCAGATCGCGCATGGCCGCGATGGTGAGGTCTGTCAGCCCGGAGCTGGGCACGCTCACTCCTCGAGCACGGAGGGCACCAAGAACTGCCCGTCGCGCGTGCGGGGCGCGTTCCGCAGGATGTCGTCCACCGGCCACGAGGGTCGAGCCACGTCGTCCCGCATGACGTTCTGAAGTGGGATGACCTGGGCGGTCGGCGGGATAGCCGAGGTATCCAGGCGATTCAGGACCGCCATGGCCTCCAGGATGTGGCTGAGCTGGTCGGCCATGCGCTCCAGCTCCTGCGCGTCTAGCCCGAGCCGAGCCAGGCGGGCTACGTGCTGAACGTCCGCGCTGGTGATTGGCATGGCGGCAGTATCGCAGGTCCGGATCACCGCGAGGCCAAACGAGCCCGCGCCAGCCGCACGACGGCGCGCGACTCCTGGACACCGAACGCATGGATCAGCGCCGCGTAGACGACGCCGCCAATAGCGATCGCGGCGCACAGGCCAACCAGGCCACCCGCGCGGCTCAGAAAGGGCCAGACGAGGGCGAGGACGCCGCCCATGGCCACCGCGGCGGGTACCACCCGGACCAGGAACGGCCCCAGCGCGTGCGCCAGCCGCAGGTCCGGCAGGGCGCGGCGCAGCAGCACCAGCAGGATCACGGCGTGGGCGCTGTTCTGCACGGCGTTGGCGAGGGCAAGGCCGACCACCCCGAGCGGACCGATCAGCCCCAGCGCCACCACCAGGTAGACCAGCACGCAGACAGCGCCGACCACCACGGGCGTCCTGGCATTCTGGCGGGCGTAGAAGGCGTTGATGAGCAGGTAATCGATAGCCGTGAGCGGCAGCTGAGGGACGTACGCCATGAAGACGGCGGCGGTGCCCGCCGTGTCCTCGGGGGTGAACGCCCGCCGCTCGAACAGGACGGCGATGATCGGGTGGGCGAGCACCAGCAGGCCGGCCAGGGCGGGCAGCATGAGCAGCAGGAGCAGCTTCATCCCGAAGACGAGCGCGTCGCGGTAGCCGGCGGCGCTTTCTGGAGACCCATCGCTGAAGCGGGCCAGCGTCGGCAGGACGGCGAAGGACACGGCCAGGCCGACGATCCCGAGCGGGAACTGGACGACAGTGGTCGCGTACTGCATGGAGCTGAGGCTGCCTTCGGGCAGCCGCGACGCCAGGTTGCGGTCGATCAGCTGGCCGGCGATGCTGACCAGCATCCCGGTGGCGACGGTGCCGCCCAGAACCAGGATGCGGCGGAGCGCCGGGTCACGGAGATCGACGACCGGCCGGAAGGCGCGCCAGAAGTCGCGCAGGCCTGACGCTTGCAGCAGGCACTGGGCGACGGCGCCGATCACCAGCCCAAGGGCCAGGGCTGTCACCCCCAGCGTCGCGCCCAGGAGCAGGACGCCGGCGATGATCCCTACGTTGTAGATGGCTGTCGCGAAGGCCGTGATCGTGAAGCGGTTGCGTGCGTACAGCACGCTGGTGAAGATGCCCGTCACGCCCTGGAAGACGACCGAGACCAGGGCGATGCGGAGCAGGGACGTTGCCAGCCCACGCTGGCCGGGCTCGGTGAAGCCACTGCCGAGCAGCCCGACGAGGGGCTCGGCAAAGATGCCGAGGACGGCGGTGATGGCCACCAACGCGAGCGTGGCCAAAGACAGGATGGTGCTGACGAGTCGCCAGAGCTGCCGCTCGTCGTCGCGGCCAACCTGCACGAAGACAGGGACGAACGCGGCGGTGATGACGGTGCCGACGAGCAGGTCGTAGACGATCTGGGGCAGGGTGCGCGCGAGGACGTAGGCGTCGGTACTGGCGGTCCTGCCGAAAGTGGCGGTGATGACGATGTCGCGGACGAGCCCGAGGCCCCGACTCAGGATGTTGCCGAGGGCGATGACGGCGGCGGCGCCGAGGAGGCCGCGCCGGGAGACGCCGCTACTGGTACCAGAACCGGTACCGGACAGTGGGGCCGCGGCCGGCTCGGCGGCGGCTTCGAACTCGGCGGACGCCATGGGGCACGATGATACGCTCGAACGCCATGGCTCTCCTGGCTCGCTTCACCTGCGGCTGCACGCGACGGATAGAGATACCCGCGCCCCCGGAGGTGGCGTGCCAGCAGCACGGCACGCGGGCCCGCCTGATCAGCACGCCCACGGGGCAGGTGCGCTACGTGCCGACTGTCTCTGGCTCCGCCTCAGCTCCGCGACGAGACGACGGGCTCGCCCACCACTGAGCCGCAGTTGGCGCAGAACTTCTGCCGCGGGATCAGCGTGCTGCCGCAGTTCTTGCAGACGGCCTCGGCTGCCGGTGCCTGGGTGGTGACTGTCGTCGTGGTGGTTTTCGTCGTCGCCTGGGGGTCGGCCGCCGGATGGCCGGCGTCGTCCTGGGTCGCCTTCTTCAGCTCACGGAAGGCGTCGCCGATGCCGCGACCCACCGACGGGAGCTTGCCTGGGCCGAACACCATGAGGACGATCACGAGGACCAGGACGAGATGCCATGGTTCAAAGACGCCGTAACCCATACTCTTACGCCCCTCCCATACCGTGGACGGTCACCTGGCAGAACGATAACAGCTTCCCAACAGGTCTGCCCACCGTGGCGGTGGGCTGATCACGCCGCGGCCAGGACCTGGACCGTGACGGTGCGCTGGCGGGGGCCGTCGAACTCGCAGAAGTAGATCGCCTGCCAGGTGCCCAGGACGAGCTTGCCCGTGCTGACGGGCAGGACGACGCTCGGGCCAACGAGGCTTGTGAGCGCGTGCGCGCCCGAGTTGCCTTCCGCGTGGCGGAAGCGCCGCTCGTCGCCCAGCAGGTCTCCGAAGGCAGCCAGCAGGTCGACCACCACGTCTGGGTCGGCGTTCTCGTTCACCGTCACCGCGGCGGTGGTGTGCGGCGACGTCACCAGGCACAGCGCTTCGGCGACGCCCGTTGTCGCGACCACCGATTGGACCTGGGCGGTGATGTCGATCAGCTCGCGGGCGCGCCGCGTTGGCACGGACAGCTGGGTCAGCATGGTCGCGGACCCGTTGTAGCCGAGCCGAGGGCTAAACTTCCAGCGTGGTCGAGCTCGATGACGGCCTGTACGCCGACCCCAGGGCGGCGCGTGGGCACCTCGTCGCCTGGCTCGCCCGCGGGGCGCAGGACGTGGTCTGGGCGCTTGGCTCAGTCCCGCGTAGTCGCTGGCTGGCCGACCCGCCCGCGGCGCTCGGCCCCTGGCCGGCCGCGCGCCACGTGGGCCACCTGTCCCTGCACCTGGTGCAGTCGACGATCCCGGCCGTGCGGGTCCTCCTGGGGGAGCTTCCTGTCCACCGCCTGCTGCCGGCCGACGAGATCCAGCGGCTCGACGCCGCCTGGGACGGGGCCACGGCGCTCGACACCCTGGACGTGGTCGTCCGCGACCTGGCCGAGTCGCGCTTCGCCCTGCTGAGGCTGCTCGAGGGCGCGCCCGAGGGCGTCTGGCGTCGGCCGCTGCCGCCCGCGCTGGCGCCGAGCCGACAGCCAGGCGCCGAGCCCGTCGGCCTGGGATGGCTGGTGGCGCGCAGCTACCAGCACGAGCTGGCGCACCTGAGCAGCATCTGGCGGCTTGCGCTGTATTGGGATCGTATCCCGCCGGCGACCGAGATGGTGGCCGCTGTCCCGCTACAACCTGCCTGACAGGCCGGAGGGACAGAGCGGACAATGATCCACCGATACACCAGCTTTGGCTTGGGCGACCTCGCCTCGCCCACCACGCCCCTGGATCTCTCGTTCAGGATGCGCGAGCTCCGGGCCCGCCAGGGCCTGAGGCAGAGCGAGGTCGCGCGCCGCATGGGGCTGGACCCGAGTATCCCCAGCCTGTGGGAGCAGGGCAAGCGCCCCGTCCCCGCCAGCCGCCTGCGGGCGCTCGCCGACGCGCTCGGCGTGCCGCTGGACGAGCTGCTGGACGGCATCCCAGACGCCCCCCGAGCGCTACCGTCACCCGGCACGAGCCGGGCGTTCGGGGTCGCCGCCGAGCCGCCCCTGGACGACGACGAGCCGCGGCTGTCGCGGACGACGCCGCTCCTGCGCCTGGTCGCCGCCTCAGTCCCCGAAGAGCCGCCGGCCCCCGAGGAGCCCGAGCCCCCCGAGGTGTTCCAGGTTGCCGAGCGGCCGCCGCTGGTCGGCTGGATCCCCGAGGGTTGGCAGCCGCGCGACCGTATCCAGGACATCAGCCCATCCCTCCCCGACGGCTACTGGCTGGACCCGGTTCGGCTGGAGCGGTCCTCGGCAAAGGAGCTGGTGCGCAGCCGCCTGTGCCCGGACGACCTCCGGCTCATCGGCGACGCCGAGGTTCCGGGCGCGGCTATGGCCGAGCGGATCTACCAGCACTGCCGCGAGCGCGACGGCTTTCTCCATACCCACACCCCTACCACTGGCCGGCTGCCGCTGATCGAGTCGATCTTTCGCGCCGTGCTGGCCGCCGAGCACGGCGGCCTCAGCGACGCCGCTCTCGTCGAGACACTGGGCGACCGCGCCGGCGCCGTCCCGCTGACCGCCCCTCTGCTCAGACGTTTGCGCGACTCGGTGCGCCGCTACCCCATGCGCTCGGTCGACCGCCGGCTGTTCGGCCGCTCCTGACCCTGAGCCGGACGAGCCCCGCGTGACCCTGCTGCTGAGCGGCGACGACCTCGCCCGCTTGCTCGACGTGGACCACGTGGTCGACGCCGTGCAAACGGCGTTCGCCAGCTACAGCGCCGGCCTGACGGTGACGCCTCTGCGCGTCGGCGTCGAGCCGCCCGGTACCGACGGGGTGCTGCTGGCCATGCCGTGCGCGGTGGCCGAGCCGGCCGCCCTGGGCGCCAAGATCGTGTCAGTCTTCCGCGGCAACCCGGCGCGCGGGCTGCCAACTGTGACGTCGGTCTATCTGCTCAGCGACTACGAGACGGGCGCACCCCTGGCGGTGATGGACGGGGGCTACCTGACGGCGATCCGCACGGCGGCGGGGTCAGCGGTGGCCACGCGCCACCTGGCTCGGCCGGAGGCCCGCACGCTGGGCATCTTCGGCACGGGCGTCCAGGCGCGCTTCCACGTGCTGACGATCAGCCGGGTGCGGCAGCTCGACGCGGTGCTCGTGGCGGGGTCGGCGGCGGACAAGGCGGCCGCGTTTGCCCGATGGGTCAGCGAGACGACCGGGCTTCGGGCGCGCCCGGCCGCGCGCGCGGAGGTGGCGGCCGCGGACGTCGTCGCCGCGTGCACGACGTCTGGCACACCAGTGCTGGATGGTGGCGCCGTCCGGGCGGGCGCCCACGTGAACGCGGTCGGCGCGTTCACGCCCGCGACGCGCGAGCTGCCGTCGGACCTGGTCGGGCGCGCCCGCGTGTACGTCGATACGCGGGCGGGGGCGCTCGCGGAAGCGGGCGACCTGCTGCTGGCGGTGGCGGACGGCGCCTTTCGGCTGGACGCCGTCGCCGGCGAGGTGGGCGAGGTGGTGCTCCACCGGGCAGCCGGACGGGCGGCCGCCGACGAGGTCACTGTCACGGTCTACAAGTCGGTGGGCGCGGCATTCCTCGACGCGGCGACGGCGCGGCTGGCGTACGAGGGCGCGCAGAAAACGGGCGCTGGCGTTCACTTCCAGTTCACATGAGCCGGCACGCCGCGTGCTATATTCGGCGTGCCGGCCACATGGGGCCCTGGCAACGAGCGCCGAGCGACGGACGTCGCTCGCTACACGAGGAGTTAGACCTGGCAGCCGAGCCCGAACTGAACGGGACAGCAGCAGAATGGGGCGATCTGGGCCTGGGCGGCAAGGAGCTCGCCGCGCGGGAGCCGCTTCAGCCGGACCCGGACAGCGGCGCGGCGCTGCTGCTGTCACGCCGCATTGTCGATCTCGCGGCGGACAAGCTCGCGAGCGACATCCTGCTTCTGGACATCCGTGGTGTCTCACCCATCGCCGACTACTTCGTCATCTGCACCGCCGGCAGCGAGCGCCAGACGGCCGCGATCCTGAAGGACCTGAGCGACAAGCTGCTCGATGAGCAGCACCGGAAGCCGCTGCACACCGAAGGCCAGGCAGACTCGGGCTGGGTGCTCCTGGATTACGGTGACGTCATCGCGCACGTCTTCTCGCCGGCGCAGCGTGCCTTCTACAACATCGAGGAGCTGTGGGCGGCGGCCACGCCGGTCGTTCGCATGCAATAGGCGAGCTGGCCGCCGCGGATCCACCCGCGCGCTGAACGTCGATCCAAGAACTGGCACTGACGGGGAGCTGAATCGCGATGGAGGAGCACATGGAACGGCCGCAGGTCTTTGGGGCGGGCGTGAGCGTGGGCGTGCTGGCGGGCATCATGATTGGCTCGGTCGTGACCTTCTGGCTGGGCGACGTGGCGGTGGACCTGGTGCATCGCGCCATCGGGCGCCTGTCTGGCCGGCGCGACCGGGTGAACTTCGAGCTGCTCCTCCAGTAGCCCTACTCGAAGATCCAGCGGTCCGTCTCGCGGCCGTAGTCGACCAGCTCGCCGTCGCCGAACCACAGGCCCAGCTCGCGCTCGGCGGTCGCGGGCGCGTCCGAGGCGTGCACCAGGTTCCGGCCAATGTCCAGCGCCCAGTCGGCCCGGATGGTGCCGGGGGCGGCCGACGCCGGGTTGGTGGCGCCCACCGTGTTGCGGACGATCTGCACCGCGTTGGTGCCTTCCAGACAGCCGGCGACGACGGGCGCGCTGGTGATGTAGCGGACCAGGGACGGGTAGAACGGCTTGCCTTCGTGCTCTGCGTAGTGCCGTCGCGCCAGGTCCGGCGAGACCTGGACCAGCTTGAGCCCGACGAGCTTCAGTCCGCGCCCCTCGAAGCGCGTCAGGATGGGTCCGACGAGTCCGCGCTGCACACCGTCGGGCTTGACGATGATGAGCGTACGTTCCATAGCCATGCGCCGCAGCATACCGGTTCCACGTTTCATGCCGGCGTGTTGCAGGGGCCAAGGTGGCAGCCTATTCTCTGGGGAAGCGGCCCTGGTCACGGGGCCGACTTCTCGTCAGCGAATAGGAGCGACAAACCCCGTGGCAGAGACGACAGCGACCGGCTACTGCATGAAGTGCAAGACGCAACGCGACATTAAAGGCGCCAAGCAGATCACCATGAAGAATGGCCGCCCGGCGACCGAGGGCACCTGCCCCGTGTGCGGCACCAAGATCTTCAAGATCGGCGCCGGCAGCAGCGGCAGCAAGGAGAAGGCAAAGAGCAAGAAGTAGGGCGAAACGCCGCGCCAAGAGAAAGAGCGGAAGGGGCGGGACAGGCAGCGTAGTCCCGCCCCTTCCGTCGTTCTCCGCCTACGCTTCGTCCGGCGGGGGCTCCGGACCGTCGAGGGGCAGCGGGGGTTGATCCTGCCGTCGGGGTCTCAGCCCAAGATGGTAATACGCCTTGGGACTGGCTCGACGACCGCGGTCCGTCCGCAGCACGAACCCCTCGTGCAGCAGATAGGGCTCGACGACGTCCTCGAGCGTGTCCAGCTCCTGCTGCATGGTCGCCGCCAGTGCGTTCACGCCGACTGGGCCGCCCTGATAGTGGGTGATGATCGTGCGCAGGTAGCGCCGGTCCAGGTCGTCCAATCCCAGGACATCTACCCCTTCCAACTCCAGCGACGCGTGGACGAGCTCGATGTCCACGCTGTCCTTGCCCTCGACCTGAGCGAAGTCGCGCACGCGCCGCAGCAGCCGGTTGGCGATGCGCGGGGTGCCGCGCGCCCGCCTGGCGATCTCGCCGGCGGCGCCGTCGGTCAGCTCTACGCGGAGCAGGTCGGCCGACCGAGAGACGATTTTCGTCAGGTCGGCAACGTCGTAGAAGTCCAGGTTGAAGTGGAGGCCGAAACGGTCGCGGAGGGGCGCGGACAGCAGGCCTTGCCGCGTGGTGGCGCCCACCAGGGTGAAGCGCTTCAGCGGCAGCGGGATCGCCTTGGCGAAAGGACCCTTGTCCAGGACGAAGTCCACCTTGAAGTCCTCCATGGCCGGGTAGAGGAACTCCTCGATGACGCGCGGAGTGCGGTGGATCTCGTCGATGAAGAAGACGTCGCCCGCCTCGAGATTGGTCAGCATGCCCATCAGGTCGGCCGTCTTCTCGAGCGCAGGACCGGACGTGCTGATGAGGTTGCCGCCCATCTCATGCGAGACGATGATGCTCAGGGTCGTCTTGCCCAGGCCGGGCGGGCCGTGCAGCAGCAGATGCTCCAGGGGCTCGTGCCGGCCGCGCGCCGCCCGGATGGCGATGCTGAGTTTGCGCTTCTGCTGAGGCTGGCCGATGAACTCCGCTAGACGTTGCGGGCGGAGGCTCTCTTGTACTTGCTCTTCGTCGTCGCCGCCGTTCTGGGGGGACAGGAGGCGATCGCTCATGGCGACCGGCTACTGGAGCTGGAGCTCGAGCTGGAGTAGGAGCGGAAGAACTCGGTGATGATGTCCTGGACGCTGGCGACGTCCGAGCGGCTGGCGAGCAGCCCGTCGACCGCCCGCTGCGCGTCGGGCCGTTTGATCCCCATGCCCACGAGCAGCGCCACCGCGTCTTCGCGCGTCTCGTCCGCGCCGGCGCCCGGCCGCCCGATGGCCCGCTCGGGCGCCGTGACGAACGGCGCGACCTTCTTCCGCAGGCTGGCGATCATACGCTCGGCGCCGTCCAGGGTGACGCCCGGCAGGCTGTCGAGGAAAGGCTTGTTGCCGTCCTGGATGGCGCGGGCGACGTCGGCCAGGGGGACGGCCATCGCCCGCGCGGCCCCTTTGCCGCCCACCCTGGGCACTGACCGGAGCAGATCCCAGAACGCTTTCTCCTCGGGTCGCAGGAAGCCGAACAGCTGCGGCCACGGCTGGTCGCGCGTCGCCAGGGCACCGACGTACAGCAGGAGCGGGTCGTCAGCCCGGCACGAGGCGGTGATCTGCTGCTCGACCGATGGCGGCACGAAGATCTCGTAGCCGATGCCGCCCGTTTCCAGCAGGACCAGCTCCCGGTCCGTGGCGTGCGGCCCCTTGTACAGACCGCGCAGGTAGCTATACATGGCGGGTGGCTTCCGCCAGCAGGCTGGCGAACCGGTCAGGCAGCCGCCGGCCGCCGTGTCGGCCGCCGGCCATGGGCCGGCCACCGGCAGACTCCTGGTTCAGCCCGGCGATGGCCAGCGCCAGCGCGTCGGTCACGTCCCAGCGCAGGTGCGCGGCCGGGTCCAGGCCGGTCATCCGCTGCACCATGCGCTGCACCTGCTCTTTGGATGCGTGGCCGGCGCCGGTCAGCCGCTGTTTGACGGTGGTGGCCGTCATCGGCACGATGGGGACGCGGGCCTCCTCGAGCAGCAGGCAGATGACGCCGCGCATGTGGGCCATGAGCAGCGCGCTCCGCGGGTGGCGCGGCGCGGTGAAGACCTCCTCCAGGGTGGCGAGGTCTGGCGCCTGCGCGGCCACGACGGCCCGCAGCTGCGCGGCGCCCTCGGCCAGCCGGGCGGGCAGCTCGGCGTCGACGCGGGGCGCCACGAGCCCGTAGTCGCGGACCACCAGGCGCCGGCCGGCCGGCTCGACGACGGCCCAGCCAGTGCGCACCAGGCCCGGGTCAATCCCTAGGACTCGCACACCAGTACCCCTCGCCACGTTGGGCGCATCCCGAACATACGTGCTAGCGATTATAGGCGGGCTCTCGGGACCCCATTCCACCGGCGGCCGGGCCGGCGTAGACTCCGTTTCACGGCTCACGGCTCACGGCTCACGGCTCACGGCTCACGGCTCACGGCTCACGGCTCACGGCTCACGGCTCACACGGAGGAAGCTATGCGGCGCGTCAACATCCAGGCAGCTTTTCTTGGGGAAGGCGGCGAGAGCGACACCGGCGACGACGAGGGTCTGGCCCTCGCCGTGCGCGGCGGCGAGGTCATCGTCGTGGTACCGGCCGGGACCTCGGACGAGCGCGCCCTGGCCAGCGCCACCACCGTCCGCGGCTCCCTGCGGCTCGAAACCGGCCGCGTCCTGCTGTTCGAGATCCACGACGGCGCTGTCGGCGCCTTCTTCGAGGACGAGCCAGCCGCCCTGTTCGACCGCCGCGAGCAGACCCCCGGCGACGGCCTCTCGACGCTGACCGCCCAGCCGGCCACCAGCGTCAGCTTCGGCGGCGCCGCGGCCCTGAAGGGCGCGGCGGCCTCCGCCCGCGACGTCATGACTGCCGACGTCGTCAGTGTGGCGCCAACCACCAGCGTCGACGAGGCCGCGCGCCTCATCGCCTTCCACCGCTTCAGTGGTATGCCCGTGTGCCAGGACGGCCGCGTCGTGGGGGTCGTCAGCGAGGCAGACCTCATCGGCAAGAGCGGGGCCACCGTGAAGGACGTCATGACAACTCCGGTCGTGACGGTCACCGAGGACGCGGGGCTCGAAGAAGTGACCGGACTGCTGCTGACGAACTCGATCCGCCGGGCCCCGGTCGTCGGCGAGGATGGCGCGCTCAAAGGTGTCGTGAGCCGCGGGGACGTCCTGCGCTGGGCGGCGAGTCGGCACCCCGCCCAGTAGCGGCCGCGCTACTGCCGACCTTTCACGTCCAAGGGGAGCCCGACCGTCGCCCCGGGCTCGCCCGCTTTGAGCATCTCCAGCATGCGGGAGCCGAAGTAGTCCCACCGGAACAGCGCCCAGCAGGTGCTGCAACGAAGGTCGAGGATGCGGCCCGGCAGATCCGGTCGCCATGGCGACGGCGTGCCGCCGTCGACCGCCGCCCGCGTGGTGTACAGCTGGTCCGGGGACGGCTCGTTCCGTCCGCAGCTCGGGCAGGCGCGCGGGTACGTCATCCTGGTCGGCAGCGTAAACGCCCACCGCCGCGTGTTTCAATCACATCGCATCCCCGGCGAGTGACCGGAGTTTGGCATCTCTCAGCCGCTCATGGTGAGCCTGTCGAACCAGGAGCGGAAGCGCAAGATGCGTCTCGTCCTTCGACAGGCTCAGGACGAGCGGGCATGAATAGGCTTCGGTCACACCCGGATCCCTAGAGTGGAGAGCCGCCGTCCGTGCCCGACCACCCGCCGTCCCGCTTCAAGCGCCGTGACCCCGTCGACCCTTTCACCCGCCGCGACCAGTCGCTGGCGTTCGCCCCGAGCGACGACGCGGCCGCGTGGACGCCGCCCGGATGGTTCGGCCGGGTCGTCGTCGTCCTGTTCGAGCCCACCGACGCCGTCAACATCGGGGTCGTGGTGCGGGCCATGGCGAACACGGGCTTCGCCAGACTGCGGCTCGCCAACCCCTTGCCGTTCGACCCCTGGGACGTCATCGGCGTGGCCCACTACACCCAGCACATCGTCGACCTCGCGGCCACCTACCCGTCCCTGCCGGCCGCCGTGGCCGACGCTCACCTGGTGATCGGCTTGACCGGCAAGCACCACCGCGCCCAGCGCAACGCGGTCTCGTTCGCCGACGCGCTGACGACTATCGCCGCGCGCTGCCAGGCCGGGGATACCGTGGCTCTCGTGCTCGGTCGCGAAGACTCCGGCTTGACCAACGCCGCCCTGGACAGCTGCCACATGGTCACGACGATCCCGACCAACCCCGCGTATCCGTCGCTCAATCTGGCCCAGGCCACGCTGCTCACGTTGTACGGGCTGTTCGAGCGGGCCGGGGGCCAGGAGCAGCAGCTACGCCCGCCACGCCGCGCGGCGCCGCCGGCATCGGCGGCCCTGCTCGAGGACATGCTGGCCGACCTCGAGCGGGCGCTGGACGCGATTGGCTACCTGAAGCAGCGCTCCCGTCTGGCTACCATGCGCTCGCTGCGCGCGGCCCTGGCGCGGGCTGGCCTCGATACCCGCGAGGCAGCGCTGCTCCGCTCGGTCTTCCTGGAGGTGCGCCACTACCTGCACCGGCACGGTCTGCTCGCCGAGCTCGGGCCGGTGGGCCGGGGTGCCGCGGACCAGCCGCCCACCTCGCGGTAGACGATCCTGTCGCTGGAGGGAGCGCGGCGGCCCTTATGATCTCCGTGGTGACCGATCCCGCTCCGCTTGAGCTCAGGCTAAAAGCCGCGTTCCAGGACCCGCGGGAGGTGCTCCAGAAGGTCTTCAGGTACACCGCTTTCCGACCCGGCCAGAGCGAGATCATCAATACAGTCCTGCGCGGCCTGGACTGCATAGGCATCATGCCCACCGGCGCCGGCAAGTCCATCACCTTCCAGATCCCGGCCAAGCTCCTCCCCGGCACCGTCCTGGTGATCTCGCCCCTGCTGTCCCTGATGAAGGACCAGGTGGATCGGCTCGTCGGGCTCGGCTTCCGCGCCACCTTCATCAACTCGACAGTCGACCACGAGGAGCGCTGGGCGCGCCGCGCCGCCCTGGCCCGCGGCGCCTACGAGATCGTCTACCTGGCGCCCGAGAGCCTGGACAGCTCCCTGCGCGAGTTCATCGCCAGCTGCCCCATCAGCCTGGTCGTGGTCGACGAGGCGCACTGCATCAGCCATTGGGGCCACGACTTTCGGCCCGCCTACCGCAAGCTCCAGAACCTCAAGAGCCAGCTGAGCGACGTGCCGGTGCTGGCGCTGACCGCCACCGCGACCCACCGCGTGGTCAAGGACATCCGCGACGCGCTCGGCATGCCGCAGCCCAAGTGGTACAAGGGCTCGTTCTTCCGCCCGAACCTCGTCATCACGGCGCAGAAGAAGGGCGGCGGCCGCAACACCCGCCAGGACATCCTTTTCCTGGTGCGCGGCCACCGCGGCGAGAGCGGCATCATCTACTGCCTGAGCCGCAAGGACGTCGACGCCCTGGCCCGGTGGCTGCGCGAGCAGGGGATCGCCGCCCGGCCCTACCACGCCGGCCTGCCTGACGACACCCGGGCGCACAACCAGGACGCCTTCGCCGCCGGCGACGTGCAGGTGATCGTGGCAACGGTGGCGTTCGGCATGGGCATCGACAAGAGCAACGTGCGCTTCGTCATCCACCGCGACATGCCGAAAAGCGTCGAGTCGTGGTACCAGGAGATCGGCCGCGCCGGCCGCGACGGCGAGAAGAGCGACTGCGTCGTGTTCTACTCGTGGAGCGACGTCATCTCGCACCAGCGCTTCCTGGACGACATCGACGACCTCGACCGGCGCGCCGAGACGCACGCGCGCACGGTGGAGCTGTTCCGCCTGCTGGACCGGCCCGTCTGCCGTCACCAGGCGCTGGTGCGCTACTTCGAGGAGCGGATCGAGCGCTGCGGCGACGCCTGCGACGTCTGCCGCGGCGTCCCGCTCGACGACCTGCTGCGAGCCCGGCGGACCGCGGCGCCGGCGCTCCCTCTCATGGAAATGGAGTTGGGGATAGGGATAGGTGCCCCGTTATCAGCAGCTGCCAATGGCGCTGGCCATGAGCCTGACCAGGAGCTCCTGCAACGGCTGAAGGCTCTTCGGCGGCGCCTGGCCGAGGCCGATGGCGGCAAGCCAGCGTACACGGTCTTCCCGGACGCGACGCTCCTGGCGATGGTGCTGCGCCAGCCGCGGACACACGAGGAGCTACTCCAGGTGCCGGGCGTCGGCCCGGTGAAGCTCGAACGGTACGGGGACGTCTTCCTGGACCTGCTGCGCGAGGGGCGAGCGACGCTCGGCGCGTGACGGCGGCGCGATACCCGGTACCCTTGTGTCGAGGCCACCATGCACCCTCCGTCCTCCTTCTCTTCCTCCCACGCGCCAGCGACGGGAGACCCGCTCGAAGTTGGGCCGATCCGCGACCTGCCGCCCGAGCAGGTGGTGCGCGCCGCCCGGCTGGTCCGCTCGGGACGGGTGATCTCCCTGGCGGCGGCGCGCTTCCGCGGCATGCCGCTCTTCCCGGGCCACCCAGCGTTCGAGGTTCTCGGTTTCCGCAGCCCGCGCGGCATCCGCGTCGCCGACGACAAGCCCTGGGGGCCACGCAACGGCGTGGGGCTCGCCTACATGTCGGAGGTGGTCTCGGGCACCACGCACTCCGGCGCCCACATCGACGCCCTGGCGCACATCACGATCGGCCCAGATTCCCACTGGTACGGCGGCGCTACGGCCGACGAGTTCCTCGGCGACTTCGGGCCCACCCGGGGCGACGGGGCGAAGCTGCCGCCCATCTTCACGCGCGGCATCCTGCTGGACGTGCCGACGTTCCGCGGCGTGGACGCCCTCCCCAGGGGCGAGCCCGTCTCGGCCGACGAGCTCCAGGCGGTCGCTCGCGCGGAAAAAGTCTCGGTCGAGCGCTGGGACGTCGTGCTGATCCGCACCGGCTACATGCGCTACTGGCCGGATCGGGCGCTGCTGGCGGAGCACGTGGCGGCAGGGCCGGACCTGAGCGCCGCCCGCTGGCTCGTGGAGCGGGGCGTGGTAGCCACGGGGACGGACACCGAGCCGTACGAGGTGCAGCCGACCAACCACCCCGGCGAGCCGCACAACCCGCAGCCGGTGCACACGCACCTGCTGATCGAGCACGGCGTCTACATCATGGAGAGTCTGGACCTGGAAGCGGCCGCGCGGGAGAAGGCCTACGAGTTCCTGTTCGTCGCCCTGCCGCTCAAGATCGTCGGCGCCACCGGCTCCATGGTCGACCCGGTGGCTGTTCTGTAGCCAAGTAGGGCATATCCTCTATCGCGCCGCGCGTCACGCGTCACGCGTCAACCCAAGGAGGCTCTGTGAAACCACCGGTCTTTCACTACGTTGCTCCCGGCTCTCTGGACGAGGCCATCCAGCAGCTCGGCGAGTACGGCGACAGCGCCAAGCTGCTCGCCGGCGGGCAGAGCCTCGTGCCTCTCCTGAACATGCGCCTGGCCGGACCCGACGTGCTGATCGACGTCAACGGCGTCGGCGGGCTGGACCACATCGAGGCCTGGGATGGCGGCCTGACGATCGGGGCTCTGGCGCGCCAGAGCGCCCTCGAGCGCTCGCACCTGGCGGGCGACCGTCTGCCCCTGCTGGCCGAGGCGATCCACTTCGTCGGCCACCCCACGATCCGCCACCGCGGCACCGTGGGCGGCAGCCTGGCCCACGCCGACCCGGCCGCCGAGCTGCCAGCTGTCATGCTGGCGCTCGAGGCGAGCTTGGTCGCTCGCGGCCCGCGGGGAGAGCGGACCATCCCCGCGGCAGAGTTCTTCCAGGGCTATCTGACGACGGCGCTCGCCGCCGACGAGATGCTGACCGAGGTGCTGATCCCCGGCGTGCCGCCCGGTACCGGCAGCGCCTTTCTCGAGCTCGCCCGGCGCTTTGGCGACTTCGCCATCTGCGGGGCCGCGGCCACCATCACCCTGGACGAGAACGGCCGCTGTAGCCGCGCCCGCGTCGCCCTGTGCGGGGTCGGGCCGACGCCACTGCGGGCCACTGAGACCGAGGCGCTGCTGGAGGGCGCGCTGCCGGACGCGCCGACGCTGGCAGCGGCCGCCGAGCGCGCCGCCCTGAGCGTGGACCCGCAGACAGACATCCACGGCACGGCCGCTTATCGACGCAAAATGGCCATCGTCATGACGGGGCGCGCGGTCGAGCTGGCCGCGTCGCGCGCGCAGGGAGGAGCACGCCCATGACCACAAGTACGAGCACGAGCGCGAGCCGGAGTACGAAAGTTCAGATCCACGTCACTGTCAACGGGACCGAGTACGACGGGCTTGTCGAGCCGCGCCGCCTGCTGGCCGATTTCCTGCGCGACGACCTCAGCCTGACCGGCACCCACGTCGGCTGCGAGCACGGCGTCTGCGGCGCCTGCACTGTGCTCGTGAACGGCGAGACCGTCCGCTCCTGTCTCATGTTCGCCGTGCAGGCGAACGGCGCCTCCATCATGACCGTCGAGGGCCTGGCGCGCGGCGACCAGCTCCACCCCATCCAGGAGGCCTTCTGGGAGAACCACGGGCTCCAGTGCGGCTTCTGCACGCCGGGCTTCCTGATGACGACGTACGAGCTGCTCGAGCGGGTCAAGATGCCGACCGACGACGAGATTCGTGACGCCATCGCCGGCAACCTGTGCCGCTGCACCGGGTACCAGAACATCGTCAAGTCAGTCCACGCCGCGGCCGAGAAAGATGGCCGAGCCGGGGCTGCCAGAAGTAGGAGCTGTGTCATGGCGATAGCCGAACGCACTGAGCGCGCATGGGTTGGCAAGGACGTCAAGCGCAAGGAGGACCCGCGCATCCTGGCCGGCCGCGGCATCTACGTGGACGACGTCAAGCTGCCCGGGATGCTGCACGCGGCCGTCCTGCGCAGCCCGCACGCCCACGCCCGCATCACCCGCATCGATACCACGGCGGCCAAGCAGGTCGAGGGCGTCGTCGCCATCCTGACGGGCGAGGAAGCCACCAAGTACGTCAAGCCCATGGCGGCCTTCTGCGCCGAGCCGGTCCGGCAGGACGCCATCGCCATCGACAAGGTGCGCTTCGTCGGCGAGGCGGTGGCGGCGGTCGCGGCGACGAGCCGCTACGCGGCCGAGGATGCCTGCGCCAGGATCGAGGTCGAGTACGAGGTGCTGCCTGCGCTCACCGACCCGTTCGACGCGATGCGGCCCGAGGCAACCCGCCTGCACGACACCCTGGACAGCAACGTCGTGTTCCAGCGCGCGCTCTCCTGGGGCGACGTCGAGGGCGACTTTGCGCGCGCCCACACGGTTGTCAAGCGGAGCCTGCGCTGGCACCGCATGGGGGCGCAGCCGATCGAGACGGCCGGCGTGGTCGCCAGCTGGGACCCGTTCGGCGGGCTGATGACCGTCTGGTCCAACACGAACATGTACAACTACATCCCCTGGGCCTTCGCCCAGATGCTGGATGTGCCGACCAACCGGCTCAAGCTCATCCCGTGTCTCGTCGGCGGCAGTTTCGGCAGCAAGCACCTGCTCAGCAAGTGCATGATCCTCGCCGGCGCGCTCACCAAGGCGACCGGACGGCCGGTCAAGTTCCTCGAGGACCGCGTCGACAACCTGGCGGCGAACGACAACGTCGGCCCCGACCGCTTCTACGACGCCGAGCTCGCGGTGAGCGCCGACGGCGAGTTCCTTGGCCTGCGCCTGAAGATCGTCGACGACTACGGCGCCTACTTCCAGTTCGCCCAGGGCCAGCACGGCAATGCGCTCTCCCAGCCGACCGGCCCGTACCGCATCCGCAGCCTGAGCTACGACGTCACCTGCGTCCTGACGAACAAGGTCCAGCAAGGGTTCTTCCGCGGGGCCGGGGCCGACCCCGGCAACTTCGCGCTGGAGCGCCTCGCCGACGCCGCCGCCGAGGAGCTGGGGATCGACAGGGCGGAGATTCGGCGCAAGAACTTCATCCGCCCCGATGAGTTCCCGTACAAGACGCCGCCGGGCAACGTCTACGACAGCGGCAACTACGCGCCGATCCTGGACGCGGCCCTGGCCGAAGCGGACATGGCGTCGCTGCGCGCCGAGCAGGAGCGGCTGCGCCAGGAGGGCCGCTACATCGGCATCGGGCTCGCCAGCTGCCAGGAGCGGAGCGCCTACAGCGCGACGGAGTGGTGGTTCTGGTACGACAAGCCGCCCTTCCCACTCACCTCGACGCCCGAGAGCCTCAAGCTGAGCGTCGACGCGTTCGGCAACTTCACTGCCACGATTGGCTGCCCTTTCTGGGGCAACAGCCCCGAGACCGTGGTGTCCCAGGTGATCGCCGAGGAGTTCGGCATCGACCCGGCGCAGGTCTCGGTGACCTACGGCGATTCGCAGTCGGGCGCGTTGTCAGCCGGCCCTGGCGGCAGCCGCCTGACGGTCATGCTGTCGGGCGCCGCCGGCGGCGCGTCGCGGCGTGTCAAGGACAAGATGCGCGCCGCCGCGGCCCATCTGCTCGAGGCCGACGCCTCGGACCTGGAGTTCCGCGACGGCAAGATCGGCGTCAAGGGCGTCCCGGATCGCGCCCTCACCTACGGCGAGGTGGCGCTGAAGACGCACATGTTCAAGCTCGATCTGCCGGAGGGGATGGAGAGCGGGCTGTCGGCCACGTTCACCTACGACCACCCGTTCGCCACCAAGCCGTCGGACGATCGCAAGGACCTGGGCGCCTTCTACCCCATCGTCTCCCACGCCTGCCACATCCCGGTGGTGGAGGTGGACCCGCAGACGGGCAAGGTCACTGTGCTGAAGTACGTCGCCGTGAACGACTGCGGCACGGTGATGAACCCGGCGCTGCTCAACGGACAGATCGTTGGTGGCATTGCCCAGGGTATCGGCGCCGCGTTCCTGGAGGAGTACGTGTACGACGAGAACGGCCAGCTGGCCACGTCCACCTTCATGGACTACCTGCTGCCTACGGCGCACGACGTCCCGGCGATGACGATCCGCCACCAGGAGACGCCGTCGCCGTACACCGAGTATGGCGTCAAGGGAGGCGGCGAGGGTGGCCGCATGGTGGCGCCCACGGCGCTGGCCAGCGCCGTGGAGGACGCGCTGCGCCCGTTCGGTGTAACGATCAGCGAGCTGCCGATGACACCCGAGCGCATCGTGTCCTGGATAGAGTCCGCCGCATCGACCTGAGCGCTCATGCAGCGCATCCTTGTGCCCCTCGACCTCGCTCCGCTGGGCGAGGTCAAGGTGCCCGTGACGGAGGAGTACGCCAGGGCTTTCGACGCCGACGTCATCCTGCTGCACGTCCTGCCGCGCGGCGCTATGGACGCTAAGGCCGTCTCCCAGCAGGAGGCGACCGCGCGCGCCTTCCTGGATAGCATCGTCGCCCGCTTGACCTCGGCGGGCGTCCGCGCCAGCGCTCAGATACGGACCGGGCCGACCGCCCACACCATCGTCGAGGAAGCGCACACCCAGGAGGTGGGTCTCATCATCCTCGGCTCCCACGTGCGGCGTGGGCTCGTCACCGTCCTGTCCGCCAACATCGCCGACCACGTCGTGCGGTGGAGCCCGTGCCCCGTCCTGCTGGTCCAGCCGGCGCTCGAGGCGGGCGGCTCGCCACCGCTGCGGAGCTTCGCCGACGACGCCGAGCGGTCGGGAGCGGTCACGCGGCGGAGCCTGGGCCTGCGGACGGTCGAGGTCGCCCGCATCGTGGGCAGCGTCGGCCGCGCGCGCGACTTTGGGCCCGACTTCCGCCCGCTCCAGCGGAGCCGCAGCTACACCGACCGGTACGCGCGCATCCGGGCCGCCCTCGAGCGCGGCGAGACCCTGCCGCCGATAGAGCTGTACCGCCTGGGCTTCGGCTACTACGTCCTGGATGGGCACCACCGCGTGGCGGCGGCCAAAGAGTCCGGGCAGCTCGAGATCGACGCGCTCGTCACCGAGTTCCTGCCACTGGCCGACACGCAAGCGGCGCGTACCTTCGCGGAGCGTCGCGCGTTCGAGCGGTCGACGGGCCTCACGGGCATCGGCGCCCGCCGCCCCGAGAGCTACCCCGATCTCGCCGCGCTGATCGCGGCGTTCCGGGCGGAGCACGGGATTGCCGACTTCCGCGCCGCGGCGCAGCAGTGGTACGGCGCGGTGTTCCGCCCGCTCTGGCAACGGGTGCGCCAGCTGCGGCTCACCCGCTACTTCCCGGGCGAGCGCTCGGCCGACGTCATCGCCCGTCTCGGCACCTGGCGCGCGTCGCGGCCGGGCGGCCTCGCCATGGAGTGGAGCGAGGCGCTCACGCGGTTCCAGGAGGAGCTGGCCGCGCGGGGGGACGCGGTGCCCCGGCCGGGATCGTGAGCGCCCGGTAGGGGAACACGTTGATGACCTCGGTCTCGTGGAACCGGGTGCGTGTCACGGCCTGGCGGTTGTACTGGTGAATGTGGCCGTGCAGCTGGTACCGCGGAGTGAACGTCTGGAGGAACCAGCGGAACACCTTGAAACCCTGGTGGGCCCGGTCCGGTAGGTCGTGGATACCGAATGGCGGCGCGTGGGTGATCAGCACGTCCAGGTAGCGACCGTACAGCAGCTTGTTGAGCAGCAGAGCGGGGATCATGCGGGCGATGTGCAGGCGCATCTCCGTCTCGGAGAACTGGTAGGCGCCGCCGTTGTAGCGCAGGCAGCCGTCGAAGCCGCCGATGAGCAGGCCATGGTCGCGGACCACCCGGCCGTGGAGCTGGACAACACCGCCCGTGGCGCGCTCCCGATCGGACGATGGGTCGTGAGGATCGCCGTCGTGGTTGCCGTGGATGCCGTACACGGGGATGTCCAGCATGCTGGCCACGAAGTCGAGGTAGTAGGCCGGCAGGTCGCCGCAGGACAGCACGAAGTCGTACTCCCCGTGCCGCTCGCGGATCGCCGGCCCGTAGAGCTGGTCGACGACCTCGTCGCACACGGCCAGGACGCGGGCAGCCCCCGGCTGAGCGGCCGCCGCTGGTGCCCCCGCGGCGCCGCGCGCCTCCCCATCCATCCTCATCATCGAGTGTAATTGACCAGTATGCCATGGCCCGCCGAGGCCCTACGCCTCGAGCGCGACTTCTCGGTGGCCGACGTGCGGCTCCACGTGCACGACTGGCCTGGTGGCCGGGACCCCGTCGTGTGCCTCCCCGGCGTCAGCGCGAGCGGGCGCTCCTTCGACGGCCTGGCGGCCGCGCTTGCCCCAGACTGGCGCATCCTGGCTGTCGACCCGCGTGGCCGCGGCCGCTCCTCCAGGCCGCGCCACGGCTACGGCTACCAGGTCCACGCCGCCGACACGGTAGCCCTGATCGACCTGCTCGGGTTCGAGCAGGTGGTCCTGGTCGGCCACTCCTTCGGAGGCATCGTCGCGGCCCTGTTGGCCGCCTGGTACCCGGAGCGCGTGCGTGGCCTCGTGCTCGTGGACGGTGGGGCCGAGATCCCCGCCGCGCTGCGCGGCGCCATCGACCTGGTCATCTCCGGCCTTGACGTCGTCTACCCCTCGCCGCGGGCCTTCCTCGACGTCCTGAGCCGGGCACCGGCCCTCCAGCCGTGGACTCCGGAGATCGCGGACTTCTTTCGGTCGAGCCTGGACGTCCTTCCCGGTGGCGGGGTGCGCGCCGAGACGCGGGCGTGGGTGGCTGCGCAGGACCTGCGCGCTTACTGGGATGGGCCGCCGGATTTCGCGGCCGTCCACACGGCGATCCGCTGCCCGACGCTTGTCGTTCGGGCCGCGGGCGGCCTGGCGGGTGCCAGCGGTACCCTCCTGCCGGGCCCGGTGTGCGCGCGCCTGCTGGCCGGGATCCGGTCGGCGCGGCTGGTCGACGTCGCGGCGACCCACTACACGGTCCTGCTGGGCCGACCGTCGGCGACGATAGCGGCCGTCAAAGCGTTCCTGGCCGAGCTGGGCCGCCCAACGCCCAGCTCTGCGGTTTAAGCGGAAAGCCCGCCAGCCCACAACGCGCGAGGAGAAGAGCACCCATGCCTGGTTTAAACCCGACTCTCAAGATCGACAACGCTCGCTGCATCCTGACAGTGGGCTCGGAGCGCCACATCATCGAGAACGGCGCCATCGTCGTGGCCGGCCAGCGCATCAGCCACGTCGGCAAAGCCGCCGACCTGGCCGACGTGGTCGCGGAGCGCACCATCGACGCCGCCGACCGCCTGGTCACGCCGGCGTTCGTCAACGCCCACATGCACGTCAGCTACGCCCACGCGGTCCGCGGCATCTTTCCCGACGACTTCGTCGGCCAGGAGCGCCTGGTCGAGGTGTTCCGGCTGCAGTCGCTGATGACCGAGGAGGAGGAGTACGACACGTCGCTGCTGGCGATCACCGAGCTGCTGAAGAGCGGCACCGTGTGCTTTCTAGACCCGGGCTCTACCAAGTACCTGGACGCGTGCCTCCAGGTGTACCAGGACAGCGGCTGCCGCATCGTCACCGGCCAGAGTCTGATCGACGGCCCCGACGACCGCGCCCTGCCGCGCTACTCCACGGAGGAGGCTCTGGCCCGCACCGAGCGCGCCATCAGAGCGTACGACCATCGGTTGAACGACCGCGTCCGGGCCTGGGCCATGCCCTTCTCCAACGACAGCTGCTCGCTCGATCTCCTGGTCGGGTGCAAGCGGCTCGCCGACGAGCTGGGTACCGGGCTGACGCTCCACCACTCGAGCGGTGACCCGCGCCGTGATGCGTCGCTCGCCGAGCACGGGCTGGGCCCGACCCAGCTGCTGGAAGCGCAGGGCGTGCTCGGGCCGAACGTCCTGCTGGCCCACGCCACAGGCATCGACGACGGCGAGGTGGCGTGCATCGCCCGCGCCGGGGCGTCGGTCGTCATCTGCCCCGTCACGGTGGCCAAGGAGGCGGGTGGGATCAAGGACCGCAAGCTGCCCGAGCTTCTCGAGCAAGGCGTCAACGTGGCCATCGGCAGCGACTCGGCCAACAGCTCCAACCACCTGGACACGATCCGGGCGATGAACATGGCAGCGGTCGCCTTCAAGGACGCGCGGCAGAGCGTGTCGGTGGTGCCCGCCGAGCAGGCGCTCGAGGTCGCCACGTTGCTCGGGGCGCGCGCCCTGGGCCTGGGCGACGAGATCGGGTCGATAGAGGTGGGCAAGAAGGCGGACCTGGTGCTGTTCGACACGCGCCGGGCCGAGTGGGCGGCCCTGTTCAACCCCGTCAACAACCTTGTCTACAACGCCGACGGGCGCAGCGTGCACACCGTCGTCGCGGACGGCCGCGTGGTCGTGGAGGGCGGCAGGCCGCTGTTCGTGGACGAGCGGCGTCTCACCGAGCGGGTGCAGGCCATCGGCGAGGCGCTGCTGGCGCGGGCCGGGGTGGCGCGCCCCCTCAGCCGCTGGCCCGTGATCTGATAGCCACAGGGGCGGAGCCTCAGGGCCGTCTCTGGCATGGAATGTGCGCTCTGGCTGGCATTCTTCTCAGGAGGAACTGCTGCGATGTTCAAGTTTGTGTTGGGCGCGCTCATTGGCGCTGGCGGCCTCTGGGCCTGGCAGTCGTTCGGCCGGGACCTGCTCGGCATGGGCTCCAACGACCAGAGCTCCTACGGCAGCTACAGCGACGGCCCAACCGGCAGCACCTACGCCACCCAGTCGACGACCCCGCCCCCGACCGGCGGCAGCAGCGCGTCGTCGTCCAGCGGATCGGGCTCGACTAGCGGCGCCCGCTTCAACGGCGAATCGCCGTCGTCCTCGTCGTCGACCACGACCCCGTCGTAGCGCCGGGCGGTCCGGCGCCTCGAGGCGCCGGACCGC
>JAABUZ0100001470.1_pt1 | contig 44765 bp, 40 predicted proteins | sample 5562091 | NCBI WGS metagenome assembly JAABUZ01 (sample SAMN12813069, study PRJNA571459) | rock metagenome | isolation source: Antarctica rocks | place: Antarctica: Victoria Land, Linnaeus Terrace sud | collected 2015-12-21
ACTTGGCTCTCAATAATACTGAGAATAATCGCAATAAAGCTAAGAATCAAACTTCATTATTGGGATTAGCATTGCCTATATATCATATTTTGGGCATTTTTTTCTTGCGCTTACCCTGATCAATAGCTATCAAAAAGCGATAATTGATGATAGTCCTGATAGAAACCGAAGTAAAACAGACACGGTTTTCCATAACTCTAATTGCCTAATTCTAGAACAACTTGCGTGTATGATTTTTAACTTGCTTACCTCAGAAAATAAAAGTTAAACATAAAACAGACATAACATATACAGTCTTAACCCTTTACCTAGACCTGGTTTAAGGCTCTGCATGCAAAACTATAAACGAACTAACTACTAAAGTCGGCGGCTATCAATAGCTCCGGGTTATATAAGGTTCTGCTACCAGGGTTAAGCCTAAAAAACCTAAGTTTATCTGGTTAGAAGACCATTCAAATTGAACGCTCTAAGCCAGACTCTATCACTGTTAAATCATGCACCTGGATAAACTGAAAAAAATGTAGAAATACAGCTTTGACAAATGGACGCTTGTTGACCACAGCAAGCACAAAGTCAAAGCTTAGTCTCTGGTGGAAGTAAATCTGAACCTATAGTTGAAATAATCGTAGACGCCTGTTAGAAATGAACACAGTAGTAGTAGAAGAGCGAGAGCGCTTTAGACGCCCCCAGCAAACACCTTCTGACCCTTGTAATAAAGTTTATCCTGACCTTCGCAGAGCGGCTTGGCATGGAGTTCATCCCCGGCGGCAAGGGAGACCAGCCTCGGATGTTCAGACAAGAGGAATGATCCGAATGCATATTTTGCAACCTGTGCGAAATAATAAAAAGCAGATGCCAACAACTGCCAGCTATCCAGTCATGGGTGACAATACAGTCGAGGCAGTGCGCTACACCGAGCCGAGGCAGAGTGCAGACAAAGGGCTGGTATGGATCAACCGAACGCAGTATTTCAAGGGCGTGCCGCCGGAAGTATGGGACTTATATCTCGGTGGTTGTCGAATTTGTGAAAAGTGGCTAAAAGACCGTGAAGGTCGATCCCTGAGTCATAAGGACATTCGACAATATCAGCGTATAGTGATGGCATTGAAAGAAATGATTGAGCTAATGGCAGGAATTGACGCCATGCTCAAGCATAGGCAATTCAATGAAGGAAAACTGTCTAACGCTGTTCATAATTAAGGCTGGTGTAGAGAAATGGTTGTATCTAAAGACAAACCCCAAAACCTAGCGGGACCTCCTAAAGGCGCCCAGGGCATGCCGCCACAGGTGAAAATGCTTCAAATGATGAACGCGTATCGACTGTCACAGTCGATTTCCGTCGCGGCGAAGCTGGGTATTGCTGACCTATTGGCGGATGGACCAAAAACAAGTGAGGAACTGGCGCAAGCAACAGGAACTCATGCACAGTCGCTCTATCGGCTGTTGCGATCGCTTGCCAGCTTCGGGATATTTGCCGAGGATGAAACCGGTCGATTTGGATTGACGCCCCGAGCGGCGATGTTGCAAACCGGAGTTCCCGGTTCGATACGTGCCTATGCGATCGTCATCGGTGAAGAGTGGCACTGGCGCATGTGGGGAGGAATTCTTCACAGTGTGAAAACAGGGGAACCCGTGTTTGACCAACTCTTCGGGATGGAGTTTCAAGATTACTATGATCAAAACCCTGAAGTCGCCAAAAACTTTGATGGGGCGATGGTCAGTGTTTTGGCAATGACCGATGCCGCAATCATGACCAATTATGACTTGTCGCCAATGCGCAAGGTCGTAGACATTGGCACTGGAGGTGGAGACGGAAGTCTGATTGCCTCTATCCTTAAGAAGAACCCTACTATGCAGGGGATTTTCTTCGACCTACCGCCTCGCATCGAAACAGCTAGAGATCTGATCAAGGCTTCGGGAGTAGAGGATCGCTGTGAAATCATTGCTGGTGACGTATTCAAGTCGTTTCCCAGTGGTGGTGACGCTTACATAGTTAAGAATTTGATCCACGACTATGATGACGAGCGCGCCGCCACGCTCCTGAAAAACTGCCACGACGCGATCGCAGAGAATGGAAAGCTTTTAGTCGTCGAAATGATTATCCCACCAGGCAATGAACCATCCTTAGGTAAGATTGTCGACGTTGAGGCGCTGATCATGTCCGCTGGTGCTATTGAGCGCACCGAGGATCAATACCGGAAACTCTTCGAAACCGGTGGCTTCAAGGTAACCAACGTGCTCTCGACGCGATCGCCAATGAGCATAATCGAGGCTGTACCCGTGTAGTTTGTCAGGTATTTAATTTAGGAGGTATCAAAATGACTACAATCGCAAACGAAGAGAAGCAGACCAAGATTTCAAAAGACGCGGAGCTTGTCACCTTGGTCAACGTCTTTGAAGTTGAACCCGAAAACCAGCAACTTTTGGTCGATCTGCTTGTAGAAGCGACTGAAGACGTGATGTGTAAACTGCCGGGATTCATCAGTGCGAACATTCATAAGAGTCTAGACGGTAAATGGGTGACGAACTACGCCCAATGGAGGAGTGTAGAAGACTTTCGAGGAATTTTTCAAAATCCCGATGCCCTTTCACACATGCCTGCAATCGGAAAAATCGCCAAGTCTTCGCCGGTACTCTACGAAGTTGCCTACACAAAAAATACCTAATGAAAGGAGTCAGAAGTCGTGACGTCAGTCGTCAGAATAACTTGATCTCTAAAATCACGGGATGAAATCAGGATGCAACGCTAGTTCTTCCTTCTCCAAAGAAAAAATTGCTGAATTCTGAATTCTCACTCCTGACTCCTGACTCCTGACTCCTATTCACTTACCATTAACGCAGGTCTAGAGAAACGATGATAGCTGCCAAACCAGAAGCTCCCAAAATGCCCCCGGATTTACCTCCACCGGTGGCAATGCTACAAATGTTAGGCGGGTTCCGGGTGGCGCGGTCAATTTACGTCGCAGCTGAATTCGGCATTGCTGACTTGCTAGCGGATGGCCCGAAGAGCATCGACGAACTAGCGCAAGCAAGTGGAACCCATGGACCGTCGCTGTACCGAGTGTTGCGAGCGCTCGCTAGTGTGGGTATATTTGCTGAGAATGAATCTGGTCGCTTTAGCTTGACCCCACCCGCGGAGTTCCTAAAAACCGACGTTTCCGACTCAGTGCGCGCTTCGGTCAAGCTGTTTGGTGAGGAGTGGCACTGGCGCTTGTGGGGAAACCTGGATTACAGTGTGAAAACCGGAGAACCCACGTTCGACCACCTCTACGAACAGGGTTTCTTCGATTTTTATAATCAAAATCCTGAATTCGCTAAGACTTCAAGCGAGTCAAAGACCAGTATGGTTGCCAGAGCCTCTGCCTCGCTTCTGGGCAATTATGACTTCTCGTCCATTGGCAAGGTGGTTGATATCTCCCTTGCGGGTGGATATGGAAGTACCCTTGTAGCTCTGCTTAAGGCGAACCCAACGATGAAGGGGGTGCTATTCGACTTCCCGCCTGTGATTGAAGGTACGAAACCTGTGATTGAGGCGGCTTCCCTGGCAGATCGCTGCGAACTTATCGCTGGCAACTGCGTGGAGTCGGTACCAAGTGGCGGCAATGCCTACGTTCTGATGTTTGTGGTGCATAATTGGGATGACGATCGCGCTATTAAAATCCTCAAGAACTGCCACCAAGCCATGGCAGAGGACGGTAAGGTGCTGCTGATCGAGATGATTATGCCCAAAGGTAATGAGCCTTTCGTCGGCAAGATGGTCGATCTCGAATCGCTGCTCCTAACCCCTGGCGGCTATGAGCGTACCGAAGAACAATACCGTTCGCTCTTGGATGCGGCTGGCTTCAAGGTAAAGAACATCATCCCAACTCAGAGCGCAAACAGCATAATTGAGGCTGTACGCGCATAAGAAAGTAGGGGGCAGAAGGGCTCCTGAGCCTCTGCTTAAGAGCCCCCCTGCTTCTTCACTTAGGATGTTGATGAAATTCCAGTCAGTTCAAGAGCAGTTTTCCAGGAAGTACTTTATTTCAATCGCTAATAGGTATTTGTACAGAACAACCACCCCCACCATAGATACAGTACGACATTCGGGTACGCGATCAGGTATCTCACTAATCAGGAAAATCGCACTTAACTACAATCATGAACAAAAAATAGTCAATCAATAAGTTAATAAACTCACCAATAAATTGACAATTAGAGTTGTTGAGGTGATTGCAGTAGTTAGAGCGATTTATCAAACTTTGGCTAGACATTTATACATAAGACAGACATAAGATGTACAGCATTAGACCTTTATCTAGACTCGAGATCAGCGCTCAAATGCGAAAATATATACCAACTTAACAATAAACTCGGTGGCTTCCCTTAGCCCCGGTTTATTACAAGGCTCTGCTACCAGGGATAAACCTCACAAAGCTAAGTTTAGCGGAGGCAAGCAACCTTGGGACGCAGGGTTAGACCCAAACATTACCAATAACAATTGTGCAACTGTATTCGTAAGCATTATAGGAGTATGGCTTTGGTAAATAGACACTTGTCGAACACAGCAGGAGTGAAAGTAGCTCGGTCAGGCTCTCATGAAGTGTCTAAGCAAGAATGTTAGAACCGAAACCGTGCCTTATCAGCCCCTAAGAGCTAAATCACCTATGATTGCTTCAACCAGGTTACAAACAATATTGAATGCTGGTCAAATTGCCGTGTCAGAATTAACACCACCACGTCACTACAATGTCAGACCATTCGTAGAAGCGATCGCCACTATTCACATCTTGAGAACCTATAGACGAATGTTTAGTGGGGATGTCATTACTCCACGGCATTCACTCCATTGAGGGCATTCGTGGTTTCCATGTATGTATCCGTGGAGACTGCACAAGAGCGATTGTCGAATCAGCCGGACTGCGACAATGCGCTTAAGTTTCGGATTAAAGGGTCGTAAGTTAGGCAACTGTAAACTTGTGGGGCCGGATAACCTCATGCCGGTCAATACCTGACATAAAACTTATCTCACCAGAAAAAAGAAATGAAACGAGTAGTAATCACAGGCATTGGTGTTGTAGCTCCTCTCGGAACCGGAAAGGATCAGTTTTGGAAAAACGCTATCAAAGGAGAGTCCTATCTCGAGGCTGATCCAGAGATGGAAGCCATGGGGATCAAGAGTAAAGTGCTTTGTCGAGTGGCTGACTTTGATTTGTCAGATCACTGTTCAGGAGCAGAGTTTGACCATCTAGTCGGGCAAGACCGAGTCGTGCACTTCGGAGTGGCAGCAGGCTCAATGGCAGTTAAAGACTCGGGTTTAGACCTGAGTAAGGAAAACATGGAGTCCTTCGGAATCATCTTTTCCTCGGCGATTGGTGGCACTCCATATATTCAGAAAATATTTGAACAGTGCAGTGAAAAAGGTACCCAGCCATTAAAACATGTGGCGACTGGGGAGAATTTCTACAACGCAGGCATGTTCAACTACCCTGCTTATCTACTGGCGAAAAAATATGAGATCCAAGGACCAGTAACCTCCTTGTCTACTGGCTGCACAGCCGGTATAGATGCGCTGGGACTGAGTTTTGAAATGGTTCAGCGGGGAGAAATGGAGGTGATGGTGGCGGGCTCCTCGGAAGCGCCACTGACTAGCCTGACCTATTCCACCCTTGATGTTATCGGCTCTCTTTCCGTTGCCGATTGTGAGCCAGAAAAGGCTTCGCGTCCGTTTGATGTCAAGCGAGCTGGGTTCGTGATTGGGGAAGCGGCTGCTGTACTGGTGCTGGAAGAGCTGGAACACGCTCTGAATCGCGGCGCTCATATTTACGCTGAGGTAGTGAGCTATTCCAGCGTCGCCAACGCTTTTCACATGACCGACCTTCCTGATCATGGGGTGCCGATGGCAGCCGTGATTGAGCGCACGCTTAGCAACGGTAAGGTTGACCCGGAGGAGCTTGACTATATCAACGCCCACGGTAGTTCTACTCCCCAGAATGACCTGTTCGAAACGAATGCCTACAAAAAGGTTTTGGGCGATAAAGCATATCGCCTGCCGATCAGCTCAACCAAGTCAATGATTGGTCATTCACTATCTTCTGCCAGCTTGGTGGGAGTTGTGGCAACACTGGGTGCCATTGAACTTTCTATGGTTCACCCGACGATTAACTACGAATTCCCAGATCCGGCTTGCGATCTGGATTACGTGCCTAACGTAGCGCGCCAAACTGAGGTAGGAACAGCTATGCTGACTGCCTCAGGCTTTGGTGGCATCCATTCGGCAGCAATTTTACGAAAGTATAAAGGTGAGCAAGAGTGAGCAGCAAAGTAAGTAAGGTCGTAATCACCGGCATCGGCATCGTCAATCCATCTGGGATTGGGAAAGATGAGTTCTGGGACAACTCTACCAGCGGCAAGTCTGCCATTCGCAATATCAGTCGCTTTGATCCCACAGGCTATCCGACTCAGGTAGCGGGAGAAATATTGAACTTTGATCCAGCGGACTTTATTCCCCGTCGGTTTATCGTCAAGACAGACCGTTTTACGCATTACGCGCTGGCTGCAACCGAGTTGGCGGTTAAAGATGCCGACCTGGACCTGGAAAAAGAAGATTCCTATCGCATCGGAGTTTGGTTTGGTAACAATGCTGGCGGTTGGGACATTGCTGAGCGGGGCTTCTACGAACTTTACAAAGATGGCCCCACAATGGTGAACCCTTGGCAGGCAACTGCTTGGTTCCCCACCGCAGCCCAAGGTTTTGTGACGATTCGGTTTGGGATTCGGGGCTATAGCAAGAGCTTTGTCTGCGATCGCGCTAGTGGAGCCAGTGGACTATATTTTGGTGTCAAGTCCATCCTGCAAGGGCATAACGACATAGTGCTAGCTGGCGGCTCGGAAGCTCCGATTACCAAGTTTGGGATGAATTGCTACTACGAAACGGGCGAAGTCAGCGCCGCAACAAACCCCGAAACCGCCTATCAGCCTTTTGACAAGAATCGCACAGGCACGGTAATGGGCGAGGGAAGCACAGTGTTGGTGTTGGAATCCTTTGAGCATGCAACGAACCGTGGTGCCAAAATTTATGGCGAGGTCGTATCCGGTTGCATGACTACTGATTACGACACGACAAAAGGCACCCACTTTGAGCGGTGTATGCGCACAGCAATTAAAGATGCTGGCATTTCACCTGCTAATATCGATGTGGTGTTTGCAGAAGGGACTGGCACCCAAAATAGCGACCGGGTGGAAGCGGGAGCGATATCAGCGATCTTTGGTGAAGAGGCACCGAACGTCCCTGTCACAGTTCCAAAATCTCTTCATGGTCATCTGTACGGTGCTTCGTGCGTCACGGAGGTGGCTTGTAGTGTCTTGTCAATGGAGACTGGCAAGTTACCAACGACCCAGAAGATAACAGATCCAGACTGCAATTTAAACTTTGTTACCCAACCGGAAAGCCGTAGTGTTTCCCGGACACTGGTTAACTCACGCGCCCGCGAAGGAATGAACGCATCTTTTGTCATCGGTAAGGTGTAAGCGCTCACTCCCCTAGTCCAAGTTTTTCAATTGTTTATTTTTTGAGGTAAAGACACATGGTTATTCCTGCTCTAAAGGACATTCTGGTCGATCTGGGTATTCCAGAAGAGTCGATTACCGACACAGCTCTCTTACGCAAAGATTTACAGCTCGACTCCACTGAAACAGTGGAAATTTCCCTGGGGCTGAAACGTCGCTTAGGAGTCAACGTCAAGCTTGAATCACGCAAGGATATGACTTTGGCTGAAGTTGGAGAGATGGTAGACAAAGCTACGGCTGCCACTCCCAAATGATTTGGCCTCCCAGTGTAGGGGCGACCGGCGATCGGTCGCCCCAACCAAGATCGACAGCCGAGATTAAGGGTATTGGGATTGATATCGCACCCATCAGTAGAATTGCCGCCTTAGTTAACCGCTACGAGCGGGAAACTCTGACTCTACTGTTTACCCCCAGCGAGATAGACCAGTGCCAAGAAGCACCGCATCCTAATCGGTATTATGCAGTGTGCTTTTCTACCAAAGAGGCTGTGGGAAAAGCTTTAGGCACGGGACTCGCTGACATCGGCTGGAACGAAATTGAATGCAATGTGGCTCAAACGGGATTGACCATAAAATTGCACGGTGAAGCACAGCATCAAGCATCTAAATGTGGGGTTCAGAAATGGCTGGCTGCTTGGTGCCACTGGGATGATTATGTGCTGGTTCACGTCCTAGCTCAGTAACCCGTAAGGTAAGAAGGAATGTGCCATGGATCAGATTTACGAACAACTACCTAGTGTCTTCAATGTTGCGTCTTACTACGTAGAAGGCAATTTGTCTAGGGGAAATGGCGAGAGGGCGGCCTATTACCATCAAGATGAGACATACACGTACTCAAACGTATATACAAATGTCCGATGTGCTGCCGCCTTACTATCTGAGCTAGGTCTGGAACGGGAAAACCGGATTGCCATTCTTTTACCAGATAGTCCCGAGTTTGTATTTGCCTTCTGGGGTGCTATTTGGCTAGGTGCTATACCAGTTCCAATTAATACAGGATGTACCCTTGATGATACTCAGTACATTCTGCAAGATTGCCGCGCTAAGGTATTTCTGACTACTCAGGAGTGGCAGGAGAAATTAGCACCAATCCAGTCTAAGTTCTGGCGCCATACTCTCCTTACAGATGGAGACAATCCCTTTGCGTCCCTACTTAAGCAGCAGACCAAAGAACTAGCACCAGCAGAAACGTCTCCGGACGAACCGGCTTTCTGGCTTTACACCTCCGGTAGTACAGGCCGACCAAAAGGTGTGCTCCACCTGCATCAAAGTATGGTGGTTTGTGCAGAGCTATACGGCAAAAATACTCTGGGTCTGCATCAAGACGACATTACGTATTCGGTAGCCAAGATGCCATTTGCCTACGGCCTTGGCAACACCCTCTACATGCCAATGGCAGTGGGTGGCGCGGCAGTTTTATCCGATGCTGCCAACGCTTTTGATGTGATTGCTGACATCAACCGCTACCGGCCCACGATATTACATGGGATACCGGCCCTGTATGCGGGCATGCTGGCAGCGCAAGAAATCACTCCCCTAGATGTCTCCTCCTTACGCCTGTGTGCATCGGCAGCCGAGCAACTGCCCAGTACTATATGGCATAAGTGGGAAGAAACATACGGCATCAAAATCTATGAAGGTATTGGTACGACTGAGTTGCTGCACATTTTCCTGTCGAACAGACCCGGAGAATGCCGCCCAGGCAGTTCTGGCCGTCCTGTTGCCGGTTACGATGTCCGAATTGTAGATCAAGATGGTTTGCCCCTTCCACTCGGTGAGATCGGCAACCTTCAGGTGCGTGGAAAGAGTCTGATGGTGGGGTACTGGAACCGGCTGCGGGAGACGCGTGAGGCTCTCTACGGGGAAACTATGTTAACCGGGGATAAGTACCTGTGTGACGCGGATGGCTATTTCAGTTTTATGGGACGTAAGGACGACTTCTTCAAAGTGAATGGCCAGTGGGTGTCACCCTTTGAAATTGAAGACGTGTTGCTCAAGCACGAGAGTGTTCTCGATGTCGCCGCAATCCCAGAGTCCGATGGTGGTGAAAATTTAACCCAGGTCGTCGCTTATATTAGCCTTAAAGCAGATTTCTCAGAGTCTCCTGAGCTAGAAGATAGCATTCGCAAATTTGCTAAGTCTCAACTACCTCATTTTAAGGCTCCGAAAACAATCCACTTTGTAGACGACCTACCGCGCACACCAACCGGGAAAATTCACCGCAAAGCATTGCTCAAAACTCGACAATTGGTCTAAACTTACCACTTAATAAGAGGAGTTTAATCGAATGGAAACGAAACAAGTGAGACGGCTAGTATCAGGACCTGATGATGTTCCAGCCATCGACGACAGAGGTGGGGAAATTCGTGTGTTAATTTCTCCAACCAGCGTTCAGTCGACCAAGTTAATAATGGGTACAGCCACGGTTCCCGTTGGCGGCAACGTGTTACTACATGTTCACCCTCACAGTGAAGAGTGCTTCTATGTCCTACAAGGCAAAGGAGAAATAAACATAGACGGCATTGGTGTAATACCATTCAAAGCTGGTGAAGCGGTTCTGACTCCGCAAGGTTCAAATCATTCGATTGTAAATGTTGGCGACGAAGAGATTCGCGTTGTGTTTGCCGCCGGACCACTAGCACCTTCTCCCAAAGACGGCCACCTGATTCTTGAATAACTTGAACAAGGAGACAACTAAATGAAAAACTTAATCAAAGAAGCACCGAATGTTGCCCAAGGTTTTTTCGAGCTAGCTAAGTCGGTGAAGCAGTACTCGCCCCTAGACGAAAAGACCAATGAATTGATCATCATTGGCATATTTGCCGCACATCGGGGGATCACAGGGATTGGTACCCACGTGCAACGGGCAATGGAAGAGGGAGCGACAAAAGAAGAGATTATCGCCGCTATTCTCTTGGCGCTACCGATTGTGGGAATTACGGACACGAATTTGGCTATAGACAAAGCTGTGGAAACTATGGATTCCATGAAGGAGGTTGCTGGTGCAGCGGCTCATTGACCTCAGCGTCTTAGTCGAGAATTCTCCTTCGGAGCCGATGGAGATCCGGGTGGAAAGACTGGATCACTTTGAGGGTGCTAAAAAATTTTCTGGGGAAGTGGAAGCAAGAAATTCTGCTAAAACTCCACCAGACCCTCGCCGACTTCACCCGGAAGATTTCCCCGATAGTGCATTCATTACCCTTGACACTGTGACCTTGCCCACCCACATGGGTACTCACATTGATGCACCGATCCATTACGGTCCCAATTCCGAGGGGAGTCCCGCTCGTTCGGTTCATGAATTGCCGCTAGAGTGGTTCTACGGTTCTGGAGTCCGCCTAGACTTAACACACAAAGCGGCTGGCGACTTTATTACCATCGCGGATATCAAGGACGCCCTGGATGCAAGCGAGCACCAGCTAAAGCCACTTGATATTGTGCTGATCTGGACGGGAACAGACAAGCTGTGGGGAAAGCGGGAGTACTTTTCCCATGCCCCTGGTATGGGTCGGGAGGCAACTGAGTGGCTGGCTGACCAGGGCATCAAAGTCATGGGGATTGACACCTATGGATTTGATCGCCCCTTTGTCACCATGATCGAAGACTTTTGGCGGACAGGCGATCGCAGTTTTCTTTGGCCAGCACACTTTTACGGTCGAGAGCGCGAATACATTCAAATCGAACGCTTGGCCAATCTTGATCAGCTGCCTGCAACTGGGTTCCAAGTGGCTTGTTTTCCTCTTCGGATTAAGGGGTTGGATGCAAGTTGGGTTCGGGCAGTAGGGTTCGTCGAAGAGTAAAGACATCATACATTCTATAGGAGTACAAAGAAATGCCTGGTTACACAGAAAATTCAATCGTGATTCTGCGTGATTTTGACACAGTGTTTGATCTAACAAACACAATTGAACTTTGGCCCCAGCTCTTTACAGAGTATGAAAAGGCGCAAGTGCTAGAGCGAAAGGGCAATGAAGTTCTATTTAGCCTCACCACCTTCCCCGAGGGTGAGCGTCCATCCCGCACTTGGGTTTCGCGTCGAATCATTGATAAGCCCGGTCGGCAGGCGACAGCGGAACGAGTGGAAAATGCCTTTCCCTTCAAGGAAATGAAGATCCACTGGACCTACGAGGAGTTACCGCAGGGGGTTGGCGTCATCATGACTTGGATCCAAAAGTTTGAGCCAGCCGACGGCGCGTGGTCTACCGAGAAGCTGGAGTCTTTCCTAAATGGGAATACACGGATTCAGATGCGAGGCATTAAGGAAAGAGTTGAAGCCTGGCCAGCGAAGTCTCTAACAACAAGTGCCGTTTAAGGTACAGATAACAACTAAGGAGTGAATCAATGTACCAGGTAGCAAGTGATTTTCTTACTTATCACGAAATGTTTCTGCCCGGTCAGAGGGAGCCTCTGATTCTGTTGCAGAATCTCCTTGAGGCCGGTCTCTTTTCGGACTATGTGATGTACGAAAATGAGAATGAGGTGCGTATTGCTGGCAATAAATTGGCGCAAGTTACGGTAACTTCTCAAACTGTATCAAGCACCTGTATGGGTCAGCACCGAGAGGAACCGGTCAGCGATCCACTTAAGCAAGTCGAGTCCGCCTTTGCGTCTTTACCAGTTGAAAACTGGACGGCTTATGGTTACATAGGCTTTGATATTTCCCGCTTCTACTACTCCTACACAAAGGCAATAGAGCAACCTCTTTTGTCTTTTTTTGTTCCAGAAACCGAACTTTATATCACTACTAAGGGAGTACACATTAGAAGCATCAAGTCACCAGCGAAAATTCAAGAAGCCTTATCAGTTGATAGCAAATTAGCAGACTATGTTGCAACGCCTCCAGTTGTTGATTTCGCTGACAACGAACAGTATCAAAATCGGGTTAGTGCTCTAATTGAGGGAATTAAAAGTGGTGACCTACATAAAGCCATTATTTCCCGGTTTGTGAAGGTTAAAGGTGATATGGATATTCTTGGAACCTATGCATTAGGAGCCAAGAGTAACAATTCAGCGCGCTCATATTGTCTGCATATAGGAGATGTCTCTGCGGTAGGCTTCAGTCCTGAGATCCTAATGGAAACCACCGCTGATGGATTCGTTGTCACCAATCCGCTCGCAGGAACTCGGCCGCGTGGAGCAGATGCAGTTGAAGATGCGCGTCTAAATTCTGAATTGTTCAGTGATGCTAAAGAGGTAAAAGAACACGCGCTCTCGATTTGGCTGGCTCAAAGCGAGATTGCCAGCGTGTGTTTGCCAGAAACAGTTCAGATTTTTGACTTCATGCAGGTGAAGCAATACCGGACTGTGCAACATCTATCGTCTCGGGTTGGTGGTCAGCTCAAGCCAGGAAAGACTTTGTGGGATGCTTTGAAAGTGTTATTTCCTGGAATTACTGTGTCTGGGATTGATAAACTCAAGGCATTGGAATGGATTGATCGTCTGGAAGAAGAGCCACGGGGACTTTATGCCGGTGGCATCGGTTGGATAGATAGCTCAGGAATGTCAGATTTAGCGATCGCGCTTCGCTCAGTCTACCAATATGGTGACAATGTTTATTTAAATGCTGGGGCAGGCATTGTGGCAGAATCTGTACCAAAAATGGAGTACATCGAGTCTGTCAACAAGATGAACATCATGTTAACAAACCTGGTCTTAAAGCCTTGAGCAAAACTGAGAGTATGTCTTCGATTAAGGTCGGAGGTCTGGCAGCCCATTACAATGCACCCCGGGGGCTGCCCAGCTCAGAGTCTGACCCACTGTTATTGCTAGTACACGGTGCAGGAGGCAGCAGCCGTCATTGGGAACCGATGATAGCCAAGCTTGGGGAAGGAATCTTTCCCGTGGCTATCGATCTGCCGGGTCATGGTGCAACCGAGGGATATGTACCCGATTCTATTGCAGCGGTTGCTGACTTTCTTGCTGCGTTTCTAGATGAGTTGGGAGTCAAGCGCCCAGTCTGCTATGTCGGGCAATCTATGGGGGGTTTGATTGGACTTCAGTTCACTCTTGCCTACCCAAACCGGGTTGAACGGCTGGTGTTGATGGGGACGGCTGCACGGATTCCACTTCATCCTGACTTTCTAAATCAGGCTGTAACTGGGCAATGGGATATGGCATTGCTACGCGAAAGTTTCACCCCTGAAATCCCAGAAAATCTAAAGGAACTTGTCTTAAGGGAGTTCCAGCATACCCGTTGTACAGCCGATGCTTCTGACTTCATGGGAGTCGGTTCCGTCGACCTAACTGACGCTATTTCAGCTTTGCAGATTCCAACATTAATCCTTACCGGGGAAGATGACGTGATTATCTCTCCGCGCAAATCTACTATTTTGCAGCGACAGATTTCAGGCTCTCGCTTAGTTAAAGTGCCCGGTGCTGGTCACTACTTACATGTAGAAGAGTCTGCAAGAGTGGCTGAAGAGGTTACCCATTTCGTACGAGAGTAGTGCCAACTCGCCAACTCGGTGTGACCCCACCCCCTTCTAGGCGGTGGGCTTTTTGGTAAAGACGCGAGGTGTGCCGACACCCGGTTTCTTGGTAGAAACCGGGTGTTTTGCGTAAGTCTTAATATTAATTTAAGCAACTTATGCTATGGTATAAATCTATGTAAATCTCATATAAGCTGGATCAGATGGATTTGCGTAAATATGCATTGGAAGTTCTAGAAGAAACTAGCCGAACTTTTTATATACCAATTATTCGTTTACCGCCGGGGCTACAAGAAGCAGTGGCATCAGCATACTTGTGTATGCGTGCCATAGATGAAATTGAAGCTCATCCAGAACTGGATAACTCCACCAAGGCGAAACTGCTGCGAACAATAACGAGCCGCGTGGAAAACATCTTGACTTGGGTACAAAGATTAATCAAATTTTGCCCAATTGGTAGTATTTCGGTTGAGTTGGTTAGGTTCGACACTCAATTGATGCAGGATGCCAACATCAGTGGCATTGCCTATCAGCAAGGTACTTTAGTGGGGCTTCCAGACTCCCGGTTTTTTTGGTGACTAAAACCTCGTCAAATTTGTAACTCTCCTTGTTTTGAGAGCGTGAGTGTGCTGATAATCATCTACTTACTGCTGATCCTGTGTCTTTGCGCGATCTGGTTTTACTGCTATTCAATCTATGCCGCTATCGATTTTTTTGGTAGTCCCGATCCAGTTGAGCCAGATTTCCACCCATGTGTTACGCTCCTGAAGCCAATTTGTGGCCTCGACAGCGACGCTTACGAAAACCTTGCTTCCTTCTGCCAACAGGACTACCCACAGTATCAAATCATCTTCGCCGTACGCGATCAGCATGACCCTGGGGTGGAAGTTGTCAAGCAAATCATCGATAACTTCCCGTCTATTGATATTCAGCTCGTAGTAAATGATCGCACGATTGGCACGAACCTCAAAGTAAGCAATCTAGCGAATGCAGCTGCCGTTGCCAAATATTCAATACTATTGATTGCAGATAGCGACATCCGTGTTGGGTCAGACTATTTGAGGCGAGTCATCCAGCCGATGCGCGATCCCACTGTTGGCGTTGTTACATGTCTGTACCGTTCCCTAACGCAGGGGTGGATGGCAAGAATTGAAGCCCTGTGGATTTCCACCGAGTTCCATCCTAGGGTTTTAGTCGCCAGGAAGTTGGAGGGCATTAAGTTCGCCCTAGGTTCAACCATCGTGATCCAAAGATCTGCCCTAGAAGCAATTGGGGGATTTTTGGCAATTGCCGATTATCTGGCAGACGATTTCCAACTCGGCAACCTGCCTGCACAAGTAGGCTACAAAGTCGTGCTGTCCGACTATGTAGTCGAACACGTACTAGCGACAGCAAGCTTTAGTGATTTAATCCAGCGTCAAATACGTTGGGCTTGCTGCCAGAGAGTTTCTCGACCTTGGGGTTATCTAGGACTCATCTTCACGCACGGCACAGCAACTAGCTTATTATTGTTGATGGCAACAGGGGGGTCGATCTTGGGCTGGACTGGGCTAGGTATAACCTGGACCATGAGGTTACTAATGGCGTGGGTAGTTGGGGTCAGGAGCCTTAAGGACCCGACTGCTAAAAAATTTCTCTGGCTTGTGCCTTTGCGTGACCTAATGAGCTTCGCTCTGTGGTGCTACAGCTTTGTTGGCAACGTGATCGAGTGGCGCGGTCAGCGACTGAAGCTGACAAAAGGCGGTAAGCTAGTGCCACTATGAGAGGAGTCAGGAGTCAGAATGACTTTTTTTGGACTTGACGTTCTCCTGACTCCTGACTACTGACTCCTTTTAAAGATGAGGCTCTGCAAATCGTCTAGAAGGGTATAGACCACTGGAACGACAATCAGACTCAATAGGGTGGAGGCGACGAGCCCACCGATGATCGCTACAGCCATGGGCGATCGCAACTCGGAGCCAGCTCCTATTCCCAGGGCGATCGGTAGCATCCCGAGTATTGTTGCAGCAGTTGTCATCAAAATCGGTCGTAAGCGCAATGGCCCTGCTTTAAGCAGAGCCGACTCTCGGGTCAAACCAGAGCGGCGCAATCGCTTGATATAGTCTACAAGCAATATGGCATTTTTGTTAGTCAGACCCAACAAAAATATAATGCCAATCGCAGATATTATACCGAATTCACTTCTGGTAACCAGTAGCGCTAGCATCGCCCCCGCCAGCGATAGAGGCAAAGAGAAGATAATTGCTACCGGCTCAACCCAGCTTTTAAATAGCATGATCAGCACTAACAGAATGCACAAAACCGACAGTCCTAGAGTGGCACCGAAACTGCTTGCGACCTCGTCTATACGGGCAGAGTCTCCTCCCAAGTCCAAAGAAATAAAAGGGGGAAGGATCATTGCATTGGCTTGGGCTAAAACTTGGTTCGTGGCATCTCCCAGAGCCAAACCATTGCGGAGGTTAGCACTAACATACGCTACCCTGCGGTGATCTAGATGTTCGATTTGGTTGATTGTGCCTCCAGAATCCGCTTCACCCGTAGCTGTCACATCAGCGAATCCTGGCAGGTTCTGAATCCGAGCTTTGATTGCCTTGGCGGCAAGGTTCAGGGCTTTGGGGTCGTTCCCCTTGAGGGCAATCTGGAGAGGTTTTTCCGACCCTGTATCAACAAACTGAATATCTTCAACGCTTGTAGCAACGTTGGGAATCGCTGGTAATGAGTGCCGGAATTGTTCTTGCAGTTCGGAGGTTCGGAGCTGGCGATCACTATTTAGCTTGACGTAGAGGGAACCTTTATTCGGCTCACCCTGACGGGAACCCACAATCGTAAATACTGTCTTAACCGCAGGTGAACGACGTAACGCAGATTCGAGCTTCTGGGCAATTTCGCTCGATTCACGACTGGAGGTGGTTTCAGGAGCCGTATAGACCACATTAAACTCCCCGCGATCAAGTTGAGGAATAAACCCCTTAGGAACCAGCGGGATCAGTGCTAGCCCCACGACGAAGCTAAGCACAGCTAACCCCACCACCAACCAGCGATGGCTTAGGGACCAACGCAATACATCTTGGTAGGTTTGAACAAAGCCCCCCCAGATGTGCTTCTTGCTACGAGAGGGTGTAGGTTTAAGCCAGTAGACGGCTAATAACGGCGATAGGGTACGGGCAACCAGCAACGAGGTGATCACCGCTGCCGAGACGGTAAGCCCAAAAGGTTTAAAGAACTGACCCACGACACCCCCCATTAACCCGACTGGCAGAAAAACTGCCACAATCGTCAAGGTCGCGGCTGTAACTGTCAGTCCAATCTCATTGGTTGCAGAAATAGCAGCTTGGTGGGGAGATTTGCCGTTTTCCAGGTGGCGGACAATGTTCTCCACATCTACGATCGCGTCATCGACAATAATACCGATAACCAGAGCCAAGGCTAAAAGAGTGATCGTCTCCAGATTGAAACCGAAAGTAGCCATGACAATGAACGTTCCCAACAGGGAAGTGGGGATCGCCAGTGCCGAAATCAGGGTTGCCTGCCAGTTCCACAAAAAAGGAAATATTACCAAGACTGACAGGGCTACTGCCAGTGCTAGAGCTTCACACGTCGCCTGCACTGCTTCCGAGATATAGTCGCGGGGGGTGCGAGCCAAGGTCAATTGTACGTTGGGCAATGTGGAGCGCATCTGCTGCATTGCTTTCTCCACCTGACTGACCACTTCCAGCGTGTTGGCATTGCCACGCTTAATCACCTGGAAGGCAAGGGCGTCCTGACCGTTGAATCGTACTACCTCAGCCCCCTCAGATAGTGCGACTCCACCCGCTGCTACCTTTGGGTGAGGGGCTGGGCTTGGAACACCCAATAGCTCTACTTTGAACACACCAGGTAACCGAGCAATCGTTGGCACAATCTGAACACGGGCTATCTGGGTTAACTGACTTAGAGTATGAGTGGAACTTTGGATCGCATAGCTGGCTACAGCTGATTCATTCAAGTTGAAGGGAATGACCTTAAAAGTTGCTCCCTTCAGGAGGGTTAGTTGGCGTAGCGCTCCTTGAACCAAAACGTTTGATTCTTCTAAATTCGTCCCTACCTGGAAGGATAGACTGATGGCGGAGGCGCCTGGGTAGGTAGAGGAGCGAACTTCGTCGAGTCCTTTGAGCGATCCCAGTCTCTGCTCGAGCGGTATGGTGAGCTGTGCCTCTGTCTCCAGGGCAGTATGGATCGGGGCTGATGCCTGAACCACGACCACTGGATAGGTAATATCGGGGAACAGGGCATATTTGAGGGAACTGAAAGCCAAGAGCCCAGCCACAGACACGGCGAGCCAAAAACCCATTGTAAGCCAAGGGTATCGGATCGCTAACCTGGAAATATTGAATAGCTCTCCTAGGGATGTGTTGCGAGTGGGCTTTAGCATTTGGGAAAATCGAATGGCTAAATTACTAGTTATCCTACCGTCCTAATCCTAGCTTTGTGATCCGGTGTATACCGGCAAAAATAGTTGCACACTCAAATGGGAAAATTGCCTAAAATTGTTTAAATTATCTCTTGCCTGAGCTAATCTTGATAAAAAATGGAACTTCAAAAATGAAAATTGGTTCTGACGCCCATAAGGAGTTGTTCTGCCGAAGCTTTATGGAAAGCCATAAGGAGTTTGAGCCGGAGCAGCTACCGTGGCCCCATCTGGACGATACGGCGCTTGATCGCTTGCGCGCAATCCCCTTCTGGGAGGCTGCCCTCAACACCGAGCAGGAAGCTGGAGCTATGGTCAGTGGCTACGCGGCGAGGATCACAGATCCGCTAGTACATGAAGCGATCGCTCTCCAGGGAAGGGAGGAAGCCCGCCACGCCCGGCTGATTCAGTTCATGATTCAACATTACGATATTGAAATCTCCGGTCGTCCTCCTGATCCGGTGAGTGATAATATCGAGCAAGCCTTCATTGATTTTGGCTACGGCGAGTGTCTGGATTCTTTTCTAGCCTTTGGACTGTTTAAAATCGCCCGTCAGGCTGCTTTCCTACCGGAACAAATGTTTACGATCTTCGATCACATTCTGCAGGAGGAAGCACGCCACATCGTGTTCTTCGTGAACTGGGTAGCCTATTTACAGGCTAGTATTGGTCGAGGAGCCAAGTTGTTTCGCTCTGGGCATTCACTCTGGCATTACGGCAGAGCTGTTCAACATTTGCTAGGTATTGTTAGTAGTAGCTCCAATAGCAGTGGTGAAGGCTTTACAGCAACTGGAGCCAGCGCCTTTATGGATGACCTGAGCTTAGAGATGTTTCTGTCTAATTCTGTACAGGAAAATCAGCGACGCATGAGTAGCTTCGATCCTAGGCTACTCCAGCCTCAACTCCTACCAGGGCTTGCTAAAGTCTCACTATCCAGCTTAAAAGTACTTCCCCAGCGAAATCCCCGCAATCAAGAGAAAAACAGCCTCTCATCAGCGGAGCATTCTTAAATCTTGCTTAAAAATTGGGTGTTTGCCTTAACTTGACTGTACCGATTGATGAAATTTTAGTGCCTCAAGGGTCAGAATATCAGGCTGTTTGTCGAGGTTTGAGCTGTGTTGCTACTCCCAAACCCCTAGTTCTGCCGATTCCAGTAGGTCCTAAACCATTAACTAGATACTTAGAAAGATTGCAACAGGCTGGACACTTTGGGCATTATCCGCAGCCTAGAGTCTTGCTTATGGGGCTATGTGGGAGTTTGTCACCTGACTACGCCATTGGAGACATTGTGTTCTACCAAGAGTGTGTTTACGAGTCAAATGCGTCTACTAGCCTGTTGTCATCTTGCGATCGCGTACTAACAACCTTGCTACACCACAAGCTCAAGCAAAGGAGCTTTGAAGTTCGGGGGCTCACAAGCGATCGCCTAATTTGGTCTAAGGATGAAAAACGTGAACTCGGTCAAATTTACAATGCTGGCGTTGTTGACATGGAGGGGTTTGCTGCCCTAAGGGTTCTAAATCAAGCGGGGATTTCAGTAGCAATGCTACGAGTGGTGAGTGACGACTGCCATCACAACCTCCCAAATCTTACTTCGGCGCTTAGCCCTGATGGTTTGCTTCAACCTTTCCCCCTAGCCCTCGGATTACTTAGGCAACCCTTTGCTGCTGCCGGGCTGATTCGAGGTGCCTTACGGGGACTGCAAGTGTTGCAGCAAGTTACGACTTTGCTATTTTCGGGTTAGCCCCAGTTGCCGTAGGACTTAGGGAATTTTGCTTGGGAAGTAGTTTTAAGGTGGATAGTGCGACTTTAGCAAGCCCTGGCAGGAGTTGAGGCTGGAGTAGCCTAGGATCGAAGCTACTCATGCGTCGCGCATTTTCCTCAAGGCAATTGGAGAGAAACATCTCCAAGGTGAAGCCATCCATGAAGACGCTGGCTTCAGTGGCTGAGAAATCTTGACCATGGCTATCGGCACTACGACCAACAGTACCCAGCAAGCGTTGGGCAGCTCTGCCATAATACCCGAGTGAATTCACGGCTCGAAACACCTTGGCCCCCTGACCCCGACTTGCCTGTAAATAGGCTACCCAGTTCACGAAGAACACGATGTGGCGTAACTCCTCGTGCAGCAGGAGGTCAAAGATGTTGAACATTGGTTCGGGTAGGAAATTAGACTGGCGGGCGATTTTAAACAGTCCAAACCCGAGGAAAGCATCCACACACTCTCCATACCCAAAATCAATGAAGGCTTGCTCGATGTTGTCAGTCACCTGATCGGGAGGATGACCGGAAATCTCAATACCGTAATGTTGAATCATAAACTGAAATAGCCGACCATGGCGGGATTCCTCCATTCCCTGCAAGGCGATCGCTTCACGTACTAGCGGATCAGCGATCTTCGCAGTGTAGGCATCAACCTTTGCTCCGGCTCTCAGTTCAGTGTTGAGCGCTTCCTCCCAAAAAGGAATTGCCCGCAAGCGATTGAGAGCCGCATCGTCCAAATCGGGCCACGGTAGCTGCTCCGGCTCATACTCCTTATGGCTTTCCATAAAGCTTCGGCAGAACAATTCCTTATGGGCGTCAGAGCCAATTTTCATTTTTGAACTTCCATTTGATCAAAGATTTGGCAGAAACCGGGTAACTTGCGCGTAAGTCCTAAAATTATCTCATAAACTGCCTTTTTCAGCTGGTTCAAGGTTCAGCGGCAGAGTAAACTCGTCCTTTCCAAGCGCCGCCTCGCCCTTGCCAATGGCGCAGAGCTGAGTCTAGAGTCATTAGAGTATAGAGAAGGGAGATCGCTGGCAAGCAAAAAGCTAACAGATTAACACACCCGTATAAGCGGAGCGTGGGTAAGTAAGCCCAAGCCATCAGCAGCGATCCAGATAAACCCAAGATCGCCGCTGGCCAATTTCCCGTCAATAGACCGAAGATTCCTCCCACAGGGGGAGCGAGGTAGATGAGGGTCATTCCGAACATGGTTGCCAGTAATAGCAAGGGGGAATAGTTCAACTGCGTAAAGGCAGTGCGGGCAACCATCTCCCAGATACTAGTTAGAGATGGATAAGGTCGCAAGCTTCGGGTTAAGGAACTGAGTCCCAGCCAAATTCGACCTGTGATCTCCTGATGTTCCGATTGACTTTTAGACTTTACTGCTTGAGCAAGGGCGCAATCGTCAATTAAAGCTTGACGAATTACCTGGATACCACCGATACTGCTTAAAGCCTGGCGGCGAATCAAAATACAACCCCCTGCTGCTGCGGCGGTTGGATTATTAGGGTCATTCACCCAACGAAAGGGGTAAAGTTTTTGAAAGTAAAACACAAAGGCTGGGATCAACAGTTGCTCCCAAAAACTCTGACACCGTAGCAGCACCATTAAAGAAACCAGATCCAAATCCTCAAGTTCCGCTTTGGTAACCAGTTGGCGGAGATTTGCACCGTCATGCTCAATATCCGCATCGGTTAAAAGAAGATAGTCGGGGGGCGGTGTTAGCTTCTGGGCATGGCGAACGCCTTGCTCCAGAGCCCAAAGCTTACCAGTCCAACCCGGAGACAGGGGTTCACCAGAGAGAACCTCCAGCACGTTTGTTTTATTTGATTCTTGGGCAACAAGGCGTGCGACACTAGCTGTACCATCCGTACTCTGATCTTCCACCAAAATTACTGACACAGAGCCGGGATAATCTTGTAGCAGCAGCGATCGCAGTGTGGTTGGTAGCAAATCGGCTTCGTTACGAGCGGGAATCACAGCACAAACTGATGGCCACAATTCCAGCTCAGTTGCTTGTACCTCTAGGTGCTGGTCTGCTTGCCAAAATTGACCCCGCCAACATAGTAATCCCACCCAAATTGCCAGGGATATGACTGTAATTCCCAATTGAAACGCATCCATGACTCTATTGCCCATTTTCTGTGCCAGGAAACAAAATACAATGTCTGCCGGTCATCAGAAAAAATTTTCCTGCTCCTACTTCTGTAGCGCTGCCAATAGTTTGTAAAATATTATACAATATCTACCTTTAGTAGTGAGGTCATAGGGTGAAGGTGATGGGTTTTCAAAGGTGGTTTCTATAAAATATAGACAACGCTGTGATTGAGCTTATGGGAAGAAGACTTCCAATCTGTTTATACTGAAGCATATAAGCGAACTGATTAGACTGAAACCTGTAAGGGAACTTAGTAGATCTAGCTAGCAAAATAGGGTTATGACGTTTCCATCTGGATTAACTTGTAGGTTGATTTGTAGGTCATCATTTTTTAGCTATACATGAAAGTTGCTCTAGTCCATGATTACTTGACACAGCGAGGTGGGGCAGAGCGAGTATTTGAACTGCTTTGTAAGCACTACCCCCATGCTGATATTTTCACGTCTGTGTATGATCATGAACGAACCATCGACCTGGGTGAGCGTCTAGTCCATACGACTGCACTTCAGAACATTCCGGGAGCTACAAAGTATTTCAGAATCCTGGCTCCCTTTTATTTTCCAGCCTTTCGCTCATTGGAGCTGCAAGACTATGATTTGATTATCAGCAGTAGTAGCAGCTTTGCTAAGGCAGTGAAAAAAAGACCAGGTAATTCACGGCATGTTTGCTTCTGTCACAATGTAACACGTTTTCTATGGGACACGCAAACATACCTACGGGAATATGGAGATTATCGATATTTTTATCCTTTAATTGAAACCATTTTCCGTTACATGAGAAAAATAGACCTAACTTATGCTCAGGAACCTGACCTTTACATTGCTAATTCTAATGTAGTAGCTCGTCGTATCCAGAAAAATTACGGGAAGAAAGCACTTGTTATTAACTATCCAATTAATAGTAATAACTTTTTATTTTCAGATAAGAAATCTAACTTTTATCTGACATCAGCTCGACTAATCGGGTACAAACGCATTGATGTGATTGTTGAAGCTTTTAATTGGCTTGGATGGCCGTTATTTATAATAGGAGATGGTCCGGAGCGAGCACGTCTAGAATCCAAAGCTTTGAAAAACATTCAGTTTTTGGGACATGTAAGCGACTCAGAACGCAGTCTTTTAATGACAAAAGCTTGCTTTGTAATTGTTGCCGCCCTGGAAGACTATGGATTAGTGCCGGTGGAAGCAAATGCTAGTGGGACGCCAGTCGTTGCCTATGGTGCGGGTGGTGTATTAGACACTCAGATACCTGGTCAGACAGGAGTATTTTTCAAACGGCAGACACCGGATGCACTCCAAGCTGCACTGCTTGATGCCCGTGAAATCACATGGGACTACGGAAAAATCCGTCATCATGCCCTGAGTCAGTTTTCGGAGGAGGCGTTCTTTAGCAAAGTTGAGCAGGTGATTGAGTCAGTTTGCAGTTTAAATCAGTTATAAGTTCGTTTAGGAGTTTAGAGCTTAGCCATGGTAAGAATGAATGAAAGTCATCTCAAGGTAGTTGCTGAAACAGATACAGGTTACGGACAACTGCTCTCCATTTTAATGCGCCGACGCCGTTGGCTAATCGGTGTAGCCGCTGGTGTCTTGTCGCTTGCAACTCTTTTAACTTTGATTGCTAAGCCTACTTATGAAAGCTCTATGCAGCTACTAGTAGAGCCTAATTATCAAGGAAAAAGAGAAGGAAAAGGAGAAAATGAGTTTGCTGACTCTAGTGTTCAGGTAGACTATGCCACTCAGCTTAACGTGATGCGGAGTCCTTTGCTTATCCAACAAGCGGTGGATTTACTTCGCCCTGACTACCCAACTCTTACTGTAAAAGAGATTAGAAAATCCTTACTTTTAACTCAAGTAATGGAGGAGAAAGTCAATACTAAGATCGTCAAAGCGGTCTATACCGACCACGATCCGATTAAGGCCCAAAAGGTGCTAAATGCACTTAATACAGTTTATCAAGTTTACAATAGAAATCAGCAGCAACAGCGTTTAAACAAGGGCCTTGAATTTATCAATGTGCAGTTGCCACAGGTTAAACAAGACGTTCAGCGGGCTGAGGCCAAACTAGAACGGTTTCGCAAAAAACAGAACTTAATTGATCCAGCGCAACAGGCATCAGCAACTGCGGCGACTCTAAATTCCATCAAGCAGGAGCGACAGTCACTTCGCGCGCAGTACAAGGATTACCAGGCTCGGGAAATAGCTCTGCAGCAAAAAATTGGCCGTTCTCCACAAGATGCCCTCATTTCTTCCCGTCTGAGTCAGTCGGTTCGCTACCAAACGTTGCTCAACGAGTTCCAAAGGACAGAACTGGCTCTAGCGCAGCTACGGGCGCGGTTCACGGATCAAGACCCTAAAGTTCAAACTTTGACAGAACAAAGTAATAGGGAACGAGATCTACTACAGAATGAGGTTAAACGGGTTTTAGGGGATGAGTCTGCTCAACTAAAAAATACACCACAAGGCCTCCTAGGACAAGGACAGCTCGGTGGGATTGATCTGAACCTTACTAGCCAACTTGTAGAAGTGCAGACAAATCTACGTGCTCTGATCGCTCGCGATACTAGCTTGGCAGAAACAGAGCAGAAACTCGCTAAGGAACTCAACCGATTCCCCGATCTGCTGTCTCAGTACAATCAACTACAGCCAGAAGTGCAAGTCAACCGTGATAAGCTTGAGCAGCTGCTGAAGGCACGGCAAGACTTGAGCTTGGAACTTGCCCGGGGGGGATTTGTTTGGCAATCTTTAGAGCAGCCAAAGCTGGGCTTGAAGACAGGTCCTAACTTAGAGCGGAACTTATTGTTGGGTTTGGTGGCTGGGTTGATGTTGGGCGGTGTTGCCGCCTTTGTGCGCGAAATGGTTGATGATGCTGTTCATAACTCTGAGGAGTTGGAGAAGCAGGTTGAGCTGCCCCTGCTAGGAATGACCCCAGAATTACCAAAGGGCAAAGGTAGTGAGCCTGTGATCAAACTGCCTTACGGCAAGCCACAACTCCTTGCACCTTGGACAATTGAGGTAGGCAATTGGCCACCATCTTGGGAATCACTGGATCTGATTTATAAAAACATTGAACTTTTGAATTCTGTTTCTTCATTCAAATCCCTGATGATCACCTCAGCGCTAGCTGGTGAGGGTAAGTCTTCGCTGGCATTGGGTCTAGCGCTTAGTGCTGCCCGTTTACACCAACGGGTGCTGCTAATTGATGCAGATTTACGCCGTCCCAGTCTGCATAAACAGCTTAATCTCCCGAATGAGCAGGGACTTTCAACTCTATTAACAGTAGATGCCAATCTACCAAACCACACTAGTGTCCAATCGTCAGAAGATTCATTTATAGATATTTTGACCGCCGGACCAACGCCTGAGGACCCGGCTAAGCTGTTGAGTTCCCAACGGATGCGGCAATTGATGGCAGCTTTTGAACAGAAATATGATCTAGTACTACTGGATGCCCCACCAGTTCTGGGCTTGGTAGATGCAATCCTAGCTGGGTCATTTTGCAGTGGTGTAGTGCTGGTGTCACGTATTGGGCAAGTGACTCGAAAAGAAGTGATGCATGCTAAAGCCATGCTGAGCAAGTTGAACTTGATTGGAGTTGTAGCGAACGGGGAAAGCGGCCCCACCAGTGGCTACTATCTGCCATACACGAGGCCAAACGGGGTTGTGCTGCAACAAAGTATGGCGAAATAGTTAAAAAGAGGAGGGGGAGAGGGGGAGAGGGGGAGCCCTCTTCCTCTACCTTGCTTGTCCCAATTCATGCTGCATCTGGTGATACTTCCAAAGCTTGCCGCCCTGTTCCAGCAACTCTTGATACCCTCCCTGCTCGACAATACGCCCCTGCTCAAGCACCACTACCTTGTCGGCTCGCACAATCGTAGATAAACGATGGGCGACTGCTATCACAGTTCGGCCTACAGAGAGCTTCTCTAAAGACTCTTGAATTGACCGCTCAGATACAGAGTCTAGGGCGCTAGTTGCCTCGTCTAGAATTAAAATGTCCGGATCTCGCAGCAAAGCACGAGCAATTGCAATCCGCTGGCGTTGACCTCCAGATAACCGGACTCCTCGGTCTCCCAGTTGGGTGTCAAAGCCGTCAGGCATTTCTAGGATAAATTCCAGTGCATTGGCTAGTCGAGCCGCTTCCCGAATTGCAACATCCGTTGCCTCTTCCGAACCGTAAGCAATATTATTCCGGACAGAAGTGTTGAAAATAAATGTATCCTGACTTACGACAGCCAGCTTTCGGCGCAGCGATTTGATCTCAAACTCTTTAAGATCAACTCCATCAATGAGAATTTTACCTTGGATAGGATCGTAAAATCGTGGGATTAGATCTGCTAAGGTCGTTTTGCCAGAACCGGAAGCTCCAACTAGTGCCGTCATCTGTCCCCGTTTAATGGTTAACGTAATGTTATTCAACACTAGATTACTGCCGTCGTAGCCAAAATTCACCGACACGAATTCAATGGCTTGCTTCAATCCGAAAAATTGGATATTGCCATCTTTTAAATAAGTTTTGTTATCAGTTCTAAGCAGCTCTTTAATATTGGTTACCTGCCCCTGAAAACTGCTAATCTGTGCTCTGGAACCATTCACCTGACGCACAATTGGCATCAGACGAAATAAGGCAAATAAAAACGTCAGTAATTCAGCTCGCTGTAGCTGTCCATTTGGAATCAGGATAGTGAATGCCAGAATCAACATCCCAACGAGAATTGCAGTAGCCCCTCCTTCTGCAAGCGGTTCCACCGATGCACCTACTGAGACAGCTTCGATAGCAGCTTTCAGGAGCCGCGAACTAGCATCATAAAACCGTCTTCGCTCAAAGTCCTGAGTTGCGAATGCCTGAACTGTGCGAATGCCATTAATAAATTCTAGGGCAACTGAAGTATACGAACCGGCAGCTTTTGACGTTTCAAAACTGGCCTCTCGTACCCGTCCTAGCAATAGTGTTATTGCTACCGATAGCAGCGTAAACAGCATTACTGAAATAATCGTCAGCTCCCAGGACAGCAAAAACATTACTATCAAATAGGCAAGTAGGGTAAGGCCCCTGGTAATGAAACCAGAAATTACACCGAAAGCCTGCATAGTTTGGTATATCTCGCCTGTGATGCTATTGATTAATTCTCCAGCTCGGCTATGCGTAAAATAACTCAGGCTCAGTCCTTGAAGCTGTTCAAAAAGCCGTTTTCGCAGCCGGTCTCCCAAATTCTGGTTAGATATCTCGCTGTAAATGAATCCCAAGTAACTAAAACCTGAACGCAACAATGTCATCAGTAAAATCAGGGCAGATACTCGATAAAGTCGCGTATTAACAGAAGCATTTACCGCTAAAATCCAGACATCAAACCAGCCAACCCCTGTTTTAATTGGCACTGCCTTAGGATCAATCAAACTTTGCAAGAAAGCCAGAATAAACCCGAGTCCAAATGCCTCAAAAGCTGCCGATAGAAGCATGAACACCAGAGCCAAAATCGCAATCCTACGAAAGTAATTGAACTCTCGTAGGATTAGGTAGTTGTCTTGCCAAAATCTAGTACTTTTCAGCAGGCTGCGGATGAGACTGGAAAGCTGGAAACGCATAAGTATTTCTGGACAGTAATTGTGGACTAGTAAGCGCCAAAGCCTGAAATCAGCTTGGGTATAGTCAGCAGTAGAATTTTCAAATCTTGCCAGAGTGACCAACTGCGCAGATATTCCAAATTACAGCGGCTGACGGCATCTAAGTCAAGCAGGTTCGAACACGCCTCCTCCTGTTTTGCTCCTATGATTCCGGGCAACGCATTTAGCTGTTGCCGTCCTTCTGGGCTAATTCGCACTGCATCATTCAAACCACAGGGAAGCGGTCCCACTAAACTCATCTCGCCCCGCAGCACATTAAACAACTGCGGCAGTTCCTCCAAGCTGTACTTGCGTATCCAACGCTCTAACGGTCTGATCAGGAGATCATCTTCGCGCTTTTGCAGACTTTTTTGATTACCCATCAACTGACGATGAAGCGGAGGAGCCTTCACTAACCTAGTGCGAAACTTAAGTCTACGGAATAGTTTTCCCCGCTCGCCAACGCACCATTGCCAGCAGAAAATCGGCTCTGGCGATTGAAAGCGCATCAGACAAACTAGTCCCAGTATGAGTGGACTTAGGGCTAGTAGCAACGAGGCGGTAGCGCTCCATTCAATCAGCCGCTTCAGCCACCAACTTCGTGGGCAACGCGATCTTGGCAGTTCATGAGCGGAGGGCACCTTCATGAACACTACCTTCTTAGCTTGTTCACACGCATCTGCCCAGAATTTTAAGCTTGCCTCACCCAGCTCGGGAGCCATGCGGATCAGCCGCACCGGAGAGTGCTTCAAGCACTCCACTAAAGATTGCTCACTCTCTATGCTGGGCAAATGGGGCTGTTTGTCGCGAGGAGCGAGACTCACCAATAGTTGACGCTGTCGCCATTTAAGCGCGCAGCGAGGTAATTGCTGTGGCTGCTTCTGAGCGAGAGGAGAGTAAGTCGATATGGTTGGGATTTCGGAGATTCTCATCTGTAATTTAGCAGTGGTAAAGCCCTACTCAGAAATTAGAGCCTAGTACAACCGAAGAGATAGACTCCGTGTTGGATCGCGATCGGTGAAACCGCAGGGTAGTGGAGTACAAAGCACAAGGGCAAAACTTGCTTTGAAGGTAAGTTAAAGTTGTTCATTTTTTCTGGTATCATAAGAAATGTCAGATATATGTGCAACTGTCAGAGATATGTGTAAAATCCTCCCCAATTACAATGTTAGGGGCTTATGACTAGCCCCTTTAGCATAGACAACTCTTTGAATGAAATGTTCCTAGCTCTAATATAATGCCCTATTTAGCAACGAGAAGTGCGGTAGGTAGCTAAACTTTTTAGCATGGCTTCTTGCAGTATGGAGCTATTCAGTCTAAAATTAATTATCAATATAAGCATAGATGGTTTGTTTCCAGGCTTGTCTGCTAGCCTATTGTAGGAAATCATCTGGCTGAAAAAAAGTAACTGACTACATCTTTGTTAGCCTGAAATGCCAGATCAAACTTAGGTGCTTTACGAGCATTAGATATTTGGATCTCACCTTGTGAATGTTATTGTTTTCTCCACGGTGTGATGATAACATTCTTTTTCATGTAGAAGTTGTCCACATCCATTACTATCGGATGTCAATTGACTTCTATAGCCCGGCGTAGCAATTGCTCAATCTGCTGATTGATGGTTAGTAGATGAAAGCGTTGACTGGACTGAGACTGTGCTTGATGGGCAATAGTTGCAGCATGTTCTGGTTGGCTGCGACAAGCGGTGATAGCTGCTGCCAATAGGAGAGGATCTCCAGGCGGGACTAGCCAACCAGTCTTATCCGTCTCCACTAGTTCGACTGCACCTCCGGACTGAGCAGCAACCACAGGCCGCCCACACAGCATCGCCTCAACAATGACTCTGCCAAAAGGTTCTGGTGCCGTTGAGGTATGAGCAATCAAGTCGCAGGCTCTCATCAGCGGTACAATGTCCGAACAAAATCCCAAAAATCGGATTCGCTCCTCAAGTCCCAGCGCTGCAACTTGTTCGTGTAAGCTCTGGACATAATCCTGCTCACCGAACAGCGCGTCACCCACTAAAATTGCTGCCACGGTCTGGGGACAGTGGGCAAGTGCTTCGATCAAAACATGTTGTCCTTTCCAAGGTGATAGACGGCTGAAATGGCCTACTAAAAATCGCCCATCGAGTCCAAGCTGTTGTCTTATCTGGCTGGGGTTAGATTCGTGGCTTTGATAGAATCTAGGTTCAAAGCCGTTGTAGACGACATCCGTTATGTCTGGGCGTCCTCCTGCTTCCACGAAGGCTGCCTGTGTTGCTTTGGAGTTGGCGATTACTAATGATGCAAAGCCGTTAGCCAGAGTTACAGCAAGGATACGGTTGGTTCGGCTGAAGTGCTGTGCAGACAGAATGTCATGCAAGTGATAGACCAGAGGACGACGGCTAAAAAAGCTAGCCAATGCACCAACTACTAGAGCTTTTTGAGTGTTGACGTAGATTAAATCATAATCACGACTCAGTAGAACTACTCGAGCAATCAGAGGTGCAAGCTGACCCAAGCTAGCTAAACCCTGCGCCAAGTTGCTATCTTTGCGAACTTGTATCGGCTGAGTAGCTAGAACCTGGACTGGAATATGCTGCTGCTCTAGTAACTGTCTAAAAGGGCCATCTGCAAATAAACCCACAAGAGCGCTATCTCGATAGGGCTTTGCAATATCTATCAGGCACAGCTGCGCACCGCCCGGCGCACCGCTTTGGTCTAGAAATAGAATTTTCATCGTGTCAGCGTTACATTAACTAGTGCAGAGGTTACTTTTTTATGCCAACAGAACTTTCCGCACCTGAGTAGTAATTTTGCACCATTCAAAGTGTGTGGAGGCATACTCGCGGCAGGCTGCTCTAGAAGGAAGTGGCACGAGTCCAATCAGCAATTCTTCTAATCGCTCGGCAATGGCTGTTGCCTCAGGAGAAGAAGCAATCAAATCGGGTGAAAACGGAGCTAAGATTTCTGGCATTCCACCAACAGGAGTACATAGCACTGGAGTTCCACACGCTAGAGATTCTATCAATGCTAATCCAAATCCTTCTAAAGTCTGGCTGGGCATCACACTCAAGTCAGCGGCTTGGTAAGCCAGAGGCAACTGGTCATCCGGTAAAAAACCTAGAAATCTCACGTGGTCATTCAACCCCAATTCCGTGACCTGCTGCTCCAGTGAAGCCTGTAGCGCTCCTCGACCAGCAATGGCTAGCCAGACATCAGGCACTCGGGGCTTGATTTTGCTTAGCGCAATCAACAATTTGTCAAGACCCATCCGATGCACTAGGCGACGAGGTGTGAATAGAATAGTGCGATCAGTCGGCCATTTGAGCTGTGAGCGAGCCCAAGAGCGTGATAAGTTTGGCTGAAACCGGGCAATATCGACCCCACCGGGAATAACGTGAATTTTGCTCCAAGGAACTTGATATTGCCGATTCAAAACATTACCAAATGCTTGACTAAGTACAATAAATTGACCGCAGTGATTATAAACTATTTGTTCCATCCACTGCTTAAAAAAAACGCCTAATTTGTTAGTCCCCTCCTGTTCGCTTTCTAACGCCCAAGGACCGTGAAAAGTGAAAGTGATTGGTACCCCATCTGGCAAAATCCTCAATAAAGGAAGGCTGTACAGTGCAAAATGTAGATTGATAGCGTCTGGCGAATCGGCTTTTCTATGCAAAAAATTGGTGCGAACAGACCAAAGCCGTTGCCATAATGGGCTGTCCGGTGAAGCCAGGTTAGTCAGTTTTACGGGAGAGTTTAGTGGAGCTTCAGGTAAACCAACTCCACACAATTCAACTCGATCCTCACCCGCCGCAAGATGATGTGTGAGTTCATAGACATACCGCTCTAGTCCACCGGGTGTTTTCGGAAACCATCCTAGTCCGACACAAAGAATATATGCAGATGCTGCAGCAGGATTATCCATATAACTTTTCCCTATTTTTTTTAAGTATGACAAAGGGAACTATGAATGATAAAAAAGGGGCTAGGGGTTAGTGTTCCCCCTGAGCCCTTAGATTTCTCAATCGAGTACGGAAACACTAGTCGCTTTTAAGTCTAGTGATACGTTGATGCTGGTAGTACTTAATTCCCGCCATGCCAATGCCTAAGAAGCCCCAAAAAACCATACCGGATATCCCAAGCAGCATGTTGCCAAAAACTATCTGCACGATCGCGCCAGTACTAATAGCGCGAGCAGCGCCCACAAAGGGATCAAAGCGTCCGTTAGAAGATTGCCACAGATTGAAAAGTAGTAGGACGATTCCACTTATATAAGGGATGGTTCCCAGCCAGCCTAGTGTGAAAAGCATTTCTAGAACACCGCTGTCAAGGATAAGGTTATTATATCTGTCGATACTTCCCAATCCCACACCTACACCTTGAGAAAGAGCCAGGTTAAGGCCTCTATCGTAGGTTTCAGACCTCGCGTTATAACTCACATCATTCTTAGGCTTAGATAAACTTTCAATGCGAGCCTGTATCACACTAGAGAATGGCTCTATGCTCGTCAATGGCAGGACACACAATCCCATCACTAAGATGGTAATGAGTAAGCGCATCTGCAAATGTGCCTTTAGAAAAGTCACAAGGGTAATAAATCCTACCAACCATCCCACCCAAGCAGAGCGCACCAGCGATAGCAGGAACGCCAAGTAGCCTACCCCTGAAGCCGGAAAACGTAAAACCCCTTCACCATTTAATAACAACAGTAAACCTGCCATCATAACAAAAGCAAAGGGTCCGGGTGAGTTCATCGTACTAAATACCCGAATCCCGAGCCGCTCAGGAATTCCAAAACCTAACTGTTCTGTCTTTATCATCCAGAATCGATCCCACTCAGGTGCTACCAAGTATTGCACCACTCCGTAGGCACCTGTCAGCAAAACACCCCAAACGAAAGTGCGCTGAATGTTCTGGCGATAGTTGGGATAATCTCGCCAGTTCACAAATAAGTGGAAACCGAAGAGGATAGGAGTTAGCCAGTTCAGAAGAGGAACTACAACGGCAGTGGGAGTGGTGTTGATTATTCCAACGAAAAAGCCATAGAATACACCTGTACAAGCTAGGACAAAGGGTAAGCTACCTTGGTGATAGGATTTGGGAAGATTTCGGACAAAGGTAACAAAGGTCACCAGCGTCACTAGGAATGGTGCTAGCAGTACTGGATTTGGCTCCTGCCAGCCACTCCGATAATCGATTAGGCGGCGAACCAACGGTGTTAGGAACCATATCCACCAGGTGAAACCCAAGTAGAGGACAGGATACCGAAAATAGAGAAACACACCTACAACAAAAGCTCCCGCTGGGAAAGCATAGCGTAGGATACTACCAGCATGCGCCAGTATGCAGATCGCTGAAAAAAATATCAGCCCCAGTATTGCCATCCAAGCTAGGGGTGGTTGCAGACCGAAATTAAAACCTCTTTTAGGGGAACTACTGGAAGGTGTCTGCATATGGCTCTCTTAACATCTTATAGCCGAAATTTTTCCATTCGGGTCAAATATTAGACTTCAAATGTACTCAATAGACATCAGAAATCATCATCTATAAGTTATTTTGATGTTTTTTGACATTGCTGTCTTGTTCGCAATATATTTCATATAGCTTTATTTCTTTTAAAAAAATATAATAGCTCCAAAGTCCTGCTACAGCAAAACCAGCCAATCCCTGCTTGTACATGCCTTGCCATACGTACACTTGCAAAAATTTAGCCTGCGGTTTCAGCAGAAGGCGAACCAAGCTAAATTTTTTTCCTGCTAAGTGTGACTTATGGGCATCCAAGGAGGTGTATTTGTTAAATCGAATTACAAGATCATCTATTGTACGGAATCCTTTATGCCACAGAATGCCTGACAATCTAATCACTCGCTCCTTGCCAATGTCTGGTGCTTCATGTACTAAGACATCTTTGATCTGAAATAAGTTTTTGTTATATAACCTAACCGGATATTCTGCTTTGCTATGTAACCATTTACCTAGAAAATCACCTACCCTGTTTACTGCAAAAGCATTTGCTTCCAGTTTTGGTTCATCTTTCCAATTTAGGAGTGCTGAAGCTAGCTCTGGATCTACGAACTCATCCGCATCAATAAAAAAAATCCATTCATGTACAGCCTTTTCGGCTCCAAAATTGCGTTGTTTGGCATATCCAGGCCAGGTATTTATGTAAACCTTGCATCCCAAGTCTTGGGCAATCTGAACTGTCGCATCATGACTTCCTCCGTCTACAACCACAACCTCATCAGCAAAAGCAAGACTTGATTGAATTGCATTAGCGATACATTCCGACTCATTTTGGGCGATGATAACTGTCGAAATCTTGCGCGCCTGCGTACATTCTATCACTTTTTTACTTCCTTCTTTTCAGTCTATTCTGGTGCCAGCCCCTTTTACCAAACTGTGTCCAGATTTTGGGGTTTAGCACAGTGAGGCATTTAAAAAAAATTAGCTAAAATTTTTGCGGCAAATATCTCCACGCTTTTTGATTGGCTGTGCTCTTTGTACCATTTATGGGCTTGGTATGCGATGCTTTGTAGCAAGTCTATATCTATGGTTTTAAATTGACTACCAGCGAAAACAAAGTGTGTACCATGTTCAAGGCCATCTGCTTCTGAAGAGTTAGCTTTGGTAATTATGGGAACTACTCCATGAGCGCAATAACTCGCAAAAACTCCTGATTTCGGCAAAAGTTTATTGTCATTAGAATAGGTAATTCCCGCCAGCGAATTTAACATTAATCTGCTGATACAATCAGCAGATTTTTCCCCCATTTCAACCAAGGGAAATCCGTTTATTTCAGATAAATTTAGGTTAAGGGATGGGCCAACATCACAGATTTCTTCAATTTTTAAAAGCTGACATATATTCACAAGCATTCCTATGCATCTTTGGTAAATCCTAGATCTTCTGCCGTGAGTACCAAATACTACTATCCTACGTTCGCGCTTGTTTAGTGGGTAAATAAGCTCTGGTTCCCCAATATTTGAGAAAACAGGAATGCTCGTTACAGGATGTTTCAAATATCTCGCAAGAGTATTCCTATTAAAAGAGTTATTCGTTAAAACAATATCTGCCATCTTAGCGATCCGACAGCCAACAAAACTTTGAAAAGGAAATAAATAAAATGTTTTCCTTAAACAAGAAAACTCGGGGAACTCATGGAACATGACTAACAAGTGAATTCTCCGCTGTCGCCTCACTGCTTCTAAGGCTTCTATTAGCCAAAAAGGTGAGCCATATTTTTGGTCGTAAGGATAATCGGAGTAATGCAAAATTATTGTATAAATATTCGAGGGCAGACAGTCTAGGAAGGCTATAGTACTTTGAGTAGGCAATTGAACTACTGGGAAACCATTAATTACCGCTGATGCTGGCTTAAACCCTTGTTGACAAGTTAGAAAGTGAGTTACTATACCGTAAGATTTCAACAGTCCATCTGCCAACTTAAGCGAATAGTCACCCACACCATCTATTGCTGGCGGTAGTCTAGGGGTGATTTGAATAATATTCTTGTCAAACATTACTCTCTATTTTTGGTTGTGCTGCACGGAAGTCTAGCATATTTGCTTACAAAAGCGTAGAGACAACTGTTATTTTGAAACTCAGCAACTTCCGCACATTTTTTAGAAAAAAATGTAGCGACGCTCAGGTGCAAAGGATTTAAAGAGATTTTAGAGTTCGCGCATATAGCTCCAAAGCTCAGTATACAAGCTTGCATCTCCTACTCCCGCCCTTTTTCACAGAGTGAGTAGCGAACCCCATACCTTTACTTACTACTTACTACTCACTACTCCTTCGGAAGGATATGTGGCTTCAAATGCGCAACATTTTAGCAGCAAGTGTTAAAGGAAGCGACAACCACAATGCCAACACATATCCTAAACAAGAAGTTACACTATATTAAGTGAGCCCGATGCAGTACTTGAAGCGCATACTTGCACTCCATCATTCAGGTTATAACCCCTTAAAGTCCGGCAAATGGAAATAAGTGTGACAAAAACCCACTCTTGTGGTTATGACATACCGAATCTACTGTTGTCGCCGGATTATGGAGAGTATACAATTTTGCTATGCGGTTGCAACTTCAATCCAAAGAACAAATTATTACTTTGAACCTCACCTTGGCTCTGGGGCATGGGGGTGAGGCTCGCGTATATGCAGTGCCGCAAAACGAAGCACTGGTGGCGAAGGTCTATCACAAGCCTACTGAAGCGCACGCGCACAAACTCGCTGCCATGCTCGCCAACCCGCCGGAAAATCCGATGGCAGGGCAAGGGACAACCTCTATCGCTTGGCCTGTTGATATACTTCGGACGATGGATGGTAGTCCGCGCGTCGTCGGCTTCCTGATGCCCCGTGTGATAGGGATGCACACCATCCTTGACTTTTACAATCCCAAGACCCGCCGCCAAAAGTGTCCGTTCTTCAACTATCTTTACCTGCACCGCACTGCACGCAACCTCGCTGCTGCCGTCGGTGCCCTACACGCCCGTGGATATTGTATTGGAGACGTGAACGAGTCCAATATACTCGTCAGTGACACCGCATTGGTGACACTGGTAGACACCGACTCCTTTCAAGTGCGCGAACCCGATAGTGGTGTCGTTTACCGTTGCGGAGTTGGTAAGCCGGAGTTCACTCCACCTGAACTCCAGGGCAAGAATTTCGGGGAGCTAGACCGCGTACCCGAACATGATCTCTTTGGGTTGGGAGTGCTGATTTTTCAACTGCTAATGGAAGGCACCCACCCTTTTTCAGGCATCTTTCAAGGTGTAGGTGACCCACCTCCCTACGAAACACGCATTAAAGCCGGGCATTTTTCCTATAGTATAGGGCGGAAAGTGCCCTATCGCTCAACTCCGATCGCACCAGCGTTTGAAATTCTGCATCCCAACCTACGGCAACTGTTTCTGGCTTGTTTCGAGTCGGGTCACAATAACCCGCAACTACGCCCTAGTGCACAGACCTGGCAAAGTGCACTAAATGAAGCAGAAAATGCCCTGGTTACCTGTTCCGCCAACAACCACCATCGCTACGGCAACCATCTCAAAGCCTGCCCGTGGTGTGAACGCACCATAGCACTGGGCGGACGCGACCCGTTCCCGTCATCGCAGGCAGTGCAAAGAAAGCAACACCTGCAGCCTATCAAGAAGCCAAAGCGAGTCACCCCACTAGTAAAAGCAAGTTTGAAACCTGCGCCTACTAGCCGCACCTTACCTATGCAACTGCCTCTATTAGGCAAAACTCCGACAAAGAAAAAGAGGTTTAGCCCTTTTGTTATTGGCTTACTTGGTGTTGCTGCGTTGGGGTTCTTGGAAATAGTTGTTATCGTTAGGGATCTTAACTTTACTGCCGATACCGGCGCTACCTCTTTTCCCACGACCAGTGATGTTGCTTCATCTAATCCAACAACCAGCGCTAAAGGTTCTGCAGCCTTCTACAACCAGGGTGATGCTTACTCCAAACTTGGAGATTATGAGGGAGCAATTGATAAATATACTAAAGCAATAGGTCTCTATCCCAATGATGCTAAAGCTTATGTGAACCGAGGTAATGCCCACTATGAGATTGCACAACATAGCGGAGACCCGGACAGAGACTTCAGGGCAGCAATCGAGGACTTTAACCATGCACTAATCTTCAATCCCCAGGCTTCGGATGCTTATCTCAAGCGGGGTATTGTCCGGTATGAAATTGCACAATATAGCAAAGACCCGGATAAAGACTACAAAGCAGCGATTGATGACTTTAACAAGGCATTGATTTTCCAGCCCGAATCGGCCGAAGCTTATGTCAAGCGCGGTATTGTCCGTTATAAGCTTGCACAATATAGCGGCGACTCTAATAAAGGCTACAAAGGAGCGATTGATGACTTTAACAAGGCATTGAGTCTTAATCCCCAGTCAGCCGAAGCTTATGTCAAACGCGGTATTGTCCGCTATGAGATGGCACAATACAGCAGCGACACTAATAAAGATTATTGGGGAGCAGTTGAGGATTTACAGAAAGCCGCAAAACTCTTCCTTGAGCAAGGGGATATAGATCACTACCAACAAGCACTAGGCAATATCTGTGTTGCACTAGAAAAGAATTGCGACTCATTCTTACGAAACCCTGAAAAATTCGTTTTATCAGGGTCGGGGCCGCTTAAAGGGGCTCAAAGGTAAGGCAACTGAAAAAAGGTTCCTAGGCATTGAGTCTATGGTTAGTATTCCAAAAAATTCTCCTCACTCAACCCAAACGCCTCATAGTGGCTATCACTGGGATAGCAGTAGCCGTCGCTTCTTTGAAGGTTGGTATTACCGCGTGAGTCTACCCCAACACGGTAGTACCTTCGCCTTCATGTATTCCATCGAAGACCCTATTGGTGGCAAACCTCACAGCGGCGGCGCGGCACAAATCCTCGGTCCAGAGGATGAATATTTATGGCGCACCTTTCCAGCTGTTGAACGGTTCTGGGCTAGCCCGTCTCAACTAGAGTTGGGTCATTGGGGAAAAACCGATCTACGCACTCGACCGATTTGGCTCATGCCCGCTGAGTTTGAGCGCCATGTTCAGGATGGCTATCAAGCAACAGCCACCTGGAATCAGGGAGCAATTTATGACCCGCGATTTGATCGCCCTTGCCGTTGGCAGTACTCAATTCAACCTGTATATGGCTGGGGCGATAAAGGCGGTTCGCAGCAATCAACAGCTGGCTGGTTGTCGTTTTTACCAATTTTTGAACCAGGCTGGCAGATTTTGATGGCTCACGCTTTAGCGACTGGTTGGATTGAGTGGAAGGGAAAACGCTATGAATTCACCGACGCCCCAGCCTATAGCGAAAAAAATTGGGGTGGTGCTTTTCCCCAAAAATGGTTCTGGCTCAATTGCAACAGCTTTGACGGTGAAAAAGACCTTGCCTTAACAGCTGGTGGCGGCAGGCGGGGTGTGTTGTGGTGGATGGATTCAGTGGCGATGGTGGGGCTACACTATCGGGGCAAATTTTACGAGTTCGTGCCGTGGAACTCTGAAGTACATTGGGACATTCTACCTTGGGGTAGATGGCAAATGCAAGCCCGAAATGCTGAGTATGAAATTGAGCTGACTGGGACAACTGAACTTCCTGGTACTCCTCTGCGTGCGCCAACGGCAGACGGTCTAGCATTCTGCTGCCGGGATACGATGCAGGGGCAGCTGAGTTTACAGTTGAGATCGCGCTCGGGCGGCAAATCTCAACTCATCCTGGACGCCAAAAGTTCTCTCTGTGGCTTAGAAACCGGCGGCGGCCCTTGGAATGAGCCCTGGCAATCTAGCTAAAATTTACTACAGTAGAACTCTTGCTCTATCAAGTGTTAGTATAATGATTACTAAATAACTGGGGCTGTAGCTCAGCAGGATAGAGCGAGCGCCTCCTGAATAATCGGGCACTATGGAGGAAACTCTATAAGTGAATGTGGTCAAATTCGGTGAACCCTAAAGAGTCAGAAAACCATTGTCAAACTCGAGCGTGATAGGTTAGGGCAAAGAGCCACTAGATTATCAATACCACAGTACTGACACTCCATGGGAACACCGAGCCAAGCCTGATTCGAAACAATGCATTTATTATGCAAGTTCGAGTCATGAAGGTGTAGAGACTAGTAGGCCACCACCTAAGGGCTTCAAGCCTATGGTGAAGGTATAGTCCAGAGAGTGGGGAAACTCACACAAATCTGAAGCGCTAGGTCGCGCGTTCGAATCGCGCCAGTCCCGTTGAGTAATAAGGTAGGTGAGTCGATGGATGAGTTGACGGATGATTATGGGTGCGATATTATCGCACACCTAGACCAGAAGTGAGAAGCGATCTGTTATAGAGGTTTACACAGCTAGTTAAATCAAGGTTGAATCACAATCTGCGCTCTTATCGGGGCTGCTACTTGCACCCCAGAATCTGCTTCAGCTACCAAAACGCGCTTGTCGCTAGGTCGAATCTGACTAGTCCCGTGATTTGCTACTCTAGATAATCGTCCTGTTATGGGGAACAATCTCTCTGAGTAGGCGGCGTTATCGACGATTGAAAAAGCGGCGGTCTAGGGGCAAGCGTTTTCGGTGTCTGATGCTGGCTCTACCGATTCTGCTTTGGTTTGGCTACAAGGAAATGAAAAGCCAGTGGGAACAACCCCAGGCAATATTAGTGCTAGGTGGGTCAACCCAGCGAGAGAAGTTTGCTGCCGAATTCGCTTTTCTGCACCCAGACATACCAATCTGGATTTCTTCTGGTAGCCCAAAAGGATACGCCGAACGGGTATTTGACAACGCCGGAATTAATCAGAGTCGTCTGCATTTAGACTATCGGGCGGTGGACACAGTGACGAACTTCACAACCTTGGTCGATGAGTTGCAAGCTCGCGGCATCAAGAGAATTTATTTAATTACCTCTGACTACCACATGCGCCGCGCCTATGTGATTGGTGAGATTGTTTTCGGTAGCCGGGGAATTGATTTAAAGCCAGTGCCGATACCGACTAAACACTCGCCTGAACCGATTGTCAAAGCCATCCGAGATGGAGCCAGAGCTTTGCTTTGGGCAACAACTGGTCAGACTGGTGCAAATCTTCCTAAAGGTAGAGACTAAATCAGCACGGATGTGGAGCTTAATTCTCAGGTGGCTCTTGTACAAGAACGTAGGGCTGCACGATCAGGGTATTAAATCGCTTGGTGCGATCGCCCATCCAATTTGCCAGTTGGGTAGGTAAGGGCTTGTAAATCAATTGCTCACCGATCCAATGTTGCACGGATGAGACGTTATCACTGGCGATCGCCACTCCGACATCAAGTAAGTCCAGCTGAGCCGCTACCACAACCACAGCATCTCGTTGAACATGGGGAATGAGCCAGTTCCACTCTGCCTCATTGAGGTTTTCTGCTAATTCCGCTCTTAAATCTTGCATTGAACTGAAAATTTATCAATTACGGCTTATTCTTACCTGCTACAACTCAGCGCCCTAAGTCGTGCAACGCATTAATCGCCATCACACATTGTTGAGTCACTGCCTGCAATTCCTCTCGCTCAGTAGAACTAGGGGGAGCAATCACCTGACCAATCCGCACAGTGACTGGGACTGGGTAAGGCATAGCAGAGCCTTTTTGCAAAATTCCCTGAGTTCCCCACAAACTGACCGGCAGCAGCGGTGCTTTTGCCTTTGCAGCAATCAGCGCGGCACCGAGTTTGGGGTCTGTGATCCGTCCATCCGCAGTGCGAGTGCCTTGCAAGAAAACACCAGTAGCCCACCCAGCTTCGAGACACTTGAGCGCTGAACGGATGGCGCTCCGATCTGAGCTTCCCCGATTTACAGGGTAAGCACCGTACCATTGAATCGCTTGCTTCAAAATGGGAATGTGAAACAGTTCCTCCTTTGCCATATAGGCCACTGGTCGCCCTACACAACACGAGAGCAGCGGTGGGTCAAAGTAACTGGCATGATTACTGACAACCACCAGTGGCCCTTGCTGAGGTACGTTTTCAGCACCATAGACACGGCCCCGCAAGTAAAGGCGGAGCGTGGGGCTGACGACTGACCACTTAAACAGGCGGTAAAGCAACAAGCTAACAAACGGTTCGCGGCTGAGGCCCATCGGAACGGGGGTAAGGGGAGAGGGCATGAGCTTACGGCTAAACAGGCAAGTCTTCGGTACTACAGACGTTTTCTAAAATTAAATCAGGGCAGGTGCGTCTAATCAGACCAGTCAGCACTGTGCCAGGACCAATTTCTACCACTCGCTCGATGCCTTCATCTGGCAAACGCTGGGCAGTCTCACGCCACCTTACAGTGCCGGTCATTTGGCGACTTAACCGTTCTTTCAAAACAGCGGCATCAACGGTTGGTATTGGTTCTGTATTAGACAGCACTGGCACCTGAGCTGGCTGAAATTGGACAGACTCCAGAACTTCCTCAAACGACTTTGAAGCTGCTGCCATAAAAGGGGAGTGAAACGCGCCTGACACATTCAAGGGAATACCACGCTTTGCCTTTACTTGGGATAGCACCGCTTCCACAGCAGTTGGGGTGCCGGAAATTACAACCTGAGCCGGACTATTGTCGTTAGCAAGTACCACGTCGGGATTCTGTTGGATTTGCTGTTCGAGCTGGTCGCGGTCAAAGCCAATCAGAGCAGCCATCATGCCACCAGCGGCGCTGTCCATCAGTTCTGCCCGACGCTTGATCAGGCGTAACCCAGCTTGCCAGTCAAAGACCCCAGCCACGTAGAGGGCGATATATTCTCCCAGACTGTGACCGGCAACCAAGTCTGGCTTGTGTCCCCGTTCTCGCATCAAGTCAGCCAGAATGCTTTCTACGACATACATACTAGGCTGGGTGTAGAGCGTCCGCGATACTTGGTCTGACTCGTCTTGGCAGATTTCAGGCACAGACCAACCCAAAATTTCCTCAGCTTGTTCAAACTTGTCCTTGGCATAGCTCAGGTCTAATAAATCCACTCCCATGCCGATTTCCTGAGAACCCTGCCCCGGAAACACCCACGCTGTCTTTGTCATAACTTACTCCTGTGCTCCTCTGCTCCGGGCGGGCACAAGGCACCGCCCCTACTCCTCTGCCCCTCTGCCCCTTCACCTGCCCCATTGAAAAATTGCGGCTCCCCAAGTGAGACCAGCACCGAAGCCAGAGGCGGCAATGATGTCATGCGGTTGGATCTGACCCTGCCGCACGGCTTCATCGAGGGCGAGGGGAATAGAGGCAGCAGAGGTATTGCCATAGTGAGCGAGATTGCTGATAACTTTGTGAGTTGGAATATTCAGGCGAAAAGCCACGGCGTCGATAATGCGCTGATTGGCTTGATGCAATAATAGCCAGTCTACTTGGTCAACCTTAAGGTTGGCTCGAAACAGGGCTTTGTCGATGATTTCCGGTACCAGTTGCACGGCAAAGCGGTAGACTTCTTTGCCGTTCATTGTGATCGGTTGATAGGTGCCTTTGCCCACATCAACGCCCTGAATAAGTTGTTTTGGCTGAGCATTGTAGGCAAGTTTCAGGCACTGGTTTTGAGTGCCGTCGCTCTTGAGTTCAAATCCCAATAAGCGATCGCTCGCATTCGCCTGCAACACCACTGCACCAGCACCATCCCCAAACAACACACAACTCCGCCGGTCTGACCAGTCTACCCAGCGTGAGAGGATATCCGCCCCAATCACCAAGACGTTCTGATACACGCCAGTTCTGATGTATTGGGCAGCGGTGACAAGTCCAAAGATAAAGCCTGAGCAAGCTGCTGTCAGGTCAAAGGCTACTGCTTTGGTGGCGCCCAACTGCGCCTGAATTTCACAGGCACTGCCAAATAAGTCATCAGCGGTTGAGGTTGCCAGAATAATCAGGTCAACCTGTGCTGGTGTAATCCCAGCCATAGTCAGCGCGTTCTGTGCCGCAGCGGTGGCGATCGCACTCAGGGACTCTGATGCTGCCGCCAGCCGCCTTTTACGAATCCCAGTCCGCGAGGTAATCCACTCATCCGAAGTCTCAACCAGACAGCTTAGAGCCTGGTTATCGAGGGAAGCCGCTGGTGCCGCCGAGCCACTCCCCGTAATTGCTACTCCTGAATTTTCTAACATTATTCTCCAAGGGTTTTCAAGCCTGACTTCGGGGCTCTTGCAGGTTAGAGCAGAGGGGTTAGTGTCACTCCTCACTTTTCTGACTACTGATTTGATATTGTGACTGAATTCGCTCCAGTACCTGGTTATCGATGGCTTCCTTCGCCAAACGAATCGCATTAAAAATTGAAGGTGCTTGGGAGCTACCGTGGCTGATAATGCAAATTCCTGCTACACCTAACAACAAGCCGCCTCCATGTTCGGCGTGGTCTATCCGCTGCTTAATCCGCTTCAGGTTGGGTTTCAACAACTTCGTACCCAGTTGACCACGCAATCCTTGGGGTAACTCTTCCCGCAGGATTTGTAACGTTACCTCACCCACAGCTTCAGCAAACTTCAACAAGACGTTGCCGACAAAGCCATCGCAAACGATGACATCGAAGTTACCGGAGAGGACATCACGGCCTTCGGCATTGCCAATGAAGTTAACTTGGGGATTTTCTTGTAGCATCTGGTAAGCGCTGACGGCTAGGTCATTGCCCTTGGAGGCTTCCTCACCTATATTCAACAGTCCCACTTTAGGCTCCGCGATCCCCAGCACGTATTGACTGTAAATCGTCCCCATGACAGCAAACTGCTGCAAAAAGTTGGGACGACACTCAACATTCGCGCCGACATCGAGGATCAGCACTGGCTTACTGGCAACCAACGTGGGAAGTACCGCGCCAATAGCTGGGCGGTCAATTCCCCGCAGTCGCCCTAAACGGAAGAGAGCTGCTGCCATGGCTGCTCCGGAGTGCCCAGCTGAAACCACAGCTTCTGCTCTTTGGCGTTTCACCAAATCCATCGCCACGTTGATTGAAGCTTTAGGCTTGCGTTTTATCCCGCTTACCGGCTCCTCATCCATGGCGATCGCTTCTAACGCCGGAACAATTTCCAGCTCCCCCAAATTTGTCTGCGGCATTGCAGCTTGAATCTGCTGGGGGTCTCCCACCAGCAAAACTTCTACATCCAATTCCTCCCGTGCCCGCAAGGCGCCAGTAACGATTTCGGCGGGGGCATGGTCCCCACCCATGGCGTCTATTGCAATCCGTGCGCGAGTAGATCCCATTACTCAAAGCTCTAGAAACCTTAAAGATTCTATCAGATGCCCCTGATCCAACTAGCAATTTTCACGGATCTGCTTAAGAAGAAGATGGGGGGAGGGGGAGATGGGGAGATGGGGAGATGGGGAGATGGGGAGATGGGGAGATGGGGAGATGGGGAGATGGG
>JAABUZ0100001471.1_pt1 | contig 44759 bp, 41 predicted proteins | sample 5562091 | NCBI WGS metagenome assembly JAABUZ01 (sample SAMN12813069, study PRJNA571459) | rock metagenome | isolation source: Antarctica rocks | place: Antarctica: Victoria Land, Linnaeus Terrace sud | collected 2015-12-21
CACGTCGCCCTCGACCAGCCCTGTCCCCTCGACGATCCTCTCACCCTAGACACGCCGTGGCTGCTCCCGTCCCTTAACTGAACCGTATTGCCCCTAGACCGACAATTCGTAGGCGCGCAAAAGTCCTGGGAGCGCGGGCATCTTGCCCATCCCGGGTCCAACGCGGGGACGGGCAAGATGCCCGCGCTCCCAGATCACCCCGGACCTTCTGCGCGCCTACGACAATTGACAGACCCTGGGACCACGGATGAGAGCGCCGTGGGGTCGGGCAGCGGGCGCGGCAGGGCCGCCGCGCGGGTGCGCGCGGCGGCCCTGGTCCGGTCAAGGCTCGACGACGCACAGGTGAGGTCATCCGCCGCCGCGGCCGTGCCCATCCTGATGTACCATCAGGTGGCTCCGTGGAGCGCGGAGGGCGTGACGCCGAGCCTGCTGGTCACGCCCGCCGCGTTCGCCGCGCAGATGCGCCTGCTGCGCCTGTGGGGCTGGCGCACCCTGCGCCTGGCCGAGGTCGTGGCCTTGCTGGAGGCCGGCGCCCCCCTGCCGCGCCGCCGCTTCGTGCTGACCTTCGACGACGCGTTCCTGGGTGTGGCGCGGCATGCCGTCCCCGTGATGCGCGGGCTCGGCCTGACCGCCACGGTCTTTGTGCCCACCGCCCTCGTCGGCACGGACACGGCCCTCGACGGGGGCCGGGACCACCCGGCCAAGCGCCTGATGGGCTGGGACGACCTGCGCGCGTTGCGCGACGCGGGCTTCGACATCGCGGCGCACACGCGCCGCCACCCCCACCTTCCACGGCTGAGCGCGGATGAGGTGCGGGCGGAGATCGCCGGCTCGCGCCAGGACCTCGCCTCCGCGCTCGGCCACGGCGACGGCACCGCCCTGTTCGCCTACCCCTACGGGGACTGGGACGCGCCGGTCGCGGCCGCCGTGCGCGACGCGGGCTTCGCCGCGGCCTGCGCCACGCGTTTCGGGCGCGTGACCGCCGCCGCCGACCGCTTCGCCCTGCCGCGCATCTCGGTCGGCAGCAGCCTCGACCTGCCCCATTTCGCCTACCGCCTGCTGCGCGCCGACCGTATCGCGGACAAGGCGGCCAACAGCGCGGCCCGCGCGCAGGCCGAAGGCCCTGCCGGGGGTGCGCCCGCATGAGGATCGCGCTGGCCCACGCCCACGTCTTCCGCTTCGCGCGCGGCATCGAGCGGTATACCGTCGCCCTGGCCGGCGCGCTGGCCGACCTCGGCGTCGAGGCGACGATCGTGACCCTGCAGCAGCCGTCCGTGCCCCCGCTGCGCTATGCCGAGCTCGATCCCCGCGTGCGGGTGCATACCCTGCCGAACCCCCGCTACTACACCGCGGCCAGCACCATCCCGCTCTACCTGGCGGACTTCCTGCGCGACGGCGGGTACGATCACATCCTGCTCAGCTTCGGGCTCAACGGCGAGGGGCTCGCCGCGCGCCTGGCCGCCGCCCTGCCAGGGAGCCACACCCGCTACAGCATCGTGTTCCATTTCCCGTACGAGGCGTCGCCCGCCCGGTTCCGCGAGTTCAGGCGCTTCGGCCTGCTGGACCACGCGACGCAGCGCATCGCCGTCAGCGCCCACGTGGCGGCCGCGGTGCGCGAACGGCTCCACGCGTCCTGCACGGTGATCCCCGAGGGCGTGGACGCAGGGCGGTTCCGCCCGGATGCGCCGCGACGCGCCGCGACGCGCCGTGCCCTGGGCATCGCGACCCACGAGCGCGTGGTCGTGACCGTGAGCGCCCTGGAGCCCCGCAAAGGGATAGACCGCCTGCTGCGAGCGGTGGCGTCGGATGACGCGGGACGGGTCGCGGATCGCATCGTGGTCGTCGGCGAGGGTCCCGCGGCGGTCGAGTTGCGCGCGCTGGCCGCCGCCCTGGGTCTGGCCGGGCGCATGATCTGGATCGCGCGCTCGGCCGAGTTGCCCGCGCTCTACAACGCCGGCGACCTCTTCGCCCTGCTCTCCGACCACGAGGCGTTCGGCCTGGCCGCCCTGGAGGCGATGGCCTGCGGGCTGCCCGTCGTGGTCTCGGACGGCAGCGCCTTCCCCGAGTTCGTCCTGCCGGGGACGGGCCTGTTGGTGGACCCGTCCGACGCGTGCGCCGTTGGCGTCGCCCTGGTCTCGCTGCTGGCCGACGACGCGCGCCGGGTAGCCATGGGCGTGGCCGCTCGCGACCACGCCCGCGCGTCCTATAGCTGGGAGCGCGTGGCGCGCCGCTTCATTGAGATCCTGGAGGCGCCTCACGCGGGACCGTCGAGACAACGGCGCGAGGCCGTGGGCGCTATCGGAGGGGTAGGGCTGTGATGGAGAGAGAGAGGGACAAGCAGGAACGAGGAGGCGTGAGCGGCGCGCCCACGCTGAGCGTCCTGATCGCCACCTACAACCGCGCCGACCTGCTGGACCGCACCCTGCGCAGCGTGCTGGTGGACGCGGCGGAGCGGCCCGACGAGCTCGTGGTCGTCAGCGGCGGCAGCGACCGCACGGATGCCGTCGTGGCCGCGTACGCCAATGGGGAGGTTCCGGTCCGCCTCGTCAAGGTCGTCAACGTCGGCCTCTCCAACTCGCAGAACGCCGGCTACCCGCACTGCGGGGGCGACATCGTGGCCACGCTCGACGACGACGTGATCGCGGCGCCGGATTGGGCGCGGCGGGTCATGGAGTCGCACGCGGCGCACCCAGAGGCGGGCGGCATCGGCGGGCGCACGCTCAACAAGTTCCCCGACGCCCTGGCGGCGCGGTTCGAGCAGGCGCGGGCCTTCGATGTCGGCGGCGCGGACGAGGACGGCGGCGTGCGGCGGGTGCGCACCGTGGCCGGCGTCAATATGTCCTACAAACGGGCCGTGATGGAGCGGGTCGGACCCTTCGACGAGGACCTGCCCTCGGGCATGGACGTCGACTACAACTGGCGCGTGGCCCGCGCGGGCTACCCGATCCTCTACGACCCCTCGATCGTGCTGACCCATCACAACCGCACCGCCCTCCGGCAGGTGCTGCGGCAGCAGTTCTGGTACGGCCGCGGGTACTTCCGCACCCGCCGGAAATGGCCCGACCTGCCCTCGCAGCCGCCGCGCGGCCTGTGGGGCCTGAAAAACTGGGCCAAGATGACCCTGTTCCTGGTCGACCCCTTCTACCAGGCGCTGCTGCTGGCCCGCCATGCCGCGCCGCGCGACCGCCCGGCCTTCGCGGCTCTGGCCTTCGTCTCGGACCTGTGGTGGAAAGCCGGGTTCCTGCGCGAGGCGCTTGATACGTTCATCGACCGCGATTGAGCGTCCAGCTACGTACAAAACAACGGTTGATAAACCTCTAGTTACAGCCGGACGGCAGAGCACCAATGTCATTGTGATTGCCGCAGGAGGCGAGGCCAAGATTCACGCCATGCCCGCGCGCCGGGCTGCCCGGCCCGATGTGGAAGTCTCCCCCGAGGAGGTGTGCCGCGACAAAGAGGGGATTGCCCACGACCGAATGTCCGCCGTCATAGTTGATACCCCCCGCGTTTTGCGTGATGTTGACGTTGAAATAGTCGTTGTGGTCGATCATAGGGGCGACGCTAGCCGCGAAGGGGCCGTTGGTCAGCGCCGTCGGAGTGTCGTTGAAGACGATGTTGTTCTCGAACGTAATGGGCTGGGTGAACTCGCCGCCGTATCCCGTGTCATTCTCGAGTGCGATTCCGCTATCGTAGAAGGTGTTATTGATGACCAGACATCCGCCCAGGTCGCGCCCACAATTGACGCCATATCCATTGTTGACGAGGAGATTGGCCGTGACCGTCACTCCCGTTGCGACCTTGATGCCAATGGCGCCGCCCGTGTTGATGTGATTTGCGTCGGCCGTGCTGGGACCGACAGGTTCCAGGAGCGCCCCCTGCCGCTCACTCCCCGGGGCGTCGTAGAAGTAGTTGTCGGCCACCCGGCAGTATGCGTCCATGCACTCCACGTTCCACCCCGGACTGGTCCCGACGTAGTTGTAGGTGATCGTATTATGCCCCGCGTTGGCATAGATATCGTGGGCATAGGTCGTGGTCCCGCACCCACTGATGTAGTCATGGGTGGCCACGTCGTGGTCGTTGAACTTGAGGCAGCCATCCTGCGAATCGAGGATCGTCAGGTTAGAGTAGGTAATGTCGACGCCAAAGGCGCCTGCCGAGGAATCTTCGACCATGCCGTCGCCGTAGTGGCCACTGCCGCTACCCGCGCAGGGGCCGCCGGGGCAGTCCGCCGGATTCTTGTCCGACCGGTTGAGCATACCGACGAAGCTGAGACCGTTGACGGTCAGATGCGCGTTACCTGGTAGCCATAGCAGACGCTGCTGCTGCGCCGCATCGGAAGCGTGCAGTGGGTAAGTGATCGTCACCGCCCCGGTGTCCTGAGCTGTGATCGTCACGGGCGCCGAGACCGATCCGCTGGCGGTGAAGGTCTGCGGCGCCGCGTAGGCGCCGTCGTCCACGATGACCTCATCGCCCGGAGACATCAACGCGCCGATGTGGAACAGGGTTGCGCAGGGCCGTGACTGCGTGCAGGGGTTGGAGTCGCTGCCCGTGATGGACATATAGCGCGTGGTCCCCTGAGCCGACGGCGATGCGCTTCCGGGGAGCGGACCCACGAACTGGGTGTTGAGGGCCTGGATAGGCGTGAGCGAGGTGGATAGGCCGCCTCGCGTGGGTGTGCGTGTGGGTGTGCGTATGGGCGTCGCGGGATTGGCGAGCCTGACGTACCCCGACAGGGCGTAGCCGAGTATCAGCCCGATGAGGACGCCAACCATGAGGAGGGCGAGAGCCCGGCGGATGCGTCTGATGCGTCTGGTCACGGATATCCTTCTCACCTAGCATGAGGACAACTCTATGGTACACGGGTACACGACAGTTTACGTTCATACGGACGCATCTGGTATACTCCATCTATCCTACACTGATACCTGGGGCAGGAATAGTAGGGCGTGCCCTTTGTCAGAGAGCCGGCGGTTGCTGCGAGCCGGCGCCCACGCCCGAACTCGCCTGCGTGTCCCTGTAGCACCGCCGCTGCCGGTCGCGCCCGTTACCGCGCCCACGAGAGGACTGTTTGCCGCCGCGTCCCCGACGCGAGGGACCGACGGTCAAGCGGGGTGGTACCGCGGAGAGCCTTCCGTCCCCAGCGCACGCGGCTGGTGGACCGGAAGGTTTTTTTGTTTCCACCCGACATACTCGTACCCCCGCGCCATCTAGCAGTAGGCGGCGGCCGCGGGACGACAACCTGGAGGATCGCGATGAGTCGCTACGACGCGAAGAGCATCGAAGAGACGTGGCAGCGCGCCTGGGACGAGACGCAGCTGTACAAGGCCGACATCCACGGCGCGCGGCGCCCGTTCTTCAACCTGATGGAGTTCCCCTATCCCTCGGGCGAGGGACTGCACGTCGGCCATGTCTATACCTATTGCGGCGCCGATACCTACGGCCGCTTCCAGCGCATGCACGGCTATGACGTGTTCCAGCCGATGGGCTTCGACTCCTTCGGCATCCACACCGAGAACTACGCCCTGAAGGTCGGCCAGAACCCCATGACCCTGACCGATCAGACGGTGCGCCGCTTCCGCGAGACGCAGATGAAGAGGTTGGGCGCGATGTGGGATTGGTCGCACCAGGTCGTGACCAGCCACCCCGACTACTACAAGTGGACGCAGTGGGTCTTCCTGCAAATCCACAAGGCCGGGCTGGCCTACCGCGCCACCGCGCCCGTCACCTGGTGCCCTTCCTGCCAGACTGTGCTGGCCGCCGAGCAGACCGAGAAGGACGCCAGAGGCGACACGGTCTGCGAGCGCTGCGGTACCCTCGTGGTGCAGCGCGAGATGGAGCAGTGGTTCTTCCGCATCACCGACTACGCCGACCGCCTGGTCGATAACCTGCGGGATCTGGACTGGCCCGCGCTGAGCAAGGAGCTGCAAGGCGATTGGATCGGTCGCTCCCACGGCGCGCGCATCACCTTCCAGATTGCCGACAGCGCCGAGAGCTTCGACGTCTTCACCACGCGGCCGGACACCCTGTTCGGCGCCACCTATGCCGTGCTGGCCCCGGAGCACCCGCTGGTCGACGCCATGACAACGCCCGAGCAGCGCGCGGCCGTCGACGCCTACGTGGCAGCGGTGCGCAACAAGAGCGAGCGCGAGCGCATCTCCGAGGACATCAAGGAGAAGACCGGCGTGCCGACCGGCGCCTACGCGGTCAATCCAGCCACCGACGAGCGCATCCCGATATGGGTTGCCGACTACGTGCTGATGGGCTACGGGACCGGCGCCATCATGGCCGTCCCCGCGCACGACCAGCGCGACTTCGAGTTTGCGCGCGCCTTTAACCTGCCCATCCGCCCCGTCTACGCCGAGGGCGGCGCGGCGCCCGACCCGGACGCCATGACCGAGGCAAGCTCCCACGGCGGCGTGCTGGTCAACTCCGGCCCCTTCGACGGCACGCCCGACGGTCCCGAGGCCATCAGCAAGCTGATCGACTGGCTGGTCGCGCGTGGCGTGGGCGAGGCGCGCACGACCTATCGCCTGCACGACTGGCTGATCTCGCGCCAGCGCTACTGGGGCCCGCCCATCCCCATGATCTACTGCCCGACCGACGGCATCGTGCCGGTCCCGGAGAGCGACCTGCCGGTGGTGCTGCCCGCGATCGAAGACTTCCGGCCCACCGGGACCGGCACGGGGCCGCTGGCCGCGGTGCAGGATTGGGTCAACGTACCCTGCCCCGTCTGCGGCGGCCCCGCGCGCCGCGAGACCGACGTCTCCGATACGTTCCTGGACTCGGCCTGGTATTTCCTGCGCTACCCGTCGACGGAGTACGACGACCGTCCCTTCGACCCCGCGCTGACGCGTAAGTGGCTGCCGGTGAGCATGTACATGGGCGGCATCGAGCACGTGCGGCGCCACCACCTGTACGCCCGCTTCGTGACCATGGCGCTGCACGACCTGGGGCATCTGGAGTTCGAGGAGCCCTTCGCGCACCTGCGCCTGCACGGGCTGATCGACGCGGTCAACGTCGAGACGGGGCGGCGCGAGAAGATGAGCAAGAGCAGGGGCAACGTGGTCACGCCCGACGAGTACATCGAGCGATTCGGCGCGGACGTGCTGCGCCTGGCCCTGCTGTTCGCCGGCCCCTACGAGGACGGCGGCGCCTTTACGCAGGTGCGCGACGCCGAGACCGGCGAGATCCGCCGCGAGGGCAGCATCGCCGGCATCATCCGCTTCCTGGAGCGCTGCTACGATCTGGCCGATCCAGGGACGGCGGGCGACGTGGCAGGGGCGGCGATAGGCAAGGCGCGCGCCAACGGTGGGAAAGACGGCAATGGTGGGACATCGCCGGCGACGATGATGCACCGCACGGTCAAGCAGGTGGGCGAGGACATCGCGGGCCTGAAGTTCCACACGGCCATCGCGCGCCTGATGGAGTACAGCACCTGGCTGAAGGAGGGCGGCGCCGCCCTGGCCCCGCAGGTGCGGGGTGAGCACGTGAGGATACTGACGCGGCTGCTGGCTCCGCTGGCACCGCACCTGGCCGAGGAGATGTGGCATTTGCTGGGCGAGGACTACAGCGTCCACCAGCAGCCCTGGCCGGCCTACGACGAGGCGCTGACGCGCGCCCAGACCGTGACGCTGGTGGTGCAGGTCAACGGCAAGCTGCGCGATCGCGTGGAGGCGCCGGCCGGTATCGGCAAGGACGAGGCGCGCGACGCGGCCCTGGAGTTGGAGCGCGTGCGCGAGGCCGTCGCCGGCAAGCAGGTGCGCGACGTGATCTACGTGCCGGGCCGCCTGGTCAACATAGTGGTTAGTGGCTAGTAGCTAGTGGCTAGTGGGGTAGGACGGGCGATGAGGGTCACGATCGCCCGGCATATGTCGCCCATGAGCGCGAAGATGAGGACGCCACCGATGAAGGGCGCCGACACGGTGATCGGGACGGCCGGCTTCCCCGGCATGGACGACGAGACGCGGCGGGGCGAGGTCGGCTACGACGTGGCCCGCGCACACTAGGGGCGGGGCATCGCCACCGAGGCCGTCCGCGCGCCGGTGCGCTTCGGTTTCGAGGACCTGAACCTCAACCGCATCGAGGCCACGACCAACCTGGACAACGCGGCCTCCAGGCGCGTCCTGGCCAAGGTTGGCTTCACCGAGGAAGGCATCCTGCGCGAGTACCGCTATTGGGGTGGGCGCTTCTACGACCTGCGCATGTACTCGCTGCTGCGCCGTGAGTACGATAGTCCTATAACGTCGCGGGCCGCGGGCCTTATTCGAGAGGACAGCCGTTGACAACAGCATCCTTGACCATCCTGGAGGAGTTTACCGCACGCTCCGCCGCATACGGGAGGAGGGACTAGTATGACCATGGGAATTGTGGGGACCACGCCCGCGCGCGTCGACCTCATCGTGCAGGGCGGCCTGGTGGTACTGCCCGAGGAGGACGACGTGCGGCGCCTCGACATTGTGATCGACGGCGGCGCGGTCGTCGCGCTGGCCGACCCGGAGCGGGACGCCGACCTCTACCAGGCCGACGAGCGCATCGACGCGCGTGGGCTGCACGTGCTGCCGGGCCTCGTCGACGGGCACGTCCACCTCAACGACCCCGGCCACCCCGAGCGCGAGGGCTACCCCCACGGCACGCGCGCCGCGGCCGCCGGCGGCATCACGACCATCATCGACATGCCGCTCAGCTGCGCGCCGGCCACCGTCTCGGTGGAAGCGCTGGCGCTCAAGCGCGCCGTCTCCGCCGGCGCGGCCCTCGTCGACTACGGGCACTGGGGTGGTCTGGTGACCGACAACGTGGCGGCGCTGGCCGGGCTACAGCGGGACGGCGTGCTCGGCTTCAAGGCCTTCATGGCCGAGACCGGCGTGGATGACTTCCCGCGCGTCACCAATGGCGTGCTGCTGGCCGGCCTGGAGGAGGCGGCCCGGCTGGACGCGGTCGTGCTGGTCCATGCCGAGGACGAGGAGATCGCCGCCTACTACAGCGGCCGGCTGCTGGCCGCGGGACGGCGCGACCCGCTGGCCTGGGCGGAGGGGCGGCCCGAGGCGGTCGAGGTGGCCGCCATCCGCACCCTGCTCTACCTCGCCGAGACGGCCGGCGCGCGCGTCCACGTGGTCCACGTCAGCACGCCGGCTGGGCTGGACGCGGTGCGCGAGGCGCGCGCCAGGGGCGTGCGCGTCACGGCCGAGACCTGCCCACAGTACCTGACCCTGTGCGATGAGGACCTGGCGCGCATCGGCGTCGAGGCCAAGTGCGGCCCGCCGCTCCGTGCACGCGCCACGGTCGAGCAACTGTGGGCGCGCGTGCTGTCCGGCGGGGTCGACTCCCTGGCCTCGGACCACTCGCCCTCCGTGACGACGGACAAGACGGACCACGCGGACGACGTCTGGTCCGCCTGGGGCGTGCCCGGCCTGCAGACGATGCTGCCCTTGCTCTTGAGCGAGGGCGTCCACCGGCGCGGCCTATCCCTGCCCCTGCTGGCGCGCCTCACCGCGGCCAACCCCGCCCGCCAGTTCGGCCTGGCCCCAGCCAAGGGAGGTCTGCGACCGGACGGCGACGCCGATCTGGTCCTGGTCGACCTGGAGGAGGACTGGACGGTGCGGGCGGACGACCTGGTGCAGCGCAACCGGCACAGCCCCTATATGGGCATGACCCTGCGCGGCGGGGTGGTCCGCACGCTCGTGCGCGGCACGACCGTCTACCGCCGCGGCCCCGCGGGCGAACATCTCTTCCCCACGCCGCCGGGCCACGGCCGCCTGCTGGTCCGCGCTACCGACCACGACGCGGGAGGGGGCGCGTGACGTCATCGCCGGGCGACGCGGAACGGGCCGGGCAGGGGGACATCGAGCCGCCGGCCACGGCCGTGCCCGCTGTGCGCCTCCGCGATGCAGAGCCCGCGGGGCAGGGAGACGTCGAGCCGCTGGTGGTCAACATCCGCGGTGAGCGGGTGGCGCTGAGGCCGATACGCCGGGATCAGATCCCGCTCTACCACCGCTGGGCCAACGACGTCGGGTACACGCGCACCACCGCTGGGCCAACGACGTCGGGTACACGCGCACCACCGCGTCGCCAGGGCTGACCCTGACCCTGGAGCAGCAGGCGAGCCTGTATGACAGCGTCGTCGCGGACGATCGCAACGTGTCCTTCGTCATTTATGACCGGGCGACGGACCGGCCAATCGGTACCACGGCGCTGGACGGCATCGCCCACCGCCACGGCACGGCCGAGTTCAGCATCGGCATCGGCGACGAGTCCTTCCGGGGCAAAGGGTACGGGACCGAGGCCACGCGCCTGATGCTCGACTACGCCTTCGGCGTCCTCGGGTTGAGCAACGTCATGCTCATCGTCTACGACTACAATAGGGCAGGGCGACGGGCCTACGCGAAGGCCGGCTTCAGGGAGTTCGGGCGCCGGCACGGGAGCCGCCTGGGCGGCTGACACTGGGACACGATCTACATGGAGTGTCTGGCCGGCGACGTCACGAGCCCTGTGCTCGGGCAGATCTTCGCGCCGGATCAGTCATCATAGCGATCTCACCTCCACGCTATTTCACACAAACAGCCTTGGGACATCTTGTGGGAAGTTTGTGGATAACCGTCGACAACGTGTGGACAGCAAGGGCCGCTATGCTGAAGGGGAGGGATGATGGGTGAGAGCGTGGAATACACCGAGAGTAGCGGCAACGTCTTCGCCGACCTGGGATTTGACGAGCCGGAGGAAGAGTTGGCGAAGGCGGAGATTCTGATCCAATTCGCCGATGCCGTCGTCGTGCGCGGGCTGACGCGGGCACAAGCAGCCAAAGCCCTTGGTATCAACCAACTAGAGGTGTCGGCCCTTTTGAATGGCAATGTCGAGGGGTTTTCGCTGGACCGCCTGATTCGCCCGCTGCTCATGCTCGACAAGGATGTCTCTATCGTGGCCGAGCCGAAGCGGCGGGAGCGCGGGCAGTTCAGCGTTGTCGCGCGATAGCGATATGCTAGGATGCGCGCATGTTAGGTAATGGTACAAGAAGACGGAAAGATAGGGTGAACGGGACATGCAGTACCGCCAACTGGGCAAGACGGGATACCGGGTGTCGGCCATCAGCTTCGGGGCCTGGGCCATCGGGGGCAGCTGGGGCAGCGTGGACGACGAGCAATCGCTGGCGGCGCTGCGTCGCGCCGTCGACCTCGGCGTCAACTTTATCGACACGGCCGATGTCTACGGCGACGGGCGCAGTGAGCGGCTGATCGCCCGGCTGCGCAAGGAGCGCGACGAGCCGATCATCGTGGCCACCAAGGCCGGCCGCCGCCTGGACCCGCACGCGGCGTCCGGCTACACGCGGGAGAATCTGACCGCTTTCGTGGAGCGCTCGCTGCGCAATCTGGAGACGGAGGCGCTGGACCTGCTGCAGCTGCACTGCCCGCCGCGTCCCGTCTACGACGACCCCGCGGTCTTCGGGGCGCTCGACGAACTGGTGCGCGAGGGCAAGGTGCGCCACTACGGCGTCAGCGTGGAGACGGCCGAGGAGGCCCTGGCCGCCATGCGCTACCCCGGCGTCGCGGCGATCCAGATCGTCTTCAACATGTTCCGCCTCAAGCCCGCCGACGAGGTGTTCCCGCGGGCGCGCGAAGGGAACGTGGGCATCCTGGCGCGCGTGCCCCTGGCCAGCGGGTTGCTCAGCGGGCGCATGTCGCGCGACCGGCAGTTCGAGGCGGACGACCACCGCGTCACCAACCGCCACGGCGAGCAGTTCGACCAGGGCGAGACCTTCTCGGGCGTCGACTTCGAGACGGGATTGGAAGCGGCGGAGCGACTCAAGTCTCTCGTACCCCAGGGGGCAACGCTGGCGCAGCTGGCCCTGCGCTGGATCCTGATGTTCGACGCCGTCTCCTGCGCCATCCCCGGCGCCAAGACGCCCGAGCAGGCGGAGGACAACGCCCACGCCGCCGACCTGCCCCCGCTCACGGATGAAGAGATGCGCGCCGTCGCTGGGGTCTACGACGAGCTGATCCGTCCGCGGGTCCATCATCGCTGGTAGCCCTCACCCCCAACCCCTCTCCCGTGCGCCGGAGAGGGGAGCCGAGGCGCATGACGACGCCGAGCTCGTTCACGTGTGCAAGCGCCTGCCTATAAGGCCGTGATGCGGCGTTCGTGATAGAGTGTGGGCGTGGGAGGGAGGGTAAACGGCGGGTATGCGGCGGATGACGCGTTGGGTTGTGAGCGTGACGGCGGGCGTGCTGTTGACTGCCGGGGTGGCCATGGCAGCTATGGTCGTCGCGCGCCCCAATGCGTCATAGGGCTGGACCCTGCGATTGGATGGCGATGTACAGGCGGGTGGCGCCGGCGATAGCGCCGCGCTCGTGGCGCTCGACCCCGCGCGGCGCCACGCCTTTGTCATCGCCAACTTCCCGTCCACGAGCCCGTCGCGCGTCTCGCTCATCGACACGGGGACCGGCGCCATCCTCCGGACGACCAACGTCGGCCCGGACAACGCCTTCCACATCGCGGTCGCTGCGGTGCGTCACCGTGCGTTCGTCGCCGCGCTGAATAGTCGGACGTATGGCTGTCCCGGCCCCATCCCGGCCCGCGCGTCGAGCACGACGAGGGGGCCATTAACAGCAGCAGCCTGACCATCGATCGCGGGAGACGTAGCTGCGTGCAAAGCGTGAGCGCCCAGGTAAGGATACAAGGCGAGGCCAGCCAGCAATGGGGGTGATGACCGCGGCGGCGCGGCGAGCAGGGAGAGACCTCGTGAATCCGGCGCCACGGTCGCGTATCGCCCGCGCGGCGCGGCCGCCGGATCAGCCTCCGCGTGTGACATATGCGCGTTGACTGCGCTGCCCCTTCCAACGGAGACCGGAAGCCGTAACCGCGTACAATGCCGTTCTCATGTAGGTATCTATAGCAGATCCGCGACGAGGCGGTGCAAGTCGTCGCAGAACTGCACTCGGAAGGACCAAAGGTATAGCCAGTTTCCTCCTGCGCCGCCGTATCCATTGTCATTATAGGAGCGATCGGCAATCCGGGTTTCGTTGAGCGAACCAGAACAGCCCTATGTAAACCAAAGTCCTTGTAGGTGCGCGTACAGCACACTTCCAATAGACCTACCGCTTAAGAGAAGGGCCGGGGGTAGGCTGCTCCGTGACTTTCGACCTATCTGAGGTCCGGTCATCCTGCACTGGTGTTGCCGCGCCCGCGGGGCTATGATTGGTGACAGATGGGGAACGATTGTCGTCCCCGTTGCACGATGAGAAGGATAGTGACATGGTGAGCGGACAAGGAGCGGTGATGGCGATGCGGGAGGCGCTGGCCGACGGCCGGCGAGACGCCACGGTGGACGCGCTGGTCACGGTGCGCGGCCTGACCAGGCGCTTCGGGGAGCGCACAGCCGTCGATGGCGTGAGCTTCGCCATCGGGCGCGGCGAGATCTTTGGGCTGCTCGGACCCAACGGGGCGGGCAAGAGCACTACGGTCAATATGCTCAGCACCTACCTGCCGCCCGACGGCGGCGAGGTGACCATCGCGGGACACACCCTGCGCGAGGGCATGACGGTCAAGCACCTCATCGGCGTGGTACCCCAGGAACTGGCGCTGTACGACGATCTGACCGCCAGGGAGAACCTGGACTTCTTCGCCCGCATCTACGATGTCGCCAAGGCGGACCGCGCCGCCCGCGTGCAGGATGCCCTGGAGCGCGTCGGGCTGGCCGACCGGGCGCGCGAGCGCATCAAGGGCTTCTCCGGCGGCATGAAGCGGCGCCTCAACCTGGCCCTGGGCATCCTGCACCGCCCGGCCTTTCTGATGCTCGACGAGCCGACCGTCGGCGTGGACCCGCAGTCACGCGAGAAAATCTTCGACATCATCCGCGACCTGCAACGCGAGGGGACCACGCTGCTCTACACCACGCACTATATGGAAGAGGCCGAACGGCTCTGCGACCACATCGCCATCATGGACGACGGCCGCATCGTGGCCAGCGGCACGCTGGAGGAGTTGCTGCGCCTGCGCGTGGACGAGGCCGTCGCCGAACGCCCGCGCGGCCTGGAGCAACTCTTTATCCAGCTGACCGGCAAGCGCCTGAGGGATTAGAGGAGATGACATGCTACGCAAGGTATGGTACGTGGCGGAGAAGGACCTGCGGCAGGTGGCCAGCGACCGCATGGGCCTGGTCTGGTTGATCGCGTTGCCGCTGCTGTTGATGGCCATCCTCGGGTCGATATTCTCGGGCAAATCGTCCAGCGGCTCCGCCATTACGGCCACGCTGCCCGTGGTCAACCGCGACGGCGGCCGGCTCTCCGTGGCGCTGATTGACGCGCTGCGCCACACGCCGGGACTGACCGTGCAGATGCACTCCGACCAGGACACCGTGGAGAAGGCCGTGCGCAACGGCGACCAGGTGGGTCTGCTGATCATCCCGGCGGGCTTCACAGCGGCGCTGCAGTCGCCGCATCCATCGGCGCGCGTGACCTACTACGCGGTCGCCGGCAACAACGACCAGCGCGCCACCATCGCCAGCTACACCGTCGCGAGCGTCGTGCAGCGCTTCTCCTGGACGACCGTGACCGCGAACGCCATCGCGGCGGCGCAACAACGCTCCTCGGGCCGCGTCGATCCGGCCCTGACGGGTCAGCTCGCGGCGCAGGCCGCCCGGCAAATGGATCAGACGCCGCCGGTCGCGGTTCAGACGGTCAACGCCACTGGCCGCGTCATCAATTCCCAGGACCAGACCGTGCCCGGCTACGCCGTGATGTTCGCCTTGTTCGGCATCACGGCCGGTGCGGGGTCGATCCTGGATGAGAAGGAGAGCGGCACCTTCAAGCGATTGCTGATCGCGCCGCTGCCGCCGTACGCGCTGCTGGGCGGCAAGATGCTGTCGCAGTTCATCCAATCGCTGGTGCAGCTCACGCTGCTGTTCGCCATCGGCGCGCTGCTGTTCCGGATCGACCTGGGATCGTCCCTGCCGGCGCTGGCCCTGCTGATCATTGGCACAAGCCTGGCGGCGACGGGCCTGGGGCTGATCCTGGTCTCGTTCGTCAAGACGCAGCGTCAGCTGCGCCCCATCACCACGCTGATCGTGCTCAGCTTCTCGGCCATCGGCGGGTCGTGGCTGCCGCTCTTCCTGGAGCCGCAGTGGCTGCAGAACGTCTCCAAGGTCACCATCAACTCCTGGGCCATGCAGGGCTTCAACGGGCTGATGATCTTCGACAAGGGCTTCGTGGACGTGCTACCCTCCATTGGGGTGCTGTTCCTGTACGGCGTCGTCTGCTTCGCCGTCGCCGGCCGCCTCTTCCGTTTCCGCGAGGCATGAGAGCACGGCAAGTGGATGGCGTAGAAGACATGGGCTGACTGGGAGCGCGGGTGGCTCGCCCGCTCGGTACCCGCGCTCCCAGTCGTCCGCGCTAACGAGTGATGGTGGGGCACGGAGGGCACACGATGGGGATGACGATGGGCCGCGAGATGCCGGCGGTCCGCCGCCTCAACCTCTTCTGGTTGGCGGTCACCGCCGCCCTGCTGGTCATCGGTTGTGTCACTGCTGGCGACGGCCAACCCGCATTGTGGCAATCGTGGCGCGGGCCGGTGATGATCCTTACCTCGCTTGCCTTCCTGGGCTGGTACTTGCTGCTCATGCCGATCCGCGCGCGTACGGGCTGGCCGATACCTCCGCGCGTCGCCTATCCGTACCTGGCGACGGGTTTCGTCCTCACGGCGGTCTTGTTCTCATTCAGCCAGAGCTTCTCGGGCGCGCTGTATGTCTTGATCGGACTGAGCGTCAGCATGCGGCCGCTTAAAGGGACGGTCCTGCCCGTTGGCCTGGCCGTCCTGCTGTACCTCGCCGACGCCGGCGTCCTGCCGCTCGGCGGTCATCGCCTCGCCTTGCCCGACGCGCTGTGGGCCGGGTTCTCCATCCTGATGGGCGCGGGTATCAGCTATGCGCTCGCGGCGCTGATCGGTGAGCGATTCCGGCGCGAGCGCCTTTTCCAGGAGTTGAGCGAGGCGCACCGGCGCTTGCGCCTGTCGGCGGCGCAGGACGTGGAGCTGGCCGCGTTGCGCGAGCGCAACCGCCTGGCGCGCGAGATGCACGATAGCCTGGGGCACGCGCTGGTGCTGATCGCCGTCCGCATCGAGGCGGCGCAGCGCCTGCAGGCCGTCGACCCAACCCGCGCGACGTCCGAGTTGGAGGAGACCAAGGCGTTGGTGCGCGAGACCATGGGCGACCTGCGCAGCTCGCTGGCCGGCCTGCGTCTGCCGGCCCTGGACGAGCAGCACTTCGGCGCGGCTCTGGCCGAGTTGGCCAGCGACCTGGGGCGTCGCGGCGATACCAACGTCGAGGTCGCCATCGCGGACGAGGCGGACGCGCTCGACCGCGCGGTGCAGGAGGCCCTCTATCGCGTGGCGCAAGAGGCCCTGGCCAACGTGGCCAAACACGCCCAAGCGCGGCGCGTCAGGCTGACCCTGTCGTTATGTGAGGAGACGGCATTGCTCGAGGTGTGCGACGATGGGGTGGGGCTGGGCGCGTCGCCCCGGCCCGACGGCGGCCATTACGGCGTAGTGGGCATGAGGGAGCGCATGGAGGCGCTGGGCGGTGTCCTCACGCTGGGACCGGGTCCGGGCGGCGGGACCCTGCTGCGCGCCAGCGTGCCGATAGCCGGCGTCCTGATGGAGGAAGGGATAGATGTCCGACATCCGCATCCTGTTGGCTGAGGACCAGCGCCTGCTGCGCGACGGGCTGCGCATCATCCTCGACCTCGAGCCGGGCCTGACCGTGGTCGGTGAGGCGGCCGACGGCGAGGAGGCGGTGCGGCACGCCCTGGAGCTACGCCCCGACATCGTGTTGATGGACGTGCAGATGCCGCGGCGCAGCGGGGTCGAGGCCACGGCGCTGATCGCGGCCGCGTGCCCCGGCCCGCGCGTGATCGTGCTGACCACGTTCGACTACGAGGACTACGTCTTCGACGCGGTCAAGGCCGGGGCCATGGGCTACTTGCTTAAGGACGTGCCCGCGACCGAGTTGATCGACACCATCCGGCGCGTCCACGCCGGCGAGTCGTTCATCCAGCCGCGCGTGGCCAGCAAGCTGCTGCTCGAGCTCGGCCGCCGTGGGCGCGCGCCGCAGGAGGAGGAGCTGACCGAGCGGGAACGCGAGGTGCTGGACCTGCTGGCGGCGGGCGCGAGCAACCGCGACATCGGCGCGCGGCTCTACCTGGCCGAGGGCACGGTCAAGAACCACGTCTCCAACATCCTGGGCAAGCTGCACGCGGCCAACCGCACCCACGCCGTCAGCCTGGCCCGTGAGCAGGGGCTACTTTAAGCGCGGTCCTCGTCGCGGCGCGGCAGGCGCAAGGGGCCGAGGGCGTCGAGGTCCTCCTCTTCCAGGCCGAAGTGGTGCGCGATCTCGTGCAGGACCGTCTCGGCGACCTCGCGCCGCAGCTCCCCACGCGTGCGGCACAGGCGCTCGTGCGGTCCCTGAAAAATCAGGACCATCGGCGGCGCGGCGTAGGGCGACTCCTCAGTCAGCGCGTCGCCCACGTAGAGGCCCAGCAGGTCGGCGCCCTCGTCGGGCGGCGGCTCACCCTCCACGGCCACGGTCACATCGCGCAGGCGTTCTTGCACCCAAGGCGGCAGCGCGTCGAGCGCCTCTTGCACCAGGCCATCGAAGCGCGCGGGCGTCAGCTGTAAGGCGCGGCGCACGGGTCGAGGCCGGCGGCGCATGCTCTCTTCCCCCTTTCCCCTCACCCTCCAGATGCCATAGTGTAGCAGCGATGCTGTGGCTGAAGCGGAGTCGATGGCCCTTGCCGGCCGAGAATGAAATGGCCCTATATGCCTCATTACCAGTTGCCGGTAGGGACATGTCGCATACGCCCCGGCGGTGGTCCGTAGGAGCGTATCGCATACACCCTTCGCATACGCCCCAGCGGTTGCCAAGGCACGATTGCTAGCGACCCATTGTTGACGCCTAACGGACACAAGACGCATGTGCGACGAGCTTGGCATCTGGACCAGCGCAAGAGGCCGTTAGCCTGCGTACACAACCTTATGGGAGTAGAAGTGGGTCACGAGGTGACCGTCCATCGAGATTGTGCCGAAGCCGTTCGTGGCCACGAACAGCAGTCGCCCATCCTTGCCGCGCGCAAGGCTGCTGACCGTGCCGATCGTCGGTGTGCCGTTGGGAACGTCGCCGCCGCCCGGCAGAAGGAATTCCGTCACGTGCCCGTCCATCGTTATGCGCCCAATCTTCGCGGCGAAGAAATCCGCGAACCACAGGTTATTGTCGGGGCCGACGAGCAGGGAGACGGGATCGTTGTCGCCGCTACCGGACGATGGGATAGGAAAGTCGCGGACGTGTCCATCAAGGCCGATGCGCCCGATGCGGTTCGCGTCGACCTCGGTGAACCATAGGCCTCCGTCCGGTCCTGCTACGATGTCCTGGACGCCGCTGCTATGATCCCCGGTGCAAGCGCATGTCGGCGCTGCGAACTCCTTCACGTGGCCTGAGAGCGTGAGCCGAGCGATCTTGTTCGCCAGACTCTCCGTGAACCACATCGCGCGGTCGGGGCCGAGTGTTATACCGCTCGGTCCAAGCGTCGGCACGTCGCCGGGTTGTGTGAGGCGGGCAAGGGCATAGGTACGGACCAGGCGGCCACGCGTGTCCATGACGCCGATGCTATCCCGGTAATTCTCCGTGAACCATAGGTTCCGGTCAGGGCCGACGATGATGGCTTGAATCCCGAGGTTATCGGACCGGGAGATGGTGAACACAGTCAGATGGCCTTGAGGTGTTATGCGCACAATCGCGTAGTCTGCAGGGAACCATAGATTGCCGTCAGGCCCCAGAACGATGCTACCAGTTGGGTTGGCAATCCGCGGCAACGAGAAGATGCGTGTCGAGCCGCACCGTGTGAAGCGGACGATCACGCCATGTGGCCCCGTGCTCGTGAACCATAGACGCCCCTCTCTGTCGACAGCAAGGCTGAAGGGGGGCGTATTGGCGAGCTGCCGATTACAATATTTCATAGGGGAAGACAAGGTTCCCTGTCGTGCGCTGTGATGTGTTACACCGGGTGCATACCCAGCCAGCCACAGGAGTGCCGTCGGCATGAACCACATCAGAAGTCTCTTCACGGCCGCTCCTTCTGAGCCTCATTGTAGGCGTTGTCAGTTATGCGGTAGGCCCGACAACTTCGCTCACCTCTTCCGTAATAATACAATAGAAAAAGTCCCCGATACTTAAGGTCCACTTCTTGATCAGGTCCGGGTCGTTCCACTTCGCCGCGAAGTCCGTCAGCGCCAGGCCCAGGAGCGTCCCCGCCGCCCCCACCAGCCGGCCGGGGTCCAGGTGCGTCACCGCGTCCCACAGCTCCTGCGCCTTGCCCACCAAGGTCCCGGTGATTAGGTCCCGCACCAGCCCGACCACCAGGTCGAAGGGCAGCTTGGCCAGCCCCGCCAGCCCCGTCAGCGTGCCCCACACCGCGTTGAACGCCCCCTCGATCAAGCCCACGTCGAAGGCCACGTTGCCCTCCACGTAGGTCCACACCGCCGCCGCCGCCCCCTCCGCCGCGCTCCACGCCCCGTTCCAGGCCCCACTGAGATCCGCCCACGCCCCGCCCGTCAGCGACCCGTGACTCAGCCGGTCCGCCAGCGAGAACGCGAAGCGCGCGCTCGGTATCCACAAGTACTCCGCCGGGCTCGTCCGCAGGTCGTGGATGTTGAGGTGCGGGTTCACGTAGGCCAGCACGTTGATGAAGAACCGCTTGTCGATGCCCTGGATCAGCCGCGCGTCCTGCTCGTAGTACTGGTGGGCCAGGCTGAAGGCGCTGTCGCCCGCCACGACGCGGTGCAACTGCGCGTCCGGCTCGGGCCAGCGCGTGTCCACGAACTGGCTGTCCACCCACCCGCTACGCCCATCGGTCAGCGTGACGTGCGACCACCTCTGCGCCGTCTGCCGGTCCACGATCAGCTTGGTCAGGTCCGCGATCTTCTGCGGCGTCTTAGACCAGGCGTCGGTGCTGGGCTGTGGACGCAGGTTGAGCCCGCCGTCGTTGGGCGCGTCGCCCAACGAGACCCACCCGAACGTGGGCAAGGGATGCGTCGTGTTCGGCGGCGCGGGACCCGACGCCGCCGCGCCCGTCGCCCCCTTCCGCGTGACGGGCGCGGCGGCAGTGACAGGAGCATGCGCCGCCGCGGCTTCCCGCGCGCTGTCGAGCGGGACGGCTGAGGCCGCGCGGAGGCGCTGGGCGGCCTGGATTACGGCAGTGGTGCGTGCGAGTTGGCGTCCCAGCAGGTTGCGGCCCCGCACCGTCGTCAGGTCATAGGCGCCCTTCTGGAAGAAGATGTCATCGCCCTCGGCACAGACCGGCTGGCCGAGCCGTTGGGCCAGCGCCCAGGCGTCGGGGCCGTTGTGCAGGCGGACGGGGGCCAGGACTGCTGGGTCCACGCCCAGCCGCGCCGCCAGGCCTTGCGCCACGCGCGGGTCGAGCGGCACGCCCTCACCGCGCGCCCGCAGCGCCTCGATCTGACGGGAGGTGGAGGGGATGACCAGCGGGGCCAGCCCGCTCGGCGTGGCCGCCGCGGCAGGGATCGGCGCGCTGCCCCCGTGCGCCGTCAGGTGGGCCGCTGGGTCCGGCGCGGCGGGGAGTGGGGCCGCGGCGGGCGGGACGAGCGGCGGAAGCGCGTCGGCGTAGGGCGCCTGCTGGGCGGCGTGGGCGGCGTGGGGCGCCTCCACAGAGATGTGGGGCGCGGGCAAGCTATCCGGCGTGGAGAGGAGCGGGGGCGGCGCTGGGACGGTGGCCCCGACCTGTTCCCCCGGCCCGGTGGTGGCCTGCTCGTCCGCGCTGGGCGCGGGCCGCCCCTCCGTCCACGGGGCCGCGTCGGGGTAGACGTGCTCAGACAGCGCGGCGGCCACCTCCGCTACCCTGGCGCGCCACGCCGTCTCACGCTCCCGGACCTCCGCCTCCTCCGCCGCCCGCCGCGCCTCCGCCCGGTCCAGGGCCACGGCCGCCGCCGCGCGCCCCTCCTCCGTGGCCGCCCAATCCGCCCGGTCCGCGCGCTCCCGCTCGAACTGGCGCAGCAGCCGCGCGCGCCGCGCCTGGAGCGAGTAGAGGTCGGGCGCCTCCGCCAGCGGCCCGAACGCCGGCTCCGGCTCGCCCGCCGCCCGCGCCTGCTCCCGGACGGCCTGGCGTCGCCATCGCTCGGCCTCCCGGTTGAGTCTGAGCGCGTTATCGTTGGGGTCGGCCGCGTGGTCTTTGTGCGCCGGGTCGTGCGCGGACGGCGCGGGCCGCGACGACGCGGCCGGCCGCTTGGGGGGCGCCTGGGGATGGTCGTGCTCGTGCTCCATCGGGTGGTCCTCCCTCTCCCTCGGGGTCGGCGACGTAGCGGGGAACGACGCTGGCGGCAGCCCGGCGCGGGCGGTTGTTGCGTAGATCGCTCACTTTTGTCCAGCATACCAGGCCACTTGGCGATCTGCAATCACCCATCTAGGAATCTAGGAAGTCGTGTGGTTGTGCTCAAGAGCCAGGCGCCGCCCCGCTGGAGGACGCATCCCCGGGGCGCACCACGGCCCGCGCCAGCACGCCGTTGGGGATGACGACTTTGCCGCCTTGCGCCGTCCGCAGCACCGCGCTGGTGGGGCCGATGCGTTCGATGGTCCCGGCAACACCCTCCACGGCAACAGTGTCGCCGACCACGAAGTTTTGCTCCACGTAGCGGGCGGCTACCAGATTCTCCGCCGTCGTCCGCGCGCCCCACCCGAAAGCAATGGCCACGGCTACCGCCGCGCCCCCCAGGACGACCAGCAGCACGTCCAGCAGGAAGGTCGCATCGATCGTCAGCTGTTGCATCGCCAGCAGCACCGCCAGGACCAGGACCAGGATGCGCACCAGCGTCCCGATGAGGGCGTGGTAGAGCACGTTGGCCCGATTCACCGCGGCGGCGGCGGCACGCCCGAGCAGGTCGCCCAGTATGGCCCCGCCGAGCAGGATCAGCACGGCCAGCACGATATGGGGGACGAACAAGAGCAGTTCGCGCAGCGCCAGGGATAGCTGGTCGAGGCCGATCGCGTCGACCGTCTGCACCAGCGTCGCCACCAGCACGATGGCGTAGGCCAGGCGGCCCAGCAGGCGCGACGGCCGCGGGGGCAGGCCCACCGTGGTCAACGTATCGGCCAGGCCGGTGCTCTCGCCCAGGCGATCCACCCCCACTTCCTTGAGCACGAACTCGACCGAGCGCCCCACCAGCAGGGCCACAATGTACCCGATAACGAAAATGACGATGGCGCCGCCGATGCGCGGCAAATAGGTCACCACCGCATTGACATCCTGGCTCAGGGCCTGCCCCACCTCGTTCATGACATCGTCCCATCTTCGTGGCGTGGCTGCAGCGAGGACGCCTCATCGTGGGGCGCGTGCGGCAGCAGCGCCAGCACCGCTTGCCAGATGCCGGCCAGCGTGGCCAGCAGTTCGTTGGTCCCCGTCGCCGCGGCCTGGCGTTGGCGCAAGCGGGCCAACGTCCGACCCACCATGTCACGCTGCGGCCGTTCCTCGCGCGTGACCGCCTCTTGCAGCAGAAGACGGAGACGACGCAGCTCGTCCACGCGCGCCTGGCAGACCGCACACCCGGCGACGTGCGCCTGAATCACCTCGTCCACCGCGCCTTCGTCGGCCAGCGTGCGCAACTCATCCTCGTCCGGATGCGGCGGCGTCGCGCCTTGCCGTCCTCTCCTCATCATCGCATCCCCTCGCTTCCGGGCAGTTCTACCTTCTCCTCGTCCAACGGGCCGACTCCTCTGCTCAGGGAGCGGGGACCGCCGGCGTGGCGGCTCTCTCCGGCGCCCACGCGCCCATCACCAGGAGGAGGATACGCTTGTACAAGCGCCCCGCCCATGCTCTGGATGAGTCACGTCGCCGGCGCAACTCGACGATGGTAACATCGCGCGCTGCTCGATGGGGCTTGTAGGTCGTCGCGCCGGCGGCGCCCATCCCTGCTGCCGGCCCATCCCCCTCGGACATAAGCGGCGTCTCGCGCAACATCTGCCGCATCGACACGCGCGCACGACTGACGCGCATCTTGGCCGCCGAGAGCCCGCAGCCCTGCAGGGCGGCCACCTCCGCCATGTCGTAATCGTAGACGTCCCGCAGGAGGAGCGACACGCGCTGCTCCACCGGCAGTCGTTGCACGAGCGCGTCGACCGCGGCGAGGCGGTCGGCGTCCAGCGCCCGTTCCTCGGGCGTGCGCTGGCCGGCATCGACGAACTCGCGCGGCGCTGCATCCCCCTCGGGTCCGTCGTCACCGTCCAGCGGCTCGAAGCGCAGGCGGCCCCGGCGGCGCAGCACGTTGAGGCTCAGGTTCACCGCGATGCGACGCAGCCAGGGGCCGAACCCATCGTCGTCGCGCAAGTCGGCCAGGTGCGTATAGGCCCGGATCAGCGCCTCCTGGGTGATGTCTTCCGCCTCCGTCCGCTCGCCGAGCAGGCGCAGCGCCGTGGTGTAGGCCAGTCCCTGGTAGTGCTCGAGCAATTCGCCGGCCGCCGTGAGGTCACCGCGGCGGCTACGCGCGACCAACGCCTTCTCGTCCATGCGCCTCCCACTGCTCGACCCCGGTCCCGAGGGTACTCACGTTGCCTTTATCCACCACCGTCCTTCATAGCCTACCCGATCAGGGCGGCGGATGTCCGCTCTCTGTCCTTGAAGGACTCCTCGGAGTCTGGGGGTTGCCCACGGCCCATGGCCCACGGCCCACTCGCCTAGATCGCGGTCGGCGCCTGGAGGTCGTTGGGGCCCGCGATGCCAGTGTCCGCCGCCTCCGGCGCCGTCGCGGCCACGTGGTCGGTCGCCACCTGTGTGGCCTGGTCGGCCTCGAACTGCTCGATCAACTGCTCCTGCGCCTCGGCGATGGTGGCCAACCGCTCGTTCTGGATGGTCTGGGGCGCGGGGACGCTCGCGAGGGCCACGGGCGTGGGCGTCCCCGCCACGGCCCCAGCCCGACCACGGCGACGGGCCAGCACGCCCTGAGCGAGCGCGGCGTAGCGGTTGCGGCGCGGGCGCGCCGCCAGCAACTGGCTCTGGCCGGTGGCGTCGGCATAGAGCGCCATGGCCATCACCCAAAGCACGCCTACCACGGGCACCCCGATCAGCGCCCCACCAAGGCCGCCCAGTTCCACCCCCGCCAGCAGTGCCAGCAGCGCGCTTAAGGGGTGCAGTCCCACGGCATGCCCACTCACGCGCGGCACGATCAGGTTGCTCTCCACCTGCTGCAGCGCGATAAAGAACACGATGACCCAGATCGCCAACGGCAGCGGCTGGAAGAGGGCGATCACGACCGCCGGAACCATGCCCAACACCGGGCCGATCAGCGGAATAAGCTCGAAAAAGAAGGCCAGGACACCGATGACGAGGGGATAGTTCACGCCGAGCGCCCAGCAGCCGAGGCCGGCGGCGGAGCCCACGGTGCCGGCGACGATGAGCTGGCCGCGGATATAGCCGCCCACGACGGAGGTCAGCGCGGCCTCGACAAAGAACCAGCGCTGGCGTCCTGCCGTAGGCAGGGCGGCGACGATGCGGTTATGCATGGCGCGGCCGTCGAGCAGGAAGTAGAAGGCGATGACCAGGACAAGGGCCACGTCGGTGGCCAGGTTGACCAGACCCAGCACGATGCCGAGAGTGCTGTTGAGCAGCGTCGTCCCGGCGCCCGTCACATAACCGACGACCTGGGCACGGATGCTGGCGACGGTGACATGGATGCCATGTTGCGCGAAGAACCGATCCAGCCCTGTCTGCTTGCCGGCCTGCTCGCTCAGTAGGACGGGGAGGGTCTTGGTCAGGCCCTGCAACTGAGCAGTCAGCGGCCCGACCAGGAGCGTGATGCCCACGCCCAGGGCGCCAAGCACGAGGATGTAGACGAGCAGGATAGCCAGGACGCGGGGCACGCCTCCGCGCCCAAGGCGGTCCATCAGCGGGCCGAGGAGAAAGGCGATGAGGAAGCCGGCCAGCAGCAGGATGATAATGTGCAGGAAACGCGCGGCGACCGTCCAGGCGATGATGACGACGACGGCGCCGGTGATGATGGCAACGAAGAGCAGAATCCAGGGAATCACGCCGAAGCGGTCCAGCCTGCTTGCCTGCTCAGGCGGTCGTGGGACATTCATGGGTATCCTCGACGGGTGCTCTTGTTCTCGTTCACTGCTCGTCCGCTGTGTATGCCGTTCATGCCGTATATGCCGTATATGCCGCTTAGGCGCACCGCGACGGGAAATGCTCCGCCGCGGTGCGCCTGTGTCGGGTTGCCTCGGGCCGCTGTCGGAGCGCGACCGGGGCCGCCTCCTAGCTCAGGATGGTGACGTGGTCCCGGCCCAGCGTGCTGTTGGGAATCGAGATCTGACCGTTGTCCGTCTTCAGCACCGTGGAGTTGATGTCGTGGCGCACCACCGTGCCCGCCTGTTCGCCGATGCGCACCTTCTGCCCCGGCTGGAGCAGGCTGCCCGCCGACTGGGCTGCCAGCAGGCCGCGCGCGCTGTCCACGCCGCCCAACCCGAAGGCCAGGCCGCCGGCAATGGCTAGCATGGCGACCAACCCCGCGAACAGGATCTGGACCATGTTCTCGCCCACGTGTAGCTGCGTCAGGGCGGTCAGCACCGCGAAGCCCAGGATAGCGTAGCGGGCCACGTTTCCTATCAAGCTGGCCGTACTGAGCCCTGCCTCCGTCGCCGCGCCGGTCGCAACCCTACCCATGATGTTGGCGAAGAGCGCGCCGACGATCAGGATGATGATCGCCACGAACACGTTGGGTAGGTAGGCCAGGACCGAAGTGATGAACGCTGTGATCTCAACCAGACCGAGCGCGTTCAGCGCCATTTGAATGAAGATCAGGAAGACGTACCAGTAGACCAACGCGGCGAGTACCGCGGCAGCGTCCAGGTTCGTCCCGGAGGCCTTGAGCGCCTGACCGACTCCGGCGCGGTCGGTGATCTGGTCGAACTTGATGGCGCGTAGACCCGTGGTTAACAGGGTGCGCAGTATGCGCGCCACGATGTAACCGATCACCAGCAAGACGAGGGCGGCAAGAACCTTCGGGACGTAGTAGACGATCTGGCTGAAGAGCGAGTTGAACGCGTCTCCGATGTTGTTGATCTGCGTCTGGATCATCGTATAGTATCCTTCCTTGTCTGTGGGGCGGGTCCCCCGCCCCTCTGTGCGCGCTACTGATAGCCGCGTTGAGCGTCCGATGCTCCCACCCGCGACACCGCGTCCGTTGTTCGTCTAAGCGGCCTGTCGTCCCTGTCCCTAGTAGGCCGCGTGCAAGCCCCGCGGTCCCTGCCTACTTTTACTGACACGTGAGCCGGCGCGTTGGTCACACCGCTCTACGCGGCAGGTGGCCGACCTGGGAAGTCTCCTCGTGAATCATGCAGCCTAATACTACAGCGTTCGGACCGGCCTACGACTAAAGTCGCATGGTACAGAACCACGACTAAAGTCATTGGGGCGCCCTGTGGTGAGACACTTTAGTGTCCGTTGTCTGCCATGCAACTTTAGTCGCAGGCCACGGTCACGTTGTAATATTAGCGGTTGCTCAGCAGCTCCTTGGCCGCGAAGCCGGCGATGCCGACCGCGGCGACCTTGCCCAGCGGGTTGTTCCAGATCTGCTGGAGCACGTTGGGGTTCTGCTGGGCCGCCTGGTGGAAGCCCTGCGCCATGCCCTGAGGGTCATTCGGGTCCATCTGGCCCTGCATCTCCGGGGGCAGTTGCTGCACGAACTGCTGGCGCTGGTCCTGCGGCATCTGCTGGAAATACTGCCCGTAGACCTGCTGTTGCATCTCGGGCGGCGCGTTCTGCGCAAACTGCTGGACGTGGCCCATCGCCTGGTTTGAGTCGACCTGGCTGTAGTCGCCGGAGTCGGCGGCCTGGGCATATTGCTGGTACTGCTGCTGGTTGTTCTGATCGAACGGGAACATGCTTCCTTGCTCCATTTTTCGCGGGCCGTGTCATCTCAAGAAGAGTGACACGGCTCTGTTTTCACCCGTGAGGTCGATAATGGTCCCCACGGCCACGGGGGCAGGCATCGATGCTCCGTTACTGCCGGCGCGGCGTGCGCCCCTGCGTCGTCGTGGTCGTGTCCACCTCGTCCACGATGACGCGCTCCTTGCGCACCGTATCGCTGACCTGCTCGGTCTCGCTGACCTGGTCCTTGTGCAGATGCACTTCCTCAACCACACGGGCCTGCTTGCTCACCACGGCCTCCTCGCCCATCACCGGGATCTCGATGTCCCGCTCACGGAACGCGGTCGCGAGGTCCGCATCGCTCACTTGACCGGTGACAGGCACGCGCTCGACAGTGATCTCCTCGTGGCGGAGGTTCAGCGACACGCTCTGCTGCTCCTGCACCACATCCTTGTGCAGGTGGACCTGTCCCAGCTCCTGTTGCCGCTTGCCGACGCTCAACTCCTCCTCATAGACGGGGACGTTGATCGTCTCGTCGTTCCGGACCGTGGCCTGCGTCTGGCGAGGAGCCGGCGCGGGCATCGGGTCCTGTACGCGCGTCGCCATCGGAGCCCGCGTGGTCGTGGTGTCGGCTACCGTGGCGCGCTGGCTGTAGCCTTCCTCACCGCTTACGCCGCCGACGGGCGGCTCATCGTAGCGGCCGTCCTGCAGGTCGTCCTTGTAGAGGCTGAGTTGCACGTTGCCATCGGCGTCCGTCCCCTGGACGGCGCTCAGAGGGATGTAGAGATCCTTGTGGAAGAGGAAGCCTTTCTGCACCGTGATATAGCCGCCCTGCTCATCGTGGGCATGCAGCGTGCCGACCTTCTCGCCGGACGCGTCGTAGACCGTCGCGTCCTGGTAGAACTGTTGCTGTGTCATCTGTCCTCTCGTTCCTCCGCTCGTCGTTAGGCGATGTTGGGGCTCTGATATTCCTGTGCCTGACGGGTAGGCTGGCTGACGCCAGGTGTCCTACAAGCCGCCCCCACGGTTACTCATCACCTGCTTGGCAATCAGGCCGACCAGGGAACCAAGGCCGCCCCCGCCCCCGCCACCCATCAGGCCGCCCAGGCCGCCGCCCGCGCCGCCCATCAGGCCGCCGAGACCACCGGCTCCGCCCGCACCGCCCATCAGGCCGCCGGCGCCGCCCATCAGCTGCTGGAGCATGCCCGGCTGTTGCTGTCCCATCTGCTGGAAGCCCTGCGCCATCTGCCGCGGGTCGTTGGGATTCATGCCGTACTCCTGCGGCATCTGCTGGGCGAACTGCTCACGCTGCTCCTGCGGCATCTGGTTGAAGTGCTGCTCGTAGACCTGCTGCTGCATGTCGGGCGGCGCGTTTTGCATGAATTGCTGCACGTGGCCCACCGCCTGGTTCGGGTCGATGCCGCTGTAGTCGCCGCTATCGTGGGCCTGGGCGTACTGCTGATACATCTGCTGGTTGTTCTGGTCGAACGGGAACATAGGTCGGCTCCTTTTCTCTGTAACGTTAGCTTTGTCTGCCGCGCCACCTCTCACGTTGGTGGCATGCCGGCTTGTCCAGGCCTCCTGTTGCGCGTGTCGATCCGAGCGTCACTCCCACCACATCGCATCATCGCCGCTGTCCGCAGGGGCAAGAGGGACCGAGAGGGACCGGTGGGGCGCATACCCATATCGGATGACACACGGGCCGATAGTTCGGTCACATCAACGCACTGGCGGTCCGTCGTTGTCGCTGTCGCAATCAATGGATAGTGCTGTTGCTGCCGGCGTCCTTCGTCTGTGAGGGCCAATGTCTTGGATAGCCTGTCCGGCCGGCATGTGGTCGGGGGCGCCTTCCTCGATTGTCTGCCCTATGGCAACCTCCTACGCCCGAGCTACCCTCGGGCTCGCGGTAAGGATCCCCTGTCAGGGGAGGGGCAACAGCTCATGTCCGCACCGTCTCGTTGCCAATGCACGGCTTATGCCATGCCCGTTGTTACACGGTTAGGCGCGCCGGCATGTACGGAGATGGCGTCTTGACGATGCGTCGCGTCCGCGCCGGATATGCCACGCTGACCGCGGTCACCGCGCGCTGCCGTGCGCGCCCTCACCATACTCCCGAGGAGTATGGTGGGGCTCTAGCAGCGCGTCGGCTTGCCGCGCAAGGCGGTCCAGGTATCCGCCGCCCTCGCCCCGCTCCGGCGCTTCCAGGGGGGCGCCGGGCAGCTCCTCGTCGCGCCGGGGCGCGGGCGCCTCGGCGTCGGCGTCGCGCAGAATCCGCGCGTTGTGCTCCGCCCAGCGTAGGGGGTTGTCTTCCGTCGCCCGCGATGTCGCGTCCTCGTCGTTCATCGTTGCATTCTCCTTTGTCTGTCGATCGTCGATCCGTTTTATCGTTAGCGCCATATGCTCCGGGACGACTGGGAGCCGGGTATCCCTCTCGCCCCGGATCCAGCGGGCGAGCAGCGTGGCGAGTGCCCGCGCTCCCAGGACTTTTGCGTGCCGACGTTTTATCCCCGCGCCGTTGTGTGACGCCTCCAGCGCACCTCGGGCACGACGCGTTTAGTCTCTACCGCGGTCGCGATCGTGGTCGACGATGCTGAGCGGCTGAATCGTGGTGGTCGTGACCGTCGTCGTGGCGACCACGCGCCGTCGTCGTCGGGCCAGCAGCAGCAGGAGGCCCAGCAGCGCGAGCAGCGGGATCAGGGCGAGCGCCGCGTTGTTGGGCGCCGCGGCGCCCGGCTTCGCCGCCGGCGCCGGCGCGTTAACTTGAGGATTGGCACGGGCCGGAGGACGGATAGGCAGAGGGGCAGGCGCCGGCGCGCTCCGCGCGTCGATCCGCGTGACCGCGCCCACCGAGTCCCTGGTGATGGTCAAGGAGTCTCCGGGCCGGATAGCGCCCACTGTGGCGCGCTTACCGTTGCGATAGACGACCGTTCCCGGGACCGGATGGTAGGTATGACTTGCGCTGCCTTGATGGACGGCGATGCCGGTGGCCGCCGCGGCGACGGCGACCCCGCGCACCACCGTGCCGGCCGCCGGCCCTCCCGCATGGCGCCCGGATACGGCGTCGATGCGGGTGACCGCGCCCGACGGGTCCGTGGTCACGGCCACGGTGTCGCCGGGACGGATCGCGCGCGCGCTGCTGCGCGCGCCGTTGCGATAGACCGGCACGTCCGCCGTGGGGGCGTAGGTGTGCGCGCCGGCCTTGTCGTGCAGCACCAGGCCCGCGGTGCCAACCAGGACGGCCAGGACGCCGCGCCAGACTCCCGCGTGCCGCGGCGCACTACCGGTGGCCGACCCGCCATGGCTGGAGAAGGCGTCAATGCGGATGACCGCGCCCGACGCATTGGTCGTCACCGTGACCTTATCGCCCGGTTGGAGGGCAGTCAGACTACTGCGCGCGCCGTTGCGGTAGACGGCGGTCGATGTGACCGGGCGGTAGCCGTGCATCCCGTTGTTCTGGGCAACGGAAATCCCTGCCGCGCCTACGGGCGCGGTCAGGACGCCATGGGCTACCGCGCCGTGCCCCTGCGTCCCCGTCGTGCCGGTCGTGCCGGTCGTGCCCGGCGCGCCGGCGGGATGCGCGCTTGTCGCATCGATGCGCGTAACGGCGCCCGAGGCGTCGGTCGTGACCGTGACCGTGTCGCCCGGTTGCAAGGCGGCGAGACTCACGGGCTTGCCGTCGCGATAGACCGGCACGGCGGGCGCCGGCCGATAGGCGTGCGGCCCGTCAGCCTGGCGCACCGCCAGCCCCGCGGCTCCGGCCGCCGCGCTGACCACGCCATGGACGACGGCGCCGCGGCGCGCCGACGCGGGGGCGCTTTGTGCGTCGATGCGGACGACGGTCCCGGAGGCGTCGGTGGTCACGGTGACCCTATCGCCCGGCCGCAGATCGGCGAGGGTCGCCCGCCGGCCGTCGCGGTACACCGGCACGCCTACGGGCGGATGATACGTCTGGACCCCAGCGGCCTGCCGCACCACGACGCCGTTCGCGCCCAGGCTGAGGACGGCGCCGTGCGCCGTGTGGAGTCCCCGGGCGCCGCGCAGGCGAACCCGCGTCCGCGGCGCCGACGATGCGACGATGACCGGCCGCGCCGCCGCGACCTCCGCGAACGCGCCGGCGGCGACGAGGTCGCGCAGGAACGCGATGAGCGCCGGCCTGGTCTCCGGCGGGACCGTCGTTCCCAGGGCTGCCGAATCACGTGCGATCAGCGCCGCGAGCGCCGCGGGGTCGGCGACGCGGCCCCTCATCGCGTCGCGTCGAGCTTGAGGGTGAACAACAGGCGCGGGGTAACCTGATAGCCGAGTCGAGTGGCCACGTTTGCGCCCAGCGCCGTATTGAGCACGCCGCCCCGGATAGCGAAGTCCACCTGCGCCTGACTGATGCCCGTGCAGGCGGACCTGGCCGCGCGGATCAGCCCGAGCAGCGCGGTCGTGCCCAGGGCAGCCTGCGCATAGGGCGCGGCCACATCGACCCGCGCGTCGGTCACGCCCAGCGTTAGCAGGGCGTTGACATAGTTCTCGGCCACGTCGAGCCGGATGGCCCGTCGTAGCGTCACGGTCAGGCCTGAGCCCGCCGCCAGGGGGCGCAGGACGATCGAGGAGATGGCATACCGCCCGAGGAGATCGGGCGGAATCAGGCCGTGGGCCTGGGCGCGCTCGTCGTCCAGCGTCTCGGTCAGTTGGCGCGTGGCGGGCGTGAGTCTCAGGACCGTCGTGACCTCGCGGCGCCCGGCGTCGGTAAGATCCGCTCCCAGGACGGCGACCGGCGTGCCGCAATAGACGGCGGCGCTGACCCGTGCCCGGGCGGATGCGGACGGATAGAGCAACCAGGGAAGCAGCGCCAGGATCAGGATGAGCGCCGGTCGGGGACATTTCTTCGTCGCGACAATGATGGTGCTGATGACGGGCCTCCTTGTGCCGTTAGCGGATGGGCGTCGCAGCATCCGATGTTTGGCGCTACGTTTGCCCAGTCCCACTAACACAGCGCACGCCCGTTCGGTCACATCAACGCGCCAGCCCCATCCACGACGACGGACGGCCCAGAGCGTCAGCGCATGCACACCCGTGATGCGGAGCAGCATCGATCGATTTGTTGCTGGAGAGGCCCTGGATCGTCGCGCCGCGGAGGCCGATCAGGACCGAGGCCGAGGGCGCCATGGTCGAGAGGAGGGTCAGCATGGAGATACAGCAAGGGTCCGGGCGCCATAGCGGCGCCCGGACCCTTGCTGTATAGCCCGCGAGAACCGGCGGGCGCCGGTTCTCAACCCCTGTACGTACGCCTGAAACGCCTTAATGCCAGTGGCGCCGCGATAGCGCCGGCGTTAGGGTATCCCGATATCGAACACTAAGCATGTGCTCAGAAATCAGGCGCAGTTTTGTGAGTCGTGATTCGCCCGAGAAACGGTGCCGAACTTATGGTCAGGTGCTTAGCGACGCGTCGTACCAAGGTTCGTGCCGGTGGTCTGATCCTCGGCGCCGTCGACGACGACGCGCTCCTTGCGCACCGTGTCGCTGACCTGCTCGGTCTCGGTCACGGCCTGCTTGTGCAGGCGGACTTCCTCGGTCTCGACCACTTGCTTGCCGACGACGGCCTCCTCGCCCATCACCGGGATCTCAATGTCCCCGCCCTGGAAGGCGTCGCGTACGGTCGCCGCGTCGGCCTGCCCGGACAAGGGGACGCGCTCGACGGTGACTTCCTCGTGCTGCAGCGGCACGCTCACCGTCTGCTGCTCCTGCACCACGTCCTTGCGCAGGTGGACATCGCCGATCTGCTCCTGGCGCTTGCCGACGGTCAGCTCCTCCTCGTAGACCGGCACCTCGATGTCCCGATCCGTGACGTTGGTCCTCGCCGTGTCCGCGGACCCCACGATCCTCGTGGTCGCCGTGGCCTGGGTCTCGGCGGCCCCTTGCTGCACGCTCGTGGCCCGCGCCACGGTCTGCCCCTGGATGGTCTCCTCGGCCTGCTCCTCGTGGCCGCCGGTCACATTGCCGAGCAACTCCTTGGCCTTGCCCAGAATACCCTCGCCCGTGGATTGCTTCTCGCTCATGATGGTCTCTCCTTGTACTCTACGTATTCTGGCGGAACCCTTGTCCTGCCATCTCGCCCGCGCTCCCGTGCTCCACGCGCCATTGATGTGCGCATGGGGCCGTTTGCGCCGCCCCATGCGCGCTCTATATGAGAGATGGCGGCTATCTAGAATGCGCGGACCCACACCACATGACACGCGGACCAGTGATTCGGTCACATCCGCTCGTCGTGGGCGCTCCTCCGGTTATCATGGGCTGATAGATAGGGAATTCGTTGCGCCGGCAGAGGCTATCCTTGCTGGACGCAGAGGGGAGCTTCCTCCGGCAAAGGCTATCCTTGCTGGACGCAGAGGATGACCAGCTATAGCTTTGGCTGGAAGCACGGCAAGGGCCGAGTAACCGTCGGGGCTACCCGGCCCTTGTCGTATGCGGATCAGCAATGGTGGGCGACTATTCTGATCTCTTTATCTCCTGCTACGACGGTGGGATGACGCCCGCGGCGCCGCGCCCTGCCACCGAACGCTAGCGGCGCGTGGTACCCAGGTTCGTCCCGGTGGTACCCTGGTCCTCGACGCCGTCGACGATAACGCGCTCCTTGCGCACCGTGTCGCTGACCTGCTGGTTCTCGGTCACGGCCTCCTTGCGTAGGCGAACCTCCTCGACCTGGTGGGCCTGCTTGGCGACGACCGCCTCCTCGCCCATCACCGGGACCACGATGTCCTGGCCCTGGAAGGCGTCCGTGAGGTCAGCGGTCCCCTGGCCGGTCACCGGCACGCGCTCCACGACGACCTCCTCGTGCCGCAACGTCACCGGGACGTTCTGCTGCTCGGTCACGATCTCCTTGTGGATGCGAACCCGGCCCTGCTCCTCCTGGCGCTTGCCAACGGTCAGCTCCTCCTCTACCACCGGGATGCGGAGGTCGCCGCTCTGGGTCTGCGTCTGTACCTGTTGCGCCGGTTGCGCGGTCTGGACGTACTGCTGCTGAGGCGCCGCGGCCACCGTCGCGGTCTGATCATAGCCGCCGCCGTAGCCGCGGTCCTGCAGATCTTCGGCCCCGTCGCGCAGCATGATCTGGCGCACCTCGGCCTCGCGGCCCTGCGCCCCCTGCGCGTCCACGGTCACCAGCGCGCTGCCGCCATGCACGCGATCCTCGTAGTACTGGGCCTCCTCCTTGGGGATGCCCAGGCCCACCAGCCCGCCGACCAGCCAGCCCGCAGCCCCACCGACGAGGGACGTAGCCAGGATGCCCGCTGAGACGAAGGGTCCGATGCCGGGGATGACCAGCGCGCCCGTGGCCGCCAGTAGGGCCCCGGCCGTGCCGCCGATGATGCTGCCGCCGATGGCGCTCTCGGTCGAGTGCGTGCCGTGCTCCTCGGTAACGGCTTGCGTCTCCTTCTTGTCCTGCATCACCACACCGATGCGGTTGGGGTCGATGCCGGCGCTCTTGAGGTCCTCGATGGCTCGCTCGGCCGACATGCGGTCGGGGAAAAGCCCTGCGATAGCTCGTGCCATGTTCGTCTCCTTCTATCCTAGATCCGAGATACTCTCGGGGCCGCGGTACGAGTCCCCTCTAAGGGAAGGGGGCAAATCACCCCGCACCCGCGCTGTCGTGGTATCAATGCACGATCCGTACCAGGGGCTGGCAAGAGACCGGCAAAAGGCGGGCAAAAGACCGACGAGCCATGGTCCCTACGCGGCGTCGAGCACGGGCGCTGCTGCGGCGCACGCCTTCAACTCGCTGTATAGCACCGTCGTCGCGACGGCCGCGAAGGGCTGCACAAGCAGGGCGATAAGGATACTCAGCGCGGTTTGCAGCAGCGCGGAGGGGAGGCCGAGCGCGTGGCCCAGCGCGGCCGCGAGCAGCGCCGAGGGCACGCCGATCAGCGCGAGGACCAGGACGACCACCACGATGAAGAGATTGGAGGCTTGCTGCCAGTGCCCCTTGACCAACCGGCGACTACGCCCGCTGGCCGCGCCGCCGCCGCTGCCCTCCAGCATCACGGCCTGGGGAATAAGCGCCCACGCCACCAGGACGTAGATGAACACGACGAGCCCTATGATCGTGGGACAGAGCAGGAAGAGGACGACGAAGCGGAGCGCCGCCCAACCGAACGCGAAGAGCAGCGGGCCGAGCCGGGCCGCGACCGCGCGATAGGCCGCGCCCACGCCAACGGGACGGCCCGCGTCGCGGCCCATGATGACCGTGGCCAGCGCGGCCGTGGTCAGCACCCCGACCAGGGACGAGAGCACGAAGCTGCCGATGGCGCGGACGCCGATGTCCACGATGGCGGAGAGGTGAGCCGTCGTGAACGGATGCATGAGCCGCAGCGTCGATCCCTGCAGGGATGGCAGGTTTACCAATGCGGAGACCGTGAGCGGCGGGATACCCGGCGCGGTCAGGTTCAGCAGCGCCGTCACGAGCTGCAAGGGCACGTTGAGCATGGCGACGACGGCCACGAAACGGACCGCGTCCGACCGGTACAGCCTCAGCGCTTCCCTGAGCATAGCGCCGGTCGCGGGCAGACGCCGCTCCGCCGGCGTACCATCGGGCGCTGGCGGATGTGAACTGGACATAGGACGCTACTCCTTCTTGTGCCGGGCAACCCATCGCAGACTACCCACAGTACGAGCATCACTAGCATCGGGATGAGGCGGGCGAGGTTCGGGCCGAGGTTCAGGCCGGAGTCAGGGTCGGGATCAGGGCGCCGGGATCAGCAGCGCCTTGCCCCTGGTGCGACGCCCTTCGAGATAGCGATGCGCCTCGGCCGCCTCGGCCAGCGGGAAGGTCGTGTCGATGCGCACGTGTAGCTCGCCGGACGCGATCCAGGCGAAGAGGTCGTCGGCGCGCCGAAGCAACTCGGCGCGGTCGGCCGTATAGTGGGCCAGGGTCGGCCGCGTGACGAACAGTGACCCCTTGGCGTTGAGGTTTTGCAGGTTGAACGGCGGCACGGCGCCGCTGGACTGGCCGAACAACACCATGTAGCCGCGCGGCCGCAGCGCGTTCAGGCTGCCCTCGAAGGTCGTGCGCCCCACCGAGTCGTAGACGACCTCGACGCCCCGGCCCCCGGTCAGGCGCCGCGTCTCGGCGGTGAAGTCCGTCTCCGTGTAGCGGATGACCTCATCGGCGCCGGCCTCGCGGGCCAACTGCTCCTTTTCCGCGGTCGACACGGTCCCGATCACGCGCGCCCCGCGCCGCTTCGCCAGCTGCACCAGCAGCAGGCCCACGCCGCCGGCCGCCGCGTGGACCAGCGCGGTGTCCCCCGCGCCCAACGGATAGGCGCTGTGGGTGAGGTAGTGCGCGGTCATGCCCTGCAGCATCGCCGCGGCTGCGGTCCGCGTGTCGACGCCGGGGGGCAGCGGAACCAGCGCGTCGGCAGGGCCAACGGCATACTCGGCATAGGCTCCGGATAGCGTCACCGAGGCCACCCGGTCGCCGACCGCGACCACGGTCACGCCGGGTCCCACGGCATCGACCACGCCGGCGGCCTCCGTCCCGACGATGAAGGGCGTCTGGCCGGGATACTGGCCGCTGCGGCGGTACGTATCGATGTAGTTGACGCCCACGGCCTCGATGCGGACCCGCGCCTCATGGGGACCGGGCTCGGGCAGCGGCGCGTCGTCGAGGCTGAGGGCATCGGGATCGCCAAACGAATGGACGCGTACGGCTTTCATCATCGACGCCTTTCTACTGTGGAGTGATTACAGGGAGTGATTACAGTCTCAGGATACCCGTGCTCCGCTGATGGCGCGCGAGGAGGATCTATCCCCCGTTCGGGTCATTGGCAACCTCCCCATCGTCACCTACCCTGACGTGAGCCCACACGCGCGCATCATCAACGAGCAGGCGCGTAGGAGAGTAGGAGAGAACGCGGCAGCATGGTCGACCGGGACAGGCTCCACTATGGCCATGGCCGGCAGCTCGATGCCGCGGGGTGGGCCGCCCTGTGGGGACTGGACGCGCCGCGCGCCTTTATCCCCACCGGGGATAAGACGGAGCGCCGCATGGTGCTCCTGCAGTGGTTCATCATGCCCTTGGTGCTGGCCGGGTATCTCATCCCCTTGGCCAGCCCCGGTGAGCAACTCGCCCACGCGGCGGGCGCGGTGCTGGTGATGGCCTTGCATCCCCTGTTCTACGCCGTGCTGGGACGGGCGCCACGAGGGTGGGGCGACCTGCGCGGCACGCTGCTCACCGGCGCCGATGTGGCCGTGGCCACGGCCGTCTTCTACCTCACAGCCGCGCGGCCCAACTATGCCACCGTGCTGCTCTACTGTACCGTGGCGCTGGCCGCGACGCGCTATTCACCCCGCCGCGCGTTCGGCATCGCGAGCCTCATCGCTCTGCTGTTGACCTTCGCGGCCCTATTGCCGCTCAGGGTCGCCCTACCGGCGCTGGCCGCGGAACTCTTCGGCCTGGGTGTCCTGACCTATCTGGTCGGCCTGCTCAGCCAGGCCGAGAAGACGGTCGGCGTCACGGCGGCCGAGAACGCGCGGCTTGCCGAGACCGTGTTGCAGCGCAACCGCGAGCTGGCCGCGCTCAACGGCCTGGCGCGCGCGCTCAATACCGCCGCCACCCCCGAGGACGTGTTGCGGTTCGGTATCGACGGGATGGCTGCTGCGCTGGACCTGCGGGGCATCCGGGCCTTCGTCATCCGCGACGGCGCGCTCAGCCTCGCCGCCGGCACGACCGACGAGGCCGCGGGTGGGCCGAGCGCCGCGAGCAGGCGTCTGGACGAAGCGACCCGCGCCGTGACGGCGATGCACACGGCCGTCAAAAGATGGCGCGACGCCGGCGATCAGCTGTCGCCCGGCCTCCTCTGTATCTCGGTTCCGCTCGCCGTGCGCGGCGCGTGCCGGGCCGTGATCCAGGCCGACCTCTCAGCGGGCATGGGGCCAGCCACCGAGGCCATGCTGGAGACGTTGGAAATCTTCTGCGACGAGCTGGCGGTGGCCTTCGAGAATGCGTTGCTGCGCGGCGAGGCGCACCGCAGCGCCATCCTTGTCGAGAAGAACCGTATCGCGCAGGAATTGCACGACACGGTGCTCCAGCTGCTCTTTAGCATCGGGCTGCGGGTGCAGGTCAGCCTCGACCGCCTACCAGGGGACAGCCCGCTGCGCGACCAACTGACCGAGGCGCGGCGCCTCACGGCAAGCGCCGGGCACGAGCTGCGCGGCGCCATCTTCACCCTCTCGTCCGATATCGCGGAGGTCGGCCTTGCCGCAGCGGTGGAGCGCCTGGTCGCCGGCCAGGCCGGCAAAGCGGATTGGGCCACCAGGGTGGTGTTGCAAGACATCCCCGGCGATTTGCCCGTCCTGATACAGAACGCCGCGCACCGGGTGGTGCGGGAGGCGCTGATGAACGCCTACAAGCACGCCGCGGCCAGCGAGGTGATGGTCAGCGTGCGCTGCGCCGGGGCCCTGATGACCGTGCTGGTGCAGGATAACGGCGTGGGCATCTCCGCCGAGGCGCTGGCGGCGTACCGCGAGAACGCGGACCACTTCGGGCTGCGCACGGTGGCCAGGCAGATCGAGGGCCTGGGCGGCGACCTGTCAATCTACAACGACGACGATGGCGGGACCGTGGTCAAGGCCATGATCCCGCTCCAGAAAGGGTCCGCGCGAGCGGCGTAACGAGGAGGCGATGATGATCCAGGAGATAGAGCGGCAGGAGGAGACGGCGCGCATCCGGCTGTTGCTGGTCGACGACCACTCGATCGTGCGCGAGGGCCTGTGCTCGATCATGCAGTCGGAGCCCGATTTCGAGGTCGTCGGGCAGGCCGACTGCGGCGACAACGCACTGCGGCTGGTGACGCGCCTGGAGCCCGACGTGGTGCTGCTCGACCTCAACATGCCCGGCATGCCCGGCATCGACGTCTGCCGCGCTATCGTCGAGTTGAGGCCGTGTACCGCCGTGGTCATCCTGACCGCCTTCCTCGACAGCGATATGATCTACCGTTGCATCCAGGCCGGCGCCAAGGGCTACGTGGTCAAGGACGTGGAGCACGGCGACCTCAAGCGCAAGATCCGCGCGGCGGCGCGCGGCGAAGGCGTGCTGGACGAGAAGGCTGCCTCGCCGGTCATCGAACGCCTGCGCCGCGGCTTCACCGCTCCCGTCGCGCTGACCGAGCGCGAGGTCACCATCTTGCGGCATATCGCCGAGGGGCTGACCAACAAGGAGATCGGCGCGCAGCTCTACCTCTCCGAGGCCACGGTCAAGGACCAACTGCGCAAGATCATGGACAAGTTCGGCGTCGACCATCGCATCTCCGCCGTCATCGCTGCCAGCAAGCAAGGGCTCATTTAGTCGTTAGTCGTTAGTCGTTAGTCCGCTTGGGGATGGACAATCTTCGACTGTCCCGCTATCGCGGACGATCAGGCCTGTATGGCATAATACGACGGGCACGGACGGCGCCGCCCGCGGGCGCGGATGTCCTCGCCGGATGGAGAGCGCATGGCGCGGTCCGTTGGATAAAGAAAAGATAATGGAGGACGCATGACGGAGTTGGGACACTGGTTGATGGCGAACGGACGCCTCTCGCGGCGCACGCTGCTGGGGGCCGGAGGGATGATCGTGGCCGGCGCGGGTTTAGAGCGGTCGGGCATGGTTCCTGGTTCCACTCCTGTCCCCGGCGCCCCCGTTCCCGGTTCCACTCCGGTTCCTGGCGCCCCCGTTCCCGGTTCCACCCCGGTCCCCAGTTCTACCCCAGTCCCCGGCTCCACCCCGGTCCCCGGCCATGCCGCCCGAGCGGTGCGCCTGCGCCGGGACGGCGCGCTGCTCGTGAACGGCGCGCCGTTCTTCCCCTTTGGCTACTACTATCTGCCGCCGCCCGGACCCACTGGCACGCAGGTGCGGGCGCACATCGACACGATCCGCATCCTCGCCAGGGCCGGATTCAACGCGATGCACGTCTCGGTCGACCCCGGCTACCTCGCGGACTACGCGCGCGTCTGCGACGAGGCAACGCGACGGGGCGTCTACTTCTTTTGCACGGTCAATAGTGCGCAGTATGACCCCTCGGGACCGGAAATGGCGGCTCTCATCGCGGCGCTACGCGACAAGCCCGCTGTCCTCGCCTGGAGCATCGCCGACGACGCCGGGCTGCACAACCCGCCGAACCTCGTCGCGCCGGTCAATAGTGCGGTCAAGGCGGCCGATCCCGGCGGGCTGACCTACATCTCGGCGACCGGCTCGGCCAATGCCGCCGCCTACGCCGCCACTGCTGACCTGATCGGCTGCCAGTCGTTCTACATCCACAACGACCGCAAGAACTGGGCGCATCCGCTGAGCTACGTCTTGCCGGAGTTCACGCAGGCGGAAGCGACGGCGCCCCCGCCCGCCCACAACGTTATCGCTAACCTGCAAGCGTTCTCATGGCGCGGCGTGGAAGGGCCGGGCACCAACCCACAGGCGCGCTGGCCGACCGTGACCGAGGTCCGTAACATGACCTACCAGGCCCTGCTCGGCGGCGTCAAAGGCATCCTCTACTACACCTACCACGACTCGCAGACGGACATTCACCTGCACCCGGAGCTCTTGCGTGCAACAGGCCGCCTTGCGCGCGAGGTGGCGCGGCTGCGCGCGGCCGTCCTGGACGGGTCCCCGCTGCGCATCGCCGCCGACGGACCATGGATACGGGCGGGGGGATGGGCCTACCGCGGACGCGCCTACGTGGTCGTCCTCAACACGGCGCCCGCGACGAGGCTGCCCGTCTCGCTGGCGCTGCCCGCCGGCGTGACCGGCCCGGCAGCGCCCCTGTTCCCGGGCCAGCCGCATGGGCTGGTCTCCCAGGGCAACCGCTTGCGCGGCGTTGTCGCGGCGGGCGACGTACATGTCTACTCCCTGCCGCGACACTGAACCGCCCATCACACGAAGGGCGAGGCGGGCGTCGGCGCGCTCACTCCGCCGCGAACAGATAGCCCACGCCCGGCTCACTCAGGATGTAGCGCGGCTGGGCGGGGTCGGGCTCGATCTTGTGGCGCAGGTAGCGCACGTAGGTCCACAGATAGTCCACCTGGTCGCGGTAGTCCGGCCCCCACACGCGCGAGAGCAGGTCGCCATGCAGCAGCACGCGGCCCCGGTTGCTCGCCAGCTCGGACAGCAGCTTGTATTCGGTCGGCGTCAACCGCACCTCCTGCCCCTGCCGCAAGACGCGCCGCTGGGCCAGGTTGATCGTCAGGTCGCCGACCGCGAGGACGGCGGACGCCCGCTCGACCCCCTGCGTCCGCCGCCGCAGGACGGCGCGCACGCGCGCGAGGAGCTCGGCCGGCCCGAACGGCTTGGTGAGGTAGTCGTCCGCCCCCAGGTCGAGACCCTGCACCTTGTCGCGCTCCTCCCCCTTGGCGGTCAGCAGAATGACCGGCAGGTCGCTAAATTCGCGCAGGCGGGCCAGGCAGGTCAGGCCGTCCATCACGGGCATCATCACATCGAGCAGCAGCAGGTCGGGCGGCGCCAGGTCGACGCGATCGAGCGCCGCGGCGCCCTCGGCTGCCGTGTCAACACGGTACCCCGCACGCTCCAGGTTCGCCCGCAGCAGCCGCTGCATGCGGGGATCGTCGTCCACCACCAGGATGGCCGGGCGGTCATCGCCGCGCCGGGTCAAACGTCCGTTCATTTGCTCCCTCCCTCTCTCCCTCTCGTGGTCGATCAGCGCCCGACGGCCGCAATGTCCATCCGCTCCGCTGGCGCGGCGGGGCGGTCCGACACAGCGGAGCCGTCTGCCGCGGCGATGGGCAGCGTGACGGTGAAGGCGCAGCCCCGCCCGAGCAGCGTGTCGACGGCGATGCGGCCCCCATGCGCCTCCACCACTGCCCGACAGAGCGCCAGCCCCAACCCCGTCCCCTCCGTCGCCCGCGTCAGGCCCGAGTCGACACGGTAGAACTTGTCGAACACGCGCGCCGCCTGCGCCGGGGTCAGGCCGGGGCCGCTGTCCCGCACCTCGATCGCCACCGTCTCCCCGCCCGCGCGGCCCGCGACCACGATCGGCGTGCCTGCGGGGGCGTACTTGGCGGCGTTCTCGAGCAGGTTGAGCAGCACCTGCCCCAGGCGGGCGCCGTCGGCTTCGACGTAGGGGAAGGGCTCCGGGAAGCGCGCCTCGTAGGGGTGTGGGGGCAGCTGCGCCTGGGCGCGCACCCGGCGGACCACCTGCGCGGTCAGCGCGGGCAGGTGCAGGGGCTCCCGGTCGAGCGGCAGCGTGCCGCCACTCAGGCGCGCCAGATCGAGCAGGGTATCGATCGTCGCGGCGAGGTGATCGGCCTCCTCGTCGATCACCTGCAGGAACTCGCGCTGCTCCGCGGGCGCCCACCCAGCATCGGGCAACAGCAGCGACGCGGTGTAGCCCTTGATCGAGGCCAGGGGGCGGCGCAGCTCGTGGGACACGCCGCCGATGAACTCGTCCTTGAGCCGATCAACCTCCCGCAGCGCGTCCGCCTCGCGCGCCCGCGCCCCCAGGTCCGCGATCTCGCGCATCTGCCGGGAGAGTCGTCGCGACGCGCCGCGCACGATGGCGAAGAGCGCGGCGTAGAGCAGCAGAAACCCGGCGGCCACGCTGCCCCAGATCGTGTGGCGGGCCGCATCCAGTTGCCCGTTGAGCGGGCCGAGGTCGGAGTAGGCCTCGTAGGCCCCAATGACGCGCCCGCCCGCCTGGATGGGAATGTACGTCTGCAGCAGCGGACCCCGCGCGACCGGGTCGCCCGCGTTCTCCGCCTGCGTCAGGGGCGAGATGTTCATGGCCTGGCGGCCGGCGAGGGCGACGCCCAGGTCGTCGTCGATGGGGAAGGCGCGGCCGATCTGCGCGGGGTTATTCGAGTAGATGATCCGGCCGGCCGGGTCCCACACCTTGACGCGGACCAGGTGCGCATCGGCGGAGAGGAGGTCCTGGGCGAGGCCCGCCCACCAGGCGCGCTCACCCGACCGCAGGGCAGGGGCGAGGCTGGCGGCTCGGGTCAGGTGGCGGCCGAACACCCCCTGCACCACGATCGCGACCTCGTCGGCTTGCTGCCGCAGGGCGTCCTGCGTCAGCTCGCGCTCCAAGGCGGTGGCCAGCACGACCGCGATGAGGGTGAGCGCGACCAGGCTCAGGAGCGAGAAGCGCAGCAGCAGGCTCCCGCGCCCCAGCCATGCGAACCGCGTCATCATCATCGCGATCATCGCGCGCCCCTTGCCCATCATACCCTCCCCTCGGCCAATCCCGGCGTCGTCATCGACGCGCGACCTTTGTTCCACACGAGTATACGGTCCCGTGCCCCATCCGTGGGGCTGTTGGTCCGACCCGCGCACAATTCTCAGGCATTTCTCAGGGCAGCGCCCTGTATTTTCGGCGCTTTCTCAGGCCGACCATGGTTAGATGATGGCGCACGCGAGTGGAGGATACCGCGCGGCGAGTAGGACGTTGAGTAGGCCGCGCTCGCTCTTGTCCAGCTCACACATATAAGCGAACGACAATCACACCAGACAATGACATGAAAGGACACACCACGATGCACCGCTCGACGCGCCTGACCTGCGCTCTCGCCCTCATGGCCAGCCCCTTGCTCCTGGCGTCACCGCTGCTTGGCGTCCGGGCCGCGACACCGAACAGCGATGTCCGGACCGCCACCACGCGGACGCGGCCGCGCACGACCGTGCAGGTCGCGATCCAGAACTTCGCCTTCAGCCCGCGCACCCTCACGATCGCGCCCGGCGACACGGTCGTCTGGACGCAACAGGACAGCGCCCCCCACACCGTGACCAGCGACACCGGCGCCTGGACCGCGTCGGCGGACCTCGGCTCTGGCCAGACCTTCTCCCACACCTTCACCACGGCCGGGACCTTCCCCTACCACTGCGCCGTACATCCCAACATGACCGCCACCATCGTCGTGGCGAGCAGCGGCGCGACCGGCGGAACGGGCAGCGGGGCGTCCGCGGGAGCAGGAATGACGTCGCTGGGCCCGGTGGGCAAAACCATGATGACGACCTGGACCGGCTATTACGACAACAACCAGGCCGTCTACATCATCTCTATCTTTGCACTTTTTGTTTGGCCGCTACATGTAGGGGTTATGCGAGCCGCTGAACCACAACATGTAGCGCGTAAAGCGGCATCTACTTGACGATAATCGAAAAGTGCAAAGGTAGTGATCATGACGGACACCTCGAACAAGGCCGAGGCGACGCGCGACCACATCAACTACGCACCCAGCCTGGCCGCGTCGCTCGCCCATGCCGTCCCCATGTACTTCATCACGAACGGCAAGTATGCCGCCCGCGGCCCCGTCTTCGGCTCGGGGCTGGGCGGGAGCGACTACACCCCGCTCTGGCAGGAGGTGTCGGTCACCTGGAAGAATCCGGCGCGGGCGGTCGCTCTGGGCCAGGACAATCAGATCCAGGACCTAGCCAAAACGGGCAAGCTCACGCTCACCATGACCGGGATCGTCCTCAATGCCCCCATCATCAGGGAGCAGCACGGGTCCTGAACGGTCCTCGCGATCGTGTACGTGTCAGAGGAAGGGCAGCCACCCGCAACGATGAGCACGCGCGGTCGCGCCCGGTCGGCCCGCCTGCCTGATTCGGGCAGTCGGGCCGACCGGGCGCCTTCAGGAAGAGCGCAGCGGGCGTCTCTGACGGTAGAGGCTCCAAAAGGTAGCGTGCATACCACGCGGCCGTATGTTGTGTAGGGGACACATAAAGATACGCGGTGGGTAGATAGATAACGGCACAGTGATGAGTAACAGCCTATCCGGAAAGTAGGTGGGCGTGGCGCAGCTTGCGATAGATGTGGCGCAGCTTGCGATAGATGATGAGGACGGCCGCGAGTTGCACCAAGGCGAGGTAGTTAGGGCCCTTTTTCTCCCAGC
>JAABUZ0100001474.1_pt1 | contig 44678 bp, 34 predicted proteins | sample 5562091 | NCBI WGS metagenome assembly JAABUZ01 (sample SAMN12813069, study PRJNA571459) | rock metagenome | isolation source: Antarctica rocks | place: Antarctica: Victoria Land, Linnaeus Terrace sud | collected 2015-12-21
GGACACCCTGAGCCGAGGGCCTGCCGCCGTTTACTCCGGAGCCAACTCCATCGCATCGGCCTTGCCTCTTCTTAACGGGCGCGACCCCATCGAGAATCAATCACACTCTAACCCTGAACTCTCCGCTACCTCCCCAAAACCGGACATTTCTACTTTGCGGAGAATAGGACATTTCTACTTTGCGTTGACACTTGTTCCTAACGGAACAGCTTTATGCGTTTTGGGCTTGTAGACTATGCTTCATATCGCGAATGACGCCGTGCGCTTCCTGCACGCCGGAAAACTGCTTCTGCACCAGGCTCAACAAATTGGCTGGAAGAGATTTGGAAAGCGCTTCCTTGTAATTCTTCATGGCCGCGTCTTCGCCCGACTCGCATTCAAAGATGATCGCCTTATCCTCGTCTTTCGACAGGGCTTCTTTCAGATTGATCCAGCCGCGATGCAGCGTGGCCGCTACGTGTCCGCTCGTCGCCGGGTCTTCGCCTAACCCTTTCACCGCGGATTGCAGTTCCGTTACATAGCCGGCACGCTGCGCCGCGTATTTCGAAAACAAAGACTTCAGCGAAGAATCCTTGGCTTTTTCAGCCGCCGTCCTGAATCCCTGCTCCCCATCCTTGCAAGTTTCGATCAAACTGTTAAGAACACTAGCCACGTCTTTGTTGTCTGTTGCCACTTTTATCTCCTATCCAGTGGACACGAATAAAAGCGAAAGATTTCGCCGAAGTTATCTAATAGCCATATGGACCTCACCACGCTTGGTATCGGCATGGGCTCCGCCTGGCTCTCCGGCATCAATCTTTACGCGACTGTTCTCACGCTGGGTTTGCTGCAGCGCTTCCACTTCGCGCGCCTTCCGGGCGACTTGGAAGTTTTAAGTCATACCTGGATACTGGCCGCGGCGGGAATTTTGTTTACAGTGCAATTTATCGCCGACAAAATTCCAGCCGTGGACTCAATATGGGATGTAATCCATACCTTTATTCGCGTGCCCGCCGGAGCCATTTTGGCCGCCACGGCCTTCGCGCATTTTGATCCCAAGATACGCCTTCTCGCGTTGCTCGTCGGCGGCGGCGTGGCGCTCAGTTCTCACGCCACCAAAACCGCGACGCGCCTTACCGCCAACACGTCGCCCGAGCCTTTCTCAAACATCATTTTGAGCTTACTCGGCGACGCGCTCACGATAGGCGGGACTGTTCTTATGACCGTTCACCCCATCATCTTGCTATGCCTCGTGGCCGTTGCCGTCCTTGTCTCGATACTGCTTTGCCGCTGGCTGTATCGAACGGTAAGAAGAGTATTCCGCTTCAGCGCCGCTCATTCGTGATGCCTGCCTGATCCATCATCCAGGCGTACTCGAAGGCAGCGTCTTTGAGACGGTCGTAGCGTCCTGACGCTCCGCCATGTCCCGCCGGGTCCATTTTGATTTTCAGCAATAAGGGCCGTTCATCTGTTTTGAGGGCGCGCAAACGAGCCGCGTATTTGGCCGGCTCCCAATACATCACTTGACTGTCATTGAAGCTCGTTGTGACAAGCATGGCCGGATAAGCCCGCTTCTCCAAATTGTCATAAGGGCTGTAGCTCTTCATATAGTCATAGGCGGCTTTTTCATTCGGATTGCCCCATTCCAGATACTCGCCCACCGTCAGCGGCAAGCTCGCGTCCATCATGGTGTTGATGACATCCAGGAAAGGAACGGCGGCATGCACGGCGCGGAATAGATCTGGCCGCATGTTCACCACCGCGCCCATCAGCAAACCGCCAGCGCTTCCGCCTTCGATTACCAGCTTGTCCGGCGAAGTCCACTTTTCCTCCACCAGCCATTCGGCGCAATCCACAAAATCCTGAAAAGTATTTTTCTTTTTCATCAGCATGCCGTCTTCGCGCCACTGTTCGCCCAATTCGTCGCCTCCGCGAATATGAGCAATGGCGTACGACATACCCCGGTCCAGCAAGCTCAATCGTGAACTCGAAAAGGCGGCTGACATTCCGATTCCATAGGCTCCGTACCCATACAGAAGCATGGGAGCGCTACCGTCGCGCTTCAAACCTTTTTTATAAACAATCGAGACCGGAACTTTCACGCCGTCACGAGCTTCGGCCCACAGCCGTTCGGAAGCGTACTGGCCGGGATCATATCCGCCCAGCACCTCCTGTTGCTTCAATAGCCAGCTTTTCCCGCTGCGCGGATCGTAGTCGAAAACACTGGGCGGGGTAACGAAGCTTTGGTAGCCGTAGCGGTAAGTCGTCGATTCGAAATCCGGCGTTTCGCCCGGAGAGGCGGAGTATACCGGCTCCGGAAACGGGAGCGTGCTCCATTGCCGTGTCTGAAAATGGTAAAAGCGCATTTGATTCAACGCTTCGGATTTTTCGAGCACCGCCGCAAACTGGCTGAAAAGATCAACATCCTCGATCAAAGTTCCCGGCTGGTGCGGCGCAAAGGAACGCCGGTCCGGGGAATGCCGCTCGTTTTCCGGAACCGTGATGATCTTAAAATCTTTTGCGTCCTTGTTAGTCCGGACATAAAACAATCCTTCGCGGTGATAAACATAATAACGATGTTTTTTCTCGCGCGGCCAAAACACAGTCAGCGCTCCCGCTGGCTGATCGGCGGGAAGAAACCGAACCTCCGTCGTGTCCTTGCTGGTGATTTCGAGTAAAAGGAATTTCTTATCGCGCGTTTTCTTTAATTCGATATCGTAGAGCTCGTCCTTTTCCTCATAGACCAATTCAAACTCGGCTGTTCCCAAGGCATGTCTCAGCAACTTATCGGAACGTTTTGTTGTCACGTCCTCCGTGGTGACAAAAAGGGTTTCATTATCGCCCGCCCAAGCGAGGGAAGTCACGCGCTCGGTTGTATCGGGCAGCATTCGCCCGGTGAGCAGGTCTTTGACTTGCAAACTATATTGGCGAAAGCCGGTGTAGTCGATGGTATACGCCAGCAGATTCCCGCTATCGCTCACGGCAAACGCGCCCAGGCCAACAAACTGATGTGTCTTTGCCAGTTCGTTTGCATCCAGCAGAATCTCTTCCGGCGCTCCCGCGTGGTCCTTGCGGCGGCACCGTATTGCATACTGTTTTCCTTCTTCTGTGCGCGAGTAATACAGATACCCGCCTTGTCGCGCCGGTACGGTCAAATCGGTTTGCTTGATCCGCCCGAGCATCTCCCGATAAAGCTCATCCGCGAACGGCTGTAACCAGCTTGTCAGAGCCGAGGTGTATTCGTTTTCTGCCTGGAGATATTGGATGACTTCCGGATTGTGCTTTTCCCGCAGCCAATGGTATTCATCCATTACGACCGTTCCGTGCTGTACCTGCTCGTACTCTCTTCGGGGAGCAACCGGAGGCGCCGGTATCCCTGGTGTCTGCTCCCGCGCCAATGGCTTTTCAGCAGAGGAAATTTGATGAGACATTTCGAAAAGTTCTCTCACGATTTTCCTTTATAGGAGTAAATAATTCCTTTTTTTTGAAATTTAATGTAATTTATGCTGTACTTCTCAAGAATTGTCTGGTATTTTGTACATATCCGGAGGCGCTGAAAAGGATTAAGTACTGAAAGTACTTAGAACTTGCTCCCTCTCCGTTAATGGCTCGTGGAATAGGAGATCTTGGTTGTCTACTCCCGTAAATCCGCTTAATACCTCACTGGCTTGCGAACAAATTGTAAGCCTGATCCTGGCTGGCAATGTCCAGGGTGAGGAACTTCTATATTCAACATTCTCTCGCGGACTGCGTTACCTCGCGGCTAAACACTGTCCGGAATATGCCGAAGATTGCATGCATGATGCCATTCTGACTGTTACTCGGCAAATTAAAGGAGGTCAGTTAAAAACGCCGGCGGCACTACCAGGTTATCTGACCATTGTTCTGAAACGGACTGCCTGGAATAAAAAGCTGGAATCCGAAAGATTGGGCGCCAATGACGAAGTCTTCTCAACCGTTGTTCAGACACGCTCGGATGATAAAGCCGATCCGCAGCGTTTACTGGAGATCGAAGAAAGAACTAAAATCCTGCGCGAAGGTTTAAAGAGCCTCAAACCACAAGAACGTGAAATTCTAACTCGCTTCTACTTAAGCGGCGAACGTCCAGAGCACATCTGCCAGCAGATGAATTTAACGGAAACGCAATTTCGCCTTAATAAGAGCCGGAGCAAACAGAAATTAGAAATTTATACATCAAAGCGCCTTCGAATCACCTTACGTCCTTCCCAGGCAGCCGCCATGCGCGCCGCTGCCTGTTCTTAGCGGTTTCCTCCCAGGAATCGCTTGACCCATTAACAATTAACTTTGCTGAAAGAGTTTATGGCTCAATACCGTTATTGTCTACATCAGGATATTTTGTCGGTCCAGACGCCTGATCGAGATCACAGAGAGTGTGTATACGTTCCTGCCGGAACTATTGTATCTATTAACGGCCTGCACGAGGATCAAAAGTTCGTGGAAGTCGATTGGAATAGCAAGACCGTGTTGATGTTCCGACAAGATATAAAAGACCGTGCAGAACCGCTGTTTACCTAAACTTCCACCAAGAGAGCTGCAGCATTCTTCAGCAAACAGCTCCCTCTTTGTTATTCGTTGATGAACCGCCTAATTACCAGGCTGATTCACTCCGATCAAGCCCCGGCCTTTCTGACCTTTACTCGCTGTTGCGCCGTATGCCAGTCCACTTCAGGAGATCCCTCCGGGCAGCCGCGCTCCAGCCAGCACCGATAAGCTTCGGCTGCAACATCGGGATCAGCATAAGCAGCCGCCTCATTACTGACAGAAGAAACTGTAACTCCGCCGCTGCTGGGCATGGCGGAAGCTGGCGGCATCTTGTCGCTGACGCCTTTTACCGTGGTGCCTGACCCGCGCGAGCCTGGAACGATGGTCGGCGACGGCGATTCAGCCGAACCGCCGGGAGTTGTCAGCGTCATGCCGGCGCCAACGCCCGCGCCAGCGGATATCCCCGAAGTCTCTACACCGCGAGACCCTACAGAAAGATTGGCGGCGCCTGCAATCGTATCGTTAATACTTAGGCCAGTTCTCGGCTTGGCTGCCGCGAGCTTCGCTCGCTGCTCGTCTGTGATCACCTCTTTCGAAGGCTCAACAGGTATCTCATTCAGTTTTGGATCGATCATTTACTTGCCTCTCCAGTTCGTTTGACAGTGCCGGACGTCATTTCCATACGAGAGAAGTTGGAGGAATGTGCCAGAGCTTGCATCTCCCACGGAACTGAATCGTACGAACACTTTTAAGATAATCTGTTAACCCGGAAACTTCAACTCACCGGAAATGCGCCGCGCTTCAACCGGGATTTCCCGCTTCCGCTTCTTCCTGCTCTGCCTGCCTTGCATGCTCGATGCAATACGGCGTTTCCGGGATGGCGCGGAGCCGCGAGGGCTCAATAGACCGGCCGCACACCACGCATTTACCATAAGTGCCAGCTTCCAGACGCTTTAAAGCCGCCTGCACGTCTTGCAATGCAAGAAATTGCCGAGAACTCAATTCCATGGAAGCGGTTTTCGCCTCGGCGGAAATGACGCGGTCAGTTTCGTCCTGCACATCGGCGTCGCCTGAATCAAGAGCATCCTGACCGAATTGCTTGACTCCTTGCTCCAACTCCGCCCGCCGCGTCAGTAGCTGCGCCCGTATCTGCTCGGAACTTTCCATACTCCGCGAGTATACGATTTTTCCTCCCTGCTGCTTATTCCAGTTCTATTTTGCCGCACCCGAACGGCGCTAACTCTTCCATTAACCACGCTCCAAGACCCCCCATCCTGGTGGGCGAATTGGCGCGTGAAAAGTGAGGAATCCGCAAAACTGTTACTTCGCTTCCTCCAATGGCAAGCTTACATTTTGACCACTGGTAGCTTTTGCCCGGCCCCAAGGCGGCTGATTCTTCAAGCTTCTCCTCCATAACTCCTAAACTTCCCAGCAGATCGAGAGCGCTTTTTCCGGCGGTAATCAGAAGCTTTGCTTCGTGATCGCGGATGATCTGTTTTACCAACCGGCCAGCGCAGGAGAACAGTTGGCCGCCGGTCACTTGGTTTAGACGGCGGAGTTCGCTCATGTTTGACGTCCGCCAAGGCACGAGGAAGGCGCTGGTTACTCCGTTATCAATCCATCCGTCGAGCGATGGGTGAGCTGAAAAAAAGCGCTGGCAATTATGCAGGTAAACATATTGTTTTCTGAGCGCTTCCGGGTTCCGGAAAGGAACATTGTAGCCTTCCGGTGAGGTGGGATCGACCAGTAAACCATTTCTCGGCCAGCCAGGATTGAGGCTGAAATAAACGTAATTGGATTCGGCATAGTAACGGCCCAGCAGAAGGCAATAACCAGCGCTAAAATGCTCCGCGCCGAACCTGCGTTTCAAATCCGCGTCGAACGTTCGCGCCAGTTCACAAACTGCCTGCCGCTTTCTTTCCGCGCTTTTTGCCGTCATTGATAACAATTGGTTCTCTGACTTGCCAGTTTCGATGTTAGGGGCTTTGCCGTGCTTCGCAATTTCCCAAGTTCGTTTCAGAAAAGCGCAAAACAGCGTCGAATGAGTCATGAAACCATCCGCCGTCGTTGTGGGAAGCGGGCCTAATGGGCTGGCCGCCGCAATACATCTGGCTCGAAACGACTTTGATGTCCAGGTTCGCGAATGCGCGCCGGAGCCGGGCGGAGGCGCTCGATCCGCTCAGATCACTCTTCCCGGCTTTGTGCATGATCTCGGCTCCGCCGTTCATCCCATGGCGGTTTGCTCCCCTTTCTTCCGGAGCTTGCCGCTTCGCCAACATGGCTTGCAATGGATTTTTTCTCCTGCTCCGCTGGCTCACCCTTTGGATGACAGCACGGCGGTAATGCTCGAAAAAGATCTTTCCACCACGGCGAAGCAATTGGGTCCGGATGCCGCGGCGTACCGCAAGCTGTTTGGCCCATTAGTTGAGCACTGGCAGGAACTAATGGCCGAAGTGCTGCGTCCGCTGCCGTCATTTCCGCGGCACCCGCTTTTGCTGGGAAGCTTTGGCATGCGCGCCGTTCAGCCCGCCACTGTTCTTGCCAGAACTTTATTTGAAGGCGAGCGGGCGCGCGCCCTGTTTGGCGGTTTAGCGGCTCACTCCATCCTTAAGCTGGAAATGCTGCTTTCCTCCGCGTTCGGCATGATTCTGGGGGGTTCCGGCCACGCGGTGGGCTGGCCCGTTCCCCAGGGCGGCTCACAATCAATAACCAACGCCCTTGCCGGCGTGCTTCATTCATTCGGCGGTCGTATATTGACCAACTCGCCTGTTACGTCTCTTGACGGTCTCGGCAATCCCGATCTGGTTCTGTTTGATGTGACGCCTCGTCAGTTCCTGGCCCTGGCGGAAAACCGCTTGCCGCGCTCGTTCCGCCAGTCGCTTCGACGGTACCGTTACGGCCCTGGCATTTTCAAAGTCGACTACGCGCTCCGGGAACCGATTCCCTGGCGAGCAAAAGAATGCCTGCGCGCCGGCACCGTGCATTTAGGAGGCACGCTGCCGGAAATCGCGGCTTCTGAACGCGCGGCCTGGGGGCCAAAGCCAGCCGACAAGCCCTTTCTTCTGCTGGCGCAACAAAGCTTGTTTGATCCGTCACGCGCTCCGGTCGGCCAACACACAGCCTGGGTTTACTCCCATGTTCCGAATGGATGGCGAGGCTCTGTTCTGCCGGAGTTGGAAGCGCAAATCGAGCGTTTTGCTCCTGGATTCAAGGAATGCGTGCTGGCCCGTGCGGTCCACACTCCGGCTGATCTCCAGCAGTTCAACCCGAATCTGATCGGCGGCGACATCAATGGAGGAGCGGCAGACGTAGCACAATTTGTTCTTCGACCTACTTGGCGGCGCTACGCTACTCCGCTGAAGGGAGTTTTTCTATGTTCTTCTTCCACGCCGCCCGGTGGAGGAGTGCATGGCATGTGCGGTTACCATGCCGCTCGCTGGGCACTCAGTTGGTTTCGGAGTCGCGTGCGGATCAGCAGTTAATTTGGACAGGCAAGAAGCTCCATACGATTAAGAGTAATGGCCAATAGTGAATTTAATCACACATATTAATCAGGTTATTTATTTACTTCGGTCAATATAGCGAAGCGCAATTAAGCAGGGTGATCGGAGAAATTTCACCAAGCTTATATTCTCTTAATCCTGAATTTATTCGTTACTGTTTTGCCGACGCGGCAATCACGACGGTAAACCGCTTGGAGCTTTTTCCGCCCTGCCCATCAGTAGCGGTGATGGTCACCTCGTAGGATCCTGCGCTCGTCGGAACTCCATCAAGATAAACGCCGTTAGAGCTTGCCAGGGCAGGACAAACGGTTGTATTGGGCCTGTGACAAGGGTATCCTTCAAAAATCATGCCCGGCGGTAATTCCCCAGTTGTGGTGAACTGATATTGAATCGGAATATGGGTGTCGGGCGCCTTGACGGGTATTGCCGTGAAAAGAATAACAGAGTACTCGTTTTCGGCGAGAGACAGGGAATTTCGGGTGCTGATGGAGATCTCGGATGTCGAGCTGCTCATGGCGAGAGAAGCAATCAGAAGGGAAATGAAAATCACGGGAGTAGCCTTAGTGAGGCAGCGCCGCACGCCGATGGTAAATCGACGTACGGCGTATCGCGTTAGTTGCAATTACCGGTGCTCGTCGCGCCGCAAGCGTCCGTCAGCAAGCTGATAAAGCGCGAATCCAAATTGGAAGCGCCCAGATACTGAGGTGTCGTTGAAATCGGACCGTAAGAGGTGACAGCCACCAGGTAGTTGTTGCCGAGAAGACCAGCAGGCGCACCGGCTGGGGCGATACCGAAATCCTGAATCCAGGGACCACCGCTGGCGCCGCCGCGCATGGCCGATCCATAAATGTAAGTGTTATTTCCGCCGTACTCGAAGGTTTGCGCGAAAGTCTCTTCCATCTTTCCGCAACTGTCCAGATTGCAAGGATAACCCAACATAGTGAGATGATCGTTGCCAAGTTGGTTCGTGAAATAGCCCAGCCAGCCGGTGCGATAGCCGAGTTTGGTGGAACTCTGGTCCCTGGCGACCAGCATGGCTACATCCTGGTCATTGGGAACAGAACCGTCCGAGAAGTACCATGCGTTGCTGACCCACTCCGTGCTGGGAGTCCAGGTTCCGAACGGCGCCCCTCCGTTATTGTAAGCGGGGACAAAAAAGAAATTAGAGTAGAAGTACCGGCTGCCTTCGGTTGTGCTTGGGTGCGTCACGCAGTGACCGGCGGTTACAATGATGCGGGGCCGTAGCACGGAAGCGGAGCAAACAAAATTCCCGCCTGTTTTTGGATCGGAGAAAAACAACTTTCCGGCCGTTGAATAAGGATAGGAAGTGGTGGCGGCATCCGGGAAGACGCGACTGGTTGTAAAGTGAGCGCCAAAGCTGCTGGTCGCCTCCGGCACGACACTCTCAAAAGTTTCCCTCTCAAGCTGTTGTATCTGGTCCTCTGGTATCAACTGCCTGCTTAAAGCTCCGTTGTCCTTGATGGAAGGCAGCGCGCCGCTGCTTTTAACGGCAGGCTCGGTTTTCGCCGCGCCAGTTGGTCCCGCCGCGAGAGGAAGTCCATCCCACCGGACCTGCGGAGCGGGTTCCATAAGCTTGGCGCTGAGCAGGCGCGCGGACGTCCAATACTGTTCGGCCGAAATAGCTTTGGCCGTTTCAATATTCACCGTGTGCGACGAATTACTTGGTATGCTTTGCGCCTGTGATGGCACAGCCGCGCCCGTCAATAACGCGAAAGTGCCGACAGCGGCAAAACTAAATTGAGTGAGTGAACAATTTAACATTTTGGTCTCCTGTTAACTCGAATATGAGTTACAGCAGCCGATATTGCATTTTGTCCGCCGCTCATTTTTGGAAGTCCGCCGTGGTGATTATTTACTGAATCAAATTTGTCTTAATGTGTTGCGTACGTTGGTGTTTCGCGCAGAATTTTCGGAATATTATAAATATTTATTTTTGAGCTCAACATGTTTTTATAAATCTATTTAATATCCACTCAGATAAAAATCTCACAAAATTTAGTTAAATATTGTTAACGTAAGCAGGAAAACAGTTATCTTCTTCTTCGTGCTTTCCGGACATGGAAGGCGGTTAACGGAATCCCAGGCAGACTAAGAAGCTTTCTCTTTTGAGCAAACCATAGTCATCGTGACCTCTCCTTTTTCGGTTGTCACATGGCTGGTCGTCGTAAGGGTCTGACCATCTTCCGACAATTCATAACGGTCTTCGATCTCTTCGTCTTCGTTCTTGGCGGTTTTCATATTGGTCCTGATCACCAGAGCTTTGCCGTCCCAAAACGCTTTGCTGGTTGCGTCACGGCTATTAATAACGTTCGTGGCGATTGAGCCGTCAGTCAGGTAGGTTGCATCGACCGTTGAGGTTTTCGGCCCATTGGTTTGAACCGTGTGTACATTCATGGTCGGATCGTGTTGGTCAATAACGCGAACCACAATGTCCGGCATCACGAAAGTCGCAAAACTACTTTTCTCTTTGTCCATGCGCCAGCGTCCTGAAAAATTTGCGTGAACAGGCGTTTGCTGGTGATCTTGCGCCACTGCGTCTACATGCCCCAAAGCCAGGACAGCGGCCAGCGGCAGAATCGTGAGGAGTATTCGTTTCATTTCTTTAAAGCCAGAACGACTAGTAGAATCAGGAGCAATGCCAACGCGCCGAGCGCCGCAAAGAAGATAATCATTTTCATGTTCTTTGCGTCCGCGCTCACAACAGCTTTCGCGCCTCCCAGCGCAGGCTGAAGATTGGGAGTTTGCATTGACAAAGGAGGCGCGTTGACATGCGCCGAACCCATTGCATTAGACAGGGAAGGAGCGGCTACGGAAACCGGGCCGGCAGCGGGCGTGACCGTCGGTCCTCCCGGCGATTGATTTAGCGGTTCCGCGCCATGACCTGCTGGAAGCCGAGTGCCTCCGAGCACGCGCGTATACTCGCTTGGTCCCGTGGTGGCCGGGCCTTTGGGGTCATTGAGTTTCACTGGTCCGGACGCCAGCAAAGGATCATCATAACTTGCCGGGGCAGCTTGCCCCAATACCGCTGGCTGCTGCACAGGCGTTAAGGAAGTTCCTTGGCCAAAGATGCGCGTATACTCACCCGGTTGTTGCGAACTTGGCGGAAGGGAGGAGACCGCAGGCTCTGAACGGAGTTTGGATGGATCTTGATAGTCCGTTGGCGATTTCGGACGGGAGGTCTGTCCTGCTTCGCTTGTTCCGGGCTTGGAAAACAAGCGGGTAAACTCTCCGGGCTCAGCCCCGTGCGGAGCCGCGGGCGGGATAAAGGGCATCGGAGTGTTTGGCCTCTGGACCATTCCGCTCCGGGTTGGCCTGTCCGAAAGGCGCGGGAGATCAGGGCTCGATGGCCGCTCGCCTCCTGCTGGTTGCGGAGGCGCGGGTGGCGGATTGCCGGTGAAAAATCGCGTAAACTCTCCCGGTTCGTCAACAGGGGCGGCGGGCGGCGGCGCACTTTCGGGCGTAGTGGGAGGAACAGGAGCGGATGCCCGCGCTGGTTCCGGCGGCGGAACCGGGGTCGATGGAACCGGCTGCGCCGCTGCCCCTTTCTTTCCATCGCTCGCTTTGGCCGAATTACCCAACTCGAATTGCAGCCATTCGCGCAGCAGAAGGCACTGCGGCGCTGTTTCTGTCACTACATACCAATCGCTATTCTCGTCGCGCATGTCCAGAACCATGCTGCGCACCAATGGTGATCGCACCAACGCCGCCGCCAGCAGGCGATACAGCGCGAGCTGCTGCGCCGGATCGTCCCCGCTGGCGACACAATGCACGAAAACAGACCGCCCGGTAGCAGCCTCGGTTGCGCGATAAGTCTGAATGACGCCCGGCAGAATCTGCTCACCGCCGTTATACTTGCCGCCGAGAAATTCGAGGGTTTCCATAGGAGTGGCCTATACGATTCTTGCACCACCGCAGGGCGGTTGCCACTATGATAGAGAATCAGGAAAACCTCTACACGTGAGGAATCTTTCAAGAATCGTTTGGGCCGAAGGCATGTATCTGGGGCCCCATCACTTTCAGGCTCAGAGCCGCTATTTCGAGGACGCTATTCACTTCGTGGCGGAGTCGCTCTGGTTTGCTCCTTTCGGACTGCTGGGATATGAGTTGAACAGCGAAGCTCTCCGGAACGGCACGCTGCTGCTGGGCCATGCGCGCGGGGTGTTCGAGGATGGCCTGACTTTCGACATGCCTTCCGCCGATCCGCTTCCGGAAGCGCGCGAACTGGAGAAAATCTTTCCGCCCACCGCGGATACTCTGCTGGCTTATTTGGCCGTTCCACACCGTCGAAATCTGGGCGGCAACACCGCCCTGGAGGCCGGAAGCGCGAACGGAAGCCGATTTGTCGCGGAAGAAAGGATGGTGGCCGACGAAATTCTAGGCGGCGATGAAAAGCCGGTGCGCTTTGGCCGCAAGAATATCCGGCTGCTTTTCGAGCACGAGAAAAAAGAAGGCTGGCAGTTGCTCCCGATTGCCCGCATCCGGCGTCACGGCCTCGGACACTTTGCGCTCGACGAGAAGTTCATTCCTCCCGTCATTCGTTTCGGCGCCAGTCCTGTTCTCTTGGAGATGACACGGCGGCTCATCGAGATACTGACGCAAAAAAACAGGGTGTTTGCCGGCTCCGCTCCGGGATTTGATCGCCAGTCCAGCGGCATGTCCGCGCAGCAGACCGCCAGCTTCTGGTTCCTTCACGCCGTGAACAGCGCTTCGGCAACGCTTCGTCATCTGTATCTGTCCAAACAAGGACATCCCGAGGAGCTTTACGTCGAGATGCTGCGGCTGGGCGGCGCGCTTTGTACGTTCAGCCTTCACTCCTCTCCCGCCGGTTTGCCGGTTTACGATCATCTGGATTTGCAAGCCTGTTTTGAAGGTTTGGATCTGCATATACGCGAGCATCTGGAACTGGTCGTTCCCACCAATTGCGTCAGCATCAAACTTCAGCAAACAGACCGTTATTTCTGGGAAGCAGATCTCGCGGATACCCGCATTTTCGCGGCGGCCCGGTGGTTTCTTTCGCTGGCTTCCAACATGGGAGAAGGGGAGTTGATTACGGGCGCGCCGGCGCTGGTTAAGATCTGTTCCGCTAAATTCGTGCCGGAACTGGTGAAGCGTGCGTTGCCCGGATTACGTTTAACCCACGTTCAGACACCGCCTTCCGCGCTCTCTCCGCGTATTACCAATCAGTACTTTAGTCTTGCCCGCAGCGGTCCCTGCTGGGATCACCTGGCCGACACTCGCCGCCTGGGAATTTATGTTCCTGGCGAGATTCCCAATCCAGAATTGGAACTTCTCGTGCTGCTGGAAAGCTGAAAGTGGAATGGCCATTTCCCCCCAAACACACCCGGTGACAGCCGCGCCTGAACAACCGAAGCGCTTAGATCACTTGCCGCTGATCTATCAAGAGGTTTTAACAGTGGTTGTACGCCTGCGGGCAAACCGGCAACGGGTGGGAGATCCGGAGACGTTTCGCAGTCAGGTTCGCAATGCGCTGAAAGCGGCGGAACAGGAAGGATTACGGCGCGGCTATGTTTTAGAAGATGTCCGGGTGGCGACATTTGCCATTGTGGCGTTTCTGGATGAATCGATTCTTAACTCACAAAACCCGTTGTTCATCGACTGGCCGCGCAAACCGCTCCAGGAAGAACTCTTCGGCGTCCATGTCGCCGGCGAGATTTTCTTCCGCAATGTTGACCGTTTGCTGACCCGGCCGGATACGGAGCCTTTGGCGGATCTGCTGGAAATTCACCAACTCTGCCTGTTGCTGGGGTTTCGCGGACGCTACAGCGCCACGAGCGGGTCCGCCGAGATCCGCTCCATTCTCGGACAAATCGAAGAAAAGATCCGGCGCATTCGGATGAGTTCGCAACCCGCGTCCCCGCCGACGCTGGAGGTTGGCTTTGTGCAGGGAGACAAGTGGGTTCCCTTATTGAAGTGGGTAGCCCTCGGGTCGACGGTTTTAGCTTTGCTGCTGTTTATCATTTTCAAATTTCAACTTTCATCCTTGGCCGACGAGTTGCACGCGGTTGCCGCCGGCATCAGGATCTAGAAACTCGCCATGAAAGTATCCCGCCCTACCGCCGTCTCCATCGCTTTACTGATCCTGTGGCTCACCCTGACATGGAAACTAGGCGGCTGGCTGCATTTGCAACTGCCGGTTCTGTACTACCTGAGAGCGGGTCTCTGGCTGATCGGCATTGCCGGTTTCGCCGGTTACTTCCTCCTACGCCGGTCCCAGCGCGGCGATCCACCGGCAGGCCAAGCGGCCGATATTGATTACGCCTTCGCGGAAGCTGCCCAGCGTATGCGGAAGGCGCAAGGCATTAAACAACTCAATAGCCTTCCGGCGGTATTTCTTGTTGGCGACAGCGGCTCGGCGAAAACAACTATTCTTGCCAAGTCGGGTTTGGAACCTGAACTTCTAGCGGGCGCGGCGTATCAGGATTACCTTGTCGCGCCCACTCGCGCTCTTAATCTCTGGTATTCACAGGGAACCCTGTTTATCGATCCGGCCGGCCATGTGGTGGAAGACGGAGCGGCACGCCGCAAACTCTTCAAGAAGTTCGCGCCCCGCTCCTTGCATTCCGCTCTTTCCTCGAAACTACCTCCTGCTCGCTCCGTTGTGTTTACGGTCGATACGGAAACCTTTCTGCAAGCTGGCGGAGCCGAAGCGCTCGCCGCGAAATCACGGCAGTTCCATACGGTTCTGACGGAACTCTCAGCGGAACTGGGAGCAAGTTTCCCGGTGTATGTTTTGTTCACGAAGGCTGACAAGATTGTCTACTTCCGCGACTTCGCCGAGAACCTTACGGAGGCGGAAGCATCCGATATCTTCGGCTCCGCTCTGCCCATGGAACCGGCAGGCATTCAAGGCGTTTATGCCGAAAGGCAGACACGTCGTTTGACGGACGCTTTTCAGGAGCTTTACTACTCGCTCTCAGATCGGCGACCTAATTATCTGGCGCGAGAGCATGATCCCGCCAAACTTCCCAATGTCTATGAGTTCCCGCGCGAATTTGCCAAGCTCAGGCCGCTGCTGGTCCAATTCCTGGTTGACCTTTGCCGCCCCATTCAGCTAGGAACAACGCCGTTCCTGCGCGGTTTCTATTTCACCGGAGTTCGCCCGGTGACGGTTGCCGATCTAGCGCCCGCCGCGCCAGCGCCGATTGTGGAAGAACAAGGCATGGATACCGGAGCCACCCGCATTTTCAGCCCTCGCTCAAAAGGAACGCTCGGCCTTGTCGAGGGGCAAAGCGGGGGAGCCGGTTCGCGCCGGGTTCCGCAATGGGTCTTTCTAGGCCATCTCTTCTCGCATGTTATTTTGTCCGATCAGCCCGCTACAACGGTGGCGCGACGCAATGTCAAGATCAACGTCGCGCGCCGTATTTTACTGGGAGCTACCGCCGCTTTCGCCCTGTTCATGGCTGGCTGGTGGATTGTTTCGTACAGCAATAACCGGGCGCTCGTGACCGATGCTGTCGAGGCGGCTCGCGCGGTTCCGTCAGTCCCTCTCCCTTCCGGCCAGCTTGCCGCTCTCGATTCGTTGCGGCGCTTGACGCGGGTCCGGAACACCCTTGACACATTGAACCGCTACCAGCGCGAGGGAGTTCCGCTCCCTTATGGCGCTTTCCTGTACTCCGGGGAAGCGATCCGGCAGCCCTTGCGCTCCGCGTACTATGCCCTCTTTCGCAAGCTGCTGCTGGCTCCCACGCAGGAAACGCTGGCGGGAATCTGCACAAAGCCGGAACAGTATGAATCACAGGGCTACCCCTATCTCTATAACTCGCTGAAAGCGTATCTCATCACGACCGATCACCATGAAAAAAGCACGGTTGATTTTCTCGCGCCCGCTTTGCTTCAGCATTGGCCCAATAGGCAGCCCGTGGACAGCGACCGGCAGGATCTGGCGCGCCGCAACTTCGAGTTTTACGCGGACGAGTTGCATGACGCCAATCCGTTTGGGCGATATGCCAAGCCTGACGCGACGGCGGTTGAAAATGCCCGCGCTTTCCTGAAACGCTCCAAGCAGGAAGATCGTATCTATCAAGCATTTCTGGAGGAGGCACGCCGGGGTCGAAAACCGATCATCTTCAACGTTGATTACCCCGGTTCCGCCGAAACGATTACTAATATGTACCGCGTTGATCCGGCATTCACCAAACCTGGTTCCGCCATGTTTGCCAAGGAACTGGAAGATCCCGCGCATTATTCCAGCGGTGAAGACTGGGTGCTGGGAGAGGCCATTAACGCGGCACAGGACCGTCAAAAGTTGAAGATGGATCTGACCGAGCGCTACGACCGGGAACTGACGAAGACCTGGAAAGAGTACCTTAACGCCACAACTGTTGTGCCTTTCGGAAGCGTGCCGGACGCGGCAAACAAACTGGCGAAACTCAGCAGTCCACAATCTCCGCTGTTGCAGGTATTGTGCGTGGCGTCCGAAAACACCAAAGCGGCGGCACAGGCTTTTCAGCCCGTACAGTTTGTGACGCCCCAGGGCTGCCCGAGCAAGCTGGTCAACCCTGCCAATAACCCGTACATGCAAGGACTGATCAGCTTGAAAACGTCCTTGCAGGCGGTCGGCCCGATTGAGAAAGCCGATCCAAACAACATCAACGCGGCTAATGCGTCCGCCGCCCAAGCGGAAAACACGGCCAGCAATCTGGCTCTCGGCTTTACTCCTGATCCCGCCGATTCCAGGTCCACCGTTCTCGCCAAAACGTCGCAGATTCTTCGCGAGCCCATTACTCGCGTGCCGCCTCTGTTGAAGGCCGGAATTGGCGCGGCGGCTAATGGGGCGGCATCGGACTTATGCAAATCCATACGTCCGATGCTGGATCAGTACCCGTTCAATCCGAAATCCAGCGTCGACGCCACGCTGCAGGATGTCAACAGCTTTTTGAAGCCGCATGATGGCAGGTTGTGGCAACTGTACGAAAGCCAGCTTAAACCGTATCTGATTCCAGCGGGGAACGATTATGTGCGCGCGTCAGGACAGCAGGGTGCCGTCACTGACGCTTTTCTGCGCTTCTTCAACCGGGCCGCGCATATGTCGCAAGCCATGTACAAGGGTGATGCTCAACAGCCGAACATGAGCTTTTCCGTGCAGGCGCTTCCCGCGCCTGACGTGACGCATGTCACCCTCACCATAAATGGACAGACGCTTTCCACGGATTTGAAAAACGGCGCGCGTTCGCAGACGTTTGCATGGCCGGGTACGGCTGCGGCAGCTTACCTGGGCGTTGGTTACGGAGGCAATAAAGACGATCAAATTGCAAACTATAACGGCCTTTGGGCTGCTTGGCGTCTGCTCAATACGGGCGAGCGCCTTCAATCGGGCGGACAACTGGAATTGCAATGGACGGAAAAGAGTTCAGCCGGCATAACAACGATCAGCGGTCATCCTAAAACTGTGAAGCTTGCGTTGGATGCGCAAAGTTCTCCAATCTTCCAGCCGCCATACTTCAGCAGCCTGGGATGCGTCAGCAAAGCAATACAGTAGCTAGTATTCGGCAACGATCACGACCAATTCTTCGCTCAGGTCGCTGCCCCAGCTATAGCGGTTGAGCTTGAGATCGCGCGTATCCGGCTCCAGGGGTGAGAGATGGTCGAGATCGGAGCCGCGAAAATTTTCATACCGAAAGAAATACGATTTCGGTCGAACCAGATAACGATAATCACCGCGAATGGCGACCAGCAGCGGCAAGGGTTGGCCGTTCCAGTATCCTCCCCGTGGCCGCCACGCTTCGTCCATCAGAAAGCTGGGCAAGGCGAAAACCGAACGGCTGATGGATGTCGCCTGACCGCCTGCCGCAATCGACCGGTGCGGCGGCAGTACTTCAAGCGGCAAAGAGGCAGGCACAATCAGGCATGGATCAACCGGACCGAAATCTTTGAGGACAGCGCTGCAGGGAATAACAGTTTTCGGCGGCGATAGAATTTTCCGTGGCAGCTTCATGCTTCCGGCTTGCGCATACAAATCACTGCCGTCCGGCGCGCGAAGCAGGAGGCCATACTTCTTCCCTGCCTCGGCCAATCTCTCGCGATCCTGCTCAATGGCTTCCGCACGACTCAATGACGGTATTCCTTTCCCAATCAGTTTCTCATTTGCAGGGGAGCCCTCAAGTTTATGCTTGGAATTGACTCCGAACATTCCTCCGTTTACGGGTGAGCCGCTTTCCGTTTTCTTTTGCGATCATTTTCATTTTCCTCTGCCGCCCGGCCATAAATTTCCGCTGGCAAAGTACCGGATGCTCCGGGAAGAGCTTTCAAATGATTGCCGTTTTCATCTGCAACCGGCGAGCCTCGCCGGGCGTGATGACATCCTGCGGGTTCACAGCGCCTCTTACGTTGACGGCTTTCTCGAAGGCAGCCTGGACCCGCCCGTTATGCGGCGGATCGGCTTCCCATGGTCCATGGAACTTGTCCGTCGAACACTAGCCAGCGCGGGAAGCACTCTGCTGGCGACAAAGGCGGCGCTGCAATCCGGCTTCGGCGGCACGCTGGCCGGCGGCACGCATCACGCTTACCGAAGCGAAGGGTCGGGCTTTTGCGTATTTAACGATTTGGCGATTGCGATTGCCTGGGCTCGGGCGGAGCATGGCGCGACGAGAGCAGCGATTGTTGATCTGGACGTTCATCAGGGTGACGGCACGGCTTCCCTTTTTGAAGGAGATCCCGATGTTTTCACGTTGTCCTTGCATGGGGAACGCAACTTTCCTTTTCGCAAGCAGAGGAGCACGTTAGACGTTCCGCTGGCGGACGGCACGGGTGATAACCAGTATCTCGCGGCGCTGCAAAGCGCGCTGCGGCGGGTTTGGGAATTCCGTCCGCAAATCGTGTTTTTTCAGTCCGGCGTCGATGGGCTTCAAACGGATCGTTTAGGGCGATTAGCGCTGACTCAGGCGGGTTTGGCCCAACGCGATGCGCTGGTCATTGGACAAGCTTGCAAAGCTGGTTTGCCGTTCGTCATTACGCTGGGCGGAGGCTATTCGGACCCGATTGAAAAAACGGTTGAAGCGCACGCGCAGACATTTCGTATCGCCGCGAGCATCTATGGCACGTCCCTTTCGCTTCCCGTACACCACGACCACTCCTGCCTATAACTCCGGCACGGTGCCTACCAAACCAAATGAGCATCGCCGCGTTTTGATCTTCAACGCAACACCGGAAAGCGCCAACTGCTTGCATCCCGCCATGCCCATCTGACTCACTGAGCCGGGGCCGACAGTTTTTTCACCAGCTCGTACAAAAACGTCTGGCCTTCATAGAACGACTGCACAGACATGCGCTCATCGCGCCCATGGGCGCGCACATCGTCCCGGTCCATGAAAAAGCCCTGGATTCCGTAGGTTGGAATGCCCGCCTCGCGCAAATAGCGTCCATCCGAAGCCCCCGTAGCCATCACCGGCAGGGTGATCACGCCCGGCCACAGGGTGTCCGTTACCTGCTCGAACGCTTTCATAATGTCGGGGCGCATCGGCGAGGGCGGCGCTTTCCCTTCGTCAACCTTAATCGTCACCACCACTTGGTCATCGGCCACGACTTTCTTCAAAGTCGCGAGAACGTTCTCCACCGTGTCGTCCGGGAAGATGCGGCAATTGACGTTCGCCGCCGCGAGTTGGGGCAAGGCGTTCGGAGCATGGCCGCCTTCCAGTTGCGTGGCGACACACGTGGTGCGCAGCATGGAATTCATGCCCGGCGATTGCGCCGCGACCCGCTGCATCGCTTCTTGAGAACCTTGCGCTACCTGCGCGAAATCCGCTGCCGTCTGGCCCTTCTCGATCTTAGCCATCTGTCCAAAGTAAGCGCGCGTGACGTCGTTCAGTTGCATGGGAAAGGAATAGCTGGACAAGCGGTAAAGCGCTCCTGCCAGGTGGTAGATGGCATTGTCGGGCACCGGACGTGAACTGTGCCCACCCTTGTTGCGCGCTTCGAGACGAAAGTCGGCATAGGTCTTCTCAGCCAGCCCGATGTCGTTGGCCACGCGTTTGCCCCCGACACTCTCGCCGCGTCCGCCTTCATTCAAAGAATAGTCCGCCTCGATCAAAGCGCGGTGGTTCTTCAGCAGCCAGTCCACGCCGTTGTACGGACCGCCGCCTTCTTCATCCGCCGTGAGCGCCACAATCAGATCGCGATCCGGACGAAAGCCCTCCCGCTTATAGCGCAGGAGATTAGCAACCCAAACCGCCGCTTGGGCTTTGTCGTCGGAGGTGCCGCGCCCATAAAAATAACCGTCTTTCTCCAGGAATTGAAACGGGTCGACGCTCCAGTCTTCGCGCTTGGCTTCGACGACATCGGTGTGAGCCAGCAGGAGAATGGGCTTGCGCGCGCCGGTTCCGTGATAGCGCACGACCAGGTTGTGCTTGGCGGGAATCGCTCCCCCGACATAGATATCAGAGTCTGGAAAACCCGCCGCTTTGAGCCGCGCCGCCACTGCCTGGGCCATCGGAGTCGTGGAACCGGTCGAGAATCCTGATTTGCTCTCGATCATCTCCTGGTAGATTTCCCGAGCCAGCCGCTGATCTTCCTGCGGCGGCAGCAGCGAGGCGGCGAAGAGCGAGACGCATGCAAACAAAGAAAAGCAAAGCAGCTTAGGCATTTCGATATCTTGACACTTTTGTGACGATCAGGCAGAAGGACGCATCAGCTTAACGCCATGTTTGCCGCAGCAATGAGGCGACTTTGTTTCCGCCACCCCGCCGCGAGGAGCGTGTTTCCTCCAGAGCGAGCACCGCGTACCCCGTTGCGGCATCGGTCATGAAGCGCCCGGCATTACTGGCAAGATCCCGCTTCTTATTAAGCGAATACGCACGCCAGGAACCGTCCTCTTGGTTCTGGTGCTGTTCCAGCCAGGCGCGTCCGCGCAGGAAGGCTTCCGGACGATGTCGGATCGGGGTCTGCGCCAGCGTCAGCGTAATCAGGCCGGTGGCGTATCCATCACTGTCTTTCTCTTGCGGCGTGTGATCCGAACGGGTCCATGGTCCTAACGTGGCCAGGCTCCAGCCGCCATCGGGCTGCTGTTGTTTGATGATCTCGTCGAGCAGCGCACGTGTCTCCCCATTTGAAAGCAGCCCCGGCAATCTGGCGGAAGCCCATAACAGAACAATGCGGTTCAACAAAGGTTGTGACGAATACTCGCGCCGCAGGTAGGACCGAAGCAGTTGCAGGTGTTTCTGAACGTCAGGCTCCCGGCGATACGCGGCAGGAGCCCAGCCTGACGCCAAGGCCATAAACGTAGCTCCCTGATACTGGGAGTCGCCGGCTTCCCAGGGCGCCAGGCGAAAAACCTGCCAATTCCATGCTCCGGCGTGATTGCCTGATGTAAGCTGCAAGGCCCAGGCCGCCTGGAAGGCGCTCCTGGTCAAGGGGTCCAGGCGCTTCTGTTCCGCAGCGCTGCTGCTCAGCACCAGGGCATTGAGAACCGACTCCGTGGAACGGGACTCTCTCGATTTACCAGGGCCAGACTTGGCATCCAGGTAATACGGTTGGACCTCGGCCCACAACGAAACGCGTTTTCGAACATTCTGAAGCATGACGCGTTCCGGGTCGGACATGCTCTTCTCGCCGAGAGTAGCGCCTAACTTAGAGCGGGAGAGTAAGTACGGCAGCATCGTGTGGCATGAGACGCAAACGGTTTGATGATCGCGCTGGGACGACGGCCAACTCTCCCACCAGGCGGCCCGGGAATCCAGGTACTTGGCGGCGGCGGCTGGACTCCAGGCAGGCTGGGAATTAGCTGGAAGCTTTGGCGCTTCCGCTGCGCGGCTTCTCGGCAGCGCGCAGCCAAGCACGACCAGAGAGACAAGACCGCGTTTCATCATTACGTTCGTCTTATTTAAAGCTGGAGTTTGCCTTTTGCCGTCAGGCTGCTTCGCGGGAGCGCAACGAAGCAGTCAGCATACCATGGCGCACGAGCCCCGCTGCGGACACGCCGCCGGAACTGGAGTTGGACGAACTCCGCGCGCTCTGTTTCGTTAATGGAAACGCCAACCGCTATGATGGCCTTCAAACATGGTGAACTATTGAAAACTCATTATCAAATTCTGGGCCCACTCACTTTGCTTTTAGCCGGTTTGGTTGTTGCGCAAGCGCCGGAGCCGGATGGCGGCGGTGTTGAACGCGGTGTCCTGCCCGCTGCCTGGGCTCCGAGTGGACCTAAATGCATGGAGATTTCGGATTGGCAGGTGCGCGAATATAATCCGAACCTGTACATCATTCGGCAATCAGGATGCTTGGATTATGAAAAGCCTTTTCTATATTTGATATTCGGGAAAGAGCGCGGGCTGTTGTTAGATACCGGCTCTCGAAATTTCCCTGCGGCGGCTATGGTCGAAGATGTTGCGGGCAAGTGGCTGGCGCGTAATCATCGTCGGCGCATTGAGTTGATTGTGGCCCATTCGCATCCACATTCGGATCATGTCGCGGGCGATGAACAATTGAAGAATTTGCAAAGCTCCTCCCTGACGATCCGCTTGGTGCCCGCTACGGTGGAAGACACAAAGAAACTGTACGGCATTGCCAACTGGCCTGACGGAATGGGCAGCGTGGACCTGGGCGGGCGCGTTCTCGACGCCATCCCTATTCCCGGCCATAGTCCGGTGAGCATCGCGCTCTATGACAGACAGACTGGCATCCTGTTTACGGGCGACAGCTTATACCCAGGCAGGCTGTATGTGAATGACTGGGCCGAGTTTGCTAAAAGCACTCAGCGCTTAGTGAAATTTACCCAAGGAAAAATCGTGGCGCACATCTTGGGCTGTCACATTGAACAATCCACCACGCCTTACCTGGATTATCCGGTTGGAACCATCTACCAACCGCATGAGCATGAGCTGGCCCTGTCGCTGGGAAATCTGTTGGAACTGAATGAAGCTCTCCTCAGCTTGCGCGGTATTCCAAAGCGACTAGCCATGCGTGATTTCTCCATTTGGCCGATGCTCGCTGATCCGCAATCGCAGGCCCAAGCGAAAGAAAAGTTCGAGGCGCACCGGAAGGAACAGATTGAGCATATGTGGGATCAGCCGCCAGCACAGTAACAGTCCAGTCGGCGTCCAAACACCAGTACCTACGCAATTGACACTACTTCTCCCCTGAGATACAGTAAGAACACACCACTATTGTCGATTGAAACTCTTAGCCGAGTTTTAATTCTTTTCAAAACTTGTTAACGCTGTTGATTTAAAGCCTCTGTCGACTCTTCTCGGCCCCGCCCCGCCGTCTGTAAGCAAAGCCTTGTTGCTGACAACACCTTCGGCCCAGTCAGGCCTGTTCGTTAGGAGAAAACGCCATGCGCTTCCATTCATGCCGGCCCGCTTTCATCGGTTGCCTTTTATCATCAGTTTGGCTCTTCTGTTCCTTGGGCTTATTCGGTCAGGCCACAACATCCCTGCGTGGAACCGTTACGGATGCACAGAACGCATCCGTTGCCGACGCGATTGTGTCGTTGGCGGACGCCGCCAACGGATTCGAGCGAAGCACGGTGACGAGCGCGGCAGGGGAATACCAGTTTTCGCAACTTCCCCCCGGAACGTATAGCGTGACGGTGAAAAAACCAGGATTTGCCGCTTCCGTAAACCAGAACGTCAAGCTGGAAGTAAACACCCCGGCCACGCTGGACTGCCACATGGAACTCGGCTCCGTCGCAACGACGGTGGATGTCCAGGAAACCGCTACGGCGGTCAACACGGTTGATGGTTCGGTCGGCAATCCCTTTGAAGAAAAGCAGGTCAAGGATCTTCCGCTGCAAACCCGCAATGTCGTGGAACTGCTCAGCATTCAGCCGGGCGTGACGCAAACCGGCGAGGTGCTCGGGGCGCGGCGCGATCAAAACAATATCACGCTGGATGGGGTAGATGTTAACAACAATCAAAATTCCGGTATCACGGGCGCGCAAACGAACGGTTCCGCCGCGGTCGGCGCATCGGACGCTAATACGCCAGGGTTCAATGCGGCGATTCCGGTGCCGCTCGATTCAGTGGAAGAGTTCCGCGTGACCGTTGCCGGCCAAGGCGCGGACCTGGGCCGTTCTTCCGGCGGCCAAGTCACGCTTATCACAAAGAGCGGCACTAACACCGCGCATGGCACCCTTTACGAATACAACCGCAACACTCTGCTGGCGGCCAATAATTTTTTTAATAATCAAGCAGGCGTTCCACGGGCCGCGCTGGTCCGCAACCAATTTGGCGTGTCTCTGGGCGGACCAATCGTTAAGAACCGCGTTTTTCTGTTTGGGAACTGGGAGCGCCGCATTGACGCTAGCTCCCAGCCCGAAACCGCCACCGTGCCGAGCCGGGCGCTCCGCGACGGCAATCTTACGGTGAAGCTATCGAACGGCTCTACGCAAGTACTAGGACCGGCTGATGTCACCGCGATGGACCCGCTTCATCTCGGCTATAGCGCCGCGATGAGGCAATATCTAAACGCTTTCCCGCTCGGCAACGACCCCGCGCTGTCCCTTGACAACGGCCTGAACTTTAATGGTTTGCGATTCAATACACCGCTTGATCTGGATCAATCCGCTTATGTCGCCAAGCTGGACATCAACATCGATAAGGCGCGCAAACATACGTTGTCGGTTCGCGGCACTCTTAACAGCGGCAAGACGGATGTGGTGGGCGCTCAATTTCCCGGCCAAGCTCCGACGCGATTGCTGCTGGACAACAGCAAGGGTATTTCCGCCAACTACGCTTGGGTGCTGCGGCCCGACATGGTCAACTCGCTCACCTTCGGCCTTACGCGGCTTGGCTTGAACAACTCCGGCACGACCGGCACCGCGCTCAGCTTTACGGGAATCAGCTCGGTACTGAACTACAATACGGCTAATCGGCCTTCTATCCAGATCATGCCGACTTACAACCTTGCCGACAACTTCACCTGGACCAAGTCGCGGCACACGATCACGACGGGTTTCAACTTCCGCTACATCCGGAACACGCATACGAATTACGCGAACTCCTACCCTTCGTACAGCTTTTCGCATGATACCTTGGCCGGACTGGGCGGAGATGCCAATACTTTCATCACCAATTACATTAACGGAAAGCTTGGAACCAGCGGCCTGAAGCTCGCTGATCCAACGGCGGCGGAAGACGGCCTCGGCAACCTGCTTGGTTTAATTAATGAGTACTCGGCAACGTATCAATTCACAAAAACCGGCTCCGTGATTCCTTTCGGTACTCCCGCCACCCGCGAATATGCTGTGAACGATTACGAGTTTTATGTTCAGGACTCCTGGCGAGTACGCCGCGATCTTACTCTCACCGCCGGTTTGCGTTATAGCAACCCGACAGTTCCGTGGGAAGTGAATGGAACGGAAGTCGTGACCACCGTGCCGCTACAGCAATACTTTGCCGAGCGTGTGGGCGCCATGCAAAACGGAATTCCCAATTACGCCATTCCCGACGCGGCCCTCACCTACACACTGGGCGGAGCTGCTAACGGCAAACCCGGCTGGTATAACCGTAACAACCTGAATTTTGCTCCGCGATTTTCTTTCGCCTACGCGCCTGACAGTAGCGGCCATTGGTGGAGCAGCGTTCTGGGAAAGGGCTCGGTTTTTCGCGGCGGCTTCGCTCTGGTTTATGACCAGTACGGCAGCGATATGGTCTATAACATCGACCAGAGCGGTTCACCCGGCTTGGCCAGCACGGTTACGCAACCCTTGAATACGAACTTCACAAACTCGGCCCGCTACAACGGCCTGAGCAGTTTGCCGACTCTTCCGGCGGCGCCCAGCGGAGGTTTTCCTTTCACGCCGGAAACCATTACCGGAGGCTTCAATGAAGGCGTGGGCGTCGTCTCGAACTTGAAAGCGCCATACTCCATGGTGCTCAACGCAAACTATGCCCGGCAACTGCCGGGCAAAATGACGATTGAAATCGGATATGCCGGTCGCCTTTACCGGCGCGGTCTGCTGCAGCAGGATTTCGATCAACCGCTGACGCAATTCAAAGATCCGGTTTCCGGAACTACCTGGTCGCAAGCCGCGCAGATTATGCACGGTGATTACTTGGCTGCCGGACAAAATTATGGCCCGATCGCGCCCATTCCGTTTATTGAAAATATGTTTCCCGGACTCGCTAACGCTTACGTGCCCGGCTCCGCGACGCAAAACTATTACCAGGGCTGGGTTGTCCAGAACGGACTCAGTGATGAGGACAACCTGAACTTATCGGATCGGCAGCGTATCCCCGGCACGAATAGCTGCTATACCAAAACCGGCTGCAACACTTTCTACCCGCTTCAGTTTGCCGGACTTCCCACTTGGACCAACGCAGCCTTCGCCACCTATCATGCTGCGACTTTCACCTTGCGCCGTCCTCTTACCGCCGGTGTCGCGTTCGATTTCAACTACACGCTCTCGCACTCCATCGATAACTCGTCCGGCGCGGAATCGGGCGCTGGACAGGGCGGAGCCATTCTGCAGGACGCTTTTAATATCAGCGCCTTTCGCGGCTCGTCCGATTTTGATGTGCGGCATAATATCACCGCTGACGTTGTCTATGAGTTGCCGTTTGGGCAAGGCAGGCAATTCGCCGGCGGCGTAAACAAGTATGTTGATGCGGTCATCGGCGGCTGGCAAATGTCAACCATCGCGCGCTATCACTCTGGGCTTCCGACCACGATTGGCGCGGGCGGCGTCTATCCGACGAATTACGAATACAGCGCCATCACGAATCTGCTGCCCGGCGCTTCCAACGCTTACGGATCAACTATCGACAACAACGGCTTGCCCAGCCTGTTCAGCAGCACTTCGGCGGCGAATAATTACTTTCAGCAGGCTGGCGGAACCACCGGGACCAGAGCCATTGTGCGGCTGCCCGGATTCACCAACTTCGACGTTGCGATCATGAAAAACTTCAAAATGCCGTTCGAGGGACACCGCCTGCAGTTCCGGGGCGAGGCTTTCAACGTCGCCAATCATGTGAACTTCTACAATCCACATTTGAATGTGAACGCTCCATCCACGTTTGGAGAGTTCCAAAGCGCTTACCCCGCGCGCGTTTTTCAAGCGAGCCTGCGGTACTCGTTCTAGCTTCCGATGCGGCACAGCCGTTAATGAATAGCCGCCAGTGTTTTGGGATCGAGCTTCCACTCGGTCCCAAACTTATAATTGGATAGCCATACCGAGCCGCCGCCTGCTCGAACGGCGTCCCCGCCCTCGCCGAAAAATTGCTGTAGAACCTTGTTCGATTTCGGATCAATTCGGGAAAGGGGAAAGCCGAAGGAGGTAGCCCAGACGTATCCTTCACCGGCGGAAATGTCTCCGCCCGGTCCAGGAATACCAAGCTCAATCGTTGCTTCCACGCGGTTGGTTTCCGGTGAAAGCCGGGTCACCGTTCCATTGCCTTGGTTCAAGGTCCAAACCGCGCCTTCGCCCGCCGTCAGGAAACGGGGTTCCGGTCCAACGAGTATTGTCGTCAAAATTTTGTTTGAGGCCGGATCAACCCGCATGACTGTGTTCTGTTTTGTACAGGAAACCCAAACGCTGCCGAAACCAAAAACGGCGGTGTAGCAGCCCTGGGGAAGAGCCGCGGTTGCACTGACGGCATTGGTTGTGGGATCAATGCGCGCCAGCGTGCTTTTCTTGTCGGTCAGCATCCAAACGCTTCCGGCCCCGACCGTTATGCCGCCTTCCGAATCGGCAACGCCGGTGGGAATGGTTTTTGAGATCTCTCCTGTTTTTAGATCAATGCGAGCCAGTGTTTGAGTTCCGCAGTTCGGCACCCACAAGCTGCCGAAACCAATCGCCAAGCCGGAGCAAGGCTTGTTTAAGCCCGTGATGATCTGAGCAACCTGGTTCGTTCTTGGGTCGATGCGGCTCACATTGTTCCTGGGGCTGTTCGACACCCAGACATCGTCCCCGACAGCGATCCAATCCGGTGATCCCGGCAAGCTGAACTTGGCTTCAGGAATCAGTTTTGCGAGCGGGATCTGCACGCCGGGAGTTTTCACTCCTGTCTTCGAGGGAGCTTGGGCGATGACGGAAGCGGCGGCAAGCGGCAGCAGGAAAAACGAGATATGTTGTTTCAGTATGTCAGTCAGCAATGACGCCAGTATAAAGCGCTATGCGCGGTGTTCCCTATCAAATTGTTTTATTCAGGAAGCAAGGAAAATAAGCGCAAAACATGATAGCGTAGGAGGAAGCACTAAGTAGCGCTGCCCTGTCCCTCAACGCTGAATTTTCATTAAATACCCCGTCGGTGACTTCGTGCTCATTTCCAGGAATTCACGTTATGAGTAAGCGAACGCCGGTCATGCTTTGCGTGGTGCTCAGTGCTGCCGCGATCTTTCACTTTCGCGCTCTGGCTTTACAGCAACCGGCACCTCCTGCCGCCTCCGGTCTCTTCGAAACAAAGATTCAGCCGATTCTCCAGAAAAATTGTTACGGCTGTCATGCGGCGGCGGCCATGTCCGGGCTGCGCGTGGACTCGATGGACGCTCTGCTGAAAGGCGGAAGCTCGGGTCCCGCCATTGTTCCGGGTAACCCGGATAAAAGCCTGCTGATTATTGCCGTCCGGCAGACTGACAATGATCTGAAAATGCCCAAGGGCGGCAAGCTGAAGCCGGAGGAAGTAGCGGCCTTGGAAGAATGGGTCAAAATGGGCGCGCCTGGACCGGGAGCGCAGCCTGCTGCAATTGCCGCTCACGGAAGTGTTGGAGCGGCTTCGCCCGCCGGTGACTTCTTTGAAACCCGAGTACGGCCGATTTTCGCCAACAATTGTTATGGATGCCATACCGCCGCCGCCACCTCCGGCTTGCGGGTGGATTCACTTCCGGCTTTATTGAAAGGCGGAAATTCGGGTCCCGCCGTTGTTCCGGGCCATCCGGAAAAGAGCTTGTTGATTCAAGCTGTCAAACAAACCGGCGAACTAAAGATGCCGAAAGGCGGACACCTGAAAGCGGAAGAGATTGCGGTGCTGGAGGATTGGGTAAAGCTGGGCGCGCCTTGGCCCAACTCACCGGCGGCGCCGGTCGTGCCGACAGGTCCCAAGATTACGGCGGAACAGAAGAAGTTTTGGTCGTTTCAGCCGCTTCACCCCACGCCTGTTCCCGCCGTTGCCGACCGGAAATGGGCGACCACGGATTTGGACAAATTTGTTCTGGCAAAGCTCGAAAAAGAGGATTTAAAACCAGTTCCGCCGGCTGATCAACGAACGCTGATCCGTCGCGCCACTTATGACCTGACGGGACTTCCTCCCACGGCGGAAGAGATTGAGGCTTTCGAGAAAGACCGTTCTCCGCAAGCCTATGAACATGTCGTGGACCGCCTGCTGGCTTCGCCCCGCTATGGCGAGCGCTGGGGTCGGCATTGGCTGGACGTAGTGCGTTACGGCGAGGACGACGTGCGCGGATTGGACCCGATGGGTCGCGGCTACATGCCCTGGAACGGCGCGTTTTTTTATCGTGATTGGGTAATCAAGGCATTCAATGAAGACATGCCTTACAGCACATTCGTGAAAGCGCAGTTGGCCGGTGATCTGCTGAACACCAAAGAGCGGGAAAAGATGATTACCGGCACGGCCATGCTGGGCCAGGGACCGTGGATTTGGGATCAGGCGGAACCGATCCAGGGGCGCGCTGATGAACGCAACGAACGCGTCGATATGGTGACGCGGGGAATGTTGGGATTAACGGTCGCTTGCGCCCGCTGCCATAACCATAAGTACGATCCGATTCTCCAAAAAGACTATTACGCGCTGGTCGGCGTTTTTGCCAGTACGACTTATAACGAGTATCCGGTCAGCTCCACCGCCACCGTGCTGGCATGGCAGCGCAAGCAGGATCAGTTGACGGCCCTGCGAAAGGAACTCCGGGAGTTCTCGCAAAGGGAAACGGAGCAACTTTCCGAAATCCTCGCGCATCAATCAGCGAAGTACATGGTAGCCGCCTGGCGCGTGGCCGGAGAACCGAAGATGCCGCTTGAAGCGGTGGCCAGCCGTGATAAGTGCGACCCGGAGATGCTGGAGCGCTGGGTGAATTATCTGAAAACGCCAAAGAAACAGTATCCATTCCTGAAAGATTGGCAAGCCATGATTGCCACGGGCGGCAGTGAAGATCAGGCCAAAGCGTTAGCGGACAGTTATCAAAATCTGGTGCTGGGCATCATGGCGGACGCCAAAAAGATTAAAAAGGAAAACGACATCATCAAGGCAAAGGGCGATGTTCCCGAACGCCTGGAACGGGATGCCAGGCCGAACGAGTTTGAAACAGACGACCAGTTCTGTCCCGGCTGCAACCTGGAACTAAAAACGCTGCCCACGGAAAAGGCGAATCTCTGGGTGGATCTTTTCCTGCGTTCACTGGAATCCGCTGATGATGAGCGGGCAAAACCGGGCTTGTTTGTGTTTCGCGGCTGGGGCCTGACAAGGCGCTTGAGCCCCGACTGGCAAGAACACATGGAAGCTCTCGATAAACACATTGAAGAGCTTGCGAAAGCTGACAAGGATGCGGAAAAGTTTCCCTTTGTTCACGGCGTTATGGACAAACCGAAACCCATTGATGTGGCCGTGAACCTGCGCGGCAATCCTCATAACTTGGGCGACCCGGTTCCGAGGCACTTTCCCGAAGTTCTTTCTCCGGGCGAACTCAAGCCTTTTAAGCAGGGCAGCGGTCGACTTGAACTGGCGGAAGATATTGTAGGCAGCGGATTGGCGGCGCGTGTTTTCGTCAATCGCGTTTGGAAATGGCATTTCGGCACGGGGGTCGTGAACACTCCCGATAACTTTGGGAAGGCGGGCGACCCGCCGAGCAATCCCGAGTTGTTGGAATACCTTGCTAACTACCTTGTCGGGAACGGCATGTCGGTTAAGAAGTTACAGCGTGAGATTATGCTGTCCTCGGTGTACCGGCTTTCCAGTCAGGATTCCAAGGAAAATGACGAAAAAGACCCGGCAAACCGGTTCTACTGGCGTTTCAACCGCCAACGGCTGGATGCTGAAGAGGTCCGCGATTCCGTGCTTTTTGCCGCCGGTTCCCTTGACTTAAAGAAAGTGGGCGGGCCCTCCACGGATTTCAGTGACGACAATACGCGTCGTACTGTGTACTGCAAAATCAGCCGCTTCCGGATGAACAACTTTCTCCAGGTATTTGATTTCCCCAATCCTTCCTTTACCGCTGAGCAGAGATTCAGCACCATCGTACCCTTGCAGCGGCTTTATTTCATGAACAGCAGCTTCGTGTACAAGCAGGCGGATCAACTGGCTCGGCGCATTTACGCATCGGGCGATGACAATACGCGAATTCGGGGAGCTTATCGTATTCTATATGGCCGCGCTCCGACGCCGAAAGAAGCGGAACTGGGTTTGAATTTTCTCCGCACCACGCCGGACCTGAAGGGTGAAACCATTACAGGTCAGCCTTCCACGGCATGGAAGGAGTATGCCCGCGTCCTGCTAAGTTCAAACGAGTTTGAATTTGTGAATTAACGATCCAACGGTAAAAATACTTCATTAATGCCTATGCGACGACATTCCAATCCAGGACAGCCGACAACACGGCGGGAAGCGCTCTGCCGAATGGGCGCCGGGTTCGGCATGATGAGCTTTGCGAGCTTGGCTGGATCTATTGCGAAGGCGGCCAGCACCAATGGTCCCGCGCCCTGGCTCATTGACAAACCAAACTTTAAGCCAAAGGCGAAACGCGTTATTTTTCTGTTCATGAACGGCGGTTTGTCGCAAGTGGATAGCTTCGATCCGAAACCCGCGTTGACCAAATATGATGGACAGCCCATGCCGGGCGGCGCTTTGTCGCATGAGCGCAAGGTCGGCAATTTGATGAAGTCGCCCTTCACGTTTGAGAAGTATGGCTATAACGGCACGGAAGTCAGTGAACTGTTTCCGCACCTTGGCTCCATTGTGGATGATCTCTGTATCGTTCGGTCGGTTTACACGGATATCCCGAACCATGAGCCCGCGCTTATTATGATGAACTCGGGCGCGAATGTAACGGGGCGTCCTTCCATGGGATCGTGGCTGACCTACGGCCTGGGCACCGACAATCAGAATCTTCCCGGTTTTGTGGTGTTGTGTCCCGAAGTGCCCACAACCGTCGGACCGCCGCTTTGGAGCTCCGGGTTTCTGCCGCCCGTGCATCAGGGGACTTATATTTCGAGCAATGATAAAGATAAAGACCGCAAGTTCGATCCTGAAAAGCTGATTCCAAACATTCAGAACAAAAAGTTCGATATGCAGCGCCAGCGCAAGGAACTGGATCTGGTTTCACAGCTTGACCGTTTGCAGATGCAGAACGAGGCGGACAAAGACCCGCAACTGGAAGCCACGATTCAATCCATGGAAACGGCGTATCACATGCAAACGGAAGCGCCCGATGTTTTCAATGTGACCAAGGAGAGCGAGGCGGTCCAGAAGCTCTACGGTGAAGGAAGCACGGCGCGAGGATGCCTGATGGCTGCCCGGCTGGTGGAGCGCGGCGTGCGCATGGTTCAGGTGTACTATGCCAAGGGCGATCCGTGGGACCACCACTTCGATATTCAACTCCACCGCAAGAATGCCCATGATTCCGATCAGCCCTTCGCCGCGCTGGTGAAAGATCTGAAATCACGCGGCTTGCTGGATGAAACCTTGATTGTGTGCGGCTCTGAGTTTGGGCGTACGCCCGTGGTGGAAACTGGTAGCGGTTTCAATGGCGGACAGACCCACGCAGGTCGCGACCATAATCCGCACGGCTTCACTATTTGGATGGCGGGCGGCGGCGTGAAAGCGGGCACAGTCTACGGAGCCACGGACGATTTCGGCTGGAAGGCCATTGAAAAGCCTGTACACGTACATGACATTCATGCCACGATTCTGTATCTGCTCGGCATTGACCATTTGAAACTCACCTATCGGTACAGCGGCCGCGATTTCCGCCTGACGGATGTTGCCGGAAACGTGATTACCGACCTGATCGCATAACATCAACGTGAGCAGGCGCACCGTTCTTTGTCTCTGTCTGGCTGCCCTGGCGCTGGCCGCGGAAACAGCCAACAAGCTCAGCATCTATGCATTCAACCTGCCTGACATTAAAGGCAAGATGGTTTCGTTTGGCCAGTTCAGGGGAAAAGTGCTGCTGCTTGTAAACGTGGCAAGTAGCTCCAGCTATACGCCTCAATACGCGAGCTTGCAGGCGCTGTACGACAAATACAAATCATCGGGACTGGTGGTGCTCGGTTTTCCTTCCAATGACTTCGGAGCGCAGGAGCCGGAAAGCGAAGCTAAAATCGAGGCTTTCTGTCAATCTACGTATCACGTCACCTTTCCGCTTTTCTCCAAAGTTGAAGCACGGGGCGATGAGATAACACCGCTCTTTCACTATCTGACGAGAGAAGCGAATCCAAAGCTGAAGGAAGACGTGCATTGGAACTTCACGAAATTTGTCATGGACCGCAAGGGGCAATTAACCGCTCGTTTCAAGCCGGATGTCTTACCTGACGATCCGGATTTAATCGTTGCCATTGAAAATGCTCTCAATGGCAAGAAAGATTCTAGCCCGCAAACTCCGTCATCTCCTCCAGAACAGACCCGGACGCCGCGTGCTCAATCTGGTTCATAATGCGCTGTATCTCCTCGGGATGGGGTGAACCATCCGGGAGTCGCGCATAATCCGGAACACGCAAATCCAAAGCAATCCGGGAACACTCTTGGTTAGGATCTTTGGCAATTCGCAAAACTCTGCTGCCCAGGTAAACCGCCTCGAAGAGATTGTGAGTCACAAATACAATCGTTGTTCCGCTTTCGCGCCAGATGGACCGGATCAAACGCTGCATTCCCGTGCGCGTTTCTGGATCAAGCGCGCTGAACGATTCATCCATTAGCAGAATTTTCGGACGCATAATCAGGGATTGTGCAATCGCCACGCGCTGCTGCATGCCGCCCGACAACTGGTCAGGATACTTTCCGGCGTCTCGGTCCGCCAATCCGACGCGCCGCAAGTAACCCAAAGCCTCTTGGTGAATCTCCTTCCGGCGTTTCCACCAGAAAGGCTGGCAAAGGCGGTGCAAAGCAAAGCTCTCCGCCATCGGGCCGAACGCAATGTTTCCAGTTACAGTTTTATCGGGAAATAGGGAGTACTTCTGCGGAACATACCCACGGTCGCGGCTGGGCTGTAAAACGGGCAGGCCGTCAACGGTGACATTCCCGCTTTGAGGATGTTCGGACCCCAGCAGCAGGCGCAACAGCGTTGATTTGCCGCAGCCTGTCTGCCCGATTACCGTTACAAATTCGCCTTCTTCAATTTGAAGGTTTAACCCGGAAAATACTTTGTGGTTTCCGCCTCCTTTGAGCGGAAACTCCACGCCGACATCTTGCAGGGAAATGAACGGCATGGCGTTAAATCTCCCGGAACCAGGGATTGGTGAAACGAATCAGAAGCCGCAGGGCAAAGTCGACCGAAAACAGCAGCAGCGCTGTCCACAGCACATACGGGAGGATGACGTCCATGCCCATGTGCCGCTGCATCAGAGCAATGCGATAAGCGAGACCGTCCTGCGAGGCGATCATCTCGCCCGCGAAAAGAAACAACACAATCGCTTTCAGGTTGAGCCGGATACTGTTGAGCACTCGCGGCCAGATTTGCGGCAGCAGGACGCGATAAGTCACTCCCTGGTCGCCCGCGCCCAGCGTAAACCCTCGTATGACCTGCTCGGAGGGAACAGCTTTGGTCAGGTTCAGCGAATCCATAATGATCGTCGGCGCGACACCAATGACAATCAGCATAATCTTGGCGAACTCTCCGATGCCGAACGCTATAAACAGAATCGGCAGAATGGAAAGCGCGACAATTTTGTCAAAGAATAGAACAAACCGGCCAAAGAAACCCTTGATCCAGGGGAACGCTCCCATTTGCAGGCCAAGAAACACCGCTGGCAGCATCAGCGCCAGGCTGATCATAAATCGTTTGCCGCTGGCCGCCGTATCTTTCCACAACATACTGTGCGTGACTTGCTCCAACAGGGAAGGATGCTCGCCGAGTTCGCTCGTATCGTCTTCCTCCGCGGGCGTCAGTGCGGCATGAACAAAGCCGGATGATAACTGCTGAATGGTCGGCACGATCCTGTCTTCCGGATTTTCCAGGTGACGGGTGTGCGCCGTGCGGAGATACAGAAGAATGCCAATCGCGAAAAGTGTCCAGGAAATCAGGGAGAACAGATGGGGGTTCGGTACGGCAAAGATCCGCAGCATTCAAAGTTTTCCTCCGGCGGCAAGCCGCATATAAGTGGAGTCGAATCGCAGGCGAACCCGGTCGGGCTTGCCGCTGGTGCTTCCGTCCGGAAACTTGATTGCCACGTCCTCCGTCGACTTCGTGCCGCTGCCCAGAAGGCCATGGGTAAAGCAAAACTGGCGTACCACCGCCATCTTGTCTTTCAGTCCGCTCGAAGCCGCCATGTCCGCCGCTTCTTGCGGCTTGTACAACATGTGAGTGGTGCTGAGTTGTTCTTTGTACGACCCTAAAGTATCTTCGGAAACCGCCGCGACCGCTTCCAGCACCTTGTTATTGCCGGTGCTCATCTGGGACAGCATTTCGTACCAAGCCCCCGTGATCGCCTTCGCGAACTTCTGCCCGCTGCCGTCCGGCTTGTTCAATACCTCCGTCCGAATCACCAGCAGATCAAGAATCTCGCCGGGTATTTTCGACGAATCGAAAAGCGTGGTCACGCCCTTCATCTTTTGAACTTGCGAAACCAAAGGTTTCCATGTGACCACCGCCGCTTGCGAAGAATCATTCATAAAGGCAGCGACAATGCTTCCATCGGAAGTGTTCACCAGCTTGAGCTTGCGCAACTGGTCTTCTTGATGGTTCAGAACGAAAGCGCGCTCCAGAAGATACTGCGAAACTGTCTTTTCCACCAGCAAAACCTTCTTGCCGGACAAAGACTTGATGGTGTTGCCGTCACGCGCCATAAGCGCATCATTGCCATTGGAGTAATCGCCGATAATAATGGCGGTGGTGTCAACGCCGGATGCCGCCGGAAGGTCCAGCGCTTCCATGTTGGTCATGGTGCAGGCATCCACATTCTTGGCGGTAAACGCGTCAATAGAGGGAGCGTAATCGAACCGCTGCAGCTTGATCGTTACGCCATACTTGTCGCCCCACTTCCGCAACAAGCCGGACTTAGCCATGTATTGATAAGGGTCCCAGCCGACATAAATGGACCAGCCCACGGTGAAAGCAGGTCTCTGCGCCCAGGCAAATGCTGGCAGCAAAAAGAAAGCCGCGAAAAGGGTGAGAAAAAGACGTTTAGCCACGCAGATTCATTGGCCGCAACACTGCGGGGAAGGCGCACGTGGCCTGGAATTTAGTTTACTAAGTATAACAAAAAATGGCCGATCAACGACCTCAAAACTTTTAGCTCTTGTTTGAATGAGGCGGCTCTGGCATGATGAATCGTATGCGCAATGAAGCTTGTTCGGACCAGACTCGAAAGATTTCCTTGCGCGTGCTCCTGCGCTTAACCGCCACCGACATTTGCTGCGGCCCTCCTCGCTTCTAACCTGCCGGCAGTTCCAGAGTTTTATTTTTGACTACTTGATTGAGGAGAAAACCATGACAGGCGAACCCTGTTCGCAGTTGCCTATTGTTCTATGGGAAGAGTGTGTTCGCGGCGGCAGCGCTTGGTCCCATGTGTTGAAACGCGGCGCCGCCTTGCGGATCACGGATGTGGAGGGCGGCGCGAATGTAGGCGCATTGTTTCTCAACTTTGAAATTCCCTCCGAGCGCTACAACATGCCCGACACCTTAAAGGCGCAGCACACGGCCCATCTCACCAAAGGTTTTGTTCTGTATTCGGACATGGGACGAGTTCTTTGCTCGATCACGCACGACACCTGCGGCTGGCATGACCCGATCTGCGGGCATCTGACGGCGGACGCTGCCCGCGCAAAGTATGGTGACGTTCGCTATCAGGAAACACGGAACAACTTCCATCGGAACTCCCGCGATAATTTCCTGATCGAATTGGAAAAGTTCGGGCTCAGCCTCCGTGACTTGCCCGCCAACGTAAACTTCTTCAGCAAGGTCAGGGTCGGCGATGACGGTTCCTTGAACTACATCCAAAACCACTCGCAGCCGGGGCACTATGTTGAACTGCGGGCGGAGATGAATGTTCTGGTGATTCTTGACACCTGCCAGCATCCTCTCGATCCCAGTTCGGCTTATCAGCCGCGTCCGGTGACGGTTTCAGTACGCCGTGTCCCGCCGCCCGCGCCCGATGATTTCTGCCGGACTTTCCGGCCCGAGAACGAGCGGGGGTTTATCAATACGGAGCGTTACTTCTTGTAGGAAGGGTTGCAGCATGTTGGATTTGAACAACGCCATTTATGATTTCACGCTGGAAGCCGGCGAGCCCTGGATTCACCGCATCGAAGCCGGACAAATCTTCCGGATCGTGGATTTGCGCGGCAATCAGGCAGTGGACACATTTTTCTTCAACGCCGACGACACAACTGAACGTTACAGCGCCGCTGACACCGTTACCGGACAACGGAACATTTACCTAACGACCGGCAGCGTGCTGCGCTCCAATCTGGCGCGCCCCATGCTGACAATCACGGACGATACCTGCGGCCGTCACGATACCCTGGGCGGAGCTTGTTCCACGGAAAGCAACACCGTCCGGTATGCCTTGGAGAAGCGCTACATGCATGCCTGCCGTCAAAGCTTTCTGCGCGCCATCATCAACTCCGAATATGGCCTTACCAAGCGCGACATCGGCGGCAACATCAACTTTTTTATGAACGTTCCTGTGACGCCGGAAGGCAAATTGACGTTCGCTGATGGTATTTCGGAAGCGGGCAAGTACGTCGAAATGCGCGCGGAGATGAATGCGCTCGCATTGATTAGCAACTGTCCCCAACTCAATAATCCCTGCAACGCTTACAACCCCACGCCTGTTCGGCTGCTGATCTGGGAAAAGGGAAATTCGCAATTTGTTTAAACGGGTTCTCATTGCCAATCGCGGCGCGATTGCCTGCCGCATCATACGCACGTTACGAAAACTCGGAATTGAATCGGTTGCGGTCTACTCGGAAGCAGACACCGGATCTTTGCATGTGAGAGACGCGAATACGGCGGTCTGCATCGGTCCGGCGCCGGCGGGAGAAAGTTATCTGAACGGAGGTCGAATTCTCCAAGCCGCTCGGGCGATGGGCGCGGAAGCAGTTCACCCCGGCTATGGTTTTCTCAGTGAGAATAGCCGGTTCGCTGAAGATTGTGAAGCGGCGGGTCTTGTTTTCCTGGGACCAACGCCCTCTCAAATTCGTGACTTCGGCCTGAAGAATACAGCACGGGACCTTGCGGTTGCTTGCGGCGTGCCGATCCTTCGGGGAACGGATCTGCTTCGTGATTCGTCCGATGCGGTAACTCAGGCCGGACGCATCGGCTATCCGGTCATGCTGAAAAGCGCGGGCGGAGGCGGTGGTATCGGCATGCGCCGCTGCCATTCCGAAGAAGGACTGCGGGAAGGGTTCGAGGCGGTTTCCCGCTTAAGTGAGACGCACTTTAAAGGCTCCGGCATCTTCCTGGAAAAGTTCATTGCTGAGGCCAGGCATATAGAGGTTCAGATTTTCGGCGACGGGCGCGGAAATGTGATTGCGTTGGGCGAACGCGATTGTTCCGTGCAGCGCCGCAATCAAAAGGTCGTGGAAGAAACGCCCGCGCCCCACCTGCGCGACAGAGTCCGCCGGCAACTTCACCAAGTGGCCGTGAGGCTCATGCAGTCCGTACAGTACCGTTCAGCGGGTACGGTAGAGTTTCTTTATGACACGAAGACGGAAAATTTCTATTTTCTGGAAGTCAACTCGCGCCTGCAAGTAGAGCATGGCGTTACCGAAGAAGTCTGGAGTGTCGATCTTGTTGAGTGGATGGTTCGGTTGGGCGCCGGTGAAATGCCGCCGCTCGGCAGCTTTCGCCTGAAGGGGCAAGGAGCAGCGGTACAGGTTCGGCTCTACGCGGAAAATCCTCTGGAAAACTACGGACCTTCGAGCGGTCGCCTGACGGAATTCATCCCGCCGCCCGTTACGCGTTGCGATACGTGGGTTGAAACGGGATCAGAGATTAGTCCTTATTACGATCCGCTGCTTGCCAAGATCATCTGCAAGGGATCAGACCGCGCCGGAGCGTTGAGCGCATTGCAGAAGGCGCTGTTGCACACCAGCGTCAGCGGGCTCGAAACGAATCTGGAGTTTTTGCGGGCTGTAGCCGCGCACCCTGAGTTTATAGCGGGTCATGTCACAACCCGCTTCCTCCACGGGTTTACTTATTCTTCGCGCAAAGTCAAGGTGTGGGAGCCGGGAGTTCTCACTACGGTTCAGGAGCATCCTGGGAGACTTGGCTATTGGGCGGTCGGCGTTCCGCCTTCTGGTCCCATGGACGCGCTTTCTTTCCGTTTAGCGAATCGGGTTCTAGGAAATGACTCCCAAGCCCCGGCGCTCGAATGCACCTTATCGGGTCCGACACTTGAATTTCTGACGCCCACGCGCATCGCGATCACCGGAGCAGATATGCAACCGCACATCAACGGCGTGCCCGTTCCGCTCGGGACCTCCTGGGCAGTAAACGCCGGCGACAGACTGGCGCTGGGAAGCATTGCCGGTCCGGGAGCGCGTTCTTACATCGCTGCGGAGGGCGGATTTCATGTGCCTGCCTACCTGGGAAGCGCAACCACCTTTACGTTAGGCAATTTCGGAGGTCATGCGGGCCGCGCTTTGCGCGCCGGTGATTATCTGACCGTTAATTCCCCTGGCGCTCACGCACCTGACAGCAAGGCTTTCATTCAGCAACCTCCGCCGCTGACTCACACCTGGAACATCGGTGTATTGTACGGTCCTCACGGTTCGCCCGATTTTCTGACCGACGAGGATATTCACACCTTCTTCAGCTCAACTTGGCGAGTTCACCATAACAGCAGCCGGACAGGCGTCCGTTTGATCGGGCCGAAGCCGCATTGGGCCAGGGCGGATGGCGGTGATGCCGGTCTGCACCCTTCCAACATCCATGACAATGCTTATGCGGTGGGAGCGATTGATTTCACTGGTGACATGCCCGTGATTCTCGGTCCCGATGGCCCCAGTCTCGGCGGTTTTGTTTGTCCGGCGGTTGTTGTCGAAGCTGAACTTTGGAAGGTGGGGCAACTCAGTCCAGGAGATTCGGTGCGGTTTGTCCGAGTGACGCAGGAAGAAGCGCTCCGCCTCAGCGCGGCGGTGGACCGGCATGTCGAACTGCTGACCATGCCTGCCCCGGCCCTTGGCCCCGATGAGGGTGAGCCTGCCATTCTTCAGCAATTGCCTTCTTCGCAAGTTGTGGTTCGCGCATCAGGTGATCGCTATCTGCTGATTGAGTTCGGCGAGCCGGTGCTGGACATCAATCTACGCTTTCGTGTTTATGCCTTGATGCAAGCTTTAGAGTCGACGGCCGTAAACGGTATTATCGACCTGACACCCGGCATCCGCTCCCTTCAGATCCACTACGACACGCGCCAAATCAGTCGGAAAAAGCTGCTCGACTTAACAGCCCAACTCACGGCGCAACTGCCGGAAATGGAGAATGTGAGTATTCCGTCGCGGATTGTTCATTTACCGCTCTCCTGGGACGATCCCGCCACGCGCTTGGCGATTGAGCGCTATACGGCTTCGGTCCGTCCGGATGCGCCTTGGTGTCCCAGCAATCTCGAATTCATCCGCAGAATAAACGGTTTGGACTCCATCAACGACGTGCGTCGCATCGTTTTCGACGCTAATTATATGGTGCTCGGCCTGGGTGATGTTTACCTGGGCGCGCCCGTGGCGACACCGCTTGATCCGCGTCACCGCCTGGTGACGACGAAATATAATCCGGCTCGCACCTGGACGCCGGAAAATGCGGTCGGCATTGGCGGAGCTTATTTATGCGTGTACGGCATGGAGGGTCCGGGCGGTTATCAGTTTGTGGGCCGCACAGTGCAAATGTGGAACACTTATCGCTCTACCCCGAACTTTGAATCGGGCAAACCTTGGCTGCTTCGCTTTTTCGATCAGATCCGGTTTTACCCCGTGATGGCGGAGGAACTGTTAGAAATGCGCCAACGGTTTCCGCTAGGCCGTTTTGAGTTGAAGGTCGAGCCCACGGAGTTTCACTTACATGGCTACCAGCAGTTTCTCCAGGACACCAGAACAGAAACCGCCGCCTTCCGCACAATGCAACAAAATGCCTTCGCGAAAGAAAGGCGTCGCTGGGCTGAGCGCGGTGAGTTCAGCGCCGTATCGGAAGACGACGCAGCCCCTGTTATGACCGCTGAACAATCCATACCGGCCGGCTGTTCCTTTCTGCGCTCTCCTACTGCTGCCTCGGTGTGGCGCGTGCAAACAGAAAACGGTAAAACCGTGGAAGCAGGGCAGCGCGTCTTCATTCTGGAAGCCATGAAAATGGAAATCGCCGTGCATGCGCCGCAGGCGGGCGAGATCGTGGAAGTTCTTTGTCAAACCGGCTCGCTCGTGACCAGCGGTCAGCCGCTGCTGATCTACCGTGCCGGAGGGTGAGTTTGCCGATAATGATTGATCTTTCCATCAACAACTTAAAAACGCGCTATCAATCCAGCGCGCGCACGCCTGAAAAACTTTTAAACGACATCTATGACCGGATCGAATTAGCGCCTTTGCATCCGGTTTGGATCAGAGTGGTTCCCCGCCCTGAGGCTCTCCTTCGCGCCAGGGCTTTAGGTTCTGATACGTCCAAGCTGCCTTTGTACGGCATACCTTTTGCTGTGAAGGATAATATCGACGTTGCGGGCCTGCCGACAACGGCTGGTTGCCCGGCTTATGCGTATACGCCTGAGCAAACCTCATTTGTGGTCGAAAAGCTGCAAAGCGCGGGCGCGCTGCTGATCGGCAAAACAAACATGGATCAGTTTGCGACAGGCTTGGTCGGAACTCGGTCCCCTTACGGCGCCTGCTCCTCTGTATTTGACCCTCGTTACATTTCCGGCGGCTCCAGTTCGGGCTCTGCGGTCGCGGTTGCCGGCGGTTTGGTGTCGTTCGCGCTGGGAACAGATACGGCAGGTTCGGGCCGTGTACCTGCCGCCTTCAATAACATTGTCGGCTTGAAACCATCTCGCGGAGTGCTGAGTGCTTCCGGTGTTGTGCCTGCCTGCCGCTCTCTCGATTGCGTTTCGATTTTTGCTTTGTCGTGCGCTGATGCCCAGGCTGTTTTTGATGTAACCAAGGCAATAGATCCTTTCGACCCATTTAGCCGTGCCTGGTCTCCTGCTCCGGTCCCTTTCTCCACGCACACGCGCCTCGGAGTTCCCAAGCAAGTTCAGCTTGAATTCTTCGGCAATCAGGAGTACCAGCGGTTATACAAGGAAACGGTCTCGTTTCTCGTCCATGACGGTTGTACTGCCGTCGAAGTAGACTTCGCTCCGTTTCAAAAAGCGGCTGAACTTCTGTATGCAGGCCCCTATGTGGCCGAGCGTTTCGCTGCTGTCGGCGAGTTCATCAAAGCTCATCGTGATGAGGTGGACCCGGTGGTTGGCCCTATCATTTTAGCTTCGGAGAGATTCACCGCTGTACAAGCCTATGAAGCGCAATATCGGTTGAAAGAGTTGACACGGCAAACCGCTGTTGTTTGGGATGGCATCGATGTTCTTCTGCTGCCGACAGCCCCCACTACTTACACGAGCGAAGAAATTCAGAACGATCCCGTTAAGTTGAACTCCCATCTCGGCTTTTACACTAACTTTGTGAACCTGCTTGACCTCTGCGGCGTCGCCGTGCCTGCGGGGTTTTCGGCTGACAGATTGCCGTTCGGGGTCACGGTTATCGGACCCGCTTTCAGCGAGCATAATCTTCTGGCCTTCGCGGACCGTATCCAACACGCACGCGTCCCATTCTGCGGTAAGGACGTGGCGAAAACCCCGGAAACTTTGTTGACCTACTCTCCGGCTATAAGCGGCTTCGTTGCCTTGGGCGTGGTGGGCGCTCATCTCTCGGGTCAGCCGCTTAACTACCAATTGCGGGATCGGGGAGCCAGGCTGCTGCGAACAACCAGAACCTCGCCCGATTATCAGTGCTTCGCTCTTACAAATACAAAGCCAGTGAAGCCCGGTTTAGTTCGCGTTCCCGGTTTCGTCGGACCCGGCATCGAAATTGAAGTCTGGCTCATGCCGGAAGCGCAGTTCGGCAGTTTCGTGGCCGCCGTGCCGCCGCCCTTATCGATTGGCACCTGTGAATTAGCGGATGGAGAACGCATCAAGGGCTTTCTTTGCGAGCCGTATGCTACGTCCGGCATGCCGGAGATTACTCACTTGGGCAGTTGGCGAAATTATCTTCAGTTGTCTCGGTAAAGAGCAAGGGATTCCGCAAGCACGTACGGTTAACCCGATACCGAATCACCCATACCTTGAAGACTCAGCCCCGGTTTGCCTCTATTCTCAGGTCGGGAGCTTTCCACGTTCAAACGCGATGAGCTGCAAGATGTGCTGGACGCGAACGAGCAGGCAAAGAAATCTGTTCGGCGGGTCATGACGACGAAGGAGGTGCAAACGTCTTTTGGAGTGCTGGGTCAGTAGGAACGGTTTATAGCAAAACTGGGCGTGATCGCCGGGATGCGTCCCTGTGAAATACTTCACTCTCACCTGGGACCGGTTGACCGCTACCTACGCGGATAGTCAGCAACGGGTGTACCGGGGCATGATCGACAGCCCAAGACGACAACTCGAAGTCCGCCATTTCCAAAGGGCTGCTGGCCGAAATCGAACTTTGGCGCATGATGCAACCAGCGCTCGCGAAGTTCGGCCTGGGATGGGCGGATTTCCTGGTCATGCGCAGGACGCACTCCATGCTGATGAAGGCGCTCGCAGTCGACGGCAAACTGGTGGCAGATCGACTAGGACATACGCTCGACGTAAATCAGAACGTTTACACGCCATCGCCGGTCGAAATCAGGCGGCGGTGAACCAATTAGAGAAAAGCCTGCAAGTGATTCAAAAGATTGGAGCGGGAGACGGGGATCGAACCCGCGACGTCCAGCTTGGGAATCGTACAGTCAATTGGAAACAAAGAACATTGCGTTTCCGGCATCTCGTTCTGGCGATAGAGATTTGGGCTGTTTTCGCTCTGTGTCTCCGCGCGGCTCTGATCGGAGCACAAACGGAGCACGAAAAAGCTTTGGAAGACGCGAGAGAAGCGTCATGCGCGGCCCCTTGAAATTCCTGATCGAGGGATATAACGCTTTTCTGCCGGAGCTGATTAGGTTAAGATGGCGGCGGGCCAGCCGGAGGATAGGGCAATGCAGGGATGCAACCCGAGCGCCGCGCTGGAGGCCGGGGCTGGTGGGGCATGGAAACATGCCCTCCCACCTTTTCTCGTACAGTAGAAAGAAGAGCTTTTACCTATGACAATGAAACTGGAACTGACGCCCGAGCTGCAGGCCGGTCTATTGGCCCAGGCAGAGCGGAATGGACTTTCGCTCGAAGAATATGCGGAGCTGGTGTTGCAGGAACGCGTGCGTGAGACATCGCCGCCTGCCATGACGCGGTCGCAGATTGCCGGGCAGCGCATCCGCGAGCTGCGCAAGGGTATAAACGGCGGAGCAATAATAGACCACGAAGCGCCGCGTGAGCGGCGGTTTGTGGCGGTCGAAAAGTAGACCACCACACTTCAGTTCCAAAACATTACAAAGTAGTTGTGTTTGTGGGACACCAGG
>JAABUZ0100001475.1_pt1 | contig 44646 bp, 38 predicted proteins | sample 5562091 | NCBI WGS metagenome assembly JAABUZ01 (sample SAMN12813069, study PRJNA571459) | rock metagenome | isolation source: Antarctica rocks | place: Antarctica: Victoria Land, Linnaeus Terrace sud | collected 2015-12-21
TGTCATACCGTTCGTGTCGCCGTTCCAGCTCCCTAGCGCCCCACGCCCCCGCCACCAACCCCCCAATCGTGCCCAGCGCCCCGCCCCCCATCTCATGCCCCAGATACCCACCCCCCACCGCGCCCGCCAGCGTCGCGCCGGCGCTCTTTTCTCTGAAATGGCCGCTTTTGCGGTCGCTGCTGCTGCCTCTCCTCTGCCTGTCCCCACCCTCCCTTCTTGAGCGCCTATCATCGCGGTCCGCATAGTCGCGGTCAGAGTACCGTGGGTCACTGCTGTGGCTGCGGCGGGAGATGCGGCGCTCGGTGGTGCTGGAGGGGGAGGGGTGGTAGATGGCGGGGGGGCCGTAGGGGGAGTGGGGTGGGGTGTGGCGGGATTGGGAGAGCTGGAGGGCGGATTGGGGGGCGTAGTCGCTGGGGCGGTAGGAGTCTTGGTGCGGGGGGGCGTAGTAGGTTGGGCGGTAGGGGTCGGTCATTTTTGGGGGCTGGGGATGGTGTAGTTGTGGAGTTTTGGTGGTTGATGGAGATAGAGGTGGTGGCAGTGGTGGGGGCAAGTTTCGAAGTGGGGTCGAGGATGTAAGTAGGTAGAGAGTGCGACAGAGCGACGGAGTTGGAATGAAGAAATACGGGTCAGTGCAAGAGCAGGAGGCTGATGGAGTTTCGTATGAGATTACTTATGTGAATGATGAAGAAGGCTCGAGAAAGCGACAAGGCTGATTAAGCTAGAGGAGGAGACAGAAGGTGAAGAACTTTCCGCCTTGCTGCGATGACGTGCCTAGAGCTGACTACTCCGCCCCCGAAGGTCTTTTACCTTTTGCGCCCAGCATGCGTTCTTCGCCCAATCTGCGAACCAGAAGTCGTGATAGTCGAGGCAATACGAAGTGAGTGGTGTGTGGAACGTCCATTGAAGTTGCCCATCGTTCTTGATCCATGCTCGGTCGCAGGAGTCTCGGCCCTGATTTGACAAGGGCAACACTGCCAGGCTTCTGCATGCAACGCACGGCAAGTAGCTCATTCGAGTTTTTTGACAGTAGCCATCTCATCTTGTCAACACACACCTTTGCTTTAGTACAGCTTCCTGCTCGAGGATGCAGAATCTCAAAGGTTGGTTAGATCTGTCCGACAAGCTTCTTTCTCACATGCTCCTTGCCTTTTATGGCTCCTATAGCTTCCGAATCCTTTATCTTTCGCGCCTGCGCATCGAGGAGAGGCGTGCGCTCAATTTTCCAAGATTGTCTGAATGCTTCCAATCGTGGACGTTTCGGGCTTGGGTCCTGGAAGATCACAACCTCCGGCTTCAAGCGCTTTGATGGAGTCTTAGGGACGTCCTCCTCTGAGTCTGGGACCTCGCGAGACTCTTCCCAGAATCTTGCCGTATGACCTGTCGACGGCGGCGTGGGTAGCTGTTCAACGGTCGAGGAACGTTTACGCTTCAGAGACTTTTCGGCTAAGCCTATAGATGAGGGACTGATAACCGGTTGAGGAGGCATCTTTGATGTCTCGGACAGTGGCATACGTCTTGAGGTAAAGTTTGATGTAGCTTTCCTGGTAGTCTTCGACGGTGTCGCAAGTCTGCTTCCAGCGTTCTCCTTCTCTGCATCAAATTCGCTCATCCCGGCCTTGATCGAGACTAATTTCGGCAACTGAACGCCGGCCTTGGTGACCTTGGGTTTCAGTTCACTCTGTATATGCCAAAGATCAGGCCTATGACTTTTCAGGGAGCCAATCCATTCGTCGCAGTCCATGCAAACCCAGTAATCGATGGTGTTTTTCCAAACGCTCTCAGGTGGTTTCGTATGATTGACAAAGATAACTCTGCCTTTTCCACCGGCTCTTGCATGCACTGATTTGGCAAACTCTTTGATCAGTATCTTAAGTCCATGGACGTGCAGCGACGTGCCGATAACCAAAAGCACGTCCGGAGCGAAGCCAAGGTCGTGGGTCGTTATCGACGATACAGCGTCGGCAGACGGGTGTTCCTCTCCATACAAGACAATATTGGGTCGCAGCACCCCAATCTTTGTGCCACGTTTTCCTCGATCTCTCCTATCTTGATCCTGCAGCATGCATGAGAAGCACTCTGGGGCTTCCCCACTTAGCAGCACCGCTTCCCTGCCACCTTCTTCCCACCCACATGTCTTCTGGCAGAAAGTGCATCGAAGCGTTTCCAGATCACCGTGCAATTGCACGACTTCACAGCCGCCGTCCTGTTCGCCGCCCAGCGATTGTCCGGTGGAGGCCTTGGGTAACGCAAGGGACTTCTTCGTAAAGCGGCTCCTTACTCCTTTTCCCCTGCTGAGATCTGTGCATAGTCCTTCTCGAGTCTCTAGCCCATCGATATTCTGGGTGTAGCATCTCACCAATCGCTTGCTATCGCGCAATGTGCGGATGAACCGATGCGTAGGCGTAGTCTGCTTGACTTCCTCCCTAATCCTCTTTCGCAGCGAAGCAATAAATGTATAAAAGACCGAGGTGCTGCGGGGATCTTTCCATAGGACTGAGTCGAAGAGATCCTTGCCTTTCACATTTGTAGGGATCGATGGAGCCTGCGAAGAAGGTAGAGGAACGGCAGGCTTCGACTCATTGCATGGTATGGAAGGAGGTGCCACGGTATCATCATAGCTTGACTGTATTAGGGCATATAGACCCTCTTCAGACCGAAAATCCTACGCAGCATTAGCATTGGGGGGGTTCTTAGTTTGCGTACACCAATGGCATGCCGGAATGCCACAATTGGTGGATATGCCAGCCCCAGTGATTACGACGACCTTCTTGGAGGAAGCAAGAACATTTGCAATGTTTTGCAGCTGCCGATTGTCACCTTTGGCGATCTTGGCAATGGCCATGGTAGACAAGCGAAGGATGGTCCTCCGAAGCTTACTAGCCTAGGGTCGTGGTAGACAGGAAGTGGGTTGAGAGTGGTGAGGGTCGTGTAAGATCTAAGGTATAGAATTGATGGAGCCAGAACAGGTGCCCGTAAGCATGGCCTCAAGTAGCAGACAGGGAATAGGTAGATGTCACTTAGAAAGGTCGTCAGAGTGACGCGACTGGAGACGCGCTCCGCTAGCGTGATCGGTCAAGGCCAGTTGTGGAATAGCGAGTATGAGCAAGACCACCGTCGCACCTGGACTGTGAAAGGAATACACAGACTGTATTGCTGTTGATGAACACCAGTTGTCAGAAGGTCTCCTATGCTCACAAACACGGACACAGTGGCATCCCAGGTGATTCTCCGGCTCTGGCAACCCACGAAATTTGCCTTGAAGGAGGCAATGCATTCAAAGTATATCTAGGCATGTTGGACCAGGCAAAGAAACTGGGATCAATGAGCCTTGAAGCTATTACTATGGACTGTCCTCTGGCCTTCGACTGCAGGCCAGGCAGATGCATGTGGGTAGCGCTCAATACAGGATTTCCTCAACCCAGTAGTGTTCTACGTTTAGCAGCTGTCACAATTGCCTATACGTACCCATCTCAGTAGATCGTGTATACATTCTCCCCAACACCTCTATCAAACATGTCTGACGAGAATGTAAAAGTACAAAGAGATCAAAAAAATCCAAAGAATTTCAAGAAACCCTCCCAGCCCCTACTTTCGCTCCCTAGAAACCCAGAGAAGAAAGCCGCCGGCGACCGTCACTCATTTCCCCTTTGCAGCTATGTACCGATTGCCAATGTACCAACTGCTGCATCCCTATACTCTGATGCAAGCCCGCGTTCACCGAATGCCGCAGCATGCATCAACCAGCCGTGACCGCACCAATGTCTAGTTCTTAGACCCGCCATTGACGGCATGCCTGTGGAGGTGCCTTCGATGTCTCTTTCCAAGATGACTGTGCGCATGAGCTGTCGCCTCATCCCTCTTCTCTTCAACCTTGGGAGCCTCGATCGCCCTCTTTGAGGAACCGCCGAACTGCGGATGAGCGACACACTTGAACGAACTCCATGCCGGCGCATTACCAACGTGGTGGTTGTTTGGATAGGTATAGACAATCCCCGCTGCACTACTGAAGAACTCTGGCGCCGGGCCATCGACCTTGACTGTTTCCGGAACACCCATCGGGTTTAAACAAGAGCCATCTTGATACGTGCCACCGCCGCTGGCGCAGTTGCTGCACGCCTCGTCCGTGCAAAGCGGGTCAGACGTGCCAATCGTGCTGATGCCATCGGCGCCTGTGCACAAGATGGGAACGGTGTAGCCGGGAATGTAGCTGATGTCCACGCAGGGGAATTCGGCAGTCGTATCCCAATTGCCCTCGATCCACGTGCTGCGGCTATTGGCTTTGCCATGACCCACCTGGAGATTGCCACCAGTTTGGCCGCGCTCCTGGCAAATTGTGCAGGTAGCGCCAACGGCGATGTTGGAGCATTGGCCGGTTGTCCACGGGGTTCCGGCCAAGATGACCAGTTCTTGATGGGCGTTGTTGGTGATCTCAATAGATTGTTGGCCGGAAGAGCAGGTGCTGTCTGAAGGCCCAGAATTGCCGCCGCCGTTGGCGCTGTTGCTGGGAGACGCCGTGGTAGAAGTCGCCGTGGTGGAGGGCGCGGGGGCGGCCGTAGTGGTGGGCGTGGTGGCAGGAGGAGTTGTGGTCGTGGTTTGGCCACCTGCGTCTCCGTTGCTCGGCGATGAGGGAACGTAGATTGAGGTTGGGGAGGGTTGCTGGACTGGGACAGCGGGCTGACTGTTTGATGCCGCGGGGGCCTGACCTCCGGCGTTGCTGCCCCCGCTATAGTCCACGTTGCCCCATCCAGCTGCTGGTGCTCCCCAACCGTTGGCGGGTTTCCAGTTTGGGTCCTTAAGCCAAGGGTAGTCCTGAGCGCCAACCAGGAGAGGAAGCCCAATCGCGAAGAATGTGACGGATCGCATCGTTGCGAGTCTTACGTCGTGAAGATCGTTCTATATTGTATTTTGTACGTGAAGGAAGTGCTGACGCGTCACTGTGAGAGTGCAGAAAATGAATGTAATCGTCGTATATACTTGTTCAAAGGAGTGTGAAGTATATAGTAAGCAAAAGAGTGAAGATCTCCACTGCCACAGTCGACCAGCGATTCATAAAAGATGGAAAGGTGATGGCTGAGGAAGGGAAAAGAAAGAAGGAAGAGGGAGATGAAACAGGGAGCGTTAGGCCTCTCGGTGAAAATGGGAGGATGCGCATTGCGCAGCCGGTCGTGTTTCGGCTCTTTTGGCCCCAAGGAACGATATTCAGGAGCCCAGCCATTGTCAGCCAATTGTCAGCCTGGACGCCTTTCCCGCGTCCACACTTGCGACTTGTAGTCGCTGCATCTTTTCCCCATCGGGCATAGACGGCGCTATCGAGAGGATTAGCGCCTTACCGCAGCGGGAAATGCCTCCGGGATTACGAGTGAACTTGTCGTCTGCACGCCGCCTCCTGTTATTTGCACTGCCTTTTAAACTGCAAAACATCAGTCGAAAGAAATACGACCTGCATCGTAGCATTGTCGGCGAGACACATACGGACAGACGCGATAACGAGATATATAATAATATGACTGACAAGTGAGCAAGGTATGAAAATACTCCAAAAAGAACGCTCAAAACGCGCTCTCAATTGCGCGGTTCGAGGTGGAGAATGTTGTATTCGTACCATGCGAACAGGCGCAGCAATGATGCGGACTTTGCTGATACACCTATCAAGAAAAGTCACATTGTCGAAACGTGGTCTTCTCGAGGTTGCTGAGCGAGCAATGCTCTAAGAAGGGCTTGAGTTTGACTTACTATATTGGTGGGACTTAGGAGGTTGAACTGGCTGTGAGATCAGGCCTGATACGGCGACCGGTGGGGCGCGAAATCGTGACGTAACATCCAAGGCTGATGTAAAGATGCCAGCCATCCCCCAACGAGCGCATAAAATCATGTCGCATCAGGTCCAGTAGCTGCATTATACTTCGCCCCTTGGTAGTATGTATGTGTACTGTCAGCAGCAATGTTGCGAACCAGCTTGGTTCTATGTTCAAACTCCAATCTCTTCGATCCTATTTTGGTCGCCCGAACGAACTATTTAACAGAACAGGCCATGCCTCTTTTGCCGTGTGTTTGGGAGAGGACATTATTGGGAACCTCATGAGCCTGGTAACGTAGGCTTTCGTGACCACGGGCGTTGTTGTGGCGCCAGCAATCTTCTCATCAATGAAAAGACTCTCGTCTACAATATCAGTCTCGCAACATTGGTGAATTGCAGGGTTGAATATCCCTTTGTTCCCTAGCCTGACGGCTCTGGGTTTCTGACTGGATGCGCGCCAGAAGGACCGTGGCCATGACCAAGAGGACGGTGACGTGAGATTTTGACTCACCGAATTGGAGTGTCGCATTGACCTTAGGAGACGCCGACTAAGCCAAAAGATATCTCAGTGCTTTCATTTGTACGTATGCTAGATGTACGTCTTGAAAGAATACTATTCGGTATCCCGTTTGACGACGGTCTAGCTGAAAGAAAAAGACCTAATCCACATGAGTCTGAATAGTGTGGATAGCAAAGATCGCTGCTGATCATGCTGTAGCATATGTGCAATCTTCCAGAGTCGGCTCCCTTCTGGAGATGGAATTGCGAGCAGTGGTGGCCTCCGCAACTGGCTCCGTAATTGTCTGCAGTACGTTTGAGACCAGTTTAAGATACCTGCATCATGCGCACTGACAGGACACTCAACGGGTGACGTCTATTAAATAGTAGCTCAAACCTCAAAGCTATTGACAACGAATGGCGGAAATCGCTGTCGTCAATGCCCTGTTGCGCCCTATATTGAGTACTTCACCATTTTGAGGTGCACTTGGTGGCTCGCAAGGACATTGGACCTTACCTGAGGATGAGAAAATAAAATGCTCGTAGCAATGGCCTGTACAGTCTATAGGTGAGTATAAGAAATTCAGAACATACAGAGAGGATGAGGAGATTTCAGAGAATCAAAGCTTAGCGCATGCAGATAGCTGACGAAGACTTGGCGCTTAGAAATTACCCACCTTTTCCATCACCTTATGTGTCATTGGTCGAGAAGCCAATTATCCTGTTCTCTCACTGTTTCAGAGCCTCCAATGCTTCCTTCTACCTGATCACTATATATGTTATGCTTTTTCACTGCTCAATCTCTGGCAAGATTCGCATATACACGCTTCCCTTCTCTCTTCTCAACATGACATGACTACATATCTGTCTCAAACGTAAGAACATCCTCTATCCCAAGAGGCAGAAGCATACGAGCATTTTCAGTGGCTGCGTCAGAGTAGAAGCCACAGATGGAGCTGGAGCTAGGGTGAATTGTCTGGACCTTCTTAGACGAGAATGCGCGATGTATGGTCCAGGATGATTCTTGCTTTCAAAGACAGCTTCTGGTGATATTGATCTCTCCTTAAATCGGATCTCGATGTCGGTCATCTGAATAGATTATATGTCGTTATATTGGGACAAACTATGAGCTCTTTTATCAGCAACTGGTGTATGCTGAGTTGGCGAGATTTGTGTTGTTTGCACATTTAACAACAAGCCAGAACTACCAACATGCATACTCTAGGACGATTTGACTGACAACAACTATTCTTGAAGACCCGGCTCTAAGTCACTGCCCCTGGACATTGATCGCGTGAGGGGACGACCGACTATCCTTGGGTTCGTTGCTGGCCCGCTGCTGCTTCCCTGCGCCGCGCGCCTCATTATTCTTGACGAAGCCCTCGTCGAGACATTACGAGACTCACTGTCCGTCATTACTCGTCTTGACTGTCTGATCAACGCCACCGATGTCCTCGTCCTCGGAGTCGCTACTGGAACTATCTGATTGCTCTGTGCAGCCACCGTCGCTACATTAGGCGAAGCTCTCATGGAAGCAAAGTCACCGAATGTTCGAGGCCGTCTCACTAGAGCGGCCGCTCTGCTCGTGCTCCTCGCACCTGCAATGCCCTGCGGAGGTCCAGATTCTTGCTCGTTCTGCGATCGCTCCACAGGTCTTGGCTCTATTGTCTCCTGCTCCGGTGCAGCTTCCATTCTTTCAGCTCCATGCACTGGACCTTGCCGCTCGGTAGACCACGCTTCTCTTTGTCGAGGTACAGCCGCGGTCTGGGTCTCTGCCACTCCGGGACCGACCTGGGAGCCCCGAAACAATGACGAGATACGTCTTCGGGGTCTTGGCACTTCCCTTTCCGCCTCTTGCCCTGTCGCGCTTGGCTCAATGGCTGTCGAATCATTTCTAATTTGGGCTCGAGCGGCCAGGAGCATCCGAGTCGCGGCTGGTCTCCTTATCCACACGCGAGGCCTCAATCTTGTTGTCTCGTCCGGTAAGCGAGGCATTGGTCGACGCCCTACCGGGCGTCGGACAGTGGTGCCTCTGGCGGCGTCAAGTGGAAAGACAGCGTTACGTACGCGGTCTGTGGGGTCAGGCATGTGATCGTGCCATGATCTACGCATCGACCCCTGTGGAGTATATTGCTCGAAAAATTGCCGTCGGCAAAGAGGGCATGTCGTGCCTTTTGCTAGCCAGGTTGCAATGCAATGCTTGCCGAATATGTGGCCGCAAGCTAAGCGCACTGGATTTTCTGAGCTTACATTGATGGCGGTGAAACCGACGGTGCTCTCCCGATATGGTGAGGTGCAGATATTGCACACTCGTTCATTGGTGGAAAGTTCCTGAATCGGTACGACCGGCAGGCTGGCGATGAAGGATTTGAAGCTGAGCGGCGGTTCCGGGAGGACTTGGGTTTCGGACGCCATTGGCTGGCTGTTGCTCTATGACCAAGGAAGGAAGGCATTTGACTAGAGGGCGAGAAGCCTTCTATATAGCCAGCTCTTGGTGCGGAATCTGATCACATCGAAAGTGATGACCATCCAAGCGAAGCATTTCACAGAGAGTATTCCTGGACGTCACGTCAGAGGATTAGGTGAAGACCTTCAGTGCTGATTGAACAATGGCGTGTCAGGATATCGAGGTCAAGAACAAGTAAACGTGTGTTGACCAAGGGAACATGTTAAAGAGGAACGTCGTCCGAAGACGCATGCCACCGCTAAGCAGGTCGCATTTCCTTGTTCCCCTTCCTTTGTTTTGTCCATATCAAGATGCCATATCTGTTTCAGTACAGCGTTCACCATCAAGCCCAAAGTCGTTCCATAATCCTCGCCGCCGTATCTCTCACACATTTTACACTGTCATTACCTTCCACCGAGGCTTCAGAGAGCCAGAGTATGACAGCTCTAGATCTTCTTCGAGATTGACTGTACTCAACCGAAGATACCATGCGCACAACGCCATTGTTCCAAGATTGCATACCTACGACGACTTATTATTCCAGAGGCTCGTCGCCAACCCGATGATCAGCTACTAGCTGCGCCACAGTGATTTGAGGCATCTCGCGCGTCACGATGGACACTTAAATAAGTTTTGCCCGATCGGACGCCTTGGTAATTGATACTCATGAATAGGTTGAGAGATTGCCAGTAAGAATCAAAGATCTGAATTGGTTCAACGTTTACACATTTACACTTTAGGTACTCCGACCGAATCAGAGCCATTGGCAAAGCGCCATTGAGCCTTTTTGCGGCGAGGGTGGAATTTGCACAATGATGGGAAACTGGTCTGAGCAGACTATCAGCTGTTTCGCTGATCGATAGGAAAACCAGTGACTTTCGAGCAAGATCTTGACAGAATTGAATTGATTGTGATGGAGGGAATAGCCGAAATAGATGCCATCGGATACTGCATTGTCTCTTAGAGATGCCGCTGTATCATACCGGGAAAGAACCTTTATTACAGATCGAGGGCAGATGTCTTTGGTTCGACGTGACATTAATCCTTTTCAAGCCATGGAGAAGCCACGTTCAAGCCATGGAGAAACCACGCCACAGCCTGGTATAGAAATCTTCAAGGCTTTATGGACCGTGTCCATTACTTTTCCTACATCCTCTATGCTCGAGATACCACTAATTCGGATATAAAAGGTGGAGGAGCACCGAGGCTCTAATTGTATGAGGGAATAGCTGTGTAGCGTTCTCTGGCGATTCGAAGTGGGCCAACCTGCAGCGTCTTTGTACTGTAAGCTCTATTGAAGCTTAAAAAAAAGTCTGACGTCATTGAGATGCAGGAGATGCTAATGCCGGGACACGTCTGGATATCGAGGTTTCATTATTAACCAATTTTTAGGCATCAAGATTCATCTCTCCTGCTCTACTTGCGTAAGTAACATCAACTACTCTGACACTTATTGGGATCCGAGGAGAGAGCAAGCAAATATCTCTGTGCTCTCACCACCATGTCTCAATGCTGCCTCTCCGGCTTCAAATGGGATGGCACACCTGTGGGCAAAGAGACTAAGCTGGCGAACAACGATACCTACGTTACCGGCTCCAACAAAGACGTAGCCATCATGATCGTGCACGATATCTATGGCTGGACATTTCCAAACCTACGCCTCTTGGCTGACCACTATGCTCAAGAAGCAAATGCCACGGTGTATCTACCGGACTTGTAAGTCTCTTCTGGGTTTATATCGAATCTCTGGTCTCGAATAATGTCGGAAAAAGCCTCATGACTGAATCTCGGTACATGATTAGCTTTGGCGGCGACGTCGTGTCTACCGATACGTTAGATGACCCCGAAAAATTCAAGAACTTCGACTTAAAAGATTTCATCTTCCGCCGCAATGGCAAGGAGAAGCGCTATCCAGAGATGGTCGCCTGCGCGAAAGCTTTGAAGTCTGAACATGGCTTCAAGAAGCTGGGCGCCATTGGCTTCTGCTATGGCGGATGGGCGGTCTTCAAGCTTGGTGGCAAAGGTATGTTCGTACAGTCTGCTTATTGCGTCTGTTTCTTTTCGAATCGCAAGAATTGGAACCGCTGATTCCTGTAGGCGAAAACCTCGTCGACTGCATCTCCACTGCCCACCCTTCCCTCCTAACCAAGGAGGAAGTCAGCAACGTCGCCGTGCCAGTGCAGATCCTTGCTCCAGAGCACGATACCTGGCTCACGCCGGAATTGAAGGCGCTCTGCAATAGCACGATACCGAGCCTGAACGTGGACTATGATTATCAGTACTTCCCAGGGCTAGCCCACGGCTTTGCGACGAGGAGCAATCAGAACAATGCTAGTGAGAAGAGAGGGCTGGAGCGGGCAAAGAATGCGGCTGTGGCCTGGTCTGCGCAATTCCTGCACATGCATTAGATGAAGGTATGTAAGGCGATGCACTGAAGTAGCTCCCTTCCGCAAGACTAGATAGTATGGTAGAGAAAGCAATTTAGTCACGCATGTGTGTAAGCTGTGTTTACCGTTCGCTTTCCTGTTCGTCTCGCCTATCAATGCAATCACTGCTCTAATGTCTTCTACAAACAAGCTTGGTAGAGGCAAAGCTCGTTCTCATTTTGGCTCAGCGCGCTTATGATTGTTTGACGGTGCAATAGACCTTCGGTTACTTTTGGGATCCCCGTCTATTGTTAGAACCCCCGTCAATTGTTAGGACCCCCGTCACTATCAAGACCCCCGTCTATTGCATCGTCAGGACACCCCCGTCTAGTCGCGTGCTTGTTGTGAACAAAGATTATTGTACACAACACAAAGACTTTCTTTAGCGAACAAGGACAGACTTGTCAGGGAGTCAACAAGAGCGAAGAACCTACAAAACTACGAAGCCTGATACATTCTTCTTGTTCTGTTTGTATCTAGAGGGTTTGCTGTGTCTGTATTCTCCAGCATCATTGGCTACAAGTCTCCCTGCTTACAAACAGGCAAATTGTACCTCGATCTTCTCACCGCAGATAGCAGGACTATCACCTCCTTCCCATCTCCACAATGGACGGAAAGCGACGCGAAGAGAGAGAGCAGGCCAAGTACAAGCCGAAAGAGGAGAAAGCCCACGGGTACGAGCCGAGACAGCAATCGCGCACATACAGGGAGTTCGTAAATTTTCGCAAAGCGAACGAGCAGGCCGAGAAAAAGCGGAAAGAACAAGCCGAGTCGAAGCAGAAAGATGAGAAAGCCAGGGTAAGTGAATCTCTGGGCATCTCTTGCCCCTTTCTGAGCATTTCAAGATGCTGGAAACATGTCTTAGCAGTATCGCCCCCAAAGGCATGCAGCTCTGCTGACTGCATTGACTGAAAGGAGGAATGCTGACTCCGAAATTTAGGAGTCCGAGAGGAGACAGCGCGCACAAGAGCATGAGCCGGGGCTACCACTAGATCTTTATGCCATTCTGGATGTTCCTTCATCGGTGACGCAGGCTGAGCTGGTGAAGGCTGCGAGGAAGAAGCGGATTGAAACGCATCCTGACAAGTTTAGCGGGCGCAATATCTCACCTGCAGAGGTTGATGCGATCATCGAGACGTCAAAGACGGTTGGTCATGCTGCTGATATTCTCTGTGATCCTGCGGCGCGGGCGAAGTATGACGGCGAGACTGCGACTTGGAAGAAGCAGCGAGCGGCTAGTCGAGGTGTGCCTGAGGGGATGTCCTACTTTGGCTCGAATTCGCAGGCGAGTGAGGATCAGCCTAAGCACCAGTCATCTGGCTTCAACGCTTATACTGAACCACGCAAAGCCGCTACCAGTCAGAAGAGGTAAGTAGCTTTCGAGGCTTCTATTACCCCTTTCTGAGATTTTCAAGAAGCGTGTCTGAGCTGTATCCGCTCCCAAAGCATGAACCTCTGTTCAATGCATTGACGGAAAGGAGGAATACTGACTTCGAAACTTACTTAGGGACTCGACAAAGTCAAGCTACCGCGACCCCAACAAATTCTACGACAGCAGCTTCTCCAATGACGATGTCTCCGACGACAGCAGCTCCCAGAGCACCCATCGTAGCCGTGATAGGAAGCATTCAAGTGCTCACTCAAGACCTATTCCTCGCCCCCCAAGACAAGCTCCTAGAAAGTCTTTCGGCGCTGCTGATGAGCCTCGCTTTGCAGACGCAGCATACTCAAGGCCTGCCGGTAGGAGCGCTGGCTTCTCAAGACCACAGCCTTTCGATCCGCAGCCTTTCGGCAGGAGCCAGAGGAACCAAGAGCCAAGCCCGTCTGCTCGGTACGCTCGTAGCCGAGATAATTGGCAGAATGCTAAGCAGGCTAGGTTCAGTGACTTCCGCGACTTTCTTGACAACGTCGTGGAAGAAATGGACAAGATAGACCTCGATCTTCCAAAGCCAGTTCGCGCTCGCTTCGCCGACGGACGCATCTTCGACAGGTTCGAAAGTGCCAGCGCTAGTCCACGGGGCAGTCCGCAGTACAAAGACGAGCAAGAGATTCGCGAGGGATATCGGTACGTGCGGAGGCCTATGCCGAATAGTCGCCGTTGACGAGTAGACAACAGCGCGAATAATAGCCGTACCTTCACTCCAGATCAGGATATGGTGGATGACCCACCAGATACCAATTCAATACAATTTCCCATCTTTGATGGTGACCTTTAGGCTGAAGTAAATAGATTTCTGGGCGTCTCGTGCCCCTTTTTGAGCTTTTCAGATTGCTTGAAACACGTATTAGGCAGCATCCCATGCACCTCTTCTTGTTGCATTAACGGAAAGGAGGAATGCTGACTTCGAAACCTACGTAGTGTAGCGGTGGGTATGACGCAGTTTGTACATTGCCCGGCTGTAGCTCAATAAACAGATTTCCTTGACATAACCTTTCAACTGGTCCTGTGAAAATCACCGAGCGTACATGCGTGTTGTCGTCCAACGACTTCGCAATAAGGCGCAAAACTCGACTTCTAGTTATTTGTTAGTCTCTTTGTTGTAGTGTTGTACTCGTCCCAGCGCCATCGAAGTCCTGCTACATTCCCATACATGCACCAATGGGCATAAAGACTAACTATTAAGCGGATTGCCTCAAAGCCAACGCCTCTTTTGTGAGCGACCCTGGATGTTCCATATCTTCTTCATATTAACGTATATACGGTTTACATACTTCGAAACGCTGGCAGAATATCCGCTTACGTAGAAGAAAAGGCAGCTTACAAGAAGCTTAGAAACTCCATCCCATGCGCCAACAGGATGCACTTTCAACGGCGCGACTTAGTACCTGGCACCCTCAAAAAACATGTTGACGTTTTGGTGATGGTGAGATCAACCAATATCCAGCCATTGCAGAAGCGGCGAACCGTCAAAGCGTATCGCACCTAGTCGGTAGAGCGGCGAACTGGTTTATTGAGAAGCGGATCCCATTGATATCTCCGAGTGTTACTATAGATGGGAAGGTGAATTGCCCACAAAGATCTTGGTGGAGGTGGCAAGAAGCCTCTTATGTCGCTCTTACCTGTGGCGCTCTCTTGGTGTTGAATATGCCAGATTTTGAACAAAGAAACAGTGGCAAGCTGTTCGTAAGCCACATATGAAATGTGGGCTGATCAGAGCTCGGATGACAAAGAGTCCTAGTAGAGAAATCCTTTGTTCGACCCGCATATGTCCGACTCCACGATCTACCGCTGTGACCAGCTCTCTCATGGCTTTTCTCGTCCGTAGTTCTTTACCTCGCACTCCGGCAGAAGAAGCCACTTGCCGAAAGGCGAAATCAATGAGCAGCTATAAGATACTCGACGAGACCCACCATTGCTCAGTACCACTCTCTCCACTCACCACCAACCCAACCACCTCACTATAAAAGATCATATTCCAGTCTTTTTCAAGGACATCCCATCCACTCAACCGCCATGCAGACCAAACTCTTCTTCCTCGTCCTCCCCATCGTGGGCAGCGCATTGGCCTCGCCCGCCGCCAACAAGCCCGTTTCCGACGTCGAGTATGCCGGCCACGTTGCTCCCAAGACCGAGATCAAACCCTTTACCGTTGACAACAAGGAGGCCGAGAAATTTGAAGCCAAGGAGGACGTGGCTGATTTGGAGAAGAGAGGCAGGCACCGGGGCTGCACTGTGATGTAAAGCGGTATGGTACGGGTTGAGGGAGGCTTTCCAAGGTTTCCAAGAGATGGAGGGTAATGTGGTTTTCAATTCCAGGTGCTAGTTCTTGAGGAGAAGGTTTGGTGCCTCAATAGGTGGATGGAGATATTTGTCCGATTCTTTTAGCCAAAAATACCATATCATTTTGGCTGATCCAGAGAGCTCTTGTGATGCGCGTAGTATGAGCGAACTACTCAAGGATAGATGATGCTATGCGCAGGTGAGACATGTGAAACGATAATCATAGACACGACTGAAGATACAGTATAAACCTGTAAGAGCCACTTGGTGAGGACATAGAGAGAAGGATCGCACCGAACTACAGGCCACAACGGCTCACCTGCTGTTGATGTCAACACCACCTGCTAAAGTGGAGGATTTTGCTGACTATGATTGACTGTTATCTGAGGCCGGGCGCCGAGTCCGTTTACCACCTTCAACATGGCTTTTAGAATCCTTATCATGCAAGGATCTCGAGTCCAGGTATCGAAGTACGACCTTCGTTGCCTCTATTCCAGGTGGAGTATCGAAGGCGTGTTTGAATTCCAACCGATCGCGTATTCTCTTTTGAATGACAGCCCACCTTGCATCTTCTTTATCTTTATATAGCTGTATTGCCTGCTTATGACCGTCCGGTAGGCTTTCGAACTCACTTTCAGACATGATTTTTCGCTCTGGGAGGCGTGAGGTCCTCGTAAGCCTAACCCACTGTGATTTAGCTTGGTCAGAATCATATTGCAGGCCATGGGCTGTTGTCCATGTTTCTTCCCAATCGAAGTGTACCTTTTGCCACCAGCGATGTCTAAGATCGTAGAAATCCTTGGCGATGCGTGAGAATTGCTCATCGTCGTCGTATCTCTGTACTATCATTGAACAAAGGTCAATGGCATCCATCATCGCCCAATTGATGCCGCCGGAGGATAAGAAATCCGGTACAGCGTGGCCAGCGTCACCGATCAGGACGGCTGGCATACTTGCCCCTCCTCTGAAGACATCGGTCGCTAATCCGCTCCTCCTCATCCGAACAGAGTTCAGATACCACTTCTGCGAAACACCTCTGCCCTTACAAACATCGTAAGCCTCGGCGAATGGAGGGGGAAGTGGCCGGAGACAGTCTAACTCTCTTGCGACTCTAGCGTCGAATTTACACTTGACTCGGGGGATGTCCCTTTCATCAATGTTAAGTCCGAAGAAGGCATTATAATCTTGATTAGATATGGCTAGCCGTGAATACCACAATTGCATGAGGACCTAATCCAGGGACACCGCATTGGTAATGACCATAAGCCGAGTATTACCGAAGAGTTGAGAAATAGCGCCATCATTGAGATCTAAGAATTTCTTGAAATGAGACTCATAACGTTTTCGAGCGACGACCACGGTCGACGTGTACGTAATGGCAGGCCAGGCCCAAAGGCTGAACGTCTCTCTAACTTTGAATTGCGCGTTAGCGAAGAAGCTCCGACCTTCACCCCAATATGGAGCATTACCTGCCGAAAATTTGCCATCTGCACCAACCAGAAGGCTACCCTGGAAAGTTCTTACGGTTTGACCAGTGATCTAGTTTGAAGTAATGACGCTCTCTAAGCTGGAAATACCTTCACGCTCCAGCTTGAAGCCGTAATGGACCGGTACATGCTGTCTAAGCATTTCCATGAACGATTCGTTATGATTGGAATGATCATGTTTTCGAGCATCTCCGGCTCCTGGAGGGAGCGGACTTAGGGCTATATCATCGTTGAGAATTGATTGGTATGTCTGAGCTCTTAGGAAGTCCTTTAACGGTTTGAGAATATATCTAGAAAGCATAGAGACATGGGTACGACGCGGCCTCGATTGGAGGTCATATCGTTGCTTCATGGGATCAGACTTTCTAACCGCCACAAGTGCTACTACTTGTAGGGCACCCTTGCAGTCAAGACAAGCTATAATGTAGGACTACGTTGTTTTGAATTTAAAGTATTTTCAAGAATCAATTCGATTAATAGACAGTTACGTGACGTAAACTAGAGCAAAAGAAATAAGATATATAAAAGATTCGTAACGATAAAAAGCTTAATCGTTAAATAATTTTTTCAATACTTTTGATTCTTATTTGCATAATCAAAACAAATCGTTTTGTTCTTGCGATAGCGATCGCTCGCATGCGTTTTCAACATTTAAACAAAATTTCGTTATCTAAATTAATAAGTTTGAATCGAACTAATTAACAAACGTAGTCTCTTCGAAACTCTATATATCTAAGTAATAGTTAAAAAAAAGATCGCTTTGTCTTACAACAATAGCATTCTCTAAATTAAGTTTTAACAAATATTTTAATATTTTTTAAGACAAGACATAAGTTTTTACAACGATCTTTTAATCAAAAATTTAAACGAAAATCAACGAAACAATCGCAATTAATAGTAATTAATATTTGTCGTAAAAACTTAAATAATAACGACAATAACAAAAACTATATTTTGCAAATTTAATTTTGTTTAAACTTTTAAAATTACAATAAAAAGCTTTAAACAAAATTGTTAAATCTTCGATGCTATACTTTTTGATATTTGAAGTTTAGATAGCTAGCTATTTTTCTTTTTAACTTGATTTAAATAAAAAAAATATTTGTGTTCTTCAATTTTTTGTCAAATATATGCAATAATGTTTCGATATTAATTAAGATTAAGACTTTGCTTATTGTTGCATTAATTAATTAAAAAATCAATAAAATTTTGACTCAAATATTAGATTATAATTTTTTAGATAAATTGAACAATTTAAATAAAATTGCTATAGTCAAGTTAAGTCGAGAGACTTTTAATAACAAAAAATTTTCTTTATTATCGCGAAATTAATTGCAAATTTGATTGAAAAAATTATTTAAATTTAAGACAAAAAATAAGCAACTAATTGTTATTTAAATACTTTAAGAGTATTAAAACGTTATCTTAATTACAAAGACTAAATATAATAAAAGTATAATATTTTAGACAATGTTTATTTTAAATGTAGAAGCTATTACAATTTTTATATATTTATTAAACGTTTTAAAGAAAAATTAAAGTTTAACAATAATTAAAATCTTTAAAGCGCAATTAATTGTTTTAAATTTTAATAAACTTAAGAAAAATTCAAAGATTATTTAGCGTATAGTCGAAAAACATTATACTTATATATTAACAAAACTTAAGATAATATTGAACAACATAAATTTTTAATATATTATTTAGTTTTTTATTGTTAAGTTAAAACTAATCTTAATAACTATTAATAAAATTTATCTAGTACAACAATAAAAATAAAGAAAAAGCTATACTAAATTTAATAAGCTTCGAAGTATTATATTTTATTAAATGTTGTTTTTTGTTATTTTTGTTACGTTATTAATAACTCGATTAAAAGAAATTAAAAATATATTAAAATTTTAAAGTATTGTTATTGTTATTCGAGAAAAACTTAATTAATTTAAGATATTTATTAATGCGCAATTTATTAAGAGTTTCGTAGTTTTCATTAAAAAAAATTGCTTTTTAATTGAAGATTTTGACGCTTTAAAGAAACAAAAAATAATTGTTTATAATAATAGTCGAAAGTATCTTCGCGTTATAAAATGTAAATTTGTAAATTTCTATATTAAGTTAAGCAAAACTCGCGTGTCTACTAAATTTATAATTCGAATATATAATAATAAAATGTTAAAGAACGTTAAAAAAAGACTTATAACTAAGCTTGAAAAGCTTAATTTTTGTATTAAAATTATATATGCAATAGATGTTCTCGATTTAAATATAAATATTTTAAACATTAATATAGTTGTTCAATAAAAAATACTCTTAAATATAGAGTTGCTTTTGCAACAATTTAATTGCATTACGCGAGAAAAAAACAAATATAATAAAATTATATAATTTTATTAAAATTTTTTGCGAAAAAATCGATATTAAGATATAATAAATTAACAACGAAAAAATCTAGATTCTAGTAAACTTTAAAAAATTATAAATGCGAACAAACTAAATAATGCAATTATTTTCGAAGCAAAATGTAAAAGACTAAAGTTAGAGAAAACAATAAATTTGAAAAAGAAAAAGAAATCAAAATAGATTTAGCGTTAAATAAGAGTCAATATAAACGATTATCTTTGAAAAATTATTAATAATAAAAATTGTAAAAGAATTATAATGCTAAAGACGTTTAACGTTACACTTTTGAAAATTAATACTATAAGATTGCTTAATTATAAGAATAATAATTATTGTTTATTTTATATATTTGATAAAGATTTTATAATATCGATTGTAAAATCGAAGAAATTAAAGAAAAAATATGTCGCTTCAAAAGTTAACGCGTCTTAAAAAACAACTATTGTTTAACAATTTATCGAATAACAAGATAGACTTAAATTTATTAAGTTTGCAAATATTATTATCGCAAAAAAGCGTTAATTTAAGATCTTTTTATCGAAAAAAAATTATACAATTAATATTGTTAAAAATATTACAAAGATTAAGATTGCGAATAATTTTAAAAAGATTGCTTAAATAATTAAGTAAAATCTAAAGTAAATTAAAAGATATATTAAGAAGTTAACAAAATTAATTGTTTGTGCTATTAATAATGCGTTATTAAAAAAGAATTAAAATATTAATATTTAGATTGCAAAAGTTTAGAAGATTGCACAAATTACAAAGTTAATTAAGATTACGAACATTAAAACAACAAATTAGACAAAATTATTTCGAACGAAATTTTAGTCTTAATCTTAGTTTTAATTTTAAAATTTGACGCAATCTTAATTTTAACTTAATGTTTCGAGATATAATCTTAATAATTCAAATTATAATTCTTAAAATAATATAATAGTTTTGTTCGAATTAATATTTTTAGAGACGCTTCGTAATCTTGTTAGAGCAACAATTTTTCTTACAATATTTTAAATGTTTTTAAGATGTTTAAATTTAAATCTTATAACGTTCGAAACATTATTAATTAAAAAAAGAAATCGAACAAATTTTTAAACATTTAATGTATTTATTTTAAGAAAAACTAGATTTAGAAATATTGTTATAAATAAATTAAAGAATCTTTCGCTAATTAAAACAATATATAATTAAAGATTCGAGTTAAGTTAAGAAAATTTAAAAATTATTATTTTTAATAAAGAACAATTTTTTTGCGCAACAACATTGCGATCGAGATTAATTTAGAAAAAGAATTATAATGTGTAATTGTAATTAATATAATTTGTTAAATATAAATTGAAATTATGTTTTCAAGTTTAAGTTGTAAATCGACGCATAATAATTTTTCGAAATATTTTTGTTTGTAATTAGTTATATAATTTTTGTATCTAAGTTTATCTTTGTATAATTTATATACTCTAAAAGTCTCTTAAACATTAAATAAGTTTCGACTCTATTATATTGAATTCAATTTTGTTTGTTTAGATAATGCACAATAAAGTAATAAATAATTGTAACTTTATAAAGAAGTTTGTTCGTAATTACTTTGTAGAGCTTGTTGTAATAAAAATTTTTAAATAATTAATAATTTGTCTTCTTGTTGTTGTTAATTGCATTAGAGCGAATAACTCTTATTAAATTAAAAATGTGCAAAAGACTTTATTATTAGTCTAATATTTATTGTCTTTTTTTGTTATTTTTTAAGATGTCGCAATATTGAATTACTTTGTCTTTGTTAATGTTGTTGTAATTATTGCTCTTAACAATAATAAAAAATACTTCTTAATTTGATTTGTTGCAAATTTCGATTTTTACTTTCTTGTAATTGTCGTTACAAATTAGACAAGTCTATAATAATTATTATTGATTGTTAACAAAATGCTAGCGTTAATATAATAAGCGAAGATTTTAAAAAGGTAATTCTTTTTAAGATTATGCGTAGCGTGATCGTTGGGTCGAGTTTCAACTCGATTGGGTTAACTCGTCCAATCTTGATCCTAGAATCAGGCAAATTTCCTAGCCTAACAGGGTGGGACGAGCGAAGAATGCACGCCAAGTGTCTAATCCAACCCACCCGATCACGTGACGTCACGCGACGCGCTAACCATATGTGGCTAGCGTGGACCATGCGCTAGCTCAATTGGGTTAGCGCATAGATAAGATAAGATAAGATAAGATAAGATAAGATAAGATAAGATAAGCGGATGCTAACGCGACGAAGTTAGCTTGAGTTCTTGGCATTGGCTCGACGAAACTCGACCCTAGGGTCGAGTTCGCGCCTTAACCTTGGCCCAACCCTACGGGGCCCAAGAGGGTGGGTCGGGTTAAGAAAAAAGTGTTCAACTCGACTTAATGATCACACTAATTATGCGATTTAAAGAATTTGTTGTTAAATTAAATACAATTTTTGAGCTTAATATTGTATAAAAGATAAGTATTAAATAGATTCTTTAATTATCTTTAACAAAGAACAAGACTATTATTAGTTAAATTATATAAAAATTGTATTGTGTCAAATTTGTTAAAGATCTCAAATAAATTTTAAGACTTTAAAAGCTTAAAATCTTGCATTAATTAAAAGCATAAATTGCTATTGAATTTTACTTAATAAAGACGTTTATGTAACTTGTTTAATAACTTTGTAATGTTGTTATTAATAACAATAGCGTTCTTAATAAGACAAATTAATGTAAAGATATATCTAAGATTAACAATATTGTTACAAGAGTATTGTTGTAGACTTTGTGTATCTATTAGCTTTCTAATAAAATAAATTAGCTAACAAGTCTTTTCTTTTGAGCCTTTTTTTTATCTTAAATTAATAGTCTTTTTTATTTTAATTTTATGCGATGTTAAAACATAAAAATGTTTGCTAACTTTTAAAGAATTGTTCTTTTTTTTTGCATTTTATGTTTGCGAAATTTAGAGTTCGTAAAATTTGCAAAAAGATTAACACAAAATATAGCAATTATTGTTCTCTATTTTATCTTCGATCTTTAATAATATTAAAACAAATATTAAGAATATAATTAAAACTAGCAACAATAAAGAAGAAGAGACAATATAAGACGATAAATAAAGCAACATCTTCGATGCAATATCTAGATATAAAGACTTGATTAATTGTTAATTTGAGTTTATTATTTTAAGTAGATATAGAATAGCTAGCAAGAAAGAGCGTTAAAAATAAAAGTAAATAATAATAATCTTTTTATTGATTTTCTTTGTAACAATAATAAAATTGTAATTTTTTTTAATTAAAAAATAATATTAAAATTAGAGTGCAAACAATAGCGTTTAATATAATATGTTTTAGTGCTTATATTCGATACTTAAGTTACAAAAATATAAAGAGATATTAATAATAAAGATAAAAGCTTTTATTTTATTTTATAATTATTTACTAATTTAAGATATATTATTTAAGTATATTTGTAATCTTTTGCTAGCACATTAACTTAAATCTTTTACTTTTCGTTCTTTTTTTTATCTTTCTTAATTTTCTTTTTTTATCTAGTTGTTTTCTTCTTTGATTCAATTGTCTTTTTCTTTAATTTAGTCGTCTTTTTCTCTTTTTTGTTAAACAAGTCGATAACTATTTTGTAACTAGTTTTATTATATATCGTTACAAAACGAAAACAAGTAGAAAGCGAAACTTTAAAATTTCGAATATAACTTACTTTTTAATTATATTTTATAGCGTTTAACATAAAATTTTCAAATATTAATTTAAGATCGCAACAAGTCTTTTTGATCAATATTAACAAAATAATAGATTTAGAATTTAAACTTAAACCTATTTGCGATATTATAGTTGCGTTAGTCTTTAATCTAGAAAATATTAAAATCGAAATATATACTTCTTTAACTTTTGTCTTAATATAATTACGCTTCTTTTTATTTGTTTTTATAATCAACTTTTAAGAAATTTTACTTAAATATTTATTAATTGAAGTAAGAGCAAAAGCGCAATAAACAAAAGATGTGCGATCAATAATAAGCGAGAAAGATTTAAGAATTAAGACAAAAATATTAAGAAACAAAGATATAAAAACTAGAATTGTTAACTAAATTTAGAGCGAAGTTGTTTTTGATTTAATTTTTATGCAATTAAATGCATTGCTTTTAGTACAAATAACAAAACTTAAAACTAATTAAATTTAATTTGCAAATATTTATTAACAAATTAAAGATTAGCGTTACTTATTATAATGTAAGAGCGTTTTTGTTAAAGTGCAATTACTTTGAAGTAGCAAATTAAAGTTGCCTTAATTTTAATATATACGTTTGCTTAAAGCACTTTTAAAGCAAGTTTTATATATTGTTTTAAATATAAATATAGTTAGTTTTTTGCTTTGTCTTAGATATAGATAAAGCTAGCTCTTCGCTTTATCTTAAGTATAAGTAAAGCTAGCTTTTTATTTTGTTTCAAGTATAAATATAATTAGTTCTTCGCTTTGTTTTAGATATAGATAAAGCTAATTCTTTGTTTTGTCTTAAGTATAGATAAAGTTAGTTCTTTACTCTACTTTAAATATAAATATAGTTAATTCTTTGTCTCGTCCTAAATATAAGTAAAGTTAGCTCTTTATTTTGCTTCAAATATAAATATCGCAAGTTATTTATCTTGTCTTAAGTATAAATGTCGCAAGTTATTTATTTTGTCTTAAGTATAAATATTTAAAGCTTTTTATTCTATTTTAAATATAAATGTTTTAAGTTATTTACTTTGCTTTAAGTGTAAATGTCTTAAGCTTTTAATTTTGCTTTGAATATAAGTATTGCAAACTTTGCATGCTATTTAAAATATAAGTAGAGCTTGTTTAAATAAAGTGTTTTTTAAAGATGTTAGAGTTTAGCGCTTTCTTTTGTATAATTGTTACATCTTCGAACACACGTTCTTTAATCAAAATTATCAATTAATATATTTTCGATATTTTTAAGTTTTGAATTAAACTCTTTGTCAAATAAGAACATGCAACACAAGCAAGAGAAATGTAATAAAAAAAAGCTAAAAGTAAAGAAAGAAAATGTCGCTCTCTTTCGAACGCGTTATAAATAAAGAAACGTAAAAAAAAAAAAAAAAAATATGCTTACTTTTTAATCTTGATAACGATATTTTTTCTACAAAAGAGTAAGTTAGTTCTAGCGCTTTTAGAATTTTATTGTAGAAATTTATTAATCAATAAATTTACGCAAGATAATTGATTGCTTAAGCTTTAGCTAGAAAATAAAAATTAAAGATATAGTAATTGTTTTGCGAAGCAATTAAATAAATTTTAGTATCGAATTTAAGTCTCGAGTCTTTAATGTATTTTTAAACAACAAGTAAAAAGATTACTTATTTGAGATAATTTTTTATTTTGCTCTAAGTATAGATGTTGCAAGCTTTTCGCTTCGTTTTAAGTATAAATGTCGCAAACTCTTTGTCTTGTTTTAAGTGTAAATGTTGCAAGCTTTTAATCTTGTCTAAAATATAATTATCGCAAGCTTTTAATTTTGTCTAAGATATAGATGTCGCAAATCTTGTACGTTGTTCAAAACATAAATAGAGCTTATTTAAATAAAATGTCTCTTAAAGATATTAAAGTATAGCGTTGTCTTTTGCGTAATTGCTATATCTTCGAAAACGCACATTTGCGTTAAAATTACTAATTAACAAACTCTTAATACTCTTAAGTCTTAAATTAAATTCTTTATTGAACAAGAATATACAATACAAATAAGAGAAATGTAATAAAATAAAGTCGAAAGTAAAGAAAAAGAACGTTGCTCTCTTTCGAACGCGTTGTAAATAAGGAAAAATAAAAGAAAAAATAAGAAAAAAGATATGTTAATCTTAATAAAGATTATCTCAAGTTTGTTTTAATAAAAAAAAATTAATTTTAACACATTAATACAACATTGTTATTAAAATCTATAGATTTACAATATTATCGTCTGTATTGCTAGAAAAAAATTGCTATTAAAATAATTAGCATGCATTTAAGTTAAAAAGCAATGTTATCAAACAAGACAAAAACTTGAACTTAAATCTAAACTCTTTAATATTTGTTGCAATAACGATTAAGAGAACAATTTATTTTGTAAAGATTTGCTATAAGAAAGTTTGTATTAATTGATCAACAATATATAAAAAAAAAATAAAGAATAAGAGAAAATTAATATAATTAAGATAGAATAGAGATAAAGATTAAATACTTCGAATGTAAGTTGCAAACTTAGCAAATATAATATTTACAAAGATTGAATTATATATTTACTTTTTCGCTTAACAAGACTAATTAATATATACATTAATTGTTGTTCTTTAAATCTTAAATTCGAATCTATTATATTATCTTAATAATATTAGCTTTAGTTTTGTTGTCAATATTAGAATTTTTTATCAAATTAAACAAGTGCTTCTTTATTTTAAGATTTAATTGTTTTTAAATATTTAACTTTGTTAATTTGTTTATTATTTTTTTATTAAAAACATTAACTTTGTTTCTTAATATAAACAAGTTTTCTTTTATAAAATTGACAACTTTCTTCGAAATAATTCGACTTGCTTAAAATATTATCTTTCGTAAATAATTATAAATTAGCGAAAGAATATTTGACTTAATAAAGATCTTAAATTGATGCGAATTAATATAAATATTAAGAAATTGTTTTATTTGACGAAAATAACTTTTGTAATATGTAATTAGCTTGCAAATATAATAAAAGATATACTTTATTAAAATACTAAAAGTACAACAATTTCGAACAATTCTTTTTATGTTTTTGTTAAAATACTTGTTATTTAAATTAATTAAAAAGAATTTGTCGCTTTTGCTAGCTTAATTAATTAAAAATATTATCAAAATAATTTTTTTAAATTGCTTTAATATTGCTTTAATAGAAATTAATTAAATAAAATACAAAGTCTTAAACGTATACTTAATTTTGTTAAATTTATAAAAAAAAATAGTTGTTCGAACAAAACAATTAAATATAAGATTAATATCTTTATACTTAATTGCATATTTTAAGAGCACAAAAATTTTTATTTGTTAAAAATATAATATATAATTTCGCAATTTGCGATCTTCGCATAAATTAATGTAAACTTTATAAATTTTATTTTAAATTTTATCGAAAATATTGAAGATTAAAATTCGATTTTTGTTATTTAGTAATTTGTGCAAAGTTTTTTTCTTTTTAAATAGAATATTTTTATTGTTTGCGTTTAATATAACAAAATAGAGTTTTACTTTAATTTAAAAGAAAATTACAAGACAAACTTTAAAATTGTTAACAGTTAATATCTTTAATATATAAAAATTTTAATTATTTAAACACATTCTCTTGTAACTTAAGCATTTCTTAACTTAATTAAGTTTTAGTCGATTTGTTTAAGTCTTAAAAGTAATAATAAACTTCTTAAATTTATAATAATATATTTGAATTATATAAAGTATAACTTGTTGCAAATAAAATAAGATTGTAACAAATATCAATTATTTGTATCTATAATATATAATATCTTTTTAATTAATAGCAAGCAACTTAAAATTACGAATTTAATTTATTGTTTTTTGATTATTATATACAAGCTAAAGTCGAATTTTAAAAAAAATTAACTTTTTTAAAAACTTAAATCTACGTAAGTATATATTGTTAATAATAGCTTAATTATTTTTGTTTATGCTTTTGTTCTTTAGAAATTTTATAATAAACGCATTAATTTAATAAATAAAATAACGTTCTTTAAACAAAGACTTTATTAAAGATTCGAAATAATTAAAATTTATAATTTTAATATAAGATTTTGCATATATAAAAAAAGCAATTATAATAACATCTTATACAAAGAACAAAGAAATCTATATAACAATTACAACAATTAGTATTAAATAATCTTAAAAAAAGAAATTAAAACAAGATGTATTTGCTTGAACTTTTTACTATTAATATTGAAAACTAAATGTCGTATAATATTATTAAATTCGAGTTTTTTGTTTCGATTTTATATATTTTGTATTAAGTTATATTAAGATTTTAATAATATAAATGTTAGTATTTTGTACATTCAATTAATAATATTAGAAAATATTTGCTCTTAATAATTTTGTTGTTAATTACGCACTTTGATTACTTGCTCAAAATTATTGTAAAAAATTATTATATATCTAGTTTTTGCAAGACGTTAAATCAAAATACTTTAACGCTTATTAATATTTTTGAATATTTCTAATATTTGTTTGTATTTAATTAAAATATCTAGAGTATACATTATGTTAATTAATAAACGTTTAATTTTATTCGAATGCATTTGAATGTTTTATAAGTATAATTATTTAATGCAAGTTCAAAATCTCTTTGTGTATAATATTGAGCTAATAATAATTATATATTGTTCAAATATATTAAGAGTTTTCTTGTTTAACTTTAATTTTATATTGCGCGTTATATGCTTTAATAAATTAAAAAAGCGAAAAACACAACTCTTAATTATTGCATTATATAAGAGAATATTCTTTAATTTAATACTTTTAAAATTTGTTATAATTTATTTGTAAAAATAAAAAGCTTTTATTAGAATGTTTATTTTTTTTGTATAAAGATTGTGATTTTAGTTTAAATAATTTAGCAATATATATGTGTTTTTTAATATTAAATTTATTAATATACAAAGCGTCGCTTTGTTTATTAATTAAGTGTATAATCTTTGCAAAAAACGATCTTTGTACAAATTCTTTTGTTAAAGAATTTTGTACAAAAATTTTAAAAAATTAATATGTTTTTTCTTTAAATAACTTTTAATAAAGTTTGTTTTTGTTAAGTTGCTAGTTTTTAATTTTATTAAGTTTCAAATATAATGTTTTAAAGAAATTAGATTTGTATTATTGCGAAATTCGCAATTGTTATACAAGAATAAATAAATTAATTTACGTAATCTTCGAATAAGTTAAGAATGACAAAAAGAAATAACAATCGATTAATTAATAAATTATTAATTAAAAATTAATAAAACAAAGAGTATACAAAATCGAGAAAGAGAAAAATTAAAGAAAGAGAATCGTTTGTTCTTAATTATAGAAGACAAGTTGTTCGAAGATTATGTTATTATATTTATTAAGATCTTTATTCTAATAAAGTTGTGTAGCGAAAAGAAACTTATAAAACATTCGATGCAATATTAGAAATATATCAAGAATTTAACGCGTTTTAAAAAACTTATTTATACAATTACTAAATAAAAAAGATCGAAATTTATTTCGCATAAAAATTAACAAGAGTTTTTAAATGTTTGACGATTAAGTTGACATTTATAATGTTGTTTTTGATGCTAGAATATAAGATCTAATCTCGAAAAGAGTAGTCTTGCAAGAGAGATAAGACTAGACATGAATTAGCATGTAGACGCTAAGCTTAAATACATTGGGACTAGGTTATAAATTTATTAATAGAGCACTTCTATTACGGGTGTTAGTCTGATCTCATGAAGCAAGTCATATCGATGCCTTTCATAGATCTCGAACGGTATCTTGGCGTTCTTGAGGCCAATTGCCAGAACGAGCCCGGCGGGTCCAGCGCCGTTGATCAGGGTTGGAAGGCGGACATGTCTACGTTCCTTCGGTGCAGTACTGGCAAAGTCACGGTCCACCCCTCTGAAGGCTGAAGTCACACTCAGACCGTCCGGTCCAGGATTGAGCTTGGAGATATAACTAAGCTTGCGTGACAGCGGATGGCTAGAAGCTCCTAATTCAACATAGTACGGCGCTACGAGTCACACTATAAAGCACTACTACTAGGAAGTTCTTCCAGTAGGCGTGTTCACGAGTTTGACTCTGGTGGCTATACCCGAATAGTCCAGACGTGTCCGGGCAGCCGGGCGTCGATCCCGGACGGGCTAGCCTCTGCCTGGCGAGTCACGTGCATTGCAATGTCTCATCCTGCACTCTCTCAGGCGCAAATGTCGATACAAAAAATGTGTTGGCAAGACGGACTTGGCATCTCTGAGCGGCAAAAATGCGCTTCTAGAGATGTTTGTAGCTCAAAAGAGGAAGCTAGACCGCGGCAAAAGGTGCGTCGACCGGTGTCAGTCGCTGATCAACTCAAAGCTAGGTAATCTCACCCCAAGAGGGTCGAGGATCGACTTTGCTTGCCTCGTCGTTATTTCTGGGTGAGATTCGTATAATGATTATCAATCTCGACCCATATCAGTACCCTTTCATAGCTGTCACGGTCAACGTGCTACGGCCAGCTGTCGAGTGGCCTTCTGTAGATACTGGATAAGATGATCGGTCTCGTCTTATGCTTGGGCACCTTTGCTCTACTTCAGAACATAAGTGGAGAAATGACAGATATCGCATATTTTGGCATTCTAAGGCTTCAATCAAAGTTTGTGATATAATGCACATCAGGTGAGCAGTCGCTGCATTAATTCCATGGATGCGCAAATATGTGCTTCAATTTGTTATTTCTTGGTCTCTGCAAGTGAGCAATCCTGGTGAGTTTGACACGCCAGAGATAGCCGGTTATATATGGGGCTTGGGATCTTTTCTAGAGATCTTTATCATCACCATCTATTGGCAATTCCGTAGCAGCAACAATGTAGGAAACCGGGAAAGAGGTGGGGTCATGACAGCAACGGAAAAGGCGAAGGCGGGCATTCGCGACGCCAGACCATCGCTAGTCCAACACCATTCACATACAGGGAAGAAAGATGGTCAACACGATTTCGCGAATAGCAAGGTTCCTACTTCTACCCCAAGTTACTTCCATCTCATACTACCCCATCGTGTCACATAATCGAAGTGTTCCCCTCGACTTTATCAACATTTCCTCGCGCTACAGACATCTAAACTATTTATACCAGGCACTTCTCTACTGAGCTCCTTACTTTACTTCATCTACTAGTCGCAACATCCGCTAATAATTGAATTGTTCGAAGATATTCCCGGTATCACTTCTATTATTCTTATTCAATAGAATACCAATGCCATCAATTGAGTACCTCGAACCCTTCATCCCCAAAGGGGATCCAATCCCTGATGGAGACGTCAGACTTTACATCGGCGAGACTGGGTATTTGCTCAAAGTATCCTCCACTGCTCTAAGCTTGGCATCCCCAGTCTTTAAAGAAAAGCTTGTTACGAGACCTACAGTGTCTGCGACTCCTGGACCGCTTTTTGGAGAGCTCTCCTTACCGAGGATAATCGAAACGCTATGATCTGGCTGTGCTGGTTCCTACACCATCGGCCCGTCTCCGAAGACAAGCTGCCACTGGCGCTGGTAGGGCACATAGCACTTTTGGCCCACAAGTACAAATGCACTGTTGCGTTGAGGTTCTGGTCACTCCATACACTCAGGCACTGGTCACTACTATCGAACCCCGAAGTATCGCCTTACGAGAAACTTTGGATCGCCTATGCCCTGGATAATCATGAGGTTTTCTACGCAGTATCGCGAGGATGTGTATACAGGCTTCCTAGAGGGTCGAAGTCTGCTATCGACATCTATAGCTCTTTAGGCCCTGGGATGGCTCTTTTACCTGATCGATTGCACCGTAAGCCAGATTCGATGGAGCTTTCGCATCTGTTGTTGCTATACTCACGCTTTTTCTAGGCTCTATTGCAAGGTCAAAAGCCAGTCTGAGGGGTTTCCTCCAGTCCAATATTGACCAGATCGTACAACCCTATCTCGATGGTCGAGGAACTGCCTGCCTGAGCGGGGCCCGGCCATGCTACCGCGGGCCAATGACAAATTGGCATTTCCAGGAGATGGAGAGGCTCGGAGTCTGGCCCATAGCAGATTATGTACGCAAACAGGGCATTTGTGCCTGCGTAGAGGTGTTATATGATGGCTATACCAACTGGGATGGGCAAGTCTGTAAATGTCTGATGGGTGTGGATTTCAGGAAGGCGTTGGACAAGACCCTAGATGATACTTATGAAAGGAGTAAGAAGTTGGGTGTCTGTCTTGGCTGCTTGAAAGCCCCGACTTCTCCCGTGGATCTTCAGGATTGCAGGGCTTCAACGCGCAGCCAGTGCGTCAAGGCGAAGGACTAAGAATTCGGAAGTCTTGCCTTAATATTCGTCCAAAATGTTTGTATCTTGCAATGTGCCCATAGTCCATAGAACGGGTTGATCAAATCTGAACCTCTTAAAACGGACTGTGCCCGACAGTCAGGCTTTCTAGTGCACTAAGCTCTGGCTTATCAAAGCCGACTTCTCAGTACTCAGGCTTTGACGAAGCAGGCCCATCACGATACAAACACCCGAAGCGAAGAGAGATTCTCGATCTTGGTGAGCGAGACTCGGTACTCATATTGGAATACCTCTGACTGTTAGCAGTAAGGATTCCCAATACCACCAACAGTATTCTGCAGGGACCTTCCAAAATAAGCAAGGTCATTCTTTCGAAGTGGCCAATTCTGTTATATCGCTGTTACACATTTGCGGGTTTTGAAGTCTGCTGAGAGTGATCAAGCCACTTGCGGATCACTCTGAGATTCGTACGAACAAGTCGCACTTATAATAGGATTCCCTCGCTTGTCTTCGATGAGTTGCCTCTTCTTCCTCGACCGGTATTGTTGTATTAGGCACTTGCGGCTGTGCTGGGCTATGAGTTGGCCTTAGTTCAACGAAATCAAAGCCATTTTCATTGTCTCGAAAGCAATAGCGTTGATCCAAGAATTGTAGTACCAATGAGCTTGAATCAGAGATAATGCTTTATTGTTGTTTGATGGCTCGCCTCTATCTCTAAGATAAAGCTCTAGCGGTTTATGATTCTGAGGGGATGCATACTATTATAGACCGCACAAAAGTGCACACATACTAATCTGCTCCTTGGACTTGTGTGGTGCTTACGAGCAAATTTTAACTTTCGAGGATGTCAATTTTAGAGCGAGGCGCATCGTCCACAACAGCTATCTTGTGAAGTCTCTTGTTCGCATTAAGTCCAATAAGACAAAGGTTGAAATCTACCTAGTGAACGATGAGAGAATCAGCAATAGAACTTCCAAAAGCAACCTCAGAGCCTCCATACCTCTTGCCGGCCTTCTTTTGGTAGGGGTCCACTTGGGCTTGTTAATCTTACAAAGCAGATAATATTGAGATTTGCAGGTGTGCGGACATCCTTGTCGGTGAAGCCTGATCTTCACATATGTCATTAGAATCTCGATCCTGAGAAGACCACATCGTACTCCTGTGGACTGTACATGAGGTCATCCTTTAAATTTCGAATTAGAAGTGATCCGAAGAGCATCTGTCACCGCAACGGCTGAGAACGCGCTCAGCAACGTGACCTCAATGACCAAAGCAAATCGCCTTGACATGACTTTTTCGTATTGCATCCGTCACCTGAACGGCTGGGAATAAGATGTACAGTCCGACCTGACAGCCCAGACATTGCCATCCCTCTTGAACTGCTCAGTCTGTCGCCGTCGAATGTTATGGAATGCCTCAAGAAAGGTTTGACTGAAGACTCATGAGGCTGATCTCGCCGACTGCTAAGAGTAATCTAGTCCACGTCAACTTCGACGAGAAAAGTGATTTCGGCGCTGTAGCTACTCATAGGACGCGGCATAAGATAAAAAGCTCTAGACGATCATTCGACTGAAAATCTGACTCTCAGCCATACTGAGTGCTTTATGTGGAAGCCGGAGGTCAATACCGCGTCTTCCTGGAAAGACTGACCGCTCTCTAATTCAGCCCCGCTTGATGAACGAAGAGAGTCGGCCCTGAATAGCGGCTGATCACTTTAGCCCATTGACGATTGGCTCGAGTATAGGTAGCTTGAGTGTTGGTGGCTCGAGTATTGGGCAGGTGTGAATTGAGAGGATGAGAAGAGAATGTGCATCGAGATCAATCATGAGAACGAAGTAGCAACGACAAATTCGACTTCTATGCGCCGATAGAACGGGGATTGGTCCAGGGCTTGGAAACAGGGTCAGGGCTGCGGTTGGAAATTCTTTTTCCTCCTTGATATTCTCTCCCGCAAGTACTTATTGCCCAGGCACTTATCTCAATAGATTGAAGATCCTGAATGTCTCCATTGAAATAGATATGTCGATTAGAGGTTTCCCATCTCTGAAAATTAGATAGACTGTAGGATTCATGGTAAGAATCATTCACAGCTCTGCACACAGCGCTTAATGTGTTCGTAATTTTTCACTATCCTCAACAGCGCCTTTGAGATCAGAAAGGGTGATACTGCACAGAATCGCGCGCGACTGCAAGCAGTGTTGCAACCGAAAAGGAGGAGGCTGTCCATAGATAAATCTTCATTGGTCATCATTTTAGCGCGGTCACTTGTGGGCGCAGCCTCTTGGCCTTATTTTTAAGTCCCTCCCCCTCACGGTCGACTTTCGCACCGGACTCCTTTGAAACTTTCATAAGTATCAAGTGTTATACTGGACACTTTGCGCATTTTAAAATCGCTTCTAGAGATGAGTTTTCGACTGAGATTTACTCAATGTCAACTTACTAAATGCAACCCGGGACATAAAAACTTTACAAGAGATTAGGTCTTTCAAAAGTACTTCAAATCTCACCAAAATAATATCATTTGAAAACGCAAAACTAGTTCTACTATTCCAGAGACTTTTATATCACAATTCACAGAATTACGAAAGTTGATCAAAATGAGTGACGGCGCTTATTGAAATATTGTGGCGCAGTACAAGTACGGCACACACTGCTAAGCCCGTCTGACTCTTGTACTTTACCCGAGATTCCGGGGTCCATTTCCAAAAAAATTGGCCGCTTAATCGTGGAATGATTGCTATGCTTTGCACTCTATAACGTTGTGTCCACTTTAAAGCCTTAACGCCCGCGGTATGATCTATAGGAGTATCGTCGACAATGGACGTGGCGGATCAAGCTGGAGGCATAGCAGGCTGGTATTCTAGCCCGAATAGCTCCTCGAGGTAATCTTTACTTTCGAATCTCCTTCTCTCAGGATGATCTCCTCCGGGGGGGCTCATCACGGGCAATTGCGTTCACTATAGCAAGTACTGACATATTACGCTCGATTCAGCTCGGAGTCTATATTTCCAACGACTTTTGCGCATGCGAAATTGCTCCTCCGGAGTATAATCAAGCCTCAAGACTTCGAGACTTTATTCCCTCCCAGCGATGTTCAAAACTCTCAGCATGTGTCGACCCACACTCTCTTCGACGTCCAGCGCTGCCTCAGAGAGGCACAAGCCTCCTACGAATGTCGAACCGGATACTCCAACGAGGCCTTCAAGACAGTAACACCGACTACTTCAGTTCCCGTACCCACCGAACTGACGACACCGCTCAGTAAGTCTAAAGCGAAAGCACGACTCTGGCTCACTGGACTATCTGAGAAACTTGTGCACTATGGCAACATCTTCGACGTAATGGTCCAACATCATCCCGAATACGTCTCCTTGGCCTGGGGCACATTCAAACTTCTGTTCGTTGTGAGTACCATCGTAGCGACCTTTAGCGTGTCTCACACGTTGCGCTTAAACACTCTACCTCCTTCAGCAGCCAACTAATATGCAAAGGCAATTACCAATCATGCTGAGACGGCCTCGAAGCTCAGCAAATCCGTTTCACAGATTGCAGATCTCCTTCCGCATCATTCGCTACACCTAATCCTCTACCCAACGACACGAATGCAAACTTCTGTCGCGCGGCTCTACGCGCATATCTTGAACTTCTTCCTCTCCTCACTTAAGTGGTACAAAGACAACCGCGCTGTACACGCCCTCAAGTCCATATTCCAGCCATGGGACCTGAAATTTCGGCACGAATACGAAGCCATCGCGGCCGAGACGCAGCAGATCAGGCGCCTAGCTGACGTGGCCATGAAGGCGGAGGTGCGGGACACGAGGCTGGAGGTTGTGCAGGGCACGAGGCATTGGGAGCTGGTGAAGCAAGAGATGAATGATCTCAAGGTAGAGAATCAGCGGTTGACGAGTTTGTTCCAGGCGAAGTTTGGGATGTTGGAGGATTCGATGCTTCGTAAGTGGGTTGCGCATTTTCTTGGTGCAGGAATAAGTGTCTTGTCATACCATGAGCAAGCCACTGTATCTGACAACATTTTCTTTTCAACAATCCGTGCCCCTGACTCGAAGACGCTGACGTACATTGCGAACAGGCATGTATGGAGAGATCCGGCTTCATATTACCTCCCAGCGTGCGACTCTTGATCGAGTTCACCTCAATCAGATGCTCTCACTGCCACTGTGGAACCTACTGCCGACATCAGGAGAGTCTTTGCAGTTTTGTCGATCCATGCGTGATAGACGCCGTGAGCGCACGGCCCCCAAGCTGCCGCTGCCCGACGTCAAGAAATTGGAGATGTGGATTTCCCAGAACAACAACGCTGTACTGCTCATTGACACCCACTTGTCCATGATTGCGAAGACGTTCATGGTCGAAAACGTTGATCTTATTCTCAACAATCGCCTACCTATCATCTGGGCGCTACGCTATGCAGACTACAGGGACCGGCGCATGTGCCCCACGGACATCATTCGCATGTTAGTCCTGCAGAGCATGCAACTAGGCGCCGACCACTTACTCAACAGTCCTTTTCCAGTGGGTGTAGAGCAACTTCGGGAAGCTGCAAGTTTTGGTGAATGGGTTGTGATTTTGAATCAGCTGCTTTCTCGCATCAGGCCAGCATTCGTTGTTCTGGATGCTGACCTCTTATCGCACGTCACTGCCAATGAACGAAGTGAAGTTCTAGAAATGCTTGATATGTTGAGGTTTAATCTGTCGAGTGGTGTCAAGATCGTTATTGCCAAATCAAGCGTCACTCGAGCTTATGCCGAAGAGCTCGAGCACTCCAATGCTTGCATCAAGATCCAGTCAAGTTATGCAAGAGATTGGAGAATGCCGCGAGCGCCGAGACGACCAATGGTGCGTTTCAGGAAATCTTAGGAACGTGCAATCTGTCGATGTGCAACAATCATCCTTGTTAGAAATCGACCAGAGTCATTGGAGCTCAGGCATCTCATCTCAAGCCGATGTCTCTCATCCTCTGATCATCCGTATGCCCCTGCATTCGCATCAGATACTCATTGAAATTGGACGAGACCACAAGCGACTGCTCCAGGTGCTCCCAATTCAGTGGTTCGTTTCTATAAACAGCCAATTGTCTTGCGGTAGTGAGGACATTTCGAATTTGAGGACCATTCAGCTCTTTTCCGGCAAGATCGTCAAGACGGAGCTTAATATCGTCAAAGTCGACATTCTCCTCGTCTTCCTCGAGCATGTCCAAGAAGTTGTGCCAAATCTTTTTCCGAGCGGATCGATTGAGATTTTCGTAATGCAATGCAACCTGAATTCGAGACTTGAAGGCTTCGTCAAACGTACCGACACGATTGCTCGTTAAAATCAAGATTCCATCGTAGTACTCGAGGATACGTAAGAACACGGACACTAAAGTGTTCCTTGCCAGATCGGCCATCGAACGCTCTTCCAGAAAGATATCTGCTTCATCCAACAGAAGCACGCAATTCCAGTTCTTTCCCAAGTGTAGTACAGTGTTGAGATATTGCTCAACAGCCTCCGAATCCGTTCCTATGTCACCGCAAGTCACTCGGTAAAGCGGCATTTCCGCTATTTCCGCAACGCTTTCGGCGGTTAATGTTTTACCAGTTCCGGGGCCGCCGTGTAGCAACATGATAAGGCCATTGCCCTTGCCGCTGGTAATATCCATTCGCTTGCCAGCACCACCGAGTCCTTGTTCGATGCCCCGTTGGGATGACCTAACAGTCACCAGAGCACGGACAAGATCTTTAGTCTGAGGTGGAAGTACTAGCCTTTCGTAGGCCTTCTTATTCCAGGACACTGGCTCAATATGTTCAACAAAAAGTTTGGACCATTTCTTCTCGTTCAAGTAGAAACCATGTATATCTGGGGGCATTAGCAGAAAGGGCATATCTTGGGGGTCTTGTTCAACGCTAAGATAGGCTGGCATTCGATCGAACGGGTATGTTGTCGACGGCCTCTCAAAACGGAATGCTAGAGCGTTCTCATGCATTTTGCGATACATCCTGTGATCTATCACGAATCTGGCATCGTGCTAGACGTGTCAGCGAAATGTGCAAATAAATAGACATGCCTTAGACTTACATAGAATCGATCCTGTCCAACATTCCACCCTTTATAGCTTACCTGCGTTGTCGTGCGAAGTTCCCACTGCTTCTTTCCACGGCTTCGAATAAGCTCTTGTAGTTCTGGAAGTGCAAATTCCAGAGGATATGCGACTAGATTTTGTATCTTCAGGGGTTTCGGGCCTATAGGAGGAATGGAAAGGGACGTTCGTTTGCGAGCGAAGCCAGCGCCATCAGGCTGGAAGGACCAACAAAGAACGGTAACCCAGCCGTCACTACTTAATGTGGGCCACTCTTGTAACACAAAGGCTGCGGGCTTGCCGTATGTCCCACTAACGACGATTGAGTTCGGTTTGAACAAGGTCAATATATGCGCTTGACTGATTTGGCCGTGTGCCAAGAGGCTGTCAGCCTCTGCGAACTCCCTGCCAAAACGATCACCCATATATTCAAGAAGACCGTTGATGTGTTCTTTCGCTTCGGAATGTTCTGAGGCAAAAGTTCTCAACAAATGACGATGGTGGTAGAGAAACAAGTCTGCAGGTACAATGAGGTTTGGCGCAAACGGTACTTTCTTCGGCTGTGGAAAGCGTTGGAAATATCATGTCGCGATTTGCTGCATTGCGTATTTAGAAGTGTTCGATTTCATGTAGACGTCTTCAGTCCACCGAAGAGAACCACCAGTACGAGCTATGAGAACAGAAGCTTCGGAGCATTCAACAGTTCGAATGACAACAAAGGCGATGTCATCTGAGTCATTCTCCATGAAAGTTCCCAAATCATACACTGGAAGCGTTCCGTTGAGATGTAAATCAGGCGGGAGACTTTGATGCCCAGAGTTCTCTGGTAGGTCCGGTACAGGAGCGTCACGGAATGCGGGCATGGGATGATTGCTCGTGTCCTTTCTATTGCATGCTATCTTGTAGAGAAGGTTGAAATGAGGTGGCATGCCCTAGAAGTAATGGTCAAATTAGGACTTGAATGAGATAAGCTCAAAGCAGTGATCACTGACCCCAACCCATCCGGCACGAGTCCCATCCGCATCATCATGATTGATCACATCCCTGTTATCTGCTCTACTCATTTCTGCTCGTAATGGGTGGCCACGCTTCTGCCTCTTTGCTACGGGGACAGTGTCTGTATTGGCAACCATGGCGGTTTGAGTTGACCTGAATTCTTGAATGAGCTTTTGAGTTGTTGCTGATTGGACTTGTGCTTTCTTATTCGTTGCCTCAAGGCTTAGCCGGTTCATTGCTCTTCTGGCCTCTCTTGCAGCAGCCGCAGGTGCAAACCCAGTGATCTCTTCTTCTTGGGTTGTCTTTTCTTCTTGTGATTTCTCTTGCTCCGGTCTTGCCATCACCAACCGTCTTCGGTTCTGTTGCTCAAGGCGCATAAGCTGCATTTGATAGTCTTGCAGACTTTCGTCGTGAGGTGCGCCTGTAACCGGTGGTGCACCGAGTGTTGTGTTGGTGATATGAATTTCATCATCTTTTGAGTCATCGCTAGGTAGGAGGAGCTCCTGATCGTCTTCGCGGAGGAGCTTGAGGCAGCGGTCTAATTTTGCAATCTGGCCGTCTGCAAGATCTTCCGAGATGGTCACCTTCATAATTCCTTTGTCTTTGATAGCGTCTTGCTTCTTCTTCTTCTTCTGGTCGATCCGTTGACAAGCCTCAGCGATTTATTGTACCTGCGCACGTGAACTCTGGTGGATGGAAGGCTCTGTCAGGGTGAGCGCGCTATGTAAGCCATCGTATACTCCAATTTGGCTATTGCGAAGCCCAGCTGCCTCATCGAGTTGAGGCACATGGGTCAGAATACATGACGATGGTCGTGATGGCGGTGCGGTAGTGGTATCATAGGCTAAGCGCCATGCTTGAAGTGATGCGAATCCAATCTACCAATGTAAAATGTGCTAGTCAGTGAGGGCCCTATTAATAGGCATATGTTGATTGCCCGACGACATCAAATATGCGTCATTGCCTCCTTGCGGTGCCTGAAGCTTGCATGAGTAGGAACGGACATATAAGAGAGATGCGAGGTCTTCTCGGGTGTTTTTTATGAGGATTGGTTCGTTCCGTATCAGTACCTTATCCTGAAGATGTAGCGCCAATTGCATGTTTACCGAGCAGACTTCAGGTGAAAATATACCCAAAAATGAGAACCTGGGGAACCCCCCCATCATGGTGCATACACCACCAGAAATCAAGAACAAGATTACCGGAATCCTCAAAAATACATACGCATGTTTAACAGATGACTACTGAAGCATCCACAGTCTATAAAACATTATCCATGCACTAACTACCCAAGCGTAGCTGCTACTCATCAATTCATACATTAAGTACGACATAATTGAATGTCGAGACTATAGGTACTCTGACAAAATCATACATCAAGACATAGACGGGGGAGTTAGAAGCACCCCCAAAACATAGACCAGTCTAAAGATCCTTGCTGCAGTGGCACGTACCCTGACATGTTTGGGTCATCCGGTTCGAATTGCGAATCGCTCACTTATCATCTAGTATAGTATTGCCGTCTTATCTTTCCTAAACAATGTTCGTACCCCCTTCAATACTTATCATCGACTTCGAGCTACTGTCGCAAACCTGCTCCCCACTCGCCAATTCTACTTAGCCCAGCATCGGTATCTACCCGCATCTGCATCCACTCCTCCATCTTACTTGCTCCCAGAGCCTCATAAAACTTGATACTCGGTTCATTCCACTTCAGAACGCTCCACTCAAGCCGGTGCCCTCCAATTCTCTTGATCTCGAGCGCCAGCTCGCCGAACAATCTCTTCCCGTACCCTTTGCCCCTGAATTCTGGCCTTATGAACAGGTCCTCTAGGTATATCCCAGGCCCTGCGCGCCATGTGGAGTAGTTGTTGAAGTAGAGAGCCATGCCTGCGCAGTGGTTTGGAGTGGAGGATGCAGGTGGGAAAATCAAGAGGGTCTTGGCATACCCCGAGGAAGGCTTTGATGGGAAGGAGAGCGTGGAGCGGAGGGAGTTTTCGGTAGCTAGGACGGAGGACGAGGCCCGCTCATACTCGGCGAGCTCTTTGATTAAGGCCAGGATTGTGGGCACATTTTGAACGGCCAGATGAAAACAGTATCAGCCATAGGAAACTCAGCCATAGGAAACCCAGGCATCATTTTGAACCATGGAGCATCGCCTACCATCTTCGGTCGCATAGCGCACGGTAGGAGCGTCGGAGGATGTCGATGCCATAATGATTGAATTGTGGGCAAGGATGGCTTGTACGCGGCGAGGCGGCTTGGTTGGCCGAGCTACGGGTTTAAAGAGGTAGCCAGTTCTCGCACACCCTGTTTCGGTAATTACTACACCCTATTTCGGTAATTGCACACCCAATGGGATAGACCAACCTTTTTGATGTAATACCACCAAATTTGTTGGGTCTTCCCATCGATGTTATAGATTTATTAGATATTTAATTAAATCATCGTTTGCGCACCTCTTCGCGCATCATTTACATCGCCTACTAACCTAGAATATCGTCTAAGAAAGCACCAGTTTCTAACTCAAATGCATGCAATTTCTTCATGTTCTTTGATCTTTATTCGACCTCTAATTACATCTTTATTGAAGCTCCAAATAGAGTTTATCTAAACGTCTTGTTAAGAGATCAAATCGACCTCTTAAAGCATGCATTTACTCTCGAGATTGCACCTGTTTTAGATAATAAACAGGTAATTTTCTCTCGTCCCCCTTAATTATCTCGATCATACATTCAATTATTATTAGAATTAGCATTATTATCGTCGTCTACATTAAATTCGTTATCGTTATCGATGTATATAATTTTCTTAGTAATTGTCTTGATAATCGCAAAGATCGTAGAGACTACAAAGATTGTTGTCGCTCTCTTCGTCGCTCTTCTTGTCGTTTGCCTAATAATTATACCTCTTATGTCTTCGTAAATCTTCTTTATATTTTTATTAAAAATCTATATATTCGCATCTATTGTAGCAACAATGTTGACTTCAAGCTTCTTTTGCTTTTCTTGTTCAGCTTTGTCACGATTATTATCTCTTTTGATTGCGCGTTTGCTATCGCGCGAGGCTTTAATAATTGCGTCGACGTGCTCAAAGTCGAAGGAATTTCTTTTAATAAACTTTGTCTTCGTCTTTTTTGTTCTAGTTATAGTATCTTTTTTGTTTCTTGTTTCGACAAAATGTTCTTTAGCTTTAGCGACGCGAAATCAATTAACATCTAATAGATCAATATTGTTGTCAATAAGCTTCGCAATCGACTTAGAAGCTTTAAAACTAAGTCGTTAAATTAGATTGTTAATTTGTAGATCGCGTATAATGTTGTCGATGTTAAAAAAAGATTAATTTGAATCTAAGGTGATGTTAAATTCTTTATCGATTCTAATAGCTTTGCAATTGCTTTATCGATTGCTATCAAATCTAATATAAAGTTTGTCGTCAATAGATTAGAAGACTTTGTAAAATATTAATGCGAATCTACATTGCTTATTAATATACGTTCTAGATTATTATTTATCTTCTTTATTCTAATTTTGATTGCATAATTGCAAAATAGTTCTATTATTTTAGTAAATATCTTTGTGCATAAAGACAAAGAATTCTTCGTTGTCGCTTTAATTAATCGCTCGTATTAATTAAAAATTATTCAAAGAGCATGCGAAATAACTTAATCAATTAGATTTCGAAATATTGCGTGTAAAAAGACGTACAAAGTGCTTCTCTTTGTCTTCGCAAGATTAATGCAATAAATCTTTAATTAATTTGTTAACATAATCGCTATACAATTTATTATTGTTAGTAGATTATTAATAGAAAACTTTAGATTGCTTTTTAAGACTTGATGCATGTCTTTCACACAAGAGATAGTAGTAATATCGTAGTATCTAAGCTTATTAGTTTGTTATTTGCAAAGACGATTTACAAAGCTCTAATCAAGTGTTGACAAGATAATTAATATTATCGCGATAATCTTCGCAATAGTCGATTATAAACTAGATTTAATTTGTCTCAAATAAAGCATAAGTATTAGTATAGATAATTGCGTGTCAAATAATTAAGAAGATTTTTTATTTCTTATTAATTGCGAAGAAGACTTTGTAGTTTTTTGTTACATTGCGATATAAATGTTAAAGACACAATATGTGACTCGTTTCTTCGTTATAAGATTTTGACTATTTAGAAAGACGATTGTTAATAGCTTTTATCAAAGCTAGATTTTAATCAATAGCAATAATGCGAGAAAGAAACAATTCTAAATTGTCGTATAGTTGTATCAAGTAATATAGCACTTAATCGTAATAGCTCTTAATTTCTTTGTTTAAAAAGACAAAATCGACAATAAACGTTGTATCTAAGAAGGTAATCTCGCAAATAATAAGTAGCAACATTTTGTATTTGTTCGTTTTGTATATACAATTTATAATGAGTATCTTCGAATTTTTGCATAGAATTTCTAGCATTTCTTTATGCACAAAGAGGAGCTTCTTTATCTTTTTAGTTTTTTTTTTATATTTAATCTTTACAAATTAGCAATTGCGATATAGAGCTCGAAGAAGAGTCTAAGTAAAGATATATATGTCTAGACGATTGCAACAAAGCTTCTTCTTAAGATTGTAAATATGTTAATCGATAAAAAGATACTTAGAATGTTGCAAACGTTGTTCGTTAAGAATTTCGCAAGATGTTGCATCTATTAAAGAATAATTAGCAAAGCAACTAGATAAATAGTCATTGTTTTACTTGATTTGATTGCAACATTAATGTTTTCTAGTAATATTGTTGTTTTATTTTTTCTTCGAGTTGTCGCAAAAATGTTTAATATCTCGTTCTTCTTATAATTATATTTTGCATTTTGTACGTCTATTGTTTACATCTTTAGATTTTGTTTGTACAAGACGTTTATCTTGAACGAACAATCTCATTTGATGCTAGCAATTTTCTTTTATTTGATTTTAAGCTTGCGTCGTAATTCGTCGTTACGTTCGCAAATTATATCGACTTTTGTTACTATATTAGATTTGTATCTTGCTTTTGATTGCGACTTGACAATAACGTATTCTTTCGCTATTGCGTGTGTTTGTATAGCTTCAACAAGAGCATTAGATGAAGGATAGTTTGTCGCAAGCGATAGTTGCATTATTATGTTAACGACAATAAGATAGAAATGTAAGATAATTGAGGCAGGACTTTGAAGATTTCGCGCAGTTCGAATCTGATCAACTTTTATTCGATCAACCCTAAAAATCAACCCTAGGACTGGGTGTGCAATTACCGAAAATGGGTGTAGTATTTATCGAAACAGGGTGTGCGAGAACTGGCTACCTTTAAAGAGGGTCTTAACCCCGCCACGCCAAGGTGAAGCAGCGATGAGTAGAAACCTCAGACCGACCTAGTCCTACATTGAGTCCGCATGATTTACGAAACATATACATAGAATAGCGATTGGGTATATTCTTTTCTGTATGTCCTTAAACAAAATCGCAACCGGCTTCCGGCAAGACCGAACTTCGCCTTGTTCATGGCTCGGCTGTCTTCACAGAAAGGGTATGAGCTACCACAGATCGAGGCGCAGACATAGCTTTTACACTCTAGATTGAGAGGTCTATGAAGAGTGCCTTCTCTCCTTGATGTCGGGGACCGGTTCATCGATTCTGTTGACCACCAAGACGAGCACATCCAAAGTTTGAGTGACAATCTCTTAACAGTCCGGCATATCCTGTCACTGAAGTACTACAATTTCTATTCTTTAAATTCGATGGCTCCGAAGGCATCGCCCATTCCTCTTGCGAGAGACGGTGACAAAGTCGTGATTGATTACGCTTCTGACCTAAATGCTGCTTATGGCCCAACCAGTGAAAGATCGGCGATGATCGTGCAGTTGTTATCCAGGCGGATGTCGGTAGCGTCTCTGGCGCTGGAAAAACGGGTGACGAGACTGTGAAGCACTTTGGCAAACCGATGTCTTCATTTTCAACGCAGATATCCTGCTAATGAAAGATCTTCAGGGCACCACTAATGCCAACTTCGACAAGACTTCGGTTTAAATATTAAGGGCCCCGTGGTTTCTCTAGCAGCCGAAGGGCCGTTGGAGGTCGCGATGCTCATACTAGAGAACGGCTGCTGGCTTTGATATAGAAAGCACCACCACACACGGCGGCAGGCTCACACATCTTTACGATATCGACCAGAGTGTGAACCGCGACCACTGCAACAGCACTTTACCTGCTCTCATTCCTACTGAAGGAGTCATCGAGCTGGTAGTCCCCGTCATGTCGAAGGACCTCGCTCGCGAGGGAATACGTATCAATGCTATCGGTCCTGGCCCAACAGCGTTATACATTTTCTCGGAGTGCCTGAGTAAGCAAGTAGGCTGGCCGGCACTAGTACTATGACCCGGATCGGTAAGGCGAAGGGGAATGCTGATGCGAATTTCTCTGCTTCGAACGACAGCCGTTCGATTACGGGAGAGGGGGTCTATTAAGCGGAGTGGACGACGCTGCACCGATGAAGGGGTTTGGGGGCTTATATCTATTATGAGTGTCAATGGGGTGTGGTAGGTGGCTTAAGACGGTGATAATGAGAGAAGGGGGAAAGCTAAATGCTAATGAGTCAAAGGAAGCGTTTGCAAACCGTTTCACACTATTGGTGCACTATCAGTTTGAACCGTTTAGTGCAGTTTAGTTTGAGGCATCCGGCAAACCGTGCAGTTTGGTTTAAGAGGTCTACACCACGGTTTGCACCGA